>Ga0272441_10006163_pt1 | contig 20294 bp, 16 predicted proteins | sample SSMProp6N_FD_193582 | JGI IMG/M metagenome (GOLD analysis project Ga0272441, IMG submission 193582) | Marine sediment archaeal communities from Little Sippewissett salt marsh, Falmouth, MA, United States - SSM-Prop-6N | ecosystem: Environmental > Aquatic > Marine > Wetlands > Sediment ...
TGCCTCTACTATTCTTTTTCGTAAATCCATTGATATTGTTTTCATGACCATTATTATCGGTCATTACTTTATTGGCTATAGCTTTTTGTGAATTGCTCTAAAACCACGAAGTATTTATTTGTAAATATATTATATTTTAAAAATATAGTTACACAATCCATTAAAAGCATCTCGTCTGAATACAATTTTTCACTCACAAACCATGCACGTGACAACTGTTTTTTTCATAAAAACAATTGACTAGTCAAGCATTTGTGCTATCCTAAAAAACACACCCAAAACATCGAACATAGGATAGGAGGACTTTGTTATGAAACAAAGAAGATGGGGATTTTTGATTTTGGCGGCTTTTCTTATCGCGACTTCCGGTTGCGGCGTCACCGAGGTGGACTATATCGGCATTATGAAACTGCATCTGGCCGATTTTCTCGATGAATCCGTGCCCGTGGACCCGTCCCTGGGCGACCTTGAGACCGACAACGGCAGTATCGAAATTGAGGTTTACCAGAGCGACAAGATCGCAAGGACCGTTTTTTCTTCGATCCAAATCGCGGCCACCGGGGTATACGAGGAATCCGTTTTTGTCTATCCGGCAGAGGGATACGATTTTCCCGTGCTCTGGGCAAACCTGACCCGGTTTCCGGGCGTGAACATCCTGATCATTGATTTTATCCCGCTTCAGGACATCGTCGTGAATCCGGACTATGCCGAGGAATACCTGGAACCCCTCAAAACAGCAAAGGAAACTGTTATGGGAGATATCCTGGCCGGGGCCGTGCTTGACAAAGACGTGGCGGTTCGCTCCCTGGCCGTGTATGCCTTTTCACCTTACAGTACTTCGATCATTGTGGCCGGTTATGGGATCGACAGCCTTTCAGAGGCCCTGGGCGAATACTGCGACGCCTATATCGATATTGTAGAGTCCGCAGAAATGCTGGCCGACGGACCGGACAAGGATTATGCCGAAGAAAAAATGGAGGCATTCCTGGCGCTGTTCCGGGAAAACGACCCCGGTTACGTCTACATGGTCAAGGCTTTTGGCCAGCAGGTGACCGACGACGTGTTTGAAATCATTTTTTAGCGGATTATCCGGTCAGAAACCAAAGAAAGCCTGCAACTCCCAGGGATTGCAGGCTTTCTTTTTCCGGAAATCACCCGTAAAACCAGCGATTAAAAGAATTATAAAGTATCGGCCAGCGACAGCTGCCGGCTGTCGATTTTCGCGATCAGTTCCGGCCGTTCGCGCGCAATCCTTTCCCGGTGGTTCAAAATCGCTTTCCACATCACCTTCGGCGACTTGTACTGGTTGTAGGTGCCCTCCAGGCGCTCTCCCTCGATCAGGGCAAAAAGATAGTCGAGCTCTTCATCGGTATAGGCCGGAACCAGGGCAAACCCCTGGGCAACCTGAAGATAGTCGTCACTGTTGAACTCGAAAGACTGCTGCCACCACCGGGTATATTTTTCAAAGCCGTTATTTTGTTCAATCGCTTCGCGGACCGCATCCGCGGCCCGGAATCCGCAGGTCAGGGCGCCCTGGGTCTCCACCTCCACATAGGCGGCGGCATCTCCGATCACCAGAACATTCCCCCGGAAAGGAACCTTCATGGCACTGTAGGCCGTGGCCACGCAGGCTGTTTTTTTTATCAGCCGGGCATTTTTAAACATCGAAGACAGGGGACTGTTTTCAACAATCTCTCTGTACAGGATTTCCGGCCGGCGTTCCTTGCTGCCGATCAGCACCAGGTACCTTGGGTCATTGTCGCCGAAGGCCGGCCCCATAATCACCGGCGCAAAAGAGCGGTAGGCCGCCCCCATATAACTCTTCAGGGTGGCCGGTTCAAAATTATCGATACCTTCCAGAACGGATACCGTGACCAGGGCCTGGGCAAACAGGGCGCGGTCATCGGCCAGCCCCAGCATGCGGGCGGTGGGCGTGTTGACCCCGTCGGCCAGGACCAGCTTTCGGGCGGTCAGTGTTTCTGTTTTTTTATCCCGGGCCACGCTCAGCTGCACCGCTTTACCCGTGTCTTCAACCTGCTTGACCCTGGCGGCATTCATAAATGTTATTTTATTTTGCCGGCAGCCATCGAGGAGGCCCTTTAAAAGCAGTCCCTTGTCGAATTTGACGATCAGCGGCCGCCGGTCCGCGTGGGCAAAGTGAATCGCGTGGCCCCCGGGAGAGATAAAATACTTGTCCGTGACCGGCAGCAGCGGGCCATGATAGCCCACTGTAAAATTGTTTTGGGTGAAAACAACCTTTTCATTTTCAATCCGGATCGTTTCTCCCTGAAAATCCTCATCCAGAATAAAAAACTGGCAGCAGGCCCGGGTAATATTGGAGATGTCTTTCCTTTTTTCAATCAAAACCGTTTTCAGTCCCTGGTCCGAAGCGCGCCGGGCCGCCATCAGCCCCGCGGGACCGGCGCCCACAATTGCAACATCATAATCCATAACCAACTCCTTTAAATATTATCTTCAATTTTTCTGAAGGCATCAGACGTTTTACAGTTTTTGCAGGACAGCCGCCATGCCCGGGCCGCCCCCGGCGCACAGGGACGCACATCCCCGGACAGCCTGTGTTTTGTGCATTTCATGGATCAGGGACACGATGATACGCAGCCCGGAACAGCCCACCGGATGACCGAGAGAAATTCCGGAACCGTTGTTGTTGGTCTTTTCCATATCCAGCGTCATGCGGTACTCGCTGTCAAGCACACGGCCCACCCCGAGAAACTGCGCGGCAAAGGCTTCATTGATTTCAAAATAGTCAATCTGGGAAAAATCCAGTCCCGCTGCTTTCAGCGCCCGGGGAATGGCCCGTGCCGGCCCCAGTCCCATCACCGCCGGATCAACACCGGCGCTGGCCGTGGCCAGCACCCTGGCCTGCGGCCGGAGGCCCAGCACCCGGGCTTTTTCCGCCGACATCAGGACAACGGCCGCGGCGCCGTCGTTCACCCCGGAAGCATTCCCGGCCGTCACGGTTCCGTTTTCCTTAAACACCGGTTTGAGTTTGGCCAGGACCGCCTCGGTCGTGTCCGGCCGCGGATGCTCATCCGTATCGAAAACAAGGGTTTCCTTTTTCTTTTTGATTTCAACCGGAACGATTTCTTCTTTGAACCGGCCGTTATGAATCGCGGATTGCGCCCGCTGCTGGCTCAACACAGCCAGGGCGTCCTGCGCCTGGCGCGAGATGCCGAAACGTTCGGCAATGTTCTCGGCGGTCCGGCCCATGTGATAGTTTTCAACGGAACAGATCAGGGCATCGAGCAGCATGGCATCCTCAAGCGTGCCGGGACCCATGCGATAACCGTTTCTGCCTTTGGGAATCAGGTAAGGGGCCAGGGTCATGTTTTCAACACCCATCACCAGGCAGGTGTCCACCGCGCCGCTGCGGATATTGTGGACACCGATTTCCAGCGCCCGCATGGAAGACGCGCACAGCTGGTTCACGGTCAGGGCCGGGGCTTTCCAGGGAATGCCGATCGCCCCCTGGATCTGCCGCGCGACATTGCCGCCGCAGCCGGCCTGGATGACATTCCCGCAAATGACTTCATCGATATCTGCCGGCGACAGACCCGCCCGCTGAATCGCCGCAACGCCGACAATCCGTCCCAGTTCATTTACATGTACGTCCTTCAGGGTTCCCAAAAAACTGCCGATAGGCGTTCGGCAGGCCCCTAACACAACAATGTCTTTCACAACCAGATCTCCTTTCGGTTCAGTTCAGTTGTTCCGGGCTTGACCGGCGGATATAACACTATTCAGCGCTTTTCCAATCGATAAACTTCCTGAAGTTGTCTCCGGTCAGTTTATGCTTGAACTCCATGCTCAGCGGCATATTCATGATATTGTCCAGCATGGGTTTGTAAAACGGCATGGTCAGCGGAAAATCGGTTCCGTAAAACACCTTGTCCGGAATAAAGAATTCCAGAAACCGCATATGGTCCATATCAAAAAACTGCCGGAAATGCATCAGCAGCGGCACCGGCATAACCACGTCCGTATAGTAATTATCATGCTTCATCACATGCCAGAGACTCATTTCAATGTTGTTGAACATGCCGCAGTGCAACTGGAGGATTTTCAGGTCCGGAAAGTCGATGGCCACATCATCCATGTGCTCCGGGTTCTGCCACTTGGTCCGTGTCCCGGGCAGCTCCTCGCACCCGGTATGAAACTGGACGTGCAGTCCCAGTTCCACGCATTTTTCATAAACCGGGTACATTTCCTTCATGTTGGGACATCCTGAGGTAGCGGTATGAAACTTCAGGCCCGGAAAACCGCAATCATACGCCGACTGAACCATTTCCAGCGCAGCATCTGTACCGTAACGCGTATGCACCCCGCCGACCGCGGTAAACCGTCCGGGAAAGGCGTCGATAAACTCTTTTTTCACGTATTCATTGGGCACATGCCATTTCCAGACTTTCTTGTCCGGACCAAAGGGTTCGGTCACCCCGTGAATGGCCTGCAGACACATGCCCTCGATGTTGGCCTGGTCCATGTACTGCACGAAAACTTCGGGGGTCATCTCGGGACATTCTTCCGCCCGGGTAATCACACTAAAAGGGTTCGGGTCGCCCAGCAGCGCCCGGGCACCCATCATGCTGCGAGCCACCACTGAATTACCGCACCAGAAATCCGTACAGCCTTCCCGGTCGGCAATGCCCTTCTTTTCCAGTCCCGGATGGCCGTGACTGTCAAAGTGGCGGAAGGGTTTCATCTGCATCATCTTCTCGATGGTGCCTTCGGTATTTTCTTTTTCAACAGCTGGATTTTGTGCCATGATATAATTCCTTTCTTTTCTCAATAAATTACCGGTTACATCGATTTTTCAACTTGTCCACCGCTTCCTCATGATGAAGAACCTTTTTGTCATACAACGCTGAGATTTTTTCCTCGGAATAGCCCAGCTCATGCGCCAGGATTTCACCGTTGCTTTCTCCCAGCAGCGGCGCATGGCCAGTCACCCCGCAGGGGGTCCTGGACATTTTAAACGGGCTGCCGTACATCTTCATTTTGCCGACAAACGGCTGCTCCACCTCGACCATCATTTCACGGGCCTTGATATGCGGATCCGCGTCCGCCAGCTCTTTTATTCCCCGGACCCGCAGACAGGGCACACCGTTGTCTTCCAGCTTGCGCTCCACCTCCGCCACCGAACGGTTGGAAAGCACCCATTCTTCAACAATCTTGTGAATAAACGGTGCATTGTCCTCGCTGCAGCGGGTGGTGACATCAGTGGCCCGGTTATCTTCCAGCAGCCATTCGTATTCTTTGCCCATGGCCCGGATCAGACCTTCCCAGCGCGGCTGAGTCAGGCAGGCAATGGTAATGTGACCGTCTTTGGCCTGATAAATCCCGTACGGGGCATAACCCGGGTGCAGACGCCCGATCTTGGGCGACTCGACCGGTTTACCAATGGCATCAGTGAGCAGATACCAGGGCAGCGTATTTTCATGAAAGCTGAACAGACAGTCCATCATGGAAATATCGATATTCTGGCCCTCTCCGGTTGCCTTGCGGTGGTACAGCGCCGCCAGCACAGCGGTAGCGGCATGCATGGAGGCGGTCATGTCCCCGATGGATACCGGTGCGATCTGGGTGGTCACATTCTGGTCGGTCCAGCCACTGGCGCCCTGGGCGATCAGGTCGTAGCCGGGTTTCATGGCATAGGGCCCCCAGTGCCCGAAGCAGGACACCGAACAGTAGATAATGTCCGGCTTGATTTTTTTCACCGAGTCATAGTCCAGTTCCAGGCGCTCCATCACGCCGGGGGCGAAGTTTTCCATCAGCACATCGCTCTTTTGGATCAACTCCCGGATCAGCCCTTTCCCCCGTTCTTCCTTCAGGTTAATACAAACACTTTTTTTGCCGCGGTTGCAGTTAATGTTGTAAGAGCTCTGTTTCACCCCTTCATGTTCAACGATCAGGGGCAGATGCCGTTCGTTGGTGCCGTCGTTGTAGCGTTCCACCTTGATAATTTTGGCCCCCATGTCCGCCAGGGTCCGGGTGGCAAAGGGGCCGGCCAGCACCCAGGTAAAATCCAGAATTGTCACACCGTCCAGAGGTCCGTTTTGTTTCTGATTCACTTTTTTCTCCTGTTGATTAGATTGTTTATAAAACCACGGCCTATGGCCGTGCGATCCCTTCGACCCTGCTCAGGAGAGAAACCGAAAAGCTTCAAACATTTCTGCAAAAATTCTGCAAAAATAAAACCATAAAAAATGATTTTACTTACGGGTTGTCTTTATCTTTGTTGATTTTATCGACCAACTTTACTCCCATGGCAAAAGCTGTTTCCTCCCGTTTTTTCATGTCCGTCGCGGAAATCGACTCGATACCCCCGACATACAGCTTTTCCACGGTTTCCACCTGTTCGATCATCCAGTCGGAATTCATCAGATCAAAGCACGGATCCCCCATCACTTCCAAAAACGCATCCGGTGCGTTCGCCGTCACGACCAGCGCCCCCTTCTTTTTAAAGTTTGCCGGCTGCCGCGCTTCGGGAATTTTGCCCACTGCTTCCGGAGACCGCCGGGAAAGGGCGAATTTTCTTTCAATAAATTTCTTCATTAGTGCCGTCACCGTTCCGTGATAGGCCGGGCTGGCCATGACGTACCCTTCGGCACCGATGTAATCTTCAAGGATACCGGCCATGTCATCCTTGATCGGACAGCGGCCGATGGGCAGCGCCGGATCATCAAAAATACACTTGCAGCAGCCCAGGCAGTGCTGAATATTCAGCTTGATAAGATCGTAGCGCTTGACGGTCGCCCCCCGATGCGCCGCACCGTCCAGCACGGCCTGCATCAGCCGGCTGCAGTTTCCCTTCACTCTCGGGCTTCCCAAAAAACCGATGATTTTCAAATTAGCCTCCTTTAGCAACCAAAGGCACAGCGGAAACAAAAATTTTTCTTCTTACTCGGGGAGGGGCTCCGACGATATAATTGAAAATTTTCTGTTTCCGGCCATGCCTGTTTTTAACAACATGTATTCACCCGGTACCGGTCAACACCTCATTGATCTCCCAGGGTCCGCGCCTGCTGTTTCTCTATTTTTTCCCAGATGTCCGGTCGTTCTTCCTGAATCCGCGCGTCGTGTTTGTGAATTTCGCCCCAAATCAGCCGCGGGGATTCGTACTGGCTCCAGCTGCCGTTGAGGACCACCCCGTCCAGAAGGGAAAACAGATAGACCACCTGTTCATCCGTGTAGTAGGGAATCAGCGCGTATCCGGTGGTGACCTGCATCATGCCGTCATCGTTGAACTCAAAGGTCTTGAGCCAGGTTTGGGCATATGTTTCGAATCCCGGCTTCCCGTCCAGCTCCTGGGCCACCGCGTCCGCGGCCCAGAATCCGCAGTTGAGGGCGCCCTGGGCCTGGACCTCGACAAAAGCCGCGGCATCACCGATCACCAGACAGTTGCCTGCGTACGGTTTTTTCAGTGGCGCAAAGGCCTTGGTGGTACAGCTGTGCATTTGCTCCACCTTCGCATTCTCGAACTTCCAGGCAATCGGACTCTTTTGGGTAAAATATTCAAACAGCTCCAGGGGCCGCTGTTTGTCCGTTCCCACCATAATCAGGTCCGCCCAGTCAAAATGCTCGTGGGGACCGGTGCCGATCAGGGGCGCGTAGTTCGACCCGTAGCAGGCCCCCCAGTAACCGACCCAGTGGTTGAGATGGTAGTCTTTAACCCCGGACATGTAGACCGCCACCACCGGGGCCTGGGCAAAATAAAGACGGTCCCGGTTGAGACCCATGCTTTGGGCCACCTGGGCGCTGGCGCCGTCCGCGGCAAGCAGTTTTTTCGCTTTCAGGGTAAAGCGCCTTCCCTTAGTGACACATTTTAAAAGCACTCCCTCTGCGGGGGATATGTCCCTGGCCTCATAACAGGTGGTCCCGTTAATATACTCAACGTCCATTGACAATACCTCCTCCAGCAGCTGCTGCTGAAGACCGCCCTTGTCATATTTCCAGGCCAGGGGTTTAAACCCCGGCCAGGCAAAGTGGGCATTGTGCGCCAGTTCGGCGGAATAGTAGTACTTGTCCAGGCAGGGACACAGGGGGCCGTTATAAACAATTTCCCAGCCGTAATTTTTCGAACGGATTTTGTTTTGATTGTTTTTGGGAACGATCTTGTGCGGGCCTTCCGGCGGCAGGCCCGGTTCCACAATCAAGGTATCGCCATTATAGTTTTCATCCAGAATGAGATGTTCACTGCAGTAACGGGTGATCTTTGAAATATCCATCCGTTTTTCAATCAATACAACGCTTAACCCCTTTTTGGCCGCCCATTTGGCCGCGTGCAGACCCGCCGGACCGGCACCGACAATCGCAACATCATGCATGTTTACTTTCCCTTCTCCGATTCCTTTTCCGTTTCATTTCTCTTTTCCCGGTTCCAGCGCTGGTATTTACGGAAACCTTCCTGTTCAAAGGCGGAATTGTTAATCGTTGCCTGCTGTACCGTTATTTTGCTCATCAACATGCCTTTTTTCACCATGCCGCGAGCCTGCTCGGGAGTGATCTTCATGGCTTTGGCCAGTTCCTCATAGGGAATGCAATCGATCAGCACCCTTTCAAACTCGGCATCGCTGCCGTCCAGAAGAACAGCCCGGCCGATGAACTGGATACACAGGATCTTGCCCCAGGATTTAAATTCCTCGTGCCAGTTCAGGCTGACCCGCGGATTCTGCTGAATGTGGAACAGCTTGGTGGTGCCTTTTTCATGCAGACCGTACAGGGTCATGGTCTGCGGGTCGAGCATAAAGTCCGCAGTGGTTGAAAGCGGCGTGTTGTTGATACAGGTGGACAGCACCAGGGTCCGGTTCTTTTTTCTGCCCCCCATAATCTTGACGATCTCGGCCTTGATTTTCTCCGGCGGCAGAAGCCCCTCTCCGGCGGCATATTTCAGATAATCCCCTTCCAGCCACACCTGGGTGGCGGTGGTTTCCGCATCCAGCTGGATTTCATGGCAGTCGACACAGCTGACGCCGGTCTCGATTTCCGGGTGGTTTTCACTGATCCCGGCATGGGCTTCGATTTTCTGGGTTTGTCCTTTTTCCGAATCCGCCTGAAGGTTTTTAGCCGCGGTCAAAACAAAAACACATTCAAGCACCGCTGCCAAAAACAACCAGCAGACTGTTTTGGTCATTGTTCGCATAAAAACTCCTTTTAGTGAAATTTTGTTGTATTCTTTTGCTGGCAGGCCCGGATTTAAACCAACCGATCCGTATAGCCAAATTGAAAAACATTCCCTGCTGATTTAGCTCGGCGCTTTTATTTTCTACCCGACAGCCTTCTCCAGCAGCGCAACCAGGCTCAGCATCTCCAGCCCGCCGCCGTCGGCATGGATACCGTCCTGAAGATTGGCTTCACACCAGGGACAGCTGGTCACCAGCGCTTCGGCGCCGGTTTCCTTGGCCTCCTGGACCCGCTCTCTGGCCGTCTCCACCGCGAATTCCGGCAACGCCGATTTGACCCCGCCGCCGGCCCCGCAGCACCAGGAAAACTCCCGAATCCGTTCCATCTCAATGAGTTCGATGCCGGGAATCGCCTTCAGTACATTTCGGGGGACATCGTATACCCCGTTCGTCCCGTAATTTCGCTGTCGCGGCGGTTCCGACAGCCCCCACTTGACCCGTTTTCCCTCCCACAGGTCCTGCGCTTCGCCGCCGCGGCCCAAATGACAGGGGTCGTGCCAGGTGACTTTCATAGGAACCTCTTTTTCCGGCTTGAGACGGCCGGACCGAATCAGTTCGTCGAAATATTCCACACTGTGCTTGACCTCGAAATTCATTTTGCCGATTGCCGGGTACTGACTTCGGAACACCCCGTAGCAGCCGGCGCAGGAAGTCACCACGGTTTTGATGCCGAGATCGTTGAACATCTCGATGTTTCTGGCCGCATGTTCCCGGAACAGGTCATACATGCCCACCTTGACCACCGGGCTGGCGCAGCAGTTCTCGTTTTTTCCCAGAATCCCCACATCGATCCCGCCCTGCTGCAGAATGCGCAGTGTTGCACGGGCCACCTCCTGAAGGTTGGCATTATAGGCATAGGTACATCCGGCAAAATAGAGGACCTCGCCTTTTTCCTTGTTCAGGTCCTTGACCGCCATCTTGCGCGCCCAGTGGCCGCGCCGGGCCGCCGGCTGCAGCCAGGGATTTCTGTTTTTGCGGATACTGTCCACGGCCGGCATATGGGCGGGCAGCGGGCCCCTGCCTTTTTCGACGCAGTACTTGCGCAGTTCGTGAAGCACCTCCAGCGGCTCCATGTCCCGGGTAAACTTGCAGGCCACATCGCAAGCACCGCACAGCGTACAGGCGTAGATCACCTCCAGCGCCCGGTCGGTCAACTCGACCTCTTCCTCGAGCAGCGCCCGGGCCAGATCAAACCGGCCCTGGGCCGAATAGGCGTCAAAGTTGTATTTCCGGAGCGACGGACAGACCATGGCACGGTCCCGGCTCTTGACGCTCCACGGATGCTGCCATTTGCACATGGAACAGCGTTCACAGTTCACAAGGTCCCAGCGGTATTTTTCAAGACTCATGGTTTTGCCTCCTTTTACAGCCCCAGCTTGCCCGGGTTCATGATATTGTTCTTGTCCAGTAACTCCTTGATCAGTTTGGCGGTCTGGTGCTGACCGGTGTTTCGGTCCGACGTGATCCGCGCCCAGCATCCGTATGCCCGGGTATAAAGCGCGCCCAGAGTGTAGGCCGCTTCACTGGCCTGCGCGTGCAGCTGTCTGACCTGCGCGCATTCCTGCGCGTCTTCGGGCTGGTAGGGAAAAGAAAACTCCACATGAGCGGCCCGGCCGTTTTCGATCGGCTGAAGATAGAAACCGACATCCTGAAAATTGTATCCGGCCGCGGCCGTCTGGTTTTGAACGGCCCGGACAAAATTTTCCGCCCGGTTCATGGGGGTGATAAAAAACAGGTCCGCGCTGGCGCCCCGACGGACATCTTTCCAGTAAACATCCTTGTCCCAGCACCGCCCCAGGTTCTTTTCGAAAAAGGCGGCCGCCCGCGGGGCGCCGGCCAGGGTCGGCTGCGGATCCACCCCGCATTCCTGCGACGTTTCCAGCAAGTCGGCTTCCTGATAGGCAATCCGCTCGTCCGGGAACCGCTTTAATCCGCCGATGCAGAACACCTGCACATAAGCCGGGAGGTTTCTTTGCAGCTGCTCCGCTTCTTTGCGGTCTTTGGCCAGAATATCGGCCAGGCTTACCCGGTTCAGGATAAAACATTCATACCCGATCCACTTCTTCTGGATGCGCGCGGTAAAATCAACCAGGGTTTTCAGATCATCATCCGCGGTAAAATACAGTTTCTGTTTGACCGGCTTGGGTTCGGCCATGACATTGGCCCAGGTCACCACCCCGAGGGTTCCCTGGCTGCGGGTAAAAAGCCGGTTCCAGTCCAGGCCCGGTCCCCAGGGGCCCACCATATCGGTCTGAGTCTCTTCCGGGGTGGCCACAGCGGCCGACCCGGTCCGGAACAGCTCTCCGGTCGGCAGCACAATCTCCAGCGTATAGACCGGCTCGCTGTAATTAAACTCCGGGATCAGCATGGGATGGGCCTCGAGATGGGCGGTCAGCACAGACTGGTCTTTGCGCGGCAGGAGCGGGATCAGCGCCCGTAATCCCTCCTTGTCCAGCGCGTCCTGAAGCTGGTCATAGGTAACGCCCGGGGCCACGCGAACCGCCCGGTTCCGGCGGTCAATCCTGTAAATATCCTGCCACGACGACAGGTCCAGGATCAGGCCGCCCATGCGCGGCAGGGCCGCCCCGTACTGGTGTGTTCCCGAACTGACCGGCACCATCGGCAGCTTCATCTCGTTGGCCAGCTTTACCAGGTCACTGATCTGCTGCGTGTTTTCCGGAGTCACGACAAACGCCGGTCGGCCGCTTTTTTCCAGGCTGGTATCCCGGGCAAATTTATCAAGGTCCTGCACAGCATCGGACACGTTCTTTGGTCCGACGATCGCGGCGATTTTTGCGCTCAGGTCCCGGTGCGCCTTTTCCTTTGCCGCGGTTACCGCTGCATAGGGCACATCTTCCAGGGGCTTCTGATAATCCACCTTGGCCAGTTCTTGTTCAGCCATGTTATTTTCCTCCCATCAGTCACGGATGTTTTTTTGCGGTTTGTTGTTTTTATCGGGGCCTTTCATCAATCCCTTATCCCTGCGGCGGTTCCGGCGGTACCGGGTATCCCGGGTTGGAGGTCATCCGCGGATCGATAGCCGCCTTGATTTTTTTCACCAGCTCGTGATAGTTGCACATGGCCGGACCGGTAATGTAGGTCATGGGTCCCAGGGGCCAGGAGCTGGTCATCTTTCGCTTGACCGCCTCCATGACCGTGGTGACATAACCGTTCATGAACGTGCCGCCGGCCGCCAGGTCGTGCTCAAAGTAGATCAGCGGTTCGGTTTCGGAAAAGTGGCCCAGCTGATACGAGTTGAGCCAGTCATTGCCCAGATCGTCCGGGGCCAGATGTCCCTTTTCAATGCCGTCCCGGATCAGCGGCCACATATACTCTTTGCTCATCTTGAGGCTCTGGTCCAGAGAGTCGAATCCGAAGCCGCCCATGACAAAGAAATCACCGGCGATGCGGAACAGCCGGTTGGAACCGCCGGTGCGGAACTGTTCGCCCAGGTTGTTGTTGGCATGTTCCCACAGCTCGGAATCTTCGCTGATGTATTCGCCGCCGGTTTCCTCCACAATCGCGTCCAGCACTTTCTGCTCGTAGGCCACCTGGCGGGGGGATGAAAAACCCATCAGGGTTACGGACAGAACATTGACCCACTTTTTTTTGAACTCGGGCCATTTTTCCCAGTAATATTCCACGGACGGCGATTCTCCGGCCAGAATCATGCTGGCCGGCTCTTCATGCACGGCAACGGCAATCTCTTCGTGTCCGACCGCGTACATGGCATCAATCAGTTTTTCCCGGTTCGGATACTTGATCAGGTTGACCTTGAACCGGTCTTTCGGGAAATCCACGCTAAAATCCGGATTGGTCCCTTTGACCGGATAGACCTTCGGACCCGGATAGGGAAAGAGTTTGACCGCCATGGTGGTCACCATGCCCATTCCGCCGCAGTGCCCGGTATCGCCGCGCAGGAGCCCCTTCAGGTTCATTCCTGCACAATCACCCCAGAACCAGTCGCCTTTCGCGTTGCCCCGGGAGCCGATATTCAGCAAATCGCCGTTCGGCAGGACCCAGTCACAACCCAGGATACCCCGGTTGAACCCGAACTTGTGCCCGGTGCCGCCCATACCCTGAAACATGTTGTTGGCAATTACCGAACACTGGGACCCGCCTTCGCACACGGTAATGGTCAAACCCTTCTTCATGGTTTCCGCCTGCAGCTGGGCATAGGTCACATACGGTTCCACCACCGCATACATATTGTCGGTATCGATTTCAAGGACCCGGTTCATCCGCTTCGGATCGATGATAATGGTATCCGGCCGGGTGGGCATGCTCGGCGGGAACAGGTTGGTCCCCACCGGTATGTAGTTGAACCCGTACCGGTTGGCCAGCTTGATAATCGTTTGAATATCTTCCGTGCTTCCCGGCAGGGCAACCGCTGCCGGACGATAGCGTCCGGACTGGGCATGGGTCGCATAGGCCAGCCACATGTAGCTGTATCCGGCCGTCACCGACGGGTCATCACAGACATTTTCCCGTCCCAGGGCATTTTCCAGGGCTTCGTAGGCACCATTCGGCAGACTCATGGTCAACCTCCTTGCATTCGATTAATGTTTTATGACGGACTGAATCAGCCACTCCAGCTGCTTGTCATTTTGATCACTTAAATCAAAATCCACTTTCATGGAAAACCGGAGGAAAATGGTCCCCGTCAGCAGGCAGTAGGCGGCCCGGGACATACCGGTCACATCCACCGGCGCAAACTCCCCGGACTCGATCCCCTGCTGAAAAATATTCGCGATCTCTTTTGTATACCGGTCATAAAAGGTGGTAAACATTTTTTCCGAGTTGGGATTTTCCGCCAGTTTTTCCAGGCAACTGACATAGTTGGTGAAAAAGTCCTTGTGCGCCAGCAGGGCCTCCAGGGTTTTTCGGGTAAAGATTTTCAGCTTTTTCCCGGAACCGCTGATGTCTTCAAGCGTGTTGTGAATGTCATCAAAGATCTGGTTTATTTTTTCAAAATAGACTTCATTGACAATCATGATTCTCTCCCTTCAAAATCAGATTAATTAAAGTTAAAAAAAACCGACCAGTCAGTAAAGTTGTTAAACAAAAAATATTTCTTTTGAAAACAGGCAAAATTAAATCTTTCGAATATGCTCCAGCAGCTGTTCCAGCTGGAGCGAGTGCTCCTCCGCCAGGTCAAAATCGGCTTTCACCGTAAAGTAGGTGAAAAAGATTCCGGCGGAAAGAAAGTAAACCCTTCTGGCAATTTTCGCGGTATCCACATTTTTAAATTTTCCGCTGTCAATGCCGGGTTGAATCAACCCCTTAAAGTTCTGAATAGAGTGGTTATAGTAATCGGTCATGGCTTTGTGAATATCCGCATCTCGCAGCCCCATGGTCATAAACTCAATGAAAAACCGCATGAAATGCTCATTTTCAAGGGAAAGCCGGCCGGCTTTCTTGATGAACTGTTCCAGACGCTTTTCGGAATCTTCGATGTCCTGAATTTCCTGGCTGACCCGCTCAAGATACTTGTTGCACCGATAGGAAAAAAGTTTTAAGAAAAGTTCCTCCTTTGAATTGAAATGATAGTAGATACCGCCTTTGCTGATTTTCGCTTTTTCGGCAATTTTATCGATGGATGTTTTGTAGTATCCGGTTTCATTGAAACATTCCAAAGCGGCTTCAAAAATACTTTCCTTGCGGTCCTTGTTCGGCCTTTTCCCCGACATAAAGCCCTCCAATTAAACTGACTGGTCAGTATACATTTTAGCTATAAAATAAATTCTGTCAAGCATAATTTGACCGCAGGGAACAAAACTGCCTTAAAAATTATTAATATATTGAAAAAACTTAAAAAAATTTACCGGTCATTACAAAGCCTTTTTTTGTATATTGACACTTCGGTTCCTGTTTTCTATAATTGTTCGGTTAAACGTTGATTTATTACTCCCGGCCTGTCTTCCGCAGACACGGTTCCGTCAAAGAAAATCCTTGAATTCTTAAAAAAATGATGAAAAAACGCGTTGCAAATAAAAACATACGAAACATCGCCATCATTGCCCATGTGGACCACGGCAAGACCACCCTGGTGGACGCCATGTTTAGACAGAGCGGCCTGTTCCGCCAGAACCAGGAAGTCAACGCGCGCATCATGGACAGCATGGACCTGGAACGGGAACGCGGCATCACCATTGCCGCCAAAAACTGCGCCATTCACTGGAAAAACGTCAAGATCAACATTATCGATACGCCCGGTCATGCCGATTTCGGCGGCGAGGTGGAACGCGCCCTGTCCATGGCGGACGGTGCCGTGCTCCTGGTGGATGCTTCGGAAGGTCCCCTGCCCCAGACCCGGTTTGTTTTGAAAAAGACCTTTGAAGCCGGACTTCACGTGATCACGGTAATCAATAAAATCGACCGCAGGGATGCCCGGCCCTATGAAGTGCTGGATGAAATCTATGACCTGTTCATCGATCTGGATGCCACGGAAGAGCAGCTCGATTTCCCGGTCTTGTATGCCAACGGCCGGGAAGGGATTGTCATGAAAAGTCTGGATGACCAAACCGACAACCTCCATATCCTGCTGGATACCATTCTTGAAGAGGTTCCGCCGCCCGCCTATGACCCGCAAGCCCCCCTGCAGATGCTGGTATCGGACCTGGGGTACTCGGACTATCTCGGCAGGCTGGCTATCGGGCGGATTTTCAACGGCCGGATCCGGCCCAATGACGCGCTGGTCTGCATCAATGATAAAAATGAGGCCCTCCCGCTCAAGGTATCCAGGTTGCAGACCTATGAGGGCATGAAATTTATTGCCCGGGAAGAGGCCGACCCGGGTGAAATCATCATTGTCTCCGGGATCGACGCGATCACGATCGGCGACACCATCTGCACAAAAGAGTTTCCCAAGCCCCTGAAACGGATCACGGTCGACGAACCCACCGTGTCCATGCGCTTTACCATTAACACTTCCCCCTACTGCGGCCGGGAAGGAAAGATCGTTCAGTCCAGCCAGATCCGGGAACGGCTGATTAAGGAAACCCTGTTAAACGTGGCGATCCAGGTCGAGGAAACCCCGGAACGGGAAAGCTTCATCGTCAAGGGCCGGGGCGAATTTCAGATGGCAATCCTGATCGAAACCATGCGGCGGGAGGGCTTCGAGTTCTGCGTGGGCCGGCCCGAGGTTATCTACAAGGACCACAAGGGACAGAAGCAGGAACCTGTTGAGCATTTGTTTATCGACTGTGAGGAAAGCTTTCTGGGCATCGTCACGGAAAAGCTTTCTGTGCGGAAAGGAAAAATGACCAACCTGACCAATCACGGTTCCGGGCGGGTCAACATCGAGTTCAGCGTGCCATCCCGTTCCCTGATCGGCTACCGGGACGAATTCTTGACCGATACCAAGGGAACGGGTATCATCAATTCCAGTTTTTCCGGTTATGAAAAATACCGCGGGGATTTTCCGGTCCGCTACAACGGGTCCATCGTAGCCGACCGCACCGGCAACGCGGTCCCTTATGCCCTGTTCAACCTGGAGCCCCGGGGCCGGCTTTTTGTCATGCCGGGAGACCCGGTATACGAGGGCATGATTATCGGTGAACACAACCGGGAAACGGACATCAATGTCAACCCCTGCAAGACCAAGGCCCTGACCAACATGCGGGCGGCCGGCAAAGACGACGGTATCGTCCTGGCGCCGATTGTGCCCATGACCCTGGAACGGGCCATCAATTTTATCGGTGAGGATGAAATGGTGGAAATCACCCCGAAATCAATCCGGATGCGCAAAACCATTCTTCCGGCCATTCACCGGAAAGAATCCTTGCGGCCGAACGGTTAGCGCACAGGGCAAGGTGCATCGCGCAAAGAAAACATCCATATCTATTAAAAGGCTTTACGCCATGCGCACAGCTGCTCTGCAATTTTATTATTATACTATAATGAACTATCTATATAACGATTAGGAAAAAAACAAGCCATGGATTACTTTAAAGGTACCAGCGATTACATCATCTCACCGGAACTGCAGGACAGCGTCAATGTCTCCATCGCCCTCGGCCGCCCCCTGGTGGTGAAGGGAGAACCCGGCACCGGGAAAACCCTGCTCGCTACCGCCATTGCCAGGGCCCTGGATAAACAGCTCTTTATCTGGAACATCAAGTCCACCACCAAGGCCCAGGAAGGCCTGTATGTCTATGACACGGTCAAACGCCTGAACGACGCCCGCTTCGGCGACCAGGATATTTCCGACATCAGCCGGTATATCCGGCTCGGCAAGCTGGGCGAAGCCTTCTCTGCAAAAGAACAGGTGGTCCTGATCATCGATGAGATCGACAAGGCGGAGCTGGAGTTTCCCAACGACCTGTTGAACGAGCTGGACGAGATGAGTTTTTACATTCCGGAAACCGGTAAAACCGTCAAGGCTGAATACCGGCCCATCGTCATCATTACCTCGAACAGCGAAAAGGAGCTGCCCGATCCGTTCCTGCGGCGCTGCATTTTTCATTATATTGAATTCCCGGATAAACAGCTGATGGAAGAGATTATCCGGGTCCATTTTCCGGACATCGAAACCAAGATGCTGCGGGAGGCCCTGAAAAAATTCTACTGGATCCGGGAGTTCGACATGCTGCGAAAAAAACCGTCCACCAGTGAACTGATCGACTGGCTCCAGGCGCTGATCATCGGCGGTGTGGCGCCGTCCAAAATCTCAAAAGAGCTCCCCTTCATGGGAACGCTCCTGAAGAAAAAAGAAGACGTGGACCTGGTGGACAACTCCGACGGGTCCCATTACGCTTATTCCACCAGCAAACGGACCCGGCGTGTTTATTAATTTTTTCGCCAATTTAAAAGCCAAAGGCATCCCGGTCACCCTTCATGAATGGCTGACCCTGCACCGGGCGCTGGCCGCGGATTTGAGCCGGTGCAGCCTGACCCGTTTTTACTATATTGCCCGGTCGATCCTGGTCAAAAACGAGATCTACTTCGACCGTTACGACATGGCCTTTCTGGACACCTTTTCCGGCATCGAAACCAGCGATGAACTGCTGGACCGGGTGCTGTCCTGCCTGCGCCAGACCCGGGACCTGCGGCTGTCCGAAGCAGAGAAAAGAGAGCTTGACGAGCTTGATCTTGACGAGGTCCTGAAAAACTTCGAGCGCCAGCTGATCGAGCAGCGCAACGACACGGACTATTCCAGCGACTACGGCGGCAACCGCGCCATCGGCACCAGCGGCACCTCCACCCAGGGCGCCTGGGGGTATAATCCCGCCGGCATCCGCATCGGCCAAGGCATTTCCCGCAACCGGCGGGCGGTCCAGGTGGCCGAGCGCAGGGCCTTTAAAAATTACGCCGGCGACCGCACTCTGGACACCCGGCAGATGAAGGTGGCCCTGTCCCATCTGCGGTCACTGCTGCCGGCCGGGGAAGGTGAAGAGCTGAATGTTCAGGCCACCATCGACGCCACCTGCCGAAATGCCGGGGATATCGAGCTGGTCTGGGAAAACCGGCTGAAAAAAAGTTCCAAGGTGCTGCTCTTGATGGACGTGGGCGGCTCCATGATCCCGTATGCCTGCATGGTCGAGCGCCTCTTTTCCGCGGCAGCCGCCCAGATCAGCCGCTTCAAGCATTTCTACTTTCACAACTGTATCTACCAGGACCTGCGCACCGACATGGACGGCGATCATACCGTCTCTACCCTGGACTATCTCAAGGCCGAAGAAAGCGACTACAAGGTTCTGATCGTGGGCGATGCGGAAATGGCGCCGTCCGAACTGACCTGGGTGAACGGGGCGGTGGACTACTGGTACTACAATGACGAACCCGGAATCGTCTGGCTGAAACGGATTCGGGACACCTTCCCCGACATTGTCTGGCTCAACCCGCTGCCATGTGAAAGGTGGCATCGTATCAAGTCGGTCCGCATGGTCCGCGACATCTTTCCCATGTTCGCGCTCACCCTGGAGGGCCTGGATGATGCGATCCGGTTTTTGATCCGGGGCAAAAAGCACCTGTCCGCCATAAACCGGTAGCACCGGCACAGAAAAGGTATCCTTTTAAATAGGGACAGCGCCTATTTTATCAACAATTGTGCTTTACACACATTCCAAAAAAACAGGCGCTGTCCCTATTTAATTCCACCGTAAAAAAAGGGCCCTGGTTACAGGGCCCTTTCAGACACCGCTTAGTAACTGCGCTTTTGCATGTACTGCAGGGTAAACATTCGGTCGGGAAACTGCTTGCCGAATTCAAAAGTCGATGACGCGCAGGTGGCATGGACCCGCTGTACATCAATCATCTGGTTGGCATTGAAGTGCGCGACATAATCGCCCTGAATACTTTTGCCGATAAACTGGAACTGATCCAGCACTTTCCACAGCATGCCCCGACGGTCATAGCGGTCCGAGTAAAGCATATACCACGTTTCGGGATCCAGATACCAGATCATCTTGGTGTACAGAAAGTTGGGATCTTCATTGATTACCTCAATGACGTGGGCCTTGATCCGTTCCCGCTGCGCACCGTCCCACAGGCAGTTGCCCGGCGTGTGTTCCAGTTTCGAGACGTCATTGTGCCGGACCATCAGCACATCCTTTTGCCCCAGGTATTTATAGGTATTCAGCTGTATGGGGCCGTCCCAGCCCAGATTGTCGAATCCGCAAAAGTCCGCACCGCCCTGGGCATCCTGACGTTCGGTGGTTGAGCGTCTTCTGATCCTGCGGATCGACGGCATCCAGAACCAGGAGTCATAGGGTTTCATGCGGTCTTTATAGGTCACTTCCATGATACGCATGTTGCGCGTTTCCGGAGGCGCCAGCTGCAACATCTGAAAAGCTCTCCAGAGTTTCTTCGGGTTTTTTGCATATTCGGGAACGGGCGGTACATCGGTTCTTCCGGAAAAAAAGTTCATGCTGTTTTCTATTTCCAGGTCCATGTCATACTTCATTCGGCCGTCAACGATAAACCCTTTTTCAAGGCTGGTATAGGCATCGCCCAGACTTCGGCAGCGAAAGTTGTGGGCCATTTCGATCCCCCGGGAGGGATTGGGGAACGGTATTCCCGAAACCCAGTTCAAAAGTTCACCGTTTGATCCCACCTTGGCCTGTCCGGAATATTTTTCCGTCATTTCAA
>Ga0272441_10006164_pt1 | contig 20293 bp, 10 predicted proteins | sample SSMProp6N_FD_193582 | JGI IMG/M metagenome (GOLD analysis project Ga0272441, IMG submission 193582) | Marine sediment archaeal communities from Little Sippewissett salt marsh, Falmouth, MA, United States - SSM-Prop-6N | ecosystem: Environmental > Aquatic > Marine > Wetlands > Sediment ...
ATGCCCGTCGCGGAGGCCGGATCGTCGGCGGTGTGATACGACCCGAAATGCCATTGACGCCAATACCCGCTGCTCGATCGCGTGCCGTAGGACGTGTCGCTGAGGTCCAGCCTGATGGCGGGCGACGTGTGATGCGGCCGATGGATCCATGTCTGGAACGCTCCGTCGCGGATGTTCGGGGCCGACTGCTTCAGGTAGACCTCGATCCGGATCCATTCGGCCTCAACCGCAGCCAGACTCGTGTCGCCCCAGATCGTGTTGTCGGGCGTGCCCGAGACCGTCACGGTCTGCCCGTGCGCGATCGCACCGTCCACACTCGCCACGACCGGCGTGCCCGTGCCCGTCCAAGCTGGGCCAAACGCCAGGATGGCGGCTGCAATAGCTACCCGTCCTTTCATCAGAGGGAGGAACCTCCTTGTTTGTCGCTGGACGACTCAACACCTCTCGTTGCGGGCGCAGTCAGCGCGCGGCTCAGGCAGGCTCCAGGAGCTCGCCGCCGATCGCCTTGACCTGCGCGGGCGACGCATCGCCCTCGAGCCGACGGCGTAGGATCTCGGCAGCCGCTTCCGCCAGGTCGCGGGGCTCCACCCGAAAATCGACTGTGCCCGACACGCCCCCCGGCTCCAATCCGATCCCGCCCACCAACGGCTCCTTCGCACGCGCGGGCTGCCGTACAAGGCCGACGAGCAGACTGCCGTAGTAGCCGCCGATCGGAAAGAAGATCGCATCCGCGCCGGTCGATGCCAGCCGCCGTATGATTTGCTTCGGGCGGCTCGGGCCCGCGTCCGGACCGAGCACCCACGATGGATCCGGCGCAATGCCCGACTCGTGCAGCGCCGCCTGATAGCCCGCAAGGCGAGCCTCGTCGTTGTACTGCTCGCGGCGGCCCATCGAGCAATACAGAATCCGGGTCGCGCCGCGCGCGATCAGACGCGCGACGACCGCTCGAGCGATCGACGCGTTGTCTACGTGTACACAGTCCAAATCCGTAAGGAGCGGCGGAATGTCCAGAAGCAGAATCGGCGCGGTAACCGACGTACGCGCCTCAGCCAAGATCGGTAACGCCGAGGGCGGCCAAGGGCCCGCACACACCACCGCGTCCGCGTCCGCGGCAAGCGCGTCCACTGATAAAACCGAACGAGGCGTCGCCGCGTAGCCGCGCTCGCCCAGCAGTGCCACAAGCTCGGCCAACAACGTCTTCTGAAAGGTGTCCTCAGGCGCCGGAACCAGGACGTCCAGGCGCACCGCACGCACGACTGGCGCGTCGCCAATGAATGTCCCGTGTCGAGGACGACGATACAAGATGCCCGCTTCAACCAGGGGGGCCAGCGCGTTCTTCACCGTCGTCGTGCTCACACGCAACGACGCGCACAGGGCCGGCTCCGGAGGAATCCGCTGGCCAGGCGCCAGCTCACCCTTCGCCACGCCCCGCTCGATCGCCGCCCGAAGCTGCAGGTACAGCGGAACCTTCGAGCGCGGGTTCACACGAAAGTAGCCCGGCTCAATCTCCTGCGCTTTCGCCGTTCCCATCCCAAACCCTCCAACCCCAGCTCCTCATCACTCAATGCTATGCAATCATAACAATGATAGTCAAGAGTGATTTTTCGGGGCGTTTTCTTGGGCGATCCCGCGCCGGCCGCACGTTCGCCGGAGCGGCCATTTTCTCCACAAAATTGGGCACGTGCCCAAATTGCCCTTGACACGTGCACAGAAGATGACTATGATCTAGGCGGTTGAGTCACACAACGGGACCACCGAAAACTGTCGCCGCGCCGGCAAGATGGCGTGGCGGCTCCGCCCGCAGGCATCGGGACCGAAGCCTGCATACCGCAATTCTGTAACGAGAGGCACCGCTGATGGACGTGAACACTTATCCATCGCGGTTGAGTTTGCGACGGACTCGCGGGTTTTCGACAACGCTAACGTCTGCTGCGGCCCAGCCTGGCGTGCGACGGCGGGACGATGCTTGCGACAATGCTTGGGATTGCGCTCCAGTGGCGGGAGTAACGAGAAGCTTATCTCAGAGGAGGCAGGACATGAGATTCGTGAGGACCACGAAGGTGTTGATCGCAACGCTGCTGGTTGCTGCGGGCACGGTTCGTGCCGAGAAGCTGACGGTCACGTTCAACCGTGAGGGTGCGAACGGCAAGCCGGTGCGGCATCCGCCCTGGGACTTCGCGGGGTTCGGCATCAAGCGGGCCGACTACTCGAAGTCGACACTGGATGCGAGTTTTGCCGAGAATCTCAAGCGCGCGAAGCTGTTCATCCTGGGTCCGTGGTCTTCGCAGGAGAGCGAGAAGGCCTTGTTTCCGAACAAGAAGTACACGGCCGCGATCACAGAGTTTTTCAAGAACGGCGGGACCATGTTCTGCATGCACATTGGCGAGCCGTACGCGTACGGCGCGAGCGGGGCCTATTTCAAGAGCATCGGCGTGACGCTGCCGCCGACGCCGACGGGCCGCGACGCGGGCATCGCCGTGGCGCCGGGGTCCGGCGCCTACGGGATTATGACCAAGCCCAACGCGCTTGCAAAGGAAGGCGGGGGCGGCAAAGCCTATGGTCGCTGGTCGAAATGGCCGGCCGAATTCAAGCCGTTGTTCGTGTCGCGGGCGGACCGCAAGCAGGCCGCCACGCTGATTCGTGAGAAGATTCTGGGCCGCGGCACGCTGATCCTGACGCGCATCAATCTGCACCAGCAGTCGAAAGTGAAGGGGGTCCGGCTCTATTCGGCGTTGGTCGAGAACACGTTCACCCACGCGTTCGGCCGGCTGGAGAAAGGTGCGACGGTCACGGCCGAGGAACACGGCGAGCTGGGCGCTGCGCCGCCGCACAGGGCGGCGAGCACGAGCGGACGCAGGCCGGCGAACAAGCTGTTTCTACGCGGTCTGCTCGAGAAGCCCTGGTGGGACCAGGCCTGGCAGCACCGTGTCCCGGTTCTGGTCTCGGAGCCGTCGGGTCTGCGCCGCTACCAGGCGCCGGTCAGCGTGGTCCATGACTTTCCGCGCGGCACGCAGCCGGCCTCGATCCGCGTCGTCACGCCCTGGGGCGAGGAGCTCCCGTCGCAGGCGAGCGTGGTCGACGCGGCGAAGAACCGGATCGAGGTCGTTTTCGTGCAGGATCTCGCGCCGCACGAGGACCGGCCGGTGTTCGTCTACTTCGGGAACAGCGCGGCTGCGGCGCCGACCTACGAGTCGGACACGAAGCTGACGCGGACCGACGCGTATTTCCGGATCGCGACGCCCAATATCCTGGCCAGTTTCCGGACGGACACGCCGATCGCGGTCCAGCTCCAGCCCGCGGGGAATCCGACGGGCAACCAGTTGGCGCGGAACTATCGGCGCACGGGTGGCGTTCGCTCTATCGAGGACGGGCACGCGAACGGGTTTCCTTGGGCACAGCGGGTTTCCGACGTGACCGTGCGCGTCAAGGAGGACGGTCCGGTCCGCAAGGTGCTGGAGTACAAAGGCACCTGCAAAGGTAAGCCGGTAACGGTCACCTACGCGATCTACGCGACGGGCCGGCGGGTCGAGTACGCCATCCGCTCCGGCACGCCGCTCGACATCTCGCAACGCTCCACCTGCTGGCTGCCCGGGCGCGGGATCGAGGTGGCGGACACGCTCTACTTCGAGTCGGCGTCCGGTGTGCGCAAGCTGAGGATCAGCAACAGCGGCGAGTACCACAGCATCCTGGTCGAGAACCTGGTCCCGGACATCAAGGAGGGGTGGTACGCCATCCACGACACGGAGACCGGCCAGACCGTGGGCGAGGTGTTCGAGCTGGCCGATACGTCGCTGTTGCGCTGCCACATTCATGCCGGGCTCGGGTTGCGCATGCTCAGCAATATCCGGCTCACGCCCGCGTCCTATCGCGGCGCGTTCGTGCCGGGCCGCGGCGGGTTCAGCGCGGTGCGCAACGAGTACGTCGAATGGAAGACACCACCCGTCGTCCACACCGCGCGGGTCCAACGGCGCGCGGAGGTCGGCCCGCCGCGGGTGCCCGTGTTCGGGAAGAACATGCTGCGCTACCTGCAGACCTCCTCCGACGTGCCGCCTCGCAACTCGCTGGAGGGCTACCTGCTCGACACGCAACGGCTGGGTGCGAATTTCGTTGCGATCTGGCCGTACAAGCCGATCTGGCCGACCGAGGGGATGAGCGGGTCCAGCACGGGCCTGCTCCAGCGAATCCTGCACGCGGCGCACGCGCGTGGGATCGGCGTAGAAGTCGCCCTGAACGGGTGCGGCAAGGCCAGCTTCTGGCCGAAGCCGCCGAGCAAATATCTCGACAAGATCAAACACCGCGACTGGTTCGTTCGTGCCGCAGCGGAGGTCAGCCGTTTCGACATCGACGTGCTGCACCTGCAGGACGAGAGCGGCTACGGTCTCGGCGGGGACGCGGCCAGGGAGCTGTTCCGCAAGAAGTACGGGATGGAGCCTGCGAAGAATGTGACGGTCAAGAACCTCTCGGAACCGGCCTGTTACAACCGCGCGTTCTTCGAGATGGATGTCTACACCGATTGCCTGCGCGACATGTACAACGCCGCGCGCAAGCACAACAAGCGCGCCGTGATCGCCGACCAGATCAACATCAACCACATGGTCAACATCAAGGGCGGCTACAACGACATGGAGTCGCATGTCTCGTTCCTGGACGCCAAGTGCATGGACCTCTACCACGACGCGAACGAGGACTTCAAATTCTGGATCAAGTACCTCTGCGGCGTGCGGCAGAACCGGCTCCCGATCCTGATGTACAGCGGCTACTGCACGAGCCAACGCAAGACCGAGCAGAACCAGAAATACCTCCTGATGTGGGGCGCCGACGCGTTGGCGACCTGGTACCGCGGCGTGATCTGGCCGAGCATTCACGAGACGGTGCGCAGGAACCTGTGCCACCTCGACTACACGGGGCTGGGCGACATGCTCGTGCAGAGCACGCCCGTCAAGTCGATCGCCGTGCTGCGTGACCGGGCCGCCTTTATCGACGGCGTCAAAAAAGGCGAGTGGCAGACGGCGGGTTCGACCTACGAGATCCGGCTGCGCAAGCTGGTCAAGGTCAAGAACCTGCAGACCGACATCGTGTTCTCCCGCTATTTCACGCCGAAGACGCTGCGGCAGTACGGCCTGCTCGTTGTGGCCAACAACCCGGTCCTGTCCGATAAGCATGCGCAGACGATCCGGTCCTACGTCGAGGCTGGCGGCCGCCTGATCATTGAAGGCGAGGGCATCAACAACCCCATCATGCAGAAGCTCTGCGGCGCGGTTCCGAAAGGGGCGCCGGCGGAGAAGCGCGGGCGGGTCAGGGCGAAGGGCGGCTCGTTTGCCTTCTTCGGCAGCGTGGTGCCGGCGGATATCTCCGCGCAGGTCATTGCCCGGTTCGAGGACAAGACGCCTGCCTTTGTCTCGGCCAAGGTCGGCAAAGGCGAGGTCATCTACACACCGCTGATTATGAGCGACAAGATGGTGCAGGAAGACCTGATCGCGTTCTATCGCGCGCTCGCGCGCAGGCTGCTCGGCAAGTTCCCGGTCGAGGTCGCCGCCGCGCACATCAACGCGGTGGACACCAACCTGACCGGCGACGGGCAGCGCCATATCCTGGCGCTCGCCAACCTGGGCTACAAGGACCGGGCCGTCGGCGTGAAACTGAACGTGCCCGTGCCGGCCGGCTCGGTCGTGGTCGACATGACAACGGGCGAACAGCGCCGGTTTGCCGCCAACATGGCGTTCGACGCGCCACGCGGTTCGATCCGGTTCCACTACATCGGGCCGCGCGCCGGGATCGCACGCCCGGCAGCCGTCGAGATCGCGATGGCCGGCCGAGACATCGCCTACTGCGCGCGGCCTGCCACGCAGCCGCTCAAGCTCGCGGTCGCCACCGAGGGCGGCGGCCGGGGCAAGAAACGGAAGAAGGAGCCGGGCTTCGCCTACATCGGTGTGCTCACGGACAAAGACGTCAAGGGCGCACCGAAGCAGGCCCGCGTCCGTGGCGACGAGGGCATCCACGACGCGCTGCAGGGCAAGGCCGGGCTGAAGGTCGAGTACATCCGCGACCTGGCCCCCACGACCATCGCCTTCTACGATGCGGTTGTGATTCCGAACATCGGCTGGTCCTCGCTGCCGTCGGTGATGGCGAGCGGCTGGGAACAGACGATTCGCGAGTACGTGGAGAACGGCGGCGCCGTGCTGCTGAACCATCACGCGACCGGGTTCAAGCCGCCCTGCGATCATTCCCCCTTCCCGGAGATTGCCAAGGCCGGGGCCTGGGTCAAGCTGCAGGACATGATTGTGCGCAAGACGCATTCGGTGACCAGCGGCGAGAGCATGCGCACGCGATTCCCGACCATGGCCAAGGACCCCGCGTTCAAGGCGCAGATGGCCGCCACGCTGATGGTGCCCGGTACTCGGTTCCGGGCCGGGTTCCCCGACTACGTGATCCTCGTGCCGGGCTCCGCCGGCGCCGCGCTGGTCGAAAGCGAGAAGGCCACGTCCGGCGAGGGCGGCGATGCCGTCGTCGTCGCCGGCAAGGTCGGCAAGGGCAAGGTCGTTTTGAGCGGGATGGCGATCGGTTCGAAGGGCTCCGAAGAAGGCGTGTCTGCGGGGGGGGAAGCGAATATCCTGCTGAACGCCGCCTATTGGCTCACGGAGCGGTAGGAGTTCGGTGGTTGGTGGTAGGGGGAGAGATTAGGAAGAAAGATTAGGGAGAAAGACGGTGGGGAATCCTTGTGGGGGCAGAGATCGAGACCTGCTCCTGCCCTAATCTTTCGCCTTAGTCTTTCGCCCTAATCTCGTGCCGATCGGCGTATCTTGACCTGTGGATAGGGCTCACATCAGGCTGCCAAACGCAAACCAGGACGTACACATGCCGAAGAAGAACCAGGGCGTAGACGCCGCGAAATACGACAAGAGCATGGGCCCGGGCGCGGCTGGTGGGGAAGGCCTGGTGTGGCGCGCGCCTCACGCGCGTCCGTTCCGGCTCGCGGGTTTTGCGTGGTTCGAACAGGACCGTGTGTACCGGCGGCTGCCCTTGAAGCCGCCGGCGCCGCTGCCGCAACCTGTGAACAACCTGGCCTGGAGCACGGCCGGTGGCCAGATCCAGTTCCGGACCGACAGCCGGACGATTGCCGTACGCGTTCGCCTGCGCGGGTCGGCCGGCATGGTGCACATGCCCGCGACAGGCCAGTGCGGGTTCGATCTCTATCACGGGCCGGCGGGCAGACAGAAATTCCTTACGGTCACGAAATACCCGATCCGGGCGACTGACTACGAGCAGGTGCTGCTTCAGAACGTACCGACCTGTCTTCGTAACATCACGTTGAACTTCCCGCTCTATCAGGGCGTCGAAGAGGCGCTTGTCGGGCTCGAGCCGAACGCCGCGCTCAAGCCGCCGCCCGCCTATGCGCTGGACCGGCGCATCGTGATCTACGGCACGTCCATCACGCAGGGCGGCTGTGCGGCGCGGCCCGGCATGGCCTACACGAATATCCTGAGCCGGCGCCTGAACGCCGAGATCGTCAACCTCGGCTTCTCCGGCAATGGCAAGGGCGAACCGGAGCTCGCGCGGATCATCGCCACCGTGGACCGATGCGGCTTGTTCGTGCTCGACTACGAGGCGAACGCGCAGGGCCTGAAGGGCCTGCGCAAGACGCTGCCGGGCTTCGTCCGGATCCTGCGCAGAAAACACCCGAAGACGCCGATACTGGTTGTTTCCATGATCCGGCCCGCGGGCACGCTGATCGACGCGAACGGCAAGAGGGCCTGGACCGCCCGGCGCGTCTACCAGCGCGAGACCGTCGCGCGTCTGCGCAAGGCCGGCGACCGCAACATCCATTTTTGTGATGGGTCCAAGTTCCTGACCGGCGACGGGCTCGAGGGCACGGTCGACGGCGTGCATCCGACCGATCTCGGGTTCCTCGCGATCGCGAACGGGCTCGAACCCGCACTGCGCAAGATTCTGTTCTCCTGACACGAGGGAATAGCCGCAAAGAGACACATCGCGGCAAAGCCGCAGCCAACGGAGAAGAGACTTGCCCGCTGAACAGGCGAAACAACGCGAACTATGGAACCGGCGCTGAGCTCGAACTGCACGGTTCCGGGTGCTTGGGATAGAGCGTCGTGTAAGAGTACGATGGCAGAATGCGGATTGACGGCACGCGTGGGGCGAGACGACGGATGCCCAAAGGCACTGCTCCGGCCGTACTCGTACACGTACTCTTACACGTAAATCTATCCCGAAAGCCCCATGAGAAATCCTCGCGAGAAACAGGGTGAAGAGGAATACGATGAGAAGAGCAGGATGCATCGGAGTTGGGTTGGTTCTGGCCCTGGCGGTGGCGAGTGGCGCCGCGGCGCAGGAGAAGCCGGCGCGGCTGTGGGTGAACGTCAGGGCCGATCACAAGGACCACCTGTACAAGCTCGGCGAAACGGCCGTGCTCACGGTCGATGTCTGGTCGCAGGGCAAGCGCGTGACGGAAGGCCAGGCGACCTGGCGGCTGAGCGTCGACGGCTGTACGCCCGCACGCGAGGGCTCGTTCGAGCTGGCCAATCCCGAATCGGTCAGCGGAACACTGTCCGAACCCGGGTTCCTGTTGCTCGAGGTCACGGTCAAGACGCCGGACGGGCGCGAGCGCAAGAACTGCGGAGGCGCCGCGTTCGAGCTGGAGAAGGTGAAACCTTCGCGGCCGATGCCCGAGGATTTCGCAAGCTACTGGGCGAAGGAACGTGGCAAGCTCTCGGCGCTGCCCATGCAGCCGACACTGACGGCGGTCGAGCCCGACCGTGAGGGGGTCGAGCTGTTCGATGTGCAGATCGATTGTCCGGGCGGCAAACCGGTATCCGCCTACTTCGCCCGCCCGCTCCAGCGCCAGGGCAAGAAGCTGCCGGCCATCCTGTTCGTGCACGGCGCGGGCGTGCGCAGTTCGAACAAGGGCAGCCCGCAATCCTGGGCCTCGCGCGGTGCGCTGGCCATGGACATCAACGCGCACGGTTTGCCGAACGGCAAGCCGAAGGAGTTCTACAAGAAGGCAGGCAAAGCGAAGATCAGCGGCTACACGCACCTGCCGGGCAAGACCCGGGAATCGTCTTACTTCCACGGCATGTTCCTGCGGATGATACGCGCGCTCGATTTCCTGTGCGCCCAGCCCGAGTGGGACGGCGAACACCTTGTCGTGACCGGCGGCAGCCAGGGCGGCGCGCAATCCATTGCCGCCGCCGGCCTGGACTCGCGCGTCAGCGCGATCGCCGCGCATGAGCCCGCCATGTGCGATCGGACCGGGGTCTTGATCGGGCGGCCGTCGGGCTGGCCGCGGCCTGTTCGCCGCAAGGACGGAACATACAACCCCGATTTCGCGGCGAGGGCCCGATATTTCGACTCCATGAACTTCGGGCAGTGCGCCACGGCGCGCGGCCTGTTCAGTGTCGGGTTCCGGGACCGGGCCTGCCCGCCGACCACCGTCTACGCGATGTACAACGTCTATGCGGGCCCCAAAGAGATCGTCAATCTCGTGAACGCGGGCCACCACGGCTCGGACATTTGGCGCAAACGGCAGCGCCCGTTCCTGTTCGCCACGCTGGGGCTGAAGGAGGAGCCACGATGAATAGAAGGTGCCTGTTGGGACTGCTCGTGCTGGCGGTCGGGGCGACTGCGTTTGCCGCCAGATATGGCCCGGCCAGTTATCAACCGGACTACGTCACGCGCGACATCTACCGCCCGCACGTGCAGCGTACCTATCCGCCGTGCTGGTGGAAGATGAAGCTGTTGCCCGATACGAAGGAGAACCCGGCGGACGACGCGGGGACGGTGGGCAAGTACTGCGAACCGGATTTTGACGACAGCGGGTGGGCCGACCAGGTCGTCGCGCACCCCTGGAACACCGCGCTGGGCGAGTCGCCGCGAAGTGCGAAGAACATCGGGTTCGAGGGGGTCGGTTGGTATCGGGTCGAGTTCAGGGCACCATCCAATCCGGCCAGGCTTCGCGGGATCATGCATTTCGAGCACGTCAACACCGAGGCCACCGTCTACGTCAACGGCAAGAAGGCCGGGTTCCACAAGAATCGGGGCGGCTACTGGTGGGACTTCGAGTTGGATGTGACCGAGCTGCTCCGGTTCGGTGCGCAGAACACCGTCGCGGTTCGCGTGTTCAGCCGCAACGTTAACCGGCGGCACATTTCCCATCAACAGGGCGGCATTACCGGTCGGGTCTGGCTGGACCTGCGGCCTGCCGTGTGGTGCCGGCATATCCTGGTAACGCCGGAAGAGGGCCTGCAGGGCTTGCGCTACGACTGCGTTCTGGATACGGCTGAGCCGGGCACGCTCGCGGGCTGGGAAGTGGAGGTTTTCGAATGGAACAGCGGCAAGATCGCTGCGACCGCGGCCGCGGGCCGGGTCCGCCGCGACAACGGCAGGACCTTTCTGACCGGTCGAATTGCCGTGCCGGACGCGAAGCCGTGGAGTTTCAGAAGCCCCTTCCTCTACGGTATCCGGTTCCGCGACGCCAAGGGCCAACTGTCGGGTATCCAGCGGTTCGGCATGCGCACGTTCACGGTCCGAAACGGTCAATTCATGCTGAACGGCAAGCCGACCTTTCTGCACGGCTGCGTGGTGCACGCCCAGCGCTATGGCCATATGGCCTGGAAACGCTACATGTTCCAGTTCAACGAGCGCGGTGCACTGTATCGGTACTTCAAACGCATACGCGATGCGAACATCAACTGGATCAACCCCCATGACTTTCTGCGGCAGTCCGGTTACGACGTGCTCGACGAGTTGGGCATCCTGTGCAGCGACACACTCGGGTATCCCACGACGCCGATCAAGGACCCGGTCAGCGTCGTGGAAATCGCCCGCCACGGCATCGACGGCGCCTGTGAGCAGGACGGCACGCTGCGGCCGTCCTTCATCGAGCACGTCACCGGTCGAATGTACCGGTCGTATTCACATCCCAGTATGGGAACGTTCGCGTTTGGCGGGGAGATGCGCAGTTACCAGACCCCGAAGGGCAGGCGCACGCGCGCGATGATGCACAATCTCTACGACCTTTACAGGAAGCTCGACTTGCAGAACCGGCCGATCACGCCGGCGTCCGGCCATTTTCTGAGCGGCGGCGATTGGAAAGGCGGCGGGCTGCGCCGGGAAGGCACCAAACTCGACTACATCGACACGCACGATTACACGGGCTCCGGGGTCTGGAAACCGATCTGGGATGTGCCGATCGTGCTCGACGCGTTTGTCGCGAAAGCCAAGAAGTTGTGGCCGGAAGGCAGCCCGCCGATTGTGAACGGCGAGGGCGGTGGGAACTGGGCCAACTACTACAGCGTCTACGACCCGATCTGGGAATCCGAAGACGACCCGGACGCCGACATCGAAGCGCTCAAGAAAGCGCTGGCCTACACGACGGGCAGGATCGGCATCCGGTCGACCATGCTCTATGGCTCCAAAGCCTACAAGTACCGGCGCCCCGAACAGCGCGCCTGGCACATCGAGCGCATCTTCGAACACTGGCGCAAACGCTGGCCGGACACCGACGGCTTCTCGTGGATGTCCGGCAGCATCTTCACCGCCGGGATCCGATTCCCATTGGAAAGGAATGCGTTCGACCCGAACCCCGCCTACGAGCCGATCAAGCAGCTCTGCGCGCCGCTCGTGATCGTGCTCGACTATCTGCCGCCGAACCGTTACGTGGGCGACGTGCTCGACCTGAACATGGTCGTTGTGAACAACGACGAACGGGACTATGACGGACTCCGTGCCGTGCTGACGCTGCGAGACCAGGCGCGCGTCGTCTGGCACAAGACCGTGCCGGTCGGCACGCTCCAGATCGGCGAGAAGGCCGAGCGATCCGTGCAGATGCAGATCCCACCAGTGCCCGAAGGGCGCCGGTTGACGTTCGAGTACGCGGTCCGGGACAAGTCCAGACTGCGCTGCCGGCGCTTGCTGTATTTCAATGTGCGCAACCGGCGCACCGTCTTCGCGCCGCTCAGAGCGGCGCGTACCGTCAAGCTCTACGAGCCGGAACCGAGCGGCGCCGCCGGACTCCTGAAGGCCTTCGGCCTGCCGTGCCAGACGGTTTCCCGGTTCGACGGATTGGTCAGCCGGGATCTGCTGGTGATCGGGCCCGACTGCATGGACGGCCGCGTGAACGAGGCGGCGGACCGGATCCGGGCCTTCGTCGAGGCGGGCGGGCGTCTGCTCGTGCTGCGGCAGCACGCCAAGAGCCCACACCTGAAAACCGGCAAGGACGTGCCGCTGAACCCGGGCTCAAAGGTTCTGAATTCCGTCTTTGCGCACTTCTCCGAAATGTTGCGGATGACACACCCGTTCGTCCGTGGTATGACCCAGCACGAGCTGCACTGCTGGAACCATCCGACCTACGCGATCTACCGCAATATCGTCACGCCATTGTCCGACAACACCGTCTTGCTGGGCGGGAACATGTACCAGCGTCGATGGGGCCCGGACACGTTCGGCAGCGTGCTCGCCGACGTGCCGGTCGGGAAAGGCAGGATCATCTTCTGCCAGGCGCTGGTCGATGAGTGTTTCGAGCAGGATTCCGGGGCCGCACGGCTGGCCCGGAACATTCTGGAAACTGCCGTAAGGACAAATTGACATGAATCGTCACCGACATTGCCGGACCTCTCGCCTGTTCGCGATCGCATGGGCTGCCTGCAACCTGACGCTGACGGCACAGACCGCGCGGGCCACGGTCATTGACCGGATCCTCATCCCGGCGGAGTCGACACGCGCCGAACGGAACGCGGCACGCGCGCTCAGCAAGCACCTGAAATCCATCTTCGGCAAGCAGTTCCCGACGGCGCCGTACATGGCGGAGACCGACAAGAACGGCGCCATCCTGGTCGGCCGCGCCGCGGTTGAGGGCGGGCTCGTTTCTTCGGCCGCCCTCCAGCGGCTTGGACCGGACGGCTACTGCGTGGTTTCGGACGGGAATACCGTGGGCATAGCGGGCGACGGGGGGGCGGGCGTTGTTTTCGGGGGCTATGCGTTTCTGCGCAAAATCGGCCTGAAAATCTATGCCGTCGACTGTGTGGTTGTGCCGCGCCTGGCCAGGCTGGAGGTGCCCGCATTCCAGCTTTCCGACACGCCGGCATTCGAGTTCCGGAACAGTCGGAGGCTGCACCAGGAACTAGGGTTCACCCCGCGCCTGCAGTGCTCGAACCCGAGAGAGGTCGACCCGAAAGCCGGCCGGAGCTGGGACCACACGCACAACTATCAGATTCCTCTCCGCCCATACTACAAGGAACACCCCGAATACTTCGCAAAGAACGAGCAAGGTCATATGCTCAAAACGCGAGGGCCCGGCCAGTTGCACCTGTGCTTTTCGCATCCGGACGTGCGGCGGATCGCGTCTGACCGTGTGATGGACTGGGTCAACAAGACGCCGCACGGCAAGTTCTATTGTGTCACGCAGGGCGACGGCGCGGCCTGGTGCCGGTGCCCGAACTGCACGGCGAACGACCCGGAACCCGACGCCAGATGGAAGCGATATTCCATGTACCTGGCCGACCGGCTGCTGGACTACGTGAACCCCATTGCCAACAGAGTGGCGGCGAAACATCCGGACAAGATGATCCTGACGTTCGCATACACGCCGTCGACTCAGCAGCCACCACGCCGGCTGAAGCCGGCCCCGAACGTGCGCGTCATGTTCGCCCCCTATCCCTTCCCCGGTTGGGCGCTGTGCAGTAGTCATGATCTGTTCTGCAAACAGAACAAAGGCGCGCTCAAGGACCTGCGCGGCTGGCTGGCATGGTGCCCCGACAACGTGTACATCTACGACTACGTTCATAACTTCCGAAACCGGTACGAACCGTTCGGTTGCCTGTATGGCATGGTCGACAAGATCAAGTTCTACCACCAGCACGGGATCAAGGGCATCCATTTCTGCGGCGGGCACCCGCTCTTGTTCGGGGCACTCTTCGAATATGTGATCGGCCGCATGCTCTGGCACCCGGAACTGGATCCCGAGCCGTTGATCAACGAATTCATGCCCGCCTACTACGGAGCCGCGGCCCCGTACATGCGGCAATACTTCGATCTCTTCTACGGCCGCATTCGCGACAAGACCAACCCGTTCCATCAACGCTGCACAAGGCCCAACCCCGGCCTGGTCACACCGGCATTCGCGGCCAGGGCCTACCCGATCTTTGAGCGTGCGAAACGCGCGGTTCGCAACGATCCGACACGCCTCAAGCGCGTCGAGTTCGATGAACTCACCGGTGTGCTCTGGGCCGACCTCAACGAAAACACGAAGGAGAAACTGATAAGCAAAGGTACGGTCAACCGGAGATTGCTGGCCAAGTTCAGGCAACTCGCGCATGTGTGCGAAGAGCACCGCGTGCCTGACTTCGTGGCCAAGACCAGACCCAAGGTATGGATCAAGAAGATCTTTGGGCTGGCCGTTGACACTCAGCCGTGGTGGAACGATCCGACCGTGGAGAAACTGCTCGCCGGGAAACTGACGGCCGCCGAACTGCGGGTGTTGGAACAGAGCAGTCTCCAGAAGACCTCCTCGGCCGGAAGCAGGCGGCGGCGAAAAGCCGGCTTGGGCGACAATGTCGATGTTGATTGACGAAAGGAGGCACAGATGAAAAACAACGGTGGTTGGAGGCGCATTTACTTGTTCGCGGCTGTGTTCGGTATCGCCAGGTTGACCCTGGCGGCGCAGCCGGCGCGGGGCGCCGTGCTCGAGCGGATCCTGATCCCGGAAGAGTCGACACGGTACGAGCGGCGCGCCGCGCGCGAGCTCACGAAATATCTCAAGGCCATCAATGGCAAAGAGCTGCCGACCGAAGCGTACAAGGCGGGCGTCGATAAGAACGGCGCGGTTCTGATCGGCCGCGCCGTGGTCAAGGCCGGGCTTATCGCTTCGGCCGAGCTCCAGTCCGTCAAGCCCGATGGATACATCGTGGTTTCAGACGGGCGTACGGTCGGCATCGCCGGCTACCGGGGCGTGGGCGACGTGTACGGGGTCTACGGTTTCCTGCGCAGGCTCGGGCTCAAGATCTATGCACCCGACTGCAAGATCGTGCCGAAACTGCCGACACTCACGGTCGGCGTATTCCGTATTTCGGACAGCCCGGCGTTCGAGATGCGCTACAATCACAGGCTGCACCCGGAGCTCGGCTGGACGCCGCGCCTGGACTGCCCGCGCCCGAGAGAGGCGGATCCGAAAGCCGGCCGGAGCTGGGACCACACACACGGCTACCAGGTTCCGCGCTACCTGTATTTCGAGGAGCATCCGGAGTACTGGGCGAAGGACGAGCAGAACAGAATGCTCGAGACCTCGAAACCGGGTCAGCTGCATCTGTGCCTGTCGCATCCTGAAGTGCGCAAGATCGCTGCCGAACGCGTGGCGGATTGGGTCGACAAGACGCCGCTCGGCAGGTTCTACTGCGTGACACAGGGCGACGGCGCCGCCTGGTGCCGCTGCCCGCGCTGTACCGCGCTGGACCCGGAGCCCGGCGCGAAACTCAAGCGCTACCCGCTCTACCTGGCGGACCGACTGCTGGACTACGTGAACCCGATCGCAAACAGGATCGCGGAGAAACATCCGGACGACATCGTCCTGACCTTCGCGTATACGCCGGCGACCCAGCCGCCGCCGCGCCGGGTCAAGCCGGCCCCGAACGTGCGCGTCATGTTCTGCCCGTACCCGACCGAGAACGGCGCGAAATGCAGCAGCCACGACCTGTTCTGCGAACAGAACAAGGGCGCACTCGAGGATTTGCGCGGCTGGCTCGCCTGGTGCCCGCACAACATGTACATCTACGATTACGTGCGCGGGTTTCAGTGCCGGTACGCGCCGTTCGGCAGCTTCTACGCGATGGTCAGCAAGATCAAGTTCTACCACGAGCACGGGATCAAGGGTATCTACCTCTGCGGCGCGCGGCCCCAGCAGTTCGGCGCGTTGTTCGAATATGTGATCGGCCGCCTGCTCTGGCACCCGGAACTGGACCCTGAGCCGTTGATCGACGAATTCATGCCGGCCTACTATGGGGCCGCGGCCCCGCACATGCGCGCGTTCTTCGATTTCTTCTACGCACGGATCCACGACAAGGATAATCCCGTGCACCAGGGCTGCGAGCGAGCGAACCCGGGCCTCGTCACGCCGGAATTCGCGGCCGCCGCCTACCCGATCTTCGCGCGCGCGCGACAGGCGGTCCGCGCCGATCCGACGCTGCTCAAGCGGGTCGAGCTCGAAGAACTCTGCGGTGTGCTCTGGTCCGACCTGGACGAGAACACGAAGGAGAAACTCGTCAGCGACGGCACGGTGAACGAGAAGCTGCTCGCGAAGCTCAAGCGGCTGAACCACTTGTGCAGACAGCACGGCGCGCGCGACTTCGTGCGCAAGACAAAGGGCAAGGTCTGGATCACCGCCACCTTCGGTATCCCGGTCGATGCCGAGCCCTGGTGGAGCGATCCGGTCGTTAAGAAGCTGCTTGCCCGGAAGATGACCGTCGCCGAACTGCGCGAGCTGGAGAAGAACCGTCTGCAGAAGGACGTGGCGGGCGGCATCGCGATGCGGTTGACCGCGTTCGAAGGGCAGATCGGGCCAAAACCCTACAGCCACATGTGTCCGCGCCGTCTCGCGATCGGGATCAACCCGCAAGGCCGGGGCAACAGCAGCATGCGCACCAGTTTCTACCTCGAGGCCGTGCCGGCCCGCGCCAAGCTTGTGCTCGAAGCGCTCGACGACGACAAGCCCGGCAGAACCAGGATCGCGATCGCGGTCAACGACCGGCAGATCTTCGCGGGCGAGAACCAGGCCGCGGAGAACGACTGGACGCCGCTCGCGTTCGAGATTCCCGGCAGCGTACTCAGGAAAGGCTACAATACCCTGACGGTGAACAATCTGGAAGCAACCGAGGAACCGAACATCAAGTGGCTCATGGTCTCGGATGCACGGCTTATGCTAGAGTGATTGCGGGGAGTTGGAGGTGTCGCGTGAAACGAATTATGTGTTTGCTGCTGTTCTGCAGCCTGATCATGGCGGGGACCGGCTGGGGTGCCCCGGTCCCGAAAACCAATGACACCGTCCGCCTGTTCGACACGGGCCGGCACAGCGACGCGCTGGTCGAGAGGACGGGCTGGCAAGACCTGACCGATGCGCCGTCCTCGCGCATCGCGTCCGCCCGTGACCTGTGCGTCGAGAATGGTCGGCTTACCGTCGCGTTCCGGCGGGGCGGCCCGGGCGCGGAACTGTACTACACGGTCGGACAAGAGGCCAGGCGCGCGGCCGTCGTTGCGCCGGCCGGTTCCGGCGCCGGCGCGCCCGGCCGCCTGCGCGACGTGCAGGTGCTCGAGAACAGCGCAGAGGCTGTCCGGCTGCAGGCCCGCTTCGGGAAGGCCCGGTCCGTCGCGTTCACCGTCCGCGCGCGTCGCGCCGATCTCGAGATCACGCCCGGCTCAAACGTGCCTGCGATCCTGGCGGCCCACCAGAGCGCGGTTGCGGTGATGCCCGACTTCTTCGGCGACGACCTCGTGTTCCCGGCCGAACAGGCCGGCAGCGACACGCTGCATCTGCCGCCGGACAACCTGTTCCTGCTGCACATGCTCGAGGGCGGCGATGCCATGCTGATGTGCAACTGGCCGGCGGCAACCCAGCATGTGACGACCAGCGTCGGGCCGGCCGGCTCGGAGCGGGCGTTCACGAGCACGCGCATCGCTTGCGGGGCCGGGCAGAACCTCGGGCTGTCCGTGCTGGCCGCGCCTGGGATCTGGCATGCGATGTCGTGCTCGGACCTCACGGTCTACGAGGATCGCAAGGTCGACTGGCGCCCGCCGTTCCGGGCCGCGTGGCGGCTCGATCTGCGAAGGTCCGACAAGGAGGCAAACGGGCTCACGGACTGCTGGTACAACTTGTACAGGAGGAAGGACGGCAAGAAATACTACCTCCCCATCTCGAACCACAAGCACGGCCCGTACTGGCTGACGCGTACCGGCATTCAGAACCATTCGACCCGCAGCGTCTGGTACAGCGGGCTGGGCACCCTGATCTATCCGTTCTACGTATTCAAGGGCGACGCCTTTCTGAGGCTGCCCAAGTTCAGCGGCCGCAACCGGCACATCAAGCACGACGGCGATATCCTCATCTATCCGCTGTTGCGTGGCGGTCATTCCGCCCCTGACACGGTCCTGCCCTGGGATGTCCTGCGGGATGTGTTCAGCGGCGAACACGAGAAGGCGCTCGGTATAGAACGGCTGACGGGTCGTCCGCCGCGCGACCGCTGGCCCGCGACCTGCGGCGTGACGTCGAACGTGAAGAAGATCTTCAGCGACGAGCAAGAGCGCGCGCAAAGGGAGAAGATCACCAACCAGCTCGGGCGTATGGACAAGTTCGTGGTAGGCATCCGAGCCCGGATCCAGGAGTATCTCGATTGGGCCGACACGGTCCAGACGAGCCTCGCGCAACAGGCTCGCGAGACGCCGGAACTGGCCGAGACGGTCGCGTCGCTCGAGGAGCACACGAAATGGATACTGACGGAATGCGACAAAGCGCAGCCCAAGATGCGGACCCCGGAATACGCCGCGACGCTCTCGGCGCAGCTCATTGCGCTGATCGACAGCGATGCGCCCGACAAGCTCGAGCAATGCGACCAGCTCGGCCGCGAGATCCGCGTGATCGGCGGCACGCAGGACACGTTCCTCGGCAACTGCCGCAAGCGCGTCAAAATGCTGCGCCAGCGCGCCGGCCTGCTCTACGCGACCACGGACGACCCGCGCGTGCGCACGCTGGCAGGCGCGGTCCGGCGTCGCGCGCAGGACGTGCTCCGGATCCGATTCGCCATGGAGGGGAAGTAGCGGGCGCCCGTCCGTTTCAGCCGTGCGGCTTCAACGCGACGATTTCCCTCAAGCTATGGACTCGCAGGCCGGGGACGGCGCGGGACCGAGCGCGTGCAGTCGCGGATTAGCGAATGGTTGTGTTCGTATTCATTTACGGGTGGCTGTTCGGCCGCTGAGCGACGGGCGGGAGCAGCGCGGCGATCGACAAGCCATTCAGCCGGGATGCGGTGGCGTTCGAGAAAGACCGCGGCCTGAAACTCAAGATTGCGAGCGCGGCGCGCCGTGTGAGACGCCTGAGCGAAGCGCACACGGGGGAGACGTTGAAGTCCCGAGTGCAGTGCAGACCCCAATGCACAGGCGGGCTGGCGCGCATATAAGTCAAAGTATACTTGCAATCTCTGCCCCTTTCCTGTATTCTGAAAGTATCCGCAAAGCGAAAGGAGGCCAGCCATGTCGCAACTGACGATCTACCTTGATCGCAGCACGCTCAAGCGCGTGCAATCCGCCGCGAAGCGAGAACATTCCTCAGTCTCTCGTTGGGTCAAAGAGCAGGTCACCGCGGCGCTTGAAGACGCGTGGCCGAAGGATTATTTTTCGGTATTCGGGGCCTTGCGTGATAAGCGCTTCAAACGGCCGAAGCAACCGAATTGGAAGCAAGACCGTCGGAGAGAAGAGTTGTGAGATATTTCTTGGACACGAACATCTGCATCTTCGCAATGAAGGGGCGCTATCCGGGGATCAAACGTCGTCTCTCAGAACTCCGTCCCTATCAGGTCAAGATTCCAGCAATGGTGAAGGCCGAGCTCTTGCTCGGAGCGCTCAAGAGCGCGAAGCCGGTCGAGTCGCGCGCGATCGTCGACCGTTTCCTTGCGCCCTTTGAGATCAGCGCGTTCGACGATGCTGCGACAGAGGTCTATGCTCGCATCCGAGGTGCGGTCGAGAAGGCTGGCCGTCCAATCGGGCCGAATGACGTAGTGATTGCGGCCACCGCGTTGACTCATGATGCCACGCTTGTGACGAACAACAGCAAAGAATTCTCGCGAGTCCAGGGCCTGAAGATCGAGGACTGGACGACCGAGCGCAGCGCCGGGTTGGCGATGCGGTAACGGCCGCGGCCGAGTCCGTGCCTGTCTACGCCGTGCTGACGGACGAGCAACTCGCGGCGATTGCGTTGAAACGCGGCGGCGGTTGGAACAACAACGCGAACAACTGCCGGGTTGCCAATCGCAACAACAACACGCCCGGCAACAGCAACAACAATAACGGGTTCCGGGCTGTCCTGCCCCCAGCTCACCGGGCGCGACGGAGGTCGGCCCGCTGACCCGGACAGAATCCCGTTCCCGCCTCTGGCGGGACGAAAAGCGAGCACGCCGTCGGGGCCGGTAGCCCAAGTTCGACAGTTGAGGGCGTGAATCATCTAATTTGCATTCGCGGGGAGTCGAAAGATCAATGATACCGTGCTGCTATTTCTTGTAGGGCGATGTAGTGGAGACCTGGGGGT
>Ga0272441_10006165_pt1 | contig 20290 bp, 11 predicted proteins | sample SSMProp6N_FD_193582 | JGI IMG/M metagenome (GOLD analysis project Ga0272441, IMG submission 193582) | Marine sediment archaeal communities from Little Sippewissett salt marsh, Falmouth, MA, United States - SSM-Prop-6N | ecosystem: Environmental > Aquatic > Marine > Wetlands > Sediment ...
TCGTCACCTCGCCCGTCAGGCCCGCCGCCAGCAGCCACGTGCGCTCGCCGCGCTGGGTCTCGATGCACACCGCGTAGGTGGGCGACAAGCCCCTACGGCTCACGCGGACGACCGCGCGACCGACAGTGGTCTTCCGGCCAGCCGCACTCGCGCCGCCCGCCACGACAAGCGCCGCCAGGCGACAGCCGCGGGGCATCGCGACCGGCGAGGCGCCCCGCGCGGTGTGGCTGGTGCCGCCGGCGTCGCCGACCGCAGCCCATGAGACCTCGCCGCGCGACAGGTCGAACGCCATCTGCATGTCGCGGTCGTGGCGGCGTGCCGATACCCGCGCGCGGCGGTCGAAGGCGGCAAGCCGGCCCGCCAGGTCGTCCATCGCTGCTCGCCGCACGGGCCCCGACAGGCGGAGCGAGACCGACGCGGCGACCAGCGACACGATCACCAGCACCGCAATCAACTCCACCAGCGAGAATGCGTCGCGCGTCGGCTTCACGGCTCCGGCGTCACTCCTTGAGGTCCGCGCTGGAGATGTCGGCCTCGATGCCGTCGCCGCCCTCGCGGCCGTCGGCACCGTAGCAGATCACGTCGTAGGCCGCGCTGCGGCCCGGGCAGTTGTACTGGTACGGCCGGCCCCAGGGATCCTTTGGCTCCGCCTTCAGGATCGCGTCCGGGAACTTCGCCGAGGGCCCCGCCAGCAGGGCCAGGCCCTCCTCGTTCGTCGGGAACCGGTCGCAGACCGCATAGAACGTCTCCAGGGCCTCGACGACAGTGGCGATCTCCTTGCGGGCCACGGTCTGCTTGGCCCTGTGCAGGTAACTGCGCATCACCAGCGTCGTCGCCCCGGCCAGGAGGCCGATGATGACAATGACAACCATCAGTTCCACGAGCGAAAAGCCTCGCCGCTGCTGGCGATTGCAGCGACCGCGGCGGCCGGGTGCATGTCGGGCCTTACATAACATTGCTCATCTCCAGGATCGGCAGGACGGTGGCGAAGGCGATCGCGCCGATCAGGATCGCCAGCAGGACAATCAAGAGCGGTTCCAGCAGCGCCGTCAGCCGCTGGGCCGCCACCTGGACCTCCTGGTCGTAGCCCCGGGCCAACTGCTCCAGCATCGTCTCCAGCTCGCCGCTCTGCTGGCCGACGGCCAGCATCTGGACGACCATCGGGGGGAAGACGCCCGTGGCCTCCAGCGGCCCGGCCACGTCGCGGCCCGCCTCGACCGCCGCCTCGTAGCGGTCCATCGCCCGGCGGAACACCCGGTTCCGCAAGGTCCGCCGCGTGATCCGAACCGCCTCGACGAAGTCCAGGCCGCTTCTCAGCAGCGCCGCCATCACGACCGCCATGCGGCTCGTGGTCTCCTTGCGCACCAGGTCGCCGACCACCGGCAGGACCAGCACCAGCCGGTCCGCCAAGGCGTGCCCGCGCTCCGTCGAGAGCACGAGCCGGACAAGTGCCACGAGCCCCACGACCGCCGCCGCCAGAAGCCACCACCAGGCCACGAGGAAGTCGCTGGCCGACTTGATCACCCGGGTTACCGCGGGCAGATCCTTCCCGGCCTCGTCGAGCGTCGCCAGCAGGTTCGGCACGACGTACGTCATCAGGAACATCGCCACGGCCACGCCCACCACCGAGACCACCGCCGGGTACAGAAGGGCCGTCGTCACGCGGCTTCGCAGCCCGTGGGCCTTCTCCTTGAACTCCGCCAGCCGTTCGAGCGCCGACTCGAGCGACCCGGTGCTTTCGCCCACGCGGACGACGCTGGTGCACATCTCGTCGAAGTAGGCCGGCCGCTGCGCCATCGCGTCGGCCAGGCTCGTCCCGCGGGCCACCTGGTCGGCGAGCTGCTCGACGACGGCCTTGAACCCCCGGCGGTGCTGGCGGCCCAGGGTCTCCAGGGCCGCGTGCAGCGGAATGCCCGCCCTGAGGAGCGTGGCCATCTCGCGGATGAACGACACCACCTCGTGTTGCGACGCGCGGCCCCGGCGCCGGGCCAGTCGCCCCGGCCGCGGCGACTCGGCCAGCGGCTGGACCTGCGTCACCGTCAGGCCGCGCTCGCGCAGCCGGTCGCGGGCCTGGCGCGGCGTGTCCGCCGTCACCGTCCCCGCCACCGCCGAGGCATCCAGGTCCACCGCCCTGTACTCGAACACCGCCACGGCGTTTCACCTCATGTCGCCGAACCTGCCAAAACCGCGCAACTATCCGTCATAGGGATTCCGTGGCCCGGTCCACCTTTGCCGAGGCGGGACTCCCGCCCGCTGGAACAAGGAACCTTTCTCACGGCACACCTGGACCACCACAGGTAGCCCTACTCTATGAGTTCGGGACGGTAGCCCGGGTCAAATGTCTTCTCGACTATCTCCTGCGACGACAGTCTCCTGCTCTTTGCGGCCCTCAATGCACGCATGGTATGCGCGGAGGAATGGTCTTCACCGTTGAGCACCAGGATGCCGCGTCGTAGGATGCGGAACTCCCTGATCACGCGTTGCTCGCCTGAGTTCACGAACAGTATGATGTCCGTCGCGCACCGGCCGTCGATGTCGCCGGGCCAAGGGTCTGGCGTCCGGCTGTCGGCCTGGATCGCTTCGACGATGGCAGCCACCTGCTCACGGCCCTCTATGAGAAAGGCTTCGAACTGTGGCTGCCCCAGCTCGGTCCGCAGATACACGACGTAGTCGGCGCGTTCCTTCAGTTCCTCAAACCGCTTTCCCGCGCATCCATCAACTGGAAGCGCGATCAAGCACAACATCGCAATGAGCAACAGGCGCATGGCTTGTCCTCCCCGCTCCTCAAAGACGGCCCATGATGGTCAGCCAGTAACTGCCGGCCAAGAAGGCCTTGAAGTTGCCGGACCAGTCCGTGGGCGTCCCAGCTCCGGTATCGACTCCCCACGAGCGTCCTGAGGGTACGGTGTGTGCTCCCCAACCATAGGGCAGTGACTGAATCGATGCCCCCTCCCTAAGAAAGGTATCAGCGAACGCTCTGGCGAACGTGGAAGCGTCGCACGCTATAACGCGGCCCTCTGCGTTGCGAGTGAACCAGCACCTGTGAGGGCCCTTACCTTCCTTGGCTCGCTGGAAAGTGGGGGCTGGCTCGTCGGGAGAATAGCCCCGTGGGCTGAAATGTACCGAACGCCGCCCCAGTCTCTTCATTAACAGCCTGGCCTCATCGCTCGGTACCAGTCTTGGCCACTCTTGGGCATGGCCAGCAAACTCAAACCTTCTTATGGGAGTCAAGCCTTCCTTGGATTTCCTTTTCAGCAACTCATAAAGACGATCCCCGGTGGCGACCTGTACTGCCATTGGCCTGTTCAACTGGTAACTCTGGCCAAAGGCGCCAAGCATGTCAAGATTCACTTCCACGTTGGTACCGCCCGTGCAAGACGAACGTTCAAGATTCTTGGCGCTGTACTTGTCGCCAACCGCTACTCGACCGGTGCTGTACCCGTGGTCTTGTGTATCGCCTTCAGGCCACAAGCAGACCCAGCTGTCGACGGTCCCATACTTCCGAGCAGCCAAGGATTGCAGTGTGTCATTCGGGTTGTCGGCGCACCAAAGATACGGCTTGCGCGAATCGTAGTTCTTCCACAGCCCGGAGGGGTCTTGTGCGTCGGCGGGACTCCCCGCCACGTATTCATAAACATTTGGGCCATCTACGTGGCCGACGGGGTCACGTTGGAGCCATCGGCCGAGGCTGGGGTGGTACATGGCCGAGGCGGGGGCTGCCCAGGCCAGGACGCAAGTCAGTGTGACAAGGACCATCATGAGTCGAGCGGCGTGCTTCATCGGAGTCTCCTTTCGGTTGTCGGTGTGGCCCGTGACCTATCAGGGCGCATGCCCCGGCGTCGGCGGCTCAGGCGCCTGCAATCGCTCCATCATCCGCCGGTTCTGCTCATTGATCGCCTGAATCCCGTGCAGGTCCGCGTCGGTCCTCCGCCGGTGCTGCGGTCGCCAGGGGGCGATCGGCGCGGTCCGAGCCGCGTGTGGAGACTGTCTCCGTACCGCGTCGTTCAGCCATGCCAGGTAGAGCGGGTCCTTGGGCGACAAGCGGTGAGCGTGGCCATACGCCGTCTGGGCATCGCTCAAACGCCCGTTGTCCAGCAGGCAGTGGCCGCGCGCTGCCAGGAAGCAGGCCAGCTCGTCCGCCGGTCCAAGGGGCTTCAGGTACACTCCCGCCTTCACCTCGGCATCCGTCACGGGGTGCGGCCACGACCTGTAGTGCTGGTCCGGCGGGAAGCCGGTGCCGCCGTTGCCGGTGGTCTCGATGTTGAATGTCTCGCCGGCGTTGGAGTCGTCCCAGCGGGCGAAGACGTGTCCCTTGGCGAGAACGAGGCTCAGCGGATAGCCGAGCCGCCGGCCCACGGCAACGTAGAGCACGGGCATCGAGACACACGTCCCGCCGTTCGAGTCGCCGATCATGCCGTGGATGAACTGGTCCTTGGAGTTGGTGAAGTCGATATTGCGGATGCGATCCATGTTGTAGCGGACGCCGCAGTCCTCGGCGAGCACCTGGGCCAGCATCTCGGCGCGAAGGCGGGCCTCAGAGTGTCTGTAGTGCTCCGCGTAGCGCGGGTCGTAAAGGCGGTAGAGGTGACGTTCGGTCTCGGACTTCACCAAGCCGGCCCATTCGTCGAGCGTGGCGAGGCAGTGGTCGACGTCGAGGTCATCTGCGCCGGGCAGGCCGGTCGCGCACAGCAGGTTCATCTCGGCGATGTCCACGTCGGCCAACTGCTCGGGCGTCATTGCCAGGAGAGCGTCCAGCGAGGCGGCCTGCCGCACGGTGGCAGCAACAAGCGGCTGACCGCCAGCATCGACAGCCCCCTGTCCGGTCGCTACGGACCGGCCCGGCCCGTGCGAGAAGCAGTAAGCGAGAGCGACAGCCGCGAGCACGGCCAAGCCCAGGGAAAGCCAGAGGCCATGGCGGCGCAGCCAGGACCGGGCTTCTCCAGGCGATGAGGATCCAGATCGCCTCCTGCCCTTGCGGCCCATAGTCAGTCCCCAACCTAAGCAAGTGCATCAATAGTCCACATACACCGGCACGTGGACGTTGTCAACTGCGAAGCTCGCATATGCGTTCCAGTCGGCTCCTGCCACCCCTCTTGCCACCGGCGCGAGGCCAGCCCGTCAGAACTCCTGCCGGGCCGTGACGCGGACGACCTCGTCCATCGTCGTCACGCCGTCGGCGGCCTTGCCCAGCCCGTCGCCGCGCAGGGTCGTCATCCCGTGGGCGGCGGCCTCGGCCTTGATGGTCGACGACTTCGCCCGCGCGAGGATCAGCTCGCGAATGGGCTCGGTGACCGTGAGCAGTTCGAAGACGCCGATCCGCTCGCGGTAGCCCGTGGCCATGCACTCATCGCACCCCGCGCCGCGGAAGAGCAGTGGGGGGAGTTGTTCGGTCTCGGCCAGGTTCCACCGCTGTCGGTCCTCGTCCGTCGGGACGTACTGCTCGCGGCAGGCCACGCACACCCGGCGCACCAGGCGCTGTGCGAGCACCCCGAGCAGGCAACTCGCCAGCAGGTAGGGCTCCGCGCCCAGGTCGAGTATCCGCGAGACGGCGCCCGCGGCGTCGTTCGTGTGCAGGGTCGACAGCACCAGGTGTCCGGTGAGCGCCGACTGGATGGCCATCCGGGCCGTCTCGCCGTCGCGGATCTCGCCGACCATGATGATGTCGGGGTCCTGCCGCAGGACGTGCCGCAGGCCGCCGGCGAAGGTCATCCCCTTGCGCTCGTTGACCTGCGTCTGGCTGATGCCGTCGAGGCGGTACTCGATGGGGTCCTCCAGCGTCAGGGCGTTGAGGGCCTTGGAGTTGATCTCCTGGAGCGCCGCATAGAGCGTGGTGGACTTGCCGCTGCCCGTGGGGCCCGTGACGAGGAGGATCCCGTGGTCGTGGTGAACGAGACGCTGCGTGGCCTCCATCACCCCCGGCGGCATGCCCAGCTCGCCCAGGCGGTAGAGCCGCGCGCTCTTGTCCAGCAGGCGGATCACCGCCCGCTCGCCGAAGCTCGTCGGGAGCGTCGCGATCCGAAGGTAGACCACGCGGTCGCCCACCTGGACCGTCGCGCGGCCGTCCTGCGCGAGGCGCCGCTCGGCGATGTTCATTCCGCCCATGACCTTGATGCGGCTCAGGATCTCCTACTGGAGGGCCTTGGGCGGTTCGAAGACGTCGTACAGCACGCCGTCGACGCGGAGGCGGACCATCAGCCGATCCTCCGTGGGCTGAACGTGCACGTCGGAGGCCCGGCGCTTCACGGCCTCGAAGAGGAGCGAGTTGACGAGCTTGATGACCGGCGCCCGCGCGGCCACGTCCAGAAGGTCCTCGCTGCCGCCGGCGGCTGAGGCCAGCTCGCGGCCCAACTCCTCGTGATCGAGCTCCTGGATCACCCGCTGTGCCTGCCCCGACTGCTCCTGGTAGGCCGCGTTGATCGTCCGGAGGATCTCCTCGCGCGGTGCCACGATCGGCGCGACGGGCCGGCCGAGGACCTTGGCGAGCGTCCCCAAGTGCGGCCACGCGGCCACGTCGGCCAGAGCGACGGTCAGGGAGCCGTTCTCTCCCGCCAGGCCTACCAGCGCGTGCCGCCGGGCGAAGGCGATCGGCACCGCCTCCAGGAACGCGTGGCTGACAGGCAGCCGCGCGAGGCTCTCCTCCCAGGCGACGCCCAGCGCCGCGGCCGCGGCACGGCCGATGACCGCCTCGTCCACCTCGGCCTGACGCGCCTGCGCGGGAGAGGCCACGGTGACGGCCTCAGGGCCGCCGGCGGGCGAGGCCTCCCCGGCCGGGAGGTCGCGCAGCGCCGCGGCGAAGCTGTCGTTGACTTGGGCCATGATTCCGGCGCTCTTGCCCCGAGATGCTCTGTGTTGCCCACAATCGGGCTCGCCATTGTGCTCCGGTATCTGCAACCGCACAACCTGTGAGAGAAGACTCAGAACTGCGTTCCCTCTGCGCCGTCAGGAAGGTTGATGGCATACAAGACAGTGCTTGCCTCCGTAAAGGCTTCAACCACAAGGAAACGGTTTTCGGCTTCGTCATAGGCCAGCAGCACATGGCGCGACGCGAATTTGTAGCAGCAAACGATTTCTTGGTCCTCAACGCGCCACACCGCCACATGCCCTGCACCGTCCGCCGCCGCGATGTACTTCCTGTCGGCACTCACACCGTAATTGTCGCGCCATACCGCCACCTTGATGTGGAATTGCTCGCGGCCTTCCTCGTCATACCACGTGAGCCCCACCGGGCTGGTTGGCTGCTGGCTAGCATGCGTGACCCTAAGGCGCGGCTGTCTCTCAGGCCCGAAGGCACCATCAGGCCACTGGGTGACGCGTTCGCCCTGGCTGTCGAAGACGACCTTGTTCTTCTGATCAGCAATGCGTACATATTCGCCATCTTGGCTGAAGACTACAGATGGCGAGCGCGTCGGGAGTCTCGCCTGGGCGATGCCCTGGTGGCGTCTCGTGTCTATCAGCAACTGCCTCATCTCGCCCGCCACAAGCATGTCGTAAAGGCAAACCACTAGTAACTCCCCGTCCGGAGTTGAGTGCAGCGCATCCACAAAGGACTCCTCCCCCAAACGATACCCGTGCACGCGCCTCTTGCTGGCCACATCCCACTGGGCCACTCGGTCAGGACCAGAACCATGTGAAACGAACAACAGCTTAGACTGCCCAGAGAATGCGAAATGCCTCACGTCCCCGGATGGCAGCCCTAAAACCTCTTCCAGCGGGAACTCCTCGCTGGCCTTGGGCCGCAACTCCCTCACATACCAGTTGCTTTCCCAGATAGGCTCATCCTTGTAGTACGGGATGAAGACCAACGTGTGGTCTCCCTGGAGAACGACGCGCCGGAGCGCCGCCGCCTCCTCGCGGAACGGGCAGACCTCCCACTCCAGCCCTTCGCTTCCGCTGTAGCCGAGCGCCGGGTAGTTGACTACCATCACCGAGTGCCTGGGCAGGTTCCGGATATTCTGAAGAACCGCTTTGAAGCCGGCATCCCCTCGACCGAGGTCCCACCCTCCCCAAAAGTACTCCGTTTGGTCACGGTCCGCTCCGAAGTCGCCGTGAGGTCCTCTCCATCCCCAAATTCCGGCACAGTTGATGGGCAAACCCAATCTGCCCACATACATGAAGTGCGACGCCGGGGCCTCGCCCCCGACTTCGCCGATGCAGCCTTGGACGGAGATGGCCACGGTAAGAAGCAGAATGCGCGCCCAGAAGTCCCTGTGCATTCCCCAGTTTCCTTAATGGCATGGCTAATGTCTACAGTGCCTAGACCAGTCCAATCCAGCCCTTGTGTAGTTAACCAACCTCTTCACTTGTGGCTCGTTACCGCCGCCCATGAGTCGCACATAGTGCCACCAGTAGTCCCACGGATGCTCCTGTTTCCTACTACCCAGATGCCCAGCGTACTGCCCATTCCCGAGATACAAGACGTTCATCGCATCGCCATAAGCCCCTGCCGACCGGCCTGTGTTGTCAATCTGTATCTGGTCTCCAGGTATGTCCAGCTTGTCGTAGGGCCGGTCAGTTATCCAGTTTTCGACAAGCACATCCCTGAGGGGCCTGGCCCCCTTGTCGAAGACCTCTTGCCCCACAGCCTGAGCCGTGCCATGAAGGATTGGGAACACGGCGCCGCTCCAGCAGTGCAACTCGTACCTTTCCGGCGATTTCCACACATCCTTCACGGCTTCGAAGGCCTTCTCCCCTACCACCACCAGCTTGTTCAACTTGGTGACCTTCCAGTACTTGGGGTTGGCCTTCTGGTACGGAACGCCACCATCCCCGGAGTCCCCGGGGAACCCGTAGGCCTTGCTCCGAGCACTCTCGACCGCCCTTGCACGAGCCTCAACATGCGTCTTGAACGAGTCGAGGCTCTGGTCCTCCATGTTGAACGTGTACTTCGTCTTGATCATCATGGCCAGGATCTCTGACCGGACGTTCCCTTTGTCGTAGCCTATGGTCTTGCCTGGCGCGACCCTGTAGGTATTGGCACGCCACTTGTATCCTGTGACCGAATGACGGTCGAGATACTCATTACAGCACGCCACCTTGACAATCGTTCCCAGGGGATCGACATGGTGCACGGCGGCGCTGGCTGCATACTCGTAGAGGCTAGCGCCGTCCGCGTAGCCGACCGGGTCGCGGGAGAGCCATCGTCCGAGGCTCGCGTGGTACATGCCCCAGGACGGTTCCACGGAGACCAGGACCAACGCCGACGCCACCATACCCACGATCCAGGAACGCCTCATTGCCAGAGTCCTCCAATGGTGATGCCCTATGGTACCATGCTGACGCGTCGCAACAACGCATTCTCCGCCGTGCCGAACGGCGGCCCCGGCGTCTACCACGTCACGAGCGGCTCGCTGGCCGGGAAGTCGGCCGGCAGGCCCGCGAGGTCCCTGTCGAGGTCCGACAGGTACTTCAGGTCCTCGAACCGGTCGTCGCGAAGAACAACCGGGCGGATGAAGACGTAGAGCGTGCTGTGGGCCTTGTTGTCGGTGATGCTGCGGAAGAGGTGCTTGATGAGCGGGATGTCTCCCAGCAGGGGGATCTTCGAGACCGTTTCGCCCGTGTCCTCGCGCGTCAGGCCGCCCACGACGACGGTGTAGCCGTCCGGGACGGTGATGTTGCTCGAGATGCTGTTGGTCTGCCGCGGCGGCGGGATGCCGGCCGCGCCGTCGCCCGTGAAGCTGTTGAGCGTCAGGGCGTAGTCCAGCAGCAGGTGATCGCCCTCGCTGATGTGCGGCGTCACGGTGATGGTCGTCCCGGCGGAGGCGTACCCGGCGAAGGTCGTCGTGTCGGTGGTCGTCGAGGCGTTGATGCTCGTGAATGGCGCCTCGTTGACGCTCGACAGCGTGGCCGTGGCGTTGTCGTTGACGAGAACCCGGGGCGACGCCAGGACCTTCGTCCGGCCGCTCGAGGCCATGGCCCGCATGACGATGTTGACCGTGTCGGGGTCGAGGATGACGCCGTTGAAGCCCACGCCGGGCTCCAGCGTCAGCGCGCCGGTGGCCATGTCGATCTCGCTCAGACCGAACGCGCTGAAGGTGAGGTAGTTCCCCTTGTCGCCGACACCGTCGGCCTTGGCCACCTCGATGCCCAGGGAGAAGTTGTTCGAGGTGTCGAGCGTCACCATGGTCATCTCGACCATGACCTGGGGGCGGCGCTTGTCCAGCAGGCCGATCAGCCGCTCGTACACCCGCTGGACCGGCGGCGGGGCCACGACGATCAGCGTGTTCGTGTTCGGATCGGCTGTGACGACGGCGTCCTTCGTCCGTGCGGTGAGCGACCCGGCCTGCGGCGCCGCAGTCGCGTCGCCGGCCTTCGGCGGCGTCTCGCCTCCGCCCGTCTTCGCCGCCTCCTCGGTGGCCTTGCGTTCGGCCTCGGCCTTCTGGTAGGCGGGCGATCTGGGCCGCTCCTCGCCGACCGCCGGCGGAGGGTAGTTGGGGCCCGTGAACGGTTCGTCGAGGTGGTTCGCCGCCCCCGCCGGGCGCTCGGCGCCGAGCGACTCCAGCGACATCGTAGTCCAGCCCTCGGTGCCCGACTCCAGGCTGCGGATGGTCGCCAGCACCTGCGAGGCTGTTGTGTTCAGGAGCTTGTAGAACCGCACGTGGCCCTGGGTCTCGGCCTGGGTCACGTCGAGTTCCTTCACGAGCTGCGCGAGGTGCTCGTGCACCGCCGGCGAGGCCCGGACCACCAGCAGTCCCGACTCGGCGTCGATGGTCGACTTGTACGGCCCCTTGAGGTCGGCCGTCTCGGCGAACTCCCCGGCCAGCCGGTCGATCCGCTGGGGGGCGACGTAACTCAGCCGGTAGCTGTGCGTCTCGACGTCGGGCGGCACGTCCAGCGTCCGGATGAGTTCCAGGACGTCCTCGGGCGGCTCGCCCGCCGAGACAACGACGATCTGGTTGGTGCGCGGCTCCGTTGTGAGGGCGAGGGCACCGCGGCCCGCCCGGGGCGCCCGGTCGCGCCCGGCCACGCGGTCTTTCTCCGCCAGGAGGGCCGTGACCTTCCGGGCCAGCTCCTCGGCCGCCCAGTGCTCCACCAGGACGAAGCGCAGCGTCGCCTCCGGCCCCGGCTGGTCCAGCAGGGTCACCAAGGGCGCCACGCGGCGCAGCACGTCGGCGTAGTCGGTCACGAACAGGAGGCCACGGTCGGCGATGGCGAAGGTGTTGCCGCCCGGCTTCGACAAGAGCGGCTTCACCATCTGGTCCACCTGCGCCGTCGTCGCGTGGGTCAGCGCGAACTGCCGCGTCATCACGGCCGTGGGCGGCGCCGTCGCGAGATCGGCCGGCTCCTCGGTGATCGCGCGGCTCACCGACAGCAGGTCCTGGCTGTCGACGATCCGCTTCCAGCCCGGCTGGTCGGCGTCGACCAGCGCCAGGCCCGTCATCTTCAGCACGCTCTGGAGGAACCCCAGCAGCGAGTCGCGCGGGATCTTCGTCGGCGAGATGATGGTCACCTGCTTGCGGACCTTGCCCTCCTCGTACAGGATGTTCATGCCCAGGCGGCGGCTCACGTACTCGATGAGCATCTTCACCTGGAGGTTCTCGGGGAACGTCAGTTGAATCAGGTCCTCGTCCGCTGCGTCGGCCGACTCGGCCTCCGTGGCCGCGCGAACCGCGGGCTCCTCCTGGCCGGGGCAGCAGACGGCCGCAAAGGCCAGGATCGCCAGGGCCGCCGGCAGGACCAGCACGTCGGGACGTCTCATGGTGTGCCCCCCTTGCTCCTCTGAGAACCTGTATGAGAACGATGTCGTCTCGTGGCACGGGCATCTTGCCCGTGAGTGCCAGGGGCATCCTGCCCCCGGTTTGGCTCCTGAGCCACGGGCGGGACGCCCGTGGGACGCATGGGCGAGACGCCCATGCCACGGTTCTCATGCAGCCTCTGAGAGCCCTCGTCGGAGGACGCGACGGCGTCGGCCTTCACGTGCCCGCCGATCCACACCTTGATCGGCTGAGGGTGTCCGGCAAGCGCCAGGACGACGGCTCCCGCGGCCGCGCCCACTTCGGTGCCGGCGACTACCTCGCAGTGCACCGTCGCGCGGCTGCCGTCGAAGGTCACGCGCGCCTCGCCCGTCAGGTTCTCCAGGTCCGACAGTGTGCAGTCCGTGACGAACGTGCCCGGATGCCCCGCCGCGGCGACGATCTCGAACTCGACGGACGCCCGCCGCCCCGGCTGCATCGTGCCCAGCTCGATCGTGCCGCGCGACAGCCGGTACGCAGGCGACACGTCGTAGGTCACCGTCACCTCAAGACCTGGTTGCTCCGGGCAGTCGGTGTGGATCGAGCAGGCGGCTTTGCCCGGTCCCGAGTCGCCGATACCCGTGCGAACCACGACGGGAACGTCGAGCTCCCCGCGCGGCGGCACCGTCGCCCGGGGAACCAGCACCGTGCAGCCGTTCCGCGCGGACGTGGCGTAGATGGGCCGCGCGGCCTTCGCCCCGCTGTTGACGATCCTGACCCGGCGCCGGCAGTGTTCACCGGCTACGAGCGTACCGGCGTCGAGCGTGTCGGGCTCGGCCTCCAGTGGCAGGCCCACACGCGCTCGGATGGCCAGGGCGAACTTCGATACACTCCCGCCCGACGTGCCCGACGTCCAGAAGAGCAGCCGTTTGTCGTAAGTCGTGGGCTTCCGCGGCGCCTTGAACACCACCTGCACCCGTGCCGATTCTCCCGGCGGGATGGCGAGCGACGACAGCAGCGCCGTCATGCACCGGCAGTCGGACCGCACCTTCTTGACAGTGACCGGCGCGTTGGACGGGTTCCGGAGCGCCAGGACCGCCTTGTGCCGGCTGCCCGGCTCGACGAAGCCGAAGTCGTGCCGGGCCTTGCCCTGGTCGAGGCCGACTTCCGCGGACGGCGGGCCCAGGGGGATCGCCTCCGGCCGGAGGAGCCGGACTTGCGTCTGCGGCGCCTCGGCCAGGACTACCTCGCCCTGAACCAGGTGGATCACCGCGGGGGTGGCCACGAGCCACTCGCGGCGGTCGCTCAGGCGTCCGCGGACGCACGCCCCGCGGCCCGTCTGGGGCGACTCGGGCCCCTCATACGGCGGGATCGCCACCAGGGCCACGTGCGGGGCGTTGGGCGTCCTGGCCATGGCCGCGGCCTCCCGTTCGTACTGCGGCAGCACGGCCCGGCACGTCGGGCAGTCGTGGCGATACAAAACGACCGTCCACGCTTCCTCGGAGAGCCGCTTGCCGATGTCGATGTGCCCCAGCAGCGGCCACTCGCCGCCCACCCACGTCCCGGGTTCCAGCACGACGGCCCTCGCATCGCCCACGATCTTGCCGTCCAGGCCCAGCCGGGTGGTCGGCCGCGACGACGTGGCCCGCCCCGCCATGAGAAGCACCGCGGCGAGGGCGAAGCCCGCCACCAGGAAGACCGCCCCGGCGACGGCCAGATGCCGTCGTCTCACCCGCCTTTCCGCTCCATGGACAGGCTGCATGGCCTCCGGCACGCCGCCGGGGGTACCTGGAACGTCCTGACCACGCAGGATGTCATGACGCTTGCCGGTCGTCACGGCAGGCTTGTCCCCCTTGTCGTAGCGGTCTTCTGCCGCGCTTGCGACGACCGCCTATGGTATCGTCGCGGCCGGCGCAGCAACAATGGGCGGCTGCGTTGCCGAGGGTGGTCCCGGGGCGATCGCGGCATCTTCACCTCGTGACGCAGACACCAATACGGCGCCGTCGGTCACATGTCAACGCAAAAGGGCGCGCCATATCAGGTAGCCCCAAGTCATGAAAAAAACTTACGGACACCTCGCGTGACATAAACCGCCATGGCGCATAACAGTGGGGCATAGCCAGAGGGCATAAATACAATGTGCCGATAGCATCGAGAACAATAGGCGTTGACAGAGATACAGCACCCGGGGTATTTGGCAAGCGGGATGAGTGGCCGCGGGCGACTGCGGCTACGTTCTGCTTGATGTCTTCGGATGGTGCCCATGGTCCCATGGCTCGGGATGTCGGCGCGTCGCATGTCCGTTCCAACTCTGTCACCCGGGCCCTCAGATGTCGACAGACAGGCAGGAGTCAAACGGCGTGTCAGGCGTCTGGGACCGGTGGCGCCGAACGCTGCTGATGCTGCGGCCCGCCGGGGGGCTGTTCCCCACGTGAGATCGGCTAATCCGCAGGGCGGGGCACGCGAAGCCCTGCACGCTTCCGGGAGGGCCCGGCGGCGGACCAGGCGGGGGGCTTTCGGACCGGTGCCAACGCAGAATGAGGCCGTGCTCCCGGCTCGCAGTCTGGAGGACGCCCGTGTTTCGTGTGACGTAATCCATTTGTGTGAAGCAAGCCGGTGGTCGCATGCCCTCGTCCTGGGGGCGGAAAGGGGGACGTCGTGAACCGATGCGTAGGAAGCGTCCTGGTTGTGGCAGTGATTGCCGCGTGGGCCGGTGCGGCCCGGGCGGACGATGCGGTCCCCGAGGGGTGGAAATCACTCGACGGGGACGGCCTGGTCGCCCTGGCCGGCCAGTTGGCGGACCGGGGAGATGGCGGTAAGGCTGACCGGGTGTTGCTCATCGGCCATCTGCAGCATGAGTTCTTCCCGGATGTGGCCAAGACTCGGTCAATGGGCTTGGCGCGCTGGGAGGCGCTTGCGGATGCGCTCGCTCAGGACATGGCAGACGACTCCCGCTCGCTGTGGTACGCCAGGATACGAGACGCCTTCGCAGGGTCCCATGAGCTGATGGGGCAACTGGAGTCCGGCGAGATTCACGGTCTGGTCAGGACACTGGCGGAACTCGGTGACGCTCCGGACGGGCTGTTCGTTCGGTGGGTCAACACGACCGAGGCATGGAAAGCCCTTGACCCCGAAGGCCTTCGCGGCCTGGCCTGGAATGCACGCCAACCCGGGGACGCCAATCGGGCTGCGAGGCAGCGACTCACAGAGCATCTGGAGAAGGCCTTGCTGCCCAGCCCGGAGGCGATCAGAGAGGTCCGCTGCTACACGTGGTTCGTGTACGTGCAATGCCTCCACCAGGATTGGAGCAAGGAGACGAAGGCCTTCTGGGCGACCGGGTTGCGGTCGGCCTTCCTCGGCACCCCTGAAGCCCTGTCTGCCGCCGACGTCCACGATCTGAGGTTCCTGGAACTCGCGTTCGGCAGGCTCCGTGAGTCGGCCCGGTCCACCGAATCCTTCGCTGCCGAATGGGCCGCGGGCGAAGAGAATCGCGAGAAGAAGCTTGCCGGCAGCGAACTCCAGTGGAACGACTGCTGGCGCGCAGCCTGGGTATGGCACGTGCTCCGCGACAAGGGCAAAGCCCAACAGTGGGCCTTGCGTACCTACCAGCTTGCTCTCGGGACCGAAGAAGCGAGAGAGGCGGCGGATGTCCTGACCGCGGACCGTGTGTGCATTCTTCTGAACCAGGTCGGGCTGGTCGGCCAGGGGCGAAGCTACCCGGCGCTCGCCGCCACCGTTGCCCGTTTGGCGGCGCGCGGCGAACTGGAACGCCCTCAGCACGAATACCTGTCATGGGGCTGGTATAGGCATTACCTCTGGGGGCGGACTCTCGGAACAGCCGAGACGCGGGCAACGGCACGCTCAGTCCTGACGGGTGACTCCGGCGCCCCTCGCTTGGGTTTGGCGCAGGTCCTCACGTGGGCCTACAAGGCGTCCGGCGAACACGATGCCTGGAAGCAGTTCCTGGCAGAGCGCAGCGAGGATGCGGGTTTGGCGCCCGATAGCCGCGCCCGGTGGCTTGTGGCGCGTGCCTATGCCGAGTCAGCCACCCGCCGGGAAGGCGCCCCGCTACCGCTTGCCGGCAGGAAGTGGCTGGACCAGGCGCTGGTGACGGCGACGTCGGAGTCCTGCCGTCTCGACGTGCTTCGCGAACTGGTGGCCGCCTATGCGGCCGAGACGCATTACGACCAGGCAGTCGGTCTGATCAACAGCCTTACCGGCCAGTTCCGCGCCACCGAGTCCGCGGCAGTACTCGATGAGTTGCGGCAGCGCGTGGAGCAGGATCGGACTGAGAACGCCGCGCGGCGCACCAGGCGGAACGAAGCCCGGCGGCGCATGACAACGCAGGTGGTTCGACAGGAATTGCTTCGCCGCTTGGCGGTCGCGAAGAAGAAGGGCGACCGGCAGGAAGCCGCCCGCCTCAGGCGGCTCGTCGAGCAACGTCAGTAGGCGCCGCGAGAGGAGTCGGCGGCCGGCTCGCCGGCTCAGCACGGGACGAACCACACGTACAACACAATCCGTGGCAAGGCACGAGAGAAAGGAGACGCCCCATGGCTGGCAAGACACGCGGTGTTGGGACCGCTTGGAGCCGCACGCTCGGTGACCGTTCAGACAAGCCGACACTCTTCGCACTTCTGACATGCAGTCTGCTCTGTGTGCTCGTGGCCCTGGGTGGCCTGGCCGACCGTTCGCTAGCCTGCCAGACCAACGAGCAGGAACCGAACACCGAGGACGACGAGGGCTGTGACAAGTGCAAGGACCAGGGCAACGCCGGTCCGGGCTCCGAGTGCACCAACGGGCCGATCAACCTCATGCACGGCTTCGTGACCGAGACCGCCACGGACGGATCGCTGCCGGGGACCGGCCTCGGGTGGTCGCACACCAGGACGTACAACAGCTTGCTCGACAACGACGTCCCGGAGGAAGGCCTCGTGGGCCTTCAGGGAGTGCGCTGGGAAACGGACCATATTTCCACCTTCCTTCGGTTCTACACCGAGAGCACCACCGACTACATCGACTACTACGTTGACGCCACGCACAAGCGCACGTTCTCCGACGACAACGACGATGACATGTACGATCCTCCGGCCGACTACCGCGCCTCGCTGGTTCACTACACGAACACCGCCGGTGACACCGGGGACGCAACATCAGCCGGAACCACGACCAGCCTGACGGACTCCGCGGGCGGGTATGATGCCGATGAACTGATCGGCTGCATCATTCGCTTCACAACGGGCAGTAACAGCGATGACTGGCGCGTCATTTCGGACAATGGTGAAACCACCATCGAGTGGGATGTCCCCTTGTCCGCAGCGGTGGCACAGAACGACGACTACGAAATCCTGGATCGCGTTGTCCTGACGTTCTCCGATTCCGAGGATACCCTGGAGTTCGCAGGGAACAACGGCAACTGGGATGATGGCCATGAAGGGCTTCTCCTGCGCCGTTCAGACGCCTACGGGAACACGCTCACGTACGCCTATGACGAAAACGAGCCGGGAGGACGCATCATCACCGTCATCACCTCCCAGGGCTGGTCGGCCAACTACGCCTACATCGGCAGCGGCTCCGACAGCGGGCGGCTCCAGTCCATCGTGATCAGGGACGACTCGGGCGCGCCGCTGAGTGCCGTCGGCTACGTCTACTTCGATTCTGAGAAGCATCACGCGAACTGCGGCACGGAGGGCGACCTCGTCCTGGTGAACTCCTGCGAGGACCTGGTCGCCGACGGTGAGGCCGATGACGGCAGCGAGACGACGCTTGTCGACTCGGCCCTGAGCTTCGGCGACGACGAGTTGAACACCTACCGGCTGGTCTTTCTGGACGGAACCAACCAGGGACGTGTTCGCACCATCACCGACTACGTGTCGGCCACCGACACGATCACCTTCAGCCCTGCGTTGGCGGACTCCAGCGTGTCGGCAAACGACCGCTACGTGGTGGTCAGGGGCAACGTCCGTTCGACGCACTACCGGTACTATGACACGGACGACTACAACGGGGGTGAACATCAGCTGAAGAGCGTTTCGGAACCGGACGAGGTGGCCAAGCTGATCTCGGACGACGGCGAAGTCGTCGATCCGAGGGACGTCCTGGACCGGCCCAGCATGGAGGTGGGGGGGTACGTGTCGCGGCAGTTCACGTACTACACGGCCCCCGAGGATGTCACTTTCATCGTGACGACCTTCGTCGAGGATGAAAACCTTGAGGCGAAGTACGGCGGCAGCACGTTCGACGAGACCGGCTTCGTACGGTCTGAGACGATCCACTCGGCGTGTGGTGGTTGTGGCGGCGGCAGCGCCGGCGGCCTCACCCGGCGTTACTACTACATGGCGGGCAACACCGGGAGCGAGAACCCCGACTACGTCTACCGTATCGTCGTTGAGGACACCGAGGGCGTCGACGCGAGCGGCTCGTTTCGCAAGGTCTTGGGCCTGAACCACGATGCCGCGCTGCTCCGCGAGGTCGTCATCGACGATCCCAGCGCCGGGACGCCCAAGTACTGGTGCCGGTCGACGCTGGTGGGCACCAGCGGCAACAGCAACAAGCGGGTGACCGAACGCCGCATGCCGTCGGCGCATACGGGGGTCGACAGCAGTTCGGTGGACGAGTTCCTCGACCCGACCACGAGTACAAACGATGCGACCACGCTTGATGATTCCAACGGGCTGATCTACAAATACTACTACGACACCGAAACCCGCCGGATCGACGAAACGGTCAAGAACGGCGAGAACGGAACGGAGTACGTGGTCGCGTCCACGGAGTACGGGGACGGGACGGACGACGAGCCCAAGCGCCTGCCGACGGCCACATACGTCTACGCGTCCGCCGTCGAGTACCAGGGCAACCGCAGCCATCTGACGAGCGGGATGAAGACCGAGTACGAGTACGACTTTCACGACACGGCCGACACCCAGATGCAGCAGCGCACGACCAAGACCGAGGCCGTCGACGGCGATGAGAACGGCCCCGACGTTCAGGCCGAGACCAAGGAGTACTATGACACGGCGGGCCGCCTGCGATGGACCCAGGACGCCGAAGGCCACATCAGCTACTACTCGTACCACCCGGACCTCGGCACGCTGGCCTACCAGATGGTCGACGTCGACAGCGACGGTCTGCCGGGCGACATCACCAGCGGGTCGGCCGGCAAATGGGTGGCCTGGACGGAGAACTCCGGCAACTGCCCCTATACGCACACGGACGACGACTCGCTCCAACTGGTCACCAAGTACGAGTTCGACGACCTCGGCCGCCAGACCAAGGTGGAAGACCCCGAGGGCATCATCACCTACACGGTCTACCTGGAGAACGAGACCCGCGTCTACCCGGCCTGGGACAACACGAACAAGGTGCCCCTTCTGCCGATCCAGGTCACCGAGACGGACGACGCCGGCAGAACACTCAAGAGCTACTCCCTCGATCCCGACGGCGTCACCGTGGACTATTCGGGGTCCGACCCGTACGTCCCGACCGGCTTGGACACCGGCGTCGGCGACGCGGACTACGTCACGCTGACCGAGTACACGTACGACGCCAACGGCCAGCTCCAGTACGTGGACCGCTATCACGACGTGGACACGAGCAGCCCGGTGCTCACCACCAACTACTACCGGACGGTACACCAGTACGATGGCGTGGGCCGCCAGGAGTACGTCATCGTGGTCGTCGATGGCACTAATTCAAACGACGGCATCGAGCAGGTCACCCAGACCGTCTACGACACGCTGGGCCGGGTGATTGAGGTCAAGCAAGGCGTCAGCGGCAGCGGCGCCGGCAGCGACATGGGGGCCCCTTACTACGACGAGGGCTACCCCACCATGGCCACCGTCTCCAAGACGTTCTACGACGAGGCCACGCCCGGCAGCGGCACCGCCGGCGTCGGCGACGGCCTCGTGACCAGCACGCGGCGCTACTTCGACGACGGCACCGACGATTGGACCGGGGCCATCAGCTACCACAACTGGCGGCACCAGCTGCGCGGCACCGCGCCGTGCTACGGCAGCGGCACGGGCAGCCACACCACCGCTCCGCCCTACACGGTCTACGACGTCGACTGGATGGGCCGCACCAGGGCCGTCGCCCAGTTCATCAGCGAGGCCAACTTCACCACCGCCGCCGCCTGGGACGACGTCCTGGGCGACGACGACTACGCCGAGAACGGCAGCGACAGCAACCGCCGTACGCTGGCCGAGACCTCCTACGACAAGCTGGGCCGCGTCTACCGCACCGAGACCCACTCGGTCAACTCGTCCGGCACGGTCGGCGACGCCCTCGTCACGAACAACTACTACGACCGCCGCAACCTCCTCGTGGCCACGAGCAGCGCCACCAGCCCCAACATGGAGTACTACTACGACGGCGCAGGCCGCCGCACCGAGGCCCGGGCGGTCATCTTCCTCGAGTCGACCAAATGGTCGGGTGGCGAGTTCCAGTACCACGATCCCCAGCCGGGCGCCACCACAGGGGGCGACGACTGGGTGATCGAGATGGTCCGGACGGAGTACGACGACGCCGGCAACGTGACGAAGACCGCGACCTACGAGTGCAACTTCGTGACGCCCGGCGGAAGCACCAATTACCACCTGAGCCTCGACGACAGCAGCGGGGAGTAC
>Ga0272441_10006166_pt1 | contig 20290 bp, 10 predicted proteins | sample SSMProp6N_FD_193582 | JGI IMG/M metagenome (GOLD analysis project Ga0272441, IMG submission 193582) | Marine sediment archaeal communities from Little Sippewissett salt marsh, Falmouth, MA, United States - SSM-Prop-6N | ecosystem: Environmental > Aquatic > Marine > Wetlands > Sediment ...
AGATTGGTCGGGCCGCGGACCGATGCGGCCGCAGCGGCTTCGTAGTCGGCGAAGAGACCGCCTCCTGCGGGGACCATGGGATCGACCGCCCCGGACCGGGCGAAGGACTCCGGCGAGGCCAGGACCACAGGCCGGCGCAGGCACGCCGGCAGGATGCCCCGGGAGTAGGGCTGGAGGTCTTCGGCGTCCGGTCCACGGCGGTGGCGGAAGTAGAGGTAGAACTCGTGTGTCTTCTGCTCACCGCCCTGGATTTCATGCGTGTCGGCGGCCTGCCGCGGCCACAGGCCCAAGCGGATCGCGCCGTCGCCGTCGGCGCCGAGGGACTTGGGAAAGTTCTGCCAGAAGCGCGGCGCCGCCAGGGCGACGGCCCACCGCATGTCCGCGACCTCGAGCCAGGGCTCGGCCCGAAGGCCTGTGGCGATCTTGCGGTCGTGGTAGTCCACGCGGTAGCCGCGGAAGTTCAGTGGGATCTCGTTACGGTGGTTGACGTGTGTGCGATGGAACCAGTTTTCGCCTCCGCTGGAGTCCTGGTAGATCTCCACGGGCCCGGTCAGCGGGATGCGATCGACCCTTTGGTCCGGCTCGGCAGAGAAGGTGACGGCCCGGCGGCCGAAGGGCAGCCGCGGGCGGACCACATAGCCCAACTCGCGCAGGAAGACCGAGCCGCTCTGCCCGAGCACCAGGCGGGCGCCATCTCCGGCCCGGCCGGCGGGTCGAGGGTTCCGGATGGTCAGCACCATGCGAACGAGGGGTGAGCCGGCAAAGGCGTGAACGCGGAGGCAGTAGTCCAGCAGCGGCCCGGCGTCGGAGCGGCTTCGCAGGTCGCCGTGGACGGCCACGCAAACGTGCATCGGCCCGGGCAGCTCGATCTCCACGTGCCGTTGCCGCCCCAGTCCGCTGGTGTGGACTTCGCCTGTCTCGTCGACGGCCACGATGCCGGCATCGGGCGATTCCTGGCAAACCGGGTCGTTGGTGGGGAAGCCCCCACTGGCGTCGGCATCCAGTCTCACGTCGCTCAGCCCGCTGAAGCCGTGGCGGTTCAGGACGAACTCCAGAGGTCCGGTGCGGACCAGGTAGTGATGCGTGTCGGGCCGGACCTTTGCCGTTTGCGCAGGCTGCGGCGCCGTCCCGCCGTCGGCCGTCGTCAGCAGGAACTTCTGCCGCGATGGGTCCTCGGCCGCCGCAACGGCTGGAGGCGCGGCGAACCACGAAACCAGCACCCACCGGGCGCTGCCGTCGTGCCAGCGGGCGAGGACGTCGAACTGCGCCGGCACGGTCTGGCCCTTGGCGCCCGTCAGCCGCAGGGCTGCCGTATCGGTCAGCGCGGCCGGCGGCAGGGCCACGCCGGTCCAAACCGGCAGCGACGGGCAGTCAGCCCGAAGGAAGTTGCGGACGTTGATATCGATCGCCACGAGTCCGTCGGTCGGGCACATACTCAGGTCTCCAGCCGTGACGGGGCAGGCGAAACGCCGCAGGGAAGCGGCGGCCCCTCGCCACCACGGGCCATCCGAACACTCCGTACCAGGAGTCCGGACATTGTAGCGTCTGGGCGCTGGCCCGCACTGACTTTGTCGGCCGATCGCCCGCAGCGGGGCCGGTTTGAATTCGGTGTGCGTCGAGCAACTGTTTCCGCGCCGAGGCGCGCAGTGGGTGTGGACACGCGGGTCGTACGCCGGGGGGGGGCCGTGCAGCAACGTGGCGCAGGTGGGCGGTCAGCAACCGCCCGAGCGCTCACGGCAGGTTGCAGCTGCCGACCGACCGACGGATCAATCGACCCATTTGACGCCTTTGATCGCCGCGGCGTGGCGCAGCATCTGTTCCTGCCACCGGTCGTAGAAGCGCTCGGCGCCCCAGGTGAAGGCGAAGCCGAGGTACGGCTCGCTGCCCCAGGTCGGCTTGTGGTCGGCATTCCAGACAGCAAAGACCTTGGCCAGGTAATCCTCGGCGGCCTTGACGGCTTGGGCGTTGGCGCCTTTCTTCTTCGCGTCCTCGATCGATCGCTTGAGGAGGTACCAAGCCTTGAGGTCGTCCATGCCGGCAGCCGAACTGATCGCGCAGATTCCGCGGAGGCATTTGCCGTCCCGCCCGGCGGTCAGCAGGCCGAAGTTGTGGTGCCAGCAGTGATAGTACGTTGCCCCGCTGGCGGCCATCATCATGCCCAACTGGTAGCGCGCGTGTTCATCGGCTCCGCCGGCGGCCCCGCAGAAGCCGAAGCCTTTGGCGTTGGCCTTTGCCCAGATGTACATCTCCGGCCCGGCCCAGTCGGCGGGATCGTCGAAGGCCGGGGTGGTGTAATGCTTGATGCACCGCGCGATCCGGTCGAACTGCACGTCCAGGGTCGTGATCGCGTCGGGGAGGATCTCGTTGGTCCAGCCCATCTTCGCGTTAAACGGCGGCGGCTCGTCCCAGTTCATGTGGATGATCCTGGGCCATTCCGGATGGGCCTTGGCGGCGGCGTCCAGTTCCTTGATCAGCCGGGCGTACACGGACTTCTCGGTGGGCAGTTTGTCCTTGGCCATGCCCGAGGCCTTGGCGGCGGCGACCTCCTCGCGCGCCATGCGCACCATCGTGCCGGGGCCCCGGGGCTTGTCGTCGAGTTGGATCTCGCTGTAGAACCCGCAGCCGGCGGTGATGCCGTTAGCGAGGAGTTTCTGCATGAACGTGTTGAGCCCCTTGGGGTCCACGTGCATCTTCCCGTCGGCGCCCCGGGTGTAGGGAATCACCCGGCAGAACCACATAATGCTGCTGAAGCCGCAGCGCCCGTAGGCCTTGAGCATCTCGTCGCTGAGGCGCGGGGGGGCGCCGCCCTGGTAGATATTGCCGACGTACAGGTCGCGCAGGATCGGCTGGGCCAGGTCCTGCACGCGCAGGACCAGCGGAACGGTCCGGAAAGCCTTGGCGTCGATCTGCACTTCCAGCGACCCCGTGTACCTACCGGGCTTGGCGTTGCGCGGCACGACGAAGGCGACGAAGAACAGCCGCACGCCTTCGGTCTCCGGCATGGCCACCGCCTTGGCGCCCGACGGGCTGCCGACCACTCGCATCCAGCGGCTGCCGCCGTCCATGAAGCCGGGGCAGTACTCGATGGCCTCCAGCGGCAGTTTCGTACCACCGGGGCCTTTCAGCGCCATGCCGGTCGGCTTGACGGTGACGCCGGCCAGCGGCCGGGTGTGGTACAGACCCAGGCTGAAGAACACCCGCTGGCCCTTGACGGCGAACCGTTCCAGCGTGCCGACCTTTTCGTGAAGGAAAGGCCTGGAGCACCAGACGCTCTTCTTTTTCTTCTCGTCGATCGAGCCGGGGGGGGTCGTGGAGGTGCGGTCGAAGAGGAACACCCCCTGTTTCATGGCGGGCTTCAGCGCCAGGCCGAAGCGCACACGGACCGCGGGCTGCTCCAACAGGCAGGCCCCGTCCAGCCACCATGACCCCCTGGTCTTGCCCCGGGCCATATAGAAGTGTCTGCGCTGCTCCAGGATGAACTCGACGGTGGCCTGGCTTTCGGTCGCCTGGGCGTTAGCCCGATCGATGCCCCAGTCGGTGTGCGGGCGGTCCCGGTTCCACTCGCTGTACTCGAAGTTCAGTTTGCCCCAGTCGCGGGTGCTGCACTGGCCCATGACGGGCCCCAGGGCGGGGGCGGGTCTGCCCTTCTTCGGGCGGGTCGAGGGGTTGAGGTAGGCCATCTTGAAATGCGCCGCTCGCCCGGCGCCGTAGCCGAAACGCCCGACGTTGTCGGTCTTGCTCCAGACGCCGAAGTAGTACCAGGAGCCCTTGTGCAGATCGACCGGCTTGGCGTATCGGGCCGACACCGTCGCGCCATCGGCCGAGAGCACCAGCGAAGCCTTCCCGGAGTGCTTGACCCGGGTGTCCCGCCTGGCGGCCCCGGTGACGCCGTTCGGCTGTCCCTTGTCGTCGGCCTTTTCGAAATCGCCGTTGGCGAGCAGGTTGTGCGGGGTGTTGACGACGTCGATGTTTCTGCGCATCGACGATTTCCGGGCGTTGTGGACGACGCGGTAGGAGAGCGTCTGGCCGGGATTGATCCTGGGGATAACGAGGATCAGTTCGGCGGCGCCCGGCTGGTCGTAAGGGGGGACGGCCTCAACGCCGTGCGGGACCTCTTTGCCGGAGGGGTCCATCACGTGGAAGTTATCCAGGTTGACCGAGCCGATCGGCAGGTTTCGGCCGAGGACATTGTGGACCTTCAGCACGACGGGCCAGTCGGTCTTGACCTCACCGGCCAGGTTCGTCAAATCGACCCGGACGTCGAAATCCGCCCGAGCGGAGGCCAACGGAAGGATCGCCAGACTCGCAAGCAAGACGAATCGGGTCAGCATTGGATGTCCTTTCAAGATTCCCTGAGATCATTTCCCACCCGGGCTTGTCGGTGGCGAGAGGCCACTTCCCGGGCGACTCCAGCCCGGACCACCTGGTCAATCAGATCCCGGGCCGGCGTCGCCCGGCGCCATGGGGCGGGCCCGCGGATCGCGTGCCGCGCCCAGGCCGGGCAGCACCTCACCGCCAGATAGTCGCCGCTCAGGCAGCACCGGGCACATCTCCCGTCAGCGGGAGATCGGTCAGGCGCTCGGTCTTCCCGGCCGCGTCGATGATGTACGGGTCTTCGAGGCGCAGACCGACGCGATCGGCGGGCAGGCCCTTGTAGGCTGTGCCCACGATCCCCACGTCGATCTGAATGGCGATGCCGGCGGGGAAACAATACGCCGAATGCTGTGAGGCGATGCCCTTCTCGAACACCTCCGTCCACCCGATGCCATGCCCGATGTTGTACATGGGAGCCAGGCCGACGGTCTTGAGGTAGTCCCGGCTGGCCAGGTCCACTTCCCTGGCCTGCCCGCCGCAGACGAGTTTGCTCACCGCCAGTTGGTGGGCGTGGGCGGCATGGCTGATCAATTCCGCCTGGTCGGCATTGGCCCCGCCGACGACGACCGTTCGCCCTAGCGCTGAGGTCAATCCCTCGTATCGGGCACTGCTCCCGAGCACCACCATGTCGCCCGCCTCCATGACCCGTTCGGTGGCCCGGCCGATGTTGCCGGTCACGCGCGAGCCGGACATCACGATCGTGGTGAAGCCCAACCGGTCGGCCCCCATGTATTTCATCACGTGGTCCGCGCAGGCCGCCACCTGCAACTCGCGCACACCCGGTTCAATGGCACGCAGCATGGCCTCCACGCCCCAGGACGAAAGCCGGGCGGCCAGACGCATCATCTCCAGTTCCCGGTCGCTCTTGACGTAGCGAAGGTCGGCCATGAAGTCGCTCATGGGCACGATCTTGCCCGTGACGGCCTGCCGGAGCATCTGGCCCGCCTCCACGGTCATCACGTCGGGAGGCGTCAACAGGCCCACGTCCCGCGCCGCCTGGCCACACGCCTCGGCCAAGGCCTCGGCTAGGCTGACGTACTGGTAGCCGGGGTAGTCGGCATCGGGGATTCCCGACGCCGCCAAGCACCGGAACTCGCCGATCCTCATCATTTCCTCGGCGTACCGCAGGGCGTCCGGGCTGCCCAGGATAAGGACCTTGGCCGGTCCAACCACGACGAGGGTATGTTCGATGTGCGGGTCGTACCCGGTGAGCCAGCCGGTATCGCCCGGCCGGTACTCCGTGCCATAGGCCACCGCCGCATCCACCCCCCGGCCTTCACATTCCCGGCGGACCCTCGCCACGCGCGCGGCGAACTCGGCCGCAGGCATGCGCAGGCCCAGGTCCAACTCGGGCAGGGCTTGCACGTACCGATCGACATCGAATTGCATCATCCGCTCCCCAACGGGCGCGCCGATCATGCCAAGGCGTCAGTTCTTCTTCGTGATGCGGATACGGTTGCCGCCCTTGCTCACCACCGCTCTGGGGATGGTCACGAGGCCCCACTTGTCTGCCTTGACCGTGTCGGTCTGGATGACCTTGCTGTCCTTGACGGCGGTGTTGGTCCAGGTGAACTCCTCGCCCGGCTTGGGCTTGAAGGCCCGGCAGCGGCGGGGGGTGATGTCCGCGGTGCAGCGATCCCTGTCGGCGTCCGAGGCCAAGCCCACCGTCATTTCCCATTGGCCGGCCTTGTCCACGGAGGAGTCATGCTCCCAGATGCAGAAGCCATTCATCTGCCCCCACGGATCGCCGTCGGACGGGTCGCCGTTGCCGGGGTTGCTGTCCAGCGAGCAGCGGCTGAAGGCAGGCAGCGTCTTGTCGCGAGGCATGGCGCCGATCACCTTGTAGACTTCCCTGCTGATCCTGCCGCCACCCCAGGCGCCCGCGAACGGCACCCGGCCGTGGCGGAGCGCCGACCAGCCCTTGGGATCGTCCTGCCACCCGAACTCGATGGCGTGGCCCGATTCCTTGCCGGCGTGCATGGCCACGAAGAACGGGATGTCCCGTTCCGGATAGGTCTTGAGATACCAGGACACGCCCACGATGTCCCAGGCCTTGTGCCCGTCGACGGTCATCGCCGCGTCGGCCGGGCCGAAGGCGCCGGCGATCGCGCCGTAAGCGGGGTTCCACTTCGGGTCGAAGTTGATCTCGAACGGGTCCGTCGTGCCGGCATACATGATCTTGAAGATCTCGGGGTGCCGGATCGTGAAGGCGTTGGCGCCGCCGATCTCGATGCGGTTGGGGTCCACCTTCCACTTCGACAGGATGCCCCGGATCGTGTAGAGCATGTACCGCTCGTCGAAGTAGTCCACCTTGCACTCGCGGACGGCGCGGAAGGTGCCCTGGCCGGCGTTGTAGGCCAGTTCGCCCGCGTACCAGTTCCTGGCGCGGGCGTCGAGGATGATCCATTCATTGCCGCGGTCCCGCCGGCGCATGAGCAGGCCGCAGGGGGCCTTGAGGTCCTTGGGCACGCTGAGCCTGACGCGAAACGCCCTCTGCAACGGACGATTGGCCGCCGGGGGCGCCGGCCAGCAGTAGTACTTGTAGCGCCGGATGTTCTTGTCCTCGGTGACGTATTGCAGGATGGGCTTGAACGGCGCCTTTTTCTCCTTCACGGCCGCCGAGAGGCTGTTGGCTTTCGTCACGGCTGTCATGTTTTCCGTGCCGTCCTTGACTACCGTCACGCAATAGTAGAACGCCCCAGTCTCCTGCGGCGTGACCACGTAAAAGGCGTGGCCCAGCGGGATGCACCGGCCGTCCTCGATGCAGTACGTCGGGATCGCGGTCTCGGGCAACTCGTGCTTGTCGTAGTACTCGCCGTGACAGCCGATGCCGATCATGGACAGGTCGTAGCCGGACAGTGACCCCGCCTCGCCAACCCGCTCGGCGTCCTTGATGTTGCGCGCCGTGATGGGCTGCTTGGACCGGTACAGGCGATAGGTCACCTCGGGCCAGCCCTTCCGGCGAACGTACCTGACGCTATTCTGGGTGCCCCGCGGCGGCGGGATGATGTCGTACATCTGGAGCCGGCGAAGTTCCCCTTGCCGGATGCAGTTGATCCGCGGCCGGTCCATGAATCCCTTGCCGGGCTTGTCGGCAATCTCCGGCGCTGCTCCGCGCTCCTTGAACTGGCTGACCCAGAAGGACTTGTCGGCGCGGGGTTGGAAGACGTCCATTTCCCGCCAGGTCAGGAAGGTCTGGCCGTCGTGATGAACGGCCCGCAGTTGCGAAACCTGTGGCGGGACGTCCTTCGGCTTGCCTTCATAGCAGATGTCCAAATAGGCGCGGCGGGCATCGAAACCGGCTGCCCGGGCCAGGGACAGCCCCAGGTTGCCGGCCGGATTGGCCACCCACGCCTTGACCGCCTCGGTAGCGTCGAAGCTCCTGTACTCCGGCGGCTCCAGGACCAGCGGCTTCGCGCCGCAGACCGGTTCGCCGTTTGCGCCCGGTTTCTCGATGACGTATATGGCGATGGGGTCGCGTGGCTGGCCGACCCTCTCGTTGCACAGCGTCGCCTTGAACACGGCCGTGCCCTTGGGCAACGCGGACAGATCGAAAACAAGCGTCGGGGTCTTGCCTGTCTTCGACGTCCGCATCGCGCCGGGCCAGGTGCACTGCATCTTGGCCGGGCCCCAGCGCTGACAAACCACCTCCGCCGGCGCCCCCTGCGCAACGGCCATGCAGACCAGCAGACCCAGCAGGAATGTCTTGGTGGCGTTCATGGGTTTCCTTCCGGCAACGCGTGTCTTGTCGCTGTGGACTTTCATCTCGGGTTCCTCCCGCCGGCTACTTCGGCGTCACCACCAGCCGGCCGCCGGAACCGGGGATCTTCAGGCCGGGGATCGTGATCAGGCCGTCGGCGGGGACGGTGATCTGACCATTCTGCGGCTTGGCCCGCCTGTCCGGCACGGTCGGGTTGAACTGCCACGCGTAACTCCTGCCCCGCGCGACCTTGAACTTCTGGAGCCGTCGCAGGGTTACGTCGGTCGTGGCGTCCCGCCGCCCGGCGCGGCGCAGCGTGATCTCGTATCGGCCGGGCTGGTCCACGATATCAGCGGTATCCCATCGCATCGCGAGGTTCAGCGCGGTGACGTAACGCCTGGCGTCCTTGTCCAGTTGCGCCGCCTCGGGGCCCCGGAAGGCGGGCAGGGACAGGTCCTTGCGGACGTCCTCGTAGATCATGTTCGTCCAGTTGCCGCTGGTCGTGACGGGCTGCATCTTGCCGCCCCACTGGTTGAAGTACGTGATGATCGGCTGCTTCTTGGCCAGCATGGCCGAGAAGAACTCCCTGGACGACTGGTAGAAATACGTCCCCGCGATGGTCACCAGCGGCCACTCGGTCCGTGCGGGGGCGTCCCGGACCATTTGGGTGATGTTGTTGTCGTCCCAGACGCTCTTGCCCTGATCGGTCTTCAGGTCCCAGGCGATCTTGCCCCACAGGCGTTCCATGTCCGGCACGGCCCCCTTCCTTTCCGTACGCGCATCGATCTGGAGGGCGGTTCGGTAATCCGCGAACCCGTAGCCGACCAGGACCATGTTGAATACGTCCCGGTGCCGGAAGGCCAGATGCAGCGCCGCGCTGCACGAATAGCCGCGTATCGCCGTGACCAGGATGCGGTCCCGGTCGACGGGCCATTCCCGCGCCGCCCAGTCGATGAACGCCAGCAGACGCCGCTCCGTGTAGTTGTGGATCGCGCCCTGCTTGAACGACTTCAGGGTCCCCATCGCCTCATGGTAGCCGTGCCAACCCGTGTTGACCGGGAAGTCATACGGCGTCAAGACGACGCTGTTGGTCTCGATGCGGTATTGGGTCCGCCAGTAGGCCAGGCCCGGGCGGTGAAGGGACAGTTCCATCGGGCAGCCCTTCTTCAACTCCAGCGGCACGGCCACCGACCAGTTGTAGTACTGCGACGGCAGGTTGCCCATCGGCGGCGCGGTCCACTGAACGTAATGGAGGCGCGTTTCGTCGTAGTTGTTGAACGGCCGGGGGGGCATCTTGCCCTGGAGCACCGGCTTGGGCTGGGCGGGCGTCTCGGCGATCGGGCGTTTCAGGCTGTTGGCGTCGGACAGCTCCACCGTGTTCTGGACGCCGTCGACCGAGGTGACCACGGCATAGTAGGCCTTGCCCTTTGTTATCGGGGTGTGCACGTACAGGCCGGAGCCTCGCGGCAGGGGCTTGCTCCCGTCGGCGATGACAAAGCGGTCGATGGGGCAATCCAGCCCGAACTTGCCGTCCACCTCGCCGCCCCAGAACGGGCTCCACTGCCCGTGCCGGAGGGCGTACTGCTGCATGAACAGGTCGATCGGGCGCTCAATGTTTCGCCCATTGATGTTCCAGCACGACAGCGGCGCCACCGTGGCGATCCACTCGGCCTTATGAAGCGTCTTGGGTGTGATGGGTTTGTCGCTTCGGTAGATGCAGTAGCGGACCTCCTGCTGCTTGCTGAGCCGGTCCAGTACCCGGCGCAGATCGCCCCACGTGACGTTGTCCTGCCCGACGGGATCGGCGATCTCCTTCCACGTGATGAACGTCTGCCCCGCGCGGTGGGCGACCCCCAGCCCGCTGGCGGCGGGCGGGACCTTCTTCGGCGCGCCCTCGTACAGGATCTCCAGGCGCGTCCCCTCCCGCTTCCACAGCGGCAGCGCCCTGACGAAGAATCCGCCGTTGGCCTTGCCGGCGCCCCAGGCCTTCACGGCCTCCGTGGCGTCCAGACGGTCGAACCAGGGCCCGCGGACGGCCAGTGGTTTGGCCCGGGCCTTGGGAGCGCCGCCTTCCTGGAATGCGTCAAACAGGGGAATCACTTCGGTGTTTACCAGGGCCTCATCGTCTTTGCCGGACAGCGGTTTCGAGCGGGCCACGTGCAGATCGGCCCGATAGATCCGGGCCTTGGCCGGAAGGCGGGAAAGATCGAACCGCACCACGCCTTCGCCGCCCTCGCAGGCGAGCAGGACGCCACCGACGCGCGGCTTGACCCCCGTCTTGGGCTTGACGACCCGTTTGGCCGGCGGCGCCTCAAACTTCAGGGCGCCGAACCGGCCCGGAACATGGCTGTCGCCCGTCATCGTCGGCGACCACGCCAACTCCTCCCACCGGCCGCCCGCGTACCTGTTGCGGGTGAAGTTGGCGATCCACTGTTTCGGGATCGGTTTCTTACGCGCAACCTTCTGAAGGGGGATCGCGGCCTCGGCCGTCCATCCTCTCTTGCCCACCACTGCGGCCGCACGGAACCGGGATTCCCAGTTCCGTTCCTTGCCCGCGGCGTCGTAGGTCGTTCCCTTGGAGTTGATGATGAAATGACAGTACGACGTCCCCGTTCCCAGGAACACCTCCACCGAGTCGTCATTCCAAAGGTCGGCGTCGTGAGCGACCCCCCCGGGCCGCATCTTCGCCACAAAGGGCTCGAAGCAGTGGAAGGCGACGTACAGTGTTCCGGCGTCTCTGAGAAGCCGCACTTCAGTGGGCACGGAGGCCCGCCCCTCGCCGTCCAGCGTGAACGTCATCGTCAGGCGTTCGCCCTTGGACCAGCAGGCGTCCCCGGTCTTCCCGTCAATCACCGGGGCCGCGTCGGTCTTGACGACGTACGCCGTGGGCACGGCGCCGGGCTTGCGCTGCGGGCCGCCCGCCCCGGCGCTTCCCGGCAGGAGCGACAGCCGCACGGTGGCCACCTCCGCATGCACCAGGGACACCCCAACGGCCAGTGCGGCCAGAACATACGCGATCCAGCATGGCTTCCTCATGTCTCCGCTCCTGTCCTAGACCGCCGCGTGCGGATTTGGGCCACCCGAAATGCGATCCGGCGTTAGTCTGGCATCGCCGGCAAGTTAAGTCAAGTCCGATGGCAGGCCATCCGGCCCGCAACAGCAGTGGAGCGTTGCGGGTCAACCGCGGGAGGATTTCGCGCCAGAAGGCGGGCGGCTTCAGCAGCAGTTAGCCGTCGCGTCGGCACCTTCCAGCGACCGCGGGATTCGAACTTGCGAGCCCAGGGCTATGAGGGCGTCAAGCCCCGTTTGCCAGCCCCCTATGGCAGATGCATCTTGCGGAGACCTCGCGCTGCGGAGGGCTTCATCGCAAAGGGGCATGTCGCGCATGCCGTGCATCCTCCGCGCGGTTTGGGGTGCAGCGACAGTCAGCCAAGCCTGCCATGGCTGGTGCACCCATGCGGGCCCGACCGCGAGCACACAGGTCACGGCAGGCAGATGACCCGCCCGCCGGGTCGAAACGCCAACAGCGCCGATTCAGGTGAAGACGGCATCCGCCTGCGCAAACGAAACGGGAGGCCAGGGCCTCCCGTTTCGGCGTCTTTGGTCCAGTCGATGCCGGATCAGTCGATGATCATTCGCGTCCCGCCGGGGGCGTTGATCTCGCCGGTCTGCTGGATGACCGTGACGCCGGCGTTCTTGTCCATCGGCCCGGCGAGGCCCTTCTTGGTGTAGTGGAACCAGAGGTGTTCCTTGGTGTCTTTGGTGACGGTGAAGGTCTTGGTCCCGACGCCGACCGCGGCCGAGCACGAGGCCGGGAGCCCGTCGGTGGCCAGGCGGATGGTGTAGTTGAGCATGCTGCCGTTGCCCGCGATGGTGCCGGCGGTCATGGTGCCGTCGTCGGGTGTGGTCACGCGGACGGGCAGCGCCGTGTTGGTGTGGTTGTAGAACGTCAGGTCGATCTTCTTCTGGCAGCCGCCCAGGGCGGCGACGGTCAGCAACAACACGACGCACAGTGTTCGGGTCTTCATTCGTTCTCTCCTCAGCGGCCGGGGTCGCCGGCGGCTCACTCGGTTTCGGCTTCGGCCTTGGTGACCACTTTCAGTTTGACGCGGTTGGCGGTGATCTCGGTGACCTCGAGTTGGGTCTTCTTCAACTCCGTCAGGATGTCGGCCAGGTCGGTCGTCTTCCGCTGGAACTCCACGTCGATCGTGGCGGTGCTCTCGGTGATGTCGCGCAGGCGCAGAGCCTCAACGCCGCGGACTTTCTTGACCTCGTCCCGAAAATCCTTCCAGGCCTTGTAGTCCATGCCGGTGACGATGATCTGCACGTTCCGGCGGACGTGGACCTGCTTGCGCCAGGCTTTGACGACGGCGGCGAGCAGTTTGGGCGCGAACTCCTCGCCCAGTTTCGCCAGGACCTTGTCGTCGCCGCCGGCCCGCTGCAGCGTGTTGACCGTGACGGGCCCGAAGGTCTTGCTGACCAGAAGCCCGGCCGAGTCCGTCCGCACGACGCGGATGCTGAGCGTGCCGGTGTACTGGTACAGCGCCTGCCCGCCCACGTTGATCCGCTTGCCGTACTTGGCGGTGGCGCGCCCCGTCACGACGACGTCGGCCTTGAACCGCGCGCCCAGGGCGGCGACCTCCTTGTCGTTGTTCTTGATCGCCGCCAGGAGCACGTCCCGCTTGGTGACGTCCGCGGACGTCTGGCGGTCCATCAGGCGCAGGCTCTTGGCCAGGAAGAAGTCCTCCACCTTGCCCTGGACGGCGCCGCTGTCCTTGACGGTGTGGGTGGGCCCGCCGGTGCCCTGGTGAACGGCCTCGGCAATGGCGATGATGACGCGGGGGTTGTTCTCCTGATCGACGGTGTGCGCGATGGCAGCCCAGTCCTTCTCGAACTTCTTCGTGCTGACGCGGGCGCGGATGCGGGCGGTGGTCTTCTCGTCGTCGGTGCTGACGGAGATGACCTTGTGCTCGCGGACGTACCCGACGGTGTTGGCGAAGATCTTGTCGTAAACCGCCTTGTAGTCCTGACTCTTGGTCTGGGCCTTGATGAACACGCCGCAGGCCTGTTCGACGGCCTTTCGGAGGGCATGGGCAACCGCGGCGTCGCGGGCCTTCTCGTCGGTGCCGGCGGCGACGCCCTCGGCCGAGACCCACTTGTCCACCGGTTTGGCCTTGACCGGCTGAGCCGGCGCCACGGCCGCGACGGACAGCACCAGCACCGCGGCGACGATCGAACGCGCTTTGACGATCTTCATGTTTCACCTCGCGGGCGCCCGGGGCGCCTCAGGCCGGGGTCACTTGGACCGCTTGGCCTTGATGACGTTCTGCGACACGTCGGTGATCTCAAGCCCCTTGATGGCCTCGACGATTTTCTCGCCCAGCGTTTCGGCATTGAGGCTGGAGCGAATGGAGCACTCGGCGATCTTGTTGTGGTACTTGGCCGTGACGTCCTCGACGCCCTTGATCTGCTTGAGGGCCTTCTTCAGATCCACGTATTGCTTGAAGGTGCATCCCTCGACGTGCAGTTGCACCTCCCCGTGCCCGCCGAGGGCGTCCACCCAGAACCGCAGGATGTCCAGGCGGACCTGGGCGGCGACGACGCGGGCCTCGCCGTCGAGCGCCTTTTTGGCGGCCGACCGCCAGACCCGGTCCACGCCCCGCACCGGGCGGCCCGGAACGCTGCTGAGCAACTGGGCAGTGTCGGAGCGATAGCACTTGACGTTGGCCTCGGCCTCGTAGGCGTGGAATCGCACGCCGCCGATGACGTTCTGCCCGCCGGACGTGGCGTTGGCCGTGCCCGAAATGTAGATCTGCGCGCCGTAGCGCTTGGCGATGGCCTGGATCTTGGCGGGCTTGTCCTCGGCCACGGCCGCGGCGAGGTCCTTCTGGTCGATCGCCTTGATCTGCCGCTTGTTGACCAGCAGGAATCCGCTCTGGAGCAGTTGCCGCTCGATGCGCGCCTGCACGGTCGAGTCGGGCACGGTCGCCGCGCCGATCTTCTCGTTGATGAACACCATGATCTTCGGGCGCCCGACCTGGTCCAGCAGGGCCTTCACCTCGCCCCAGAAGGTCTGGACCCGAAGCAGCGAGACGGTCGCCTTGACGCGCACCTCCCACACGCCGTCCGCGGTCTGGGCCTTCGTGAGCACCTTGTAGGCCGTCACGAAGCCCTGGGCCCGGGTCAACGTGGTGTCCTTGATGATGGCGAAGTCCTTCATCTTGGACTGGGAGTGGATGAAGACCCCGGCGCCCTGCTCGACGGCCTTTCGCAGCGCGTCCCGGACGGCGTCATCGACGGTGCTGCCGGCGCCGGTAACGGTGATGTCCTTCAGCCCCGCCGGCTGGGTCTGCTGCGCCGGCGCCGAGGGGGCACAGGCCAGCAGAGCCAGGCACGCCGCGAGGGTCATCAGGCGGCTGGGCATGATGTTCGTTCCTTACCGTCTTGACCCGGCCGCGCCGGTCACCGGATGGTCAGGTTCAGTTTCCGCTGCCAGTAGATCACCGTGCGCCACAGCGGCTCCAGTTCGATCTCGACGACGGCCTGGGCCGTGCCGTCCGGCAGGAGTTTCTGCGAGTTGGGCACCACGCGTCCGCCCTGCTGGAACGTCAGCATCGAGGTTTGGATCTCGTCGTTCATCGCCACGAAGTCGGCCACCGACGTGCTGGAGGTGATCATCAGACCGTTAAGGCGCTCGGCGAGTTTCCGGCGCGCGTCGAGTTCGGCGGCGCGGTAGGCCATCAACTTGGCCTGCGCGGCGTTGGCGTTGGCGGCGTCAACGGCGCTGTGGCCGGTGGCGCGGACGGTCTGGGTCGCCCAGCCCGGAGCGCCCCGGGCCAGGACCGCCGTTTGGCGGACCCGGACGGTGGCCTTTTTCAGGTACTTCTCCGGCGGCACGCCCATGCCGGTCTCGGAGATCACGGTGTCCTTGGCCCGGACGATCAGTTGCTCGAACTGCGTCGTCTTCACGCGGTTGCCGCGGTAGTGCTTGGCGCCCCAGGTCTTCAGGGTCACCAGCAGTTCGCGCAGCGTCACGGCCATCTTCACCTCGACGATCAGTTCCTGATCGTGGTACAGGATGCTCTTTTCCTTGGCGCCGCGGATGAAGGCGGTCATGGACGTGTCGGTCTGGTCGCTCTCGGCCACGAAGTCGCGCACGGTGGTGGTGGCGTTGATGAAGACCCCGCCGATGCGCTCGCCGAGGCGTCGCAGGCCGTCCACGCGGGCGGCGCGAACCGCCATCAGGCGCCCCTGGCCGGTCACGTTGGCCATCCAGAACGCCTTGGCCGGTCCTCTAAGGTAGGTGAAACTCGCCAAGGCCGATTCGCCGATGGCGACCGGCTCCGGGTCAAGCAGTTCCAGGCGCGGCGCGCCCATTCCCGTCTCCCGGAGGATCTTGACCTTGTTGGTTACGGTCATCTTGTCGAAGTCCACGTGACGGACCTTGTTGCCCTTGTAGTAACTCTTGTGGAAGGTCTTGAGGGTGGTGATGATCTGCGCCATCTTCACTTCCATGGTCACTTCACAGGTGCCGTCTTCCATGTGCTTGGGCTTGCCGACTTCCTTCATGCCATTCAGCCAGGCCATCAGGGCGGTCTGGATGGTGTCGCTCTCGGCGACGAAGTCCTTGACGGTGGTTTCGGAGGTGATCGTCAGCCCGCGGATGCGTTCGGCCAGTTTGCGGATGGCGTCGACGCGGGCCGCTCGGGCCGCCAGCAGTTTGGCTTGCGCCTTGCGCTTCGCGCTGACCGGACCGGCCGGCAGCGAGGCCGACGACGCGATCAGAACCGCCACGCCCGCCAACCCAATCCACACACGCTTTGTCTTCAACATCTTTGCTCTCCTTCCCGGGCGATTTTCGCCGTGGGTATCAGGTGCGTTCGGGCCGCAGGCAACCGGCCCGAAAATGACGAAACACAGCATTCTATGTCGGCTACCTGCGGCCGAGGCTCCAATTGGACACATTCAGGTGAATACTGTATAATCGGCCGAGATGTACTTGGCCACCGCGTTCTTGAAACATCTGGCGACGGATCATGATGGCCGGTCGGTCTGGCGGCGCGCCCGACAGCGTATTCTGTATTTGTTTGGTGTTCTCAGCCGACCTGGCCCGCTTGGTCGCCGAGCCAAGCTGGAGGGCCTTGGGCCGCTTGACAATCGCGGCTCGGGACCGTTTTTGGCACGGGCAGGGCCTGGAATCGTCGATACGGGTTACGGCAGACCATTAGGAGCGGCGCGAGCGGGCCTGGAAACCCCCGATCACGCCAACAGTGATTTCGGAGCAGACGCATGCAGCGGACACCGAGCAGATTTGCCGTTTTGGCGCTCTGGGTGGCGATCGCCCCGGCCCTGTCGGGGTGCGACAAGAAGATCGTCGTCTACCAGGTTCCCTCGTTCTGGAACAGCGATCTGAAAACGATTGCGGTGGTGCCCTTCCGCAACAATTCCACCGGCAAAGACGCCGGGAGCATCGTGGCCGATCGCCTCGCCAACGCCCTGATCGCCAATGGGACCTACAAGGTTTACAATCGCAACGACTTGAAGGCCCTGATGGACGAGCAGGATCTCAAACTCGCCCTCGGCGGTGACGCGTCCCAGATGGCGTCGGCGTTCAAGAAGGCCGGCAACGTCCAGGCGATCCTGACCGGCTCGGTATCGACCTATGCCGCCACCAGCCGGAGCCAGCGCAAACAGATTCCCCAGTACTACTACGTCAAGGGGGTCCAGCGATTCGGCGGGTACAAGACGTTCACCCACACGAGGAACGAAGCCAATGTGGCCACCAACGCGACGCTGATTTCGGTGTCAACGGGCACAGCCTACCACAGCGCTTCGGCCCGCTGGACGGCCTGGGCGGAGGGTTCGCCTCCGAAGTACGACCCCTACGCGTGCACGTCGTCGGCCGTCGACAACGTCGCGGGCCAACTCGTCCAGCAGTTCGCCGTCGTGCGGAAGATCGTCAAGGTCAACGAATCCAAAGCCCTGCGGATTTGCACCGAGAAGTACGACGGCAAGTGGCAGGAGGCCAAACAGGTCAAGAGCACCGACGACCGCATGTTCATCGTGGTGTCCCTGCCGGCCGCCTGCGACCGAAACCGCTTCCGCATGGTCATCGTCCGCAAGGACCAGCGTGAGGACCTGGCCGTGTTCAACATCACCTGGTCGCGAAGGAACGACCCCAAGGGCCAGCCCTTCGCCTTCAGCCCCAAGGCGGTCGCCGCCGCCGGCGGCGGGCCGGGGCAGTACGAGGTGAAGTTCTATTCCGGCGAAGAGCCCGTCCTCCGCAAGACGTTCCACATCCGCTGACCCGACCCGTCGGGGCCGGAGGGCTCCTTCGGGCAGCGAGGCCCTGGCGGCCCGGCGTCGGGCGGCCCACTACCGCGCCGCTGCACCGCCATGCACGACTCTCCACAGTTCTCCACGGTTCTCCACGGTTCTCTACGGTTCTCTACAGTTCTCTACAGTTCTCTACGGTTCTCTACGGTTCTCTACAGTTCTCTACAGTTCTCTACGGTTCTCTACAGTTCTCTACAGTTCTCTACGATTCAGAACGGGGGAATACTCCCCGCTTGTGTCGTAAACCCTTGTCAAATAAGGGCCGGCTGTTTGCCGCGTCCGATAATGTCTCGAAAACCGCGTCGCCGGGCGGAATCCGAAGTACCCGTGTCCGTGCATCCGTGAATCAGTGGACCACTGAATCCGGCGCCTCGAGCCGCACGTCTTGACGGTCTTCCGGCTCGCCACGCCGTAGTCCCATCGGGACGAAGCCGGGTTGCCTGCTGCTCTTCACTTGTCAATGCACGTCGCGGCGCACCGCGCGCGCCGCTTCCACAAGGAGGCGGTAGTTACACGTTTGTGCGCACAAAGGTGTAACTACGCCGCCGCCGAATCGGCCGAAGCCTCCCCGGCCGCGGGGGATAAGTTTTTTCCACTTTCCGCGCCTGCCCGGCGAAAACGTGACACGTTTGTGCGCACAAACGTGTAACTACCCCCGGCCCCTATCGCGCGGCGCGGATGACGACGTCGCCTTCGTCCGGGTCGTGCTTGCCGCCATCATCTTTCATGTTGGGCCCGACGCTGTAGAGGCAGTAGCCCTTGCCCTCGCGGGCGTAGTGGAGGGGCTTGTCGATGAACAGGTCCGGCGGGATCGCCCTGACGTACGCCGGCGCCAGTTCCTTCAGGGCCTTGGGGTATTCGCCGCGCTCGGCCTTGAATGCCGCCAGGGCCAGGGCCAGTCGGCCCAACTGTCCGAACATCGCGGCGCAGTCCTGAAGCGCCTGATGGTCGGGGGGCGATAGCATCTCGGAGGGGAGATCTAGCGGCGGCACGGAGGCCAGGAAGTCAGCGACCATGCGCCCGCGCTCGGCGCAGGCCTCCGCCGGGGCCATGCCTTCCAGGGCCCGGATGCGGGCCGCTAGTTTCTTGCGGTCGGTCGTCTGAGCCCGTAACTGCTTGGCCTCGGCAAGAAGGGCGTCAGTCGCTCGGCGGCGCTGCGCGAAGGTCTTCTTGCTCATGGCCTGGACGATGCGGTCGATCCAGCGATTCTCCGAGGCCAGAACCACGTTCCAGTCCACGCGCCGCTCGGCCAGGGACGCGAAGACAGACCTGATGTCGGAATCGCCGCCTTTCATCTCCTGTCCGGTGTAGGCCAGTAGAGCCTTGCGCAGGCCCTGCCTCGCGCAGACCTGGATGAAATCGAGCCGAAAGAACCGCTCGCCCCGGTCCACACACTCGGGAAAGCCCGGCAGTGGCGGCAGGGCCTCCAGGTCCGCTAGGTAGGCCATCAGTTCGGCGGCGGGAAGTTCTCCGGACACCGCCATCCACATGTCGGCTGTACTCGCCCTGAAGTCCAGGCCGACCGCCATGAGGCGATCACCGACCTTCGGTCCTCTTGCGATGCAGCGGGCCAAGCGGTGCAGCGTCAAGAGGTCGCCGCGCGCCCCGGCCGAGTCCCCGGATCCGGCCTTGAGCATCGCCCGAGTCCTTAAGGCTTCGGCTAGACAGTGAGCGCTATTCACCAGACTTGGTTTCAGCGTGTCGAGCATCCGCGGCGGGTTGGCGGGCGACACGAGGGGCATGTAGTACCGCGGGCGCTTAGATGCGGTGGCCACCTGGGCCAGTGGCTCGGCGTTGGACGTCAGCCAGGCCGCGATGGTCGGGTGGTCTTCCGTCTTCCAGGGGTAGCGGCGCGCAGCGCCGCGAGCGTCGTCCAGTTTGTCTCGGAAGGCGCGAGCCTTATCCGGGTCGTTCGGTTCGTGCGGCTCCGCGTGTTTCCCAATAGGGGTCACATACGCGCCGGTTTCGGGCAGGGGCTTGATCCCCAGGGCCTTGAAGGCGCGCTGTCGAGTGCTCTTGTCCAGCACCTCCGGACCGAGGGCCCGCAGGAGCAGGACGGCGGCGTTGTTGTCGGGCGTGACGCCCTTGGCCGCTTCGGCGTTGAGGGCGACGACGTAGTTGACGGTTCCGTCGGCGTTCAGCGGGCCGAGGATGTACGTCGTCGCCCGCCCGATCTTGATGTTAACTTCGGCGGGTTTGGTCGCCGGCGCGCTGGCTGGGCGCGACTTTGGCTGCCCGGCGCGGACCGCCCCGCCGGCCATCGCCACCGCCGCCAGCAGCCCGGCCGCGACGCGAGTCTTCGTAAAGGTCCGAATCACTTTCGATCTCCCCTTGGGCGAAAACGGCGCCGCCCTCACATTGTCCGCCAGGAATTCGGGGGACACCATACCTAATTCGGTTGTCTCCCCGTCGGCGACCTTGACCAAACGGCCGGGAGTTCCACCCGTGGGCGAGATGGTGCGTTTCGGCCCCGTGACCCCCTGGAAGCATGCCCATGGGTGAAACCCTATCCGCCCGGGGCGGGCCGCGTCAAGGCGTCGGCTCGGTTCGCGCGGCGAACCGGCCTTCGCTGGGTCTGTCGGAATGCCGCCCCGAAAGGCCGGTTGCCTGACGGCAACCCAGCCAGCAATTCCCTCCCGGCTCCGCTGCTGCGCCGGGCTCGTCCACGTGGCTTTCATTTGACACAGCGCGGTGGCGCCGCCATGCTTCCGGGACGAAGCCGGCCCCGCGGGCGCAAAGGATGAACCGATGAGTGCACCTCCGAACATCGTGGTGATTCTGACCGACGACCTGGGCTATGGCGACCTGAGTTGCTACGGCCAGAAGACCTGGACGACGCCCAACCTCGATCGCATGGCCGCCGAGGGCGTGCGGTTCACG
>Ga0272441_10006167_pt1 | contig 20288 bp, 8 predicted proteins | sample SSMProp6N_FD_193582 | JGI IMG/M metagenome (GOLD analysis project Ga0272441, IMG submission 193582) | Marine sediment archaeal communities from Little Sippewissett salt marsh, Falmouth, MA, United States - SSM-Prop-6N | ecosystem: Environmental > Aquatic > Marine > Wetlands > Sediment ...
GCTCAATTGGGCCGTCTGCCACGGACATGTCAGCGGCAAAAACCCTGACGCAAACATCAATTTCCGGATCCGGACCTCGCATACCAAAACCCTTTTCGATTGGATCAGTACCACCCAGAACCCGCTCCAGAATACCCGGACCCCATGCCATGTCGTCTGCTCGTACGCGCCCCAAACCGGTATGCGAATCTATGTCAATGGCAAAATCGCCGCGCAAGGGCCTGTCACCCACGCAAAACTTGAAAGCCAAGGCAATAACGCTTGGTCCTCAAATTGCAGGCTCGGACTCGGAAACAGAAACGAACGACGCGATCGACCCTGGCATGGCGACTTCTTCCTCTTCGCTCTCTACGATTTCGCGCTCGAACCACAGGAAGTCATGGCCCGTTTCCAGGCCGGTCCCCCTCTCACCACGCACCGCCAAACACCCACCCTTTCCCTTTCTCATTCTTGTTTCCGCGAACGCAGTTCTGAGAATCAAGAAGCCGGACGGACGGGCCGGCACAAGATGTTGTAGTTAATTCAGGGGGAACATGACACGCGGGGTTGGCATGATTCCTGCTCCAACACAGGATGAAGAGCCGGTTCCGTTAAGGAGAACGTCAGATGAGCGAATACCGACGGGTCTGCAGGGGGTTTGTTCTAGCTGGGTTTTGCGGTGTGCTCGTGCTGTGCGTAGCGGGCGCGGCGTACGCGCAGACCATGTTGCTCTCGCGTGATTCGACCGGCTGGAAATATCTACCGGGCACGGCGGAGGCGAGCGAACCGCGCGGCGAGTGGCGCGATCCTGATTTTGACGATTCGGGCTGGTCGACGGGTCAGGCGCCGGTCGGCTACGGCGGCGGCCAGAACACGACGATCCCGGGCATGCAGGGCACGTATTCGTCATTCTACCTGCGCAAGACCTTCCCGGTCTCGTCAATCCCGTCGGACATGCACCTGCGTGCAGCGGTCAACTATGACGACGGGTTTATCATGTGGATCAACGGCCGGCGCGTGCTGGATCGCAACGAGCCGGACGGTGAGCCGGTGTATTTTTCGTTGGCCGACGACTATCACAGTCCGGGCGTATACGATCCCGAGGATCTCGGGGATGACGGCGCGGCCGCGTTGGAAGTGGGCGAGAACGTGCTGGCGGTGCAGGTCTTCAACCGCACGCTTGACAGTTCGGACTGCCTGTTCGACGCGGAGTTGACCTGGGTCCAACGCGTAGCGGACACGCACTTCAGTCACGACCGTGGTTTCTATGAATCGTCATTCACTGTGACGATCACGACCGCAACCTCGGGCGCGACAATCCGGTACACGACCGACGGGAGCGTGCCGACCCTTGCAAACGGGAACGGGACGGGCACGAACGAGACGGTGACAGTCTCGACGACGACCTGCCTGCGCGCGGCCGCGTTCAAGGGCGATCACGAGTCCACGGACGTGGACACGCAGACCTACATCTTTCTGGACGACGTGCTGCAGCAGTCGGCCACGGTCCCCGCGGGCTATCCCTCGACATGGGGCGATCATAGTTGGGGGCCCAACGGTTACGCCGACTACGGCGGCCACGCGGTGATCCCGGCCGATCACGAGATGGACCCGGAAATCGTAACGAATGCGAGCTACAGCGGGATGATCAAGGACGCACTCAAGTCGCTGCCCACACTCTCGATCGTGATGGACAAGGACGAAATGTTCGTGGGCTCGAACTCGGTGTTCGGGATCGACGCGGCACACGATGGCGGCGAGGACTACAAGCCGGAGTTCTCCACGTCGATCGAGGTGCTGCACGCGAATGCGCCGGAAGACGATTTCCAGGCCGACTCCGGGATCCAGCGGCACGGGCGCATCACCGACAAGCGCGCGTTCCGGCTCGAGTTCAAGAGCGAGCTGGGCGACGCGAAATTGAGAGAGCCGTTCTTCGCCTCCTCGTCACTGAACGCGGACAGCGCGGTGGACCGGTTCGACCGCATCGTGTTGCGGCCGGGCATGAACAAAACGTGGCCGGCGCCCTGGAACGCGGAGCTGGTCACCTACACGCGTGACGAATGGGTGCGCGACTCGCAGGTCGCGATGCGGAATGGGCGCGGTGTGCACGGTACGTTCATGCACCTGTACATCAACGGTATGTACTGGGGCCTGTACAACACGGTGGAACGCCCGGACGCCTGGTTCACCTCCGCCTATTGGGGCGGAGAGATGGAAGACTGGTATGCGAGAAACATGGGCGGCACGTTGAGCGGCGATGATACGCGCTGGAACTACCTGGTCGGCACGCTCAGGCAGAAGGATATGAGCTCCGCGTCGAATTACGCGGAGATGAAGGAGTACCTGGACGTCGAGCAGTTCAGCGACTATCTGCTGCTGCTCTGGTACATGGGCATGCGGGACTGGCCGGGCAACAACTGGTATGCAGGCATGCGCACCACACCGCCCGGCCCTGCAAGGTTCTTCGTGTGGGACGCGGAGGGCACGTTCAACGATCTGGCCAGCACGGCGTGGGTCTCGCCCGACTTCCGGCTGGGCCAGAGCGGCAGTGCGCCGACGGTCAGGCTATGGCATTCGGTACGGTACAACAAGGATTTCATGACGCTGTTTGCCGACCGTGTGTACGAGAATTGCTTCAACGACGGGCCGCTGGTCGAACCGACGGCTACCCAGCGCTGGAACACGGTGAACCAGCAGATCGAGGACGCGATCGTCTGCGAATCCGCGCGCTGGGGCGACTGCTATCCGGAGCCGGTCAGAAAGGATGGCGACACACTCGTGCCCAACCCGGCGACGCCACAGCCGCCGTACACGCGTGAGGATCACTGGCGCGAGGCGACTGAGGCGGTGCGCGGGAACGTGATGGGCAATGTTGGCCGGTTCATCACGGCTTTGCGTACGGAAACCTACTACCCCACGATCGATCCCCCGGAATTCCAGCAGCACGGCGGCGCGATCGGGGCCGGGTTCCAGCTGACCATGACGAACCCGAACGCGTCGGGCACGATCTACTACGAGACGGACGGTTCCGACCCGCGCGCGGACGGCGGGAGCAGGGTCGGCACGGTGTTGGCGAGCGGCGGCTCGATCCCGCTGACGCGAACGACACACGTGAAGGCGCGCGTCTGGAAAACCGATTCGACCTGGAGCGCGGTGCACGCGGCCACGTTCAACTATACCGCGCACTACCCGAACATCCGGATCACGGAGATTATGTACAACCCGCTCGGCGGCGCCCACCTCGAGTTCGTCGAGATCTGCAATGTCGGCGGACTCACCGTCGGGCTCTCGGACGTGCGGTTCGACAAGGGAATCCGCTATACCTTCCCGCCCGGCACCGAGCTGGGGGCCGGCCAGTACCTCGTGCTGGCCGCGGACGCAACACAGTTCGCCCGGCGCTACGGCTCGGCGCCCTACGATGTGTATGAAGGCAAGCTCGATAACGGCGGCGAGCGGCTCACACTCTCGGACTGCGACGGCGAAACGATCACCTCGGTCCGCTACAACGACAAGCTGCCTTGGCCGGAAGCGGCCGACGGCGACGGCTTCTCGCTCGTGTTCGCTGGGACCGGCGACCAGGACGATGCGGCGAAGTGGCGTAAGAGCAACCTGATCGGTGGCTCGCCGGGTTACGCCGACGGGGACCCCTACGACGTGGTGATCAACGAAGCGCTCACGCATACGGACCTGCCGAGCGTCGACGCGATCGAGCTGCACAATCGCGGTACGGCCGGCGTCAACATCGGCGGCTGGTGGCTCAGCGACGATGCCACCGCCTACCGCAAGTTTCAGATCCCTGCCACGGAACTGGCTGCGGGCGGCTACGTCGTGTTCGACGAAACCGACTTCAACACCGACACCAACGACCCGGCCTGCTTCGCGCTCTCCTCGCACGGGGACGAGGTCTATCTGACGAAGTTCGACGCGAACACGAACCTGCAGTACCTGGTCCGCGAAGATTTCGGGGGCGCGGCCAACGGCGTGGCGTTCGGTTTGCACAAGCGTACGGACGGCGTCGAGAATTTCGTGGCGCAGAGCGTCTCGAACACGCTCGGCAGCGCAAACGCCTATCCGCTGATCGGACCGGTCGTGATCAACGAACTGATGTACCACTCCGCAGCCGGCGCGCTTTACGACTATGTCGAACTCTACAACCGGACCGGCATCTCTCAACCGCTCTACAACGGCACGAACGGCTGGCAGCTCGAAGGCACCGGCTACCAGTTCCCGACGAACACCACGCTTGCGCCTTACGAATACGTGCTGGTCGTACGCACAAACGAGACCGCGTTCCGCGCACAGTACACGAGCGTGCCCGGCGGGGTCCGCTTCTTCGGGCCGTTCCCCGGCCGGTTAGAGAACGACGGCGAGAGCGTGCGGCTCGAACGACCGGACGATCCCGATCCGGAAGGCGTCCCGTGGATCCTGGTCGACCGCGTCGAGTACAACGACAACAGCCCGTGGCCGGAAAGCGCGGACGGCGACGGCCCCTCGCTCGAGCGGCTAGCACCCTCGCTGTACGGTAACGACCCCGCAAACTGGGCGGCGAGCGAAGCGCCGGGCGGCACGCCGGGCGCTGAGAATTCCGGACTGCTCGTCTCGAAAACCGCCGGCTGGTGGTACCACGACCTCGGCCAGGATCTCGGCACCGTATGGCGCGCCGCCGGCTATGACGACAGCGCGTGGGAGGAAGGCAATGCGCCGCTCGGCTACAAGTACCCCACCCCGGACCCCGCGATCGATACAGAGATGGATTTCGGTGACGATCCGGCGAACAAGTATCCGACCACGTATTTCCGTACGCGTTTCATGTTTGACGGCACGCCGGGCGACGTCACGGACCTGCAGCTGCACGTGCGGCACGACGACGGGTTCGTCGCGTATCTGAACGGCACGGAAGTGGCGCGCGGCGGGATGGCCGGCGGCGCGGTCAGCTACAGTACGTTGGCCACCGGCTCGAGCGGCACGAACTATCCGGCCTTCGACATCATCGCGCACAAGAGCGAGCTCGTGCAGGGCGTGAATGTGCTCGCGGTCGAAGTGCACCAGGTCAACGCGAGCAGCAGCGATCTGTTCCTGGACCTCGATCTCGTGTACGACGTGGCGGGCCTGCCCACAGCCGCCGCACCGCAGTTCAGCCCGCCGCACAACACCTCGTTCACGGAGCCGTCGCTCAACGTCACGGTCAGTACCGCGACTTCCGGCGCGACCGTATTCTACACAACCGACGGGAGCACCCCCACCACGGGCTCCGAAAATAACGGAACCGCCAGCGTGATCGTGAACCTGACCGGCGATGCAACGATCAAGGCGTTCGCCGACAAGGACACACACAACGCGAGCGACGTCGCACAAGCCACCTATGACCAGGACCTGCCCGACGCCGCAACCCCCACCATCACGCCGAACGGCGGCCCGTTCTACGCCTCGATCTCCGTCACCGTCAGCACCGCCACCGCCGGCGCGACCGTGTTCTATACGACCGACGGGTCCGCGCCGAGCCCGACGAACAACGACGGATCGGGTGTGGACAGCGCGAACTTCTCGCTCACACAGACGCGCACGATCAAGGCGTGCGCCTACAAGGCAACACACGACACCAGCGGGACCGCAACGGCGACGTTCACCGAAAGCACCCCGACCGTCGGGTTCGAGAACGCGACGGAGAGCGGCAGCGAATCGGTCACGAACGTGACGTTGACGGTCGAACTCAGCGCGTCCAGCGCGCAGACCGTCACGGTCGATTACCAGGCGACCGGCGGCAGCACGGCGAGCCCGGGCTCGGATTTTGTGCTCGCGCCCGGCACGCTCACGTTCAGTCCGGGCCAGACCACGAAACAGATCGCATTCACCGTCGACGACGACCGGGACATCGAGGACAACGAGACGGTCGTCGTCCAGCTGAGCAATGAGTCCAACGCGAACATGGGCACCAGCCTGTGTACCTACACCATCACGGACAACGACCTGCTCTTCGTCGCCTACAACGATCTCGCGTGGGTGGCCGGCGACCCGACCAACCGGATCACGCGCTATTCGAATCCGGGCACGACGAGCGGATTGCTTGTAGACTATAACACGGGCGAGGACACGGCGGTCACGTTGAGCGTGAGCGGCGGCGGCGGCGTCGGGTCCTGGGATCCGGCGCATCCGGACTCGGGCACCGACGCGCATGCGATCTTCGACGGCAAGGTCGGCTGCGACGGGTTCATCGCATACGCTGCTTCGAACTTGACGCTGAACGTCAGCGGCTTGGATGCCGGCCTGCAGTACGAGCTGGTCGTGTTCGGTAACCGCGGCGTGACGAACTATACCGACCGGGACACGACCGTCCTGCTCACGGGCATCGAGCCCGGCTTCCGCAACACGAGCTCGGTCGGCACCGAGAAACAGACGAACACGCTCTCGAACGACACCACAGTCGTCTGCAACGGGTTCAATACCGTCAACGGGCACGTGGCCCGGTTCTCGCGGATCGACGCGGGCAGCGACGGCGAGTTCACCGTCACGATCTCGGACAACGTCACCAAGTTCTACGCGAACGCCCTGATGTTGCGCGCGCTCGAACCAGCGCTGCCCGTCTCGGTCGTGGCCAAGGGCGCCACATGGAAATACCGCGATACCGGCGAGAACCTCGGCACCGCCTGGCGCGCGGCCGGCTACAACGACAGCGGCTGGGCCGAAGGCCCGGCCGGACTCGGCTATCCGGTTACCAAGCCGGGCGTGGCAACGGTCGTCTCCTACGGACCGGACTCCGGCAACAAGTACATCACGACCTACTGTCGGACCCGGTTCACGCTCGATACGGAGCCGTCGAAGGTGGTGGGAATGCTCATCGACGCGACCTATGACGACGGGTACGTGGCGTATCTGAACGGCACCGAGATCGCGCGCGGCGGCATGCCGACCGGCACGATCAACTACGACACGTTGGCCAACGTCCCGAACGGCTCGCAGAACCTCTGGGAAGAGCAGGATGTCAGCGCGTATACCGACGAACTGGTTCAAGGCGAGAACGTGCTCGCGATCGAGTTCCATCAGATCGGTGCCGCCAGCAGCGACACGATGATCGACGCCGAACTGATCGTCGAGAAGCCTGCCGGACAGGAGACCGTGGTCAAGATCGCGAACGGCGCCGACTGGCGCTACCGCAAAGGTACCGCTGAAGCTTCCGACCCGGCCACCGACTGGCGAACCGTCACGTTCGACGATGCCGGCTGGTCGAGCAGCGCGGCGCCGTTCGGGTACGGCCCGCTCTCCTACGGCACCACCCTGTCCGACATGCAGGGCAGCTACCCGTCCGTCTTCCTGCGCAAGGCCTTCTCCGTCGTGAGCCCCGGCCTGATCAGCCGCCTGAATCTGAGCGTCGACTACGACGACGGGTTCATCGCCTGGCTCAACGGCGAGGAGATCGCGCGGGTCAACGTGCAGGGCGAGCCCGGCTCGTTCGTGGCGCACAGCGCGACTTGCTCAGGCTATGTTTCCGCCAATTCGGCAAACTTCAACCAGGTCTACCTCGGCGGCGACCTGCCGGAACTCGCGATCGACAACGTGTTGGCCGTCCAGATGTTCAACAACGCTTCGAACAGCGGCGATGCCATGCTCGAAATCGAACTGTCCGTGCTGCAAGGCAGTGTGCACGGGACCGGCGTCGACGCCGATCAGGACGGTATGCCTGACGACTGGGAAACCGCGCGCCTCAGCGGAACCGGCTCCACATCCACAAACGATACCGACGGCGACGGCCTGCTCGACGTCGACGAATACGTCGAGGGCTCAGACCCGACCAACGCCACCAGCTTCTTCGGACTCGACCTCTCACACGACGGCGCCAACCTGCTCGTCTCGTTCACGGCCAGGGAAGCAACCGGCACGCACTATGACGGGCTCGAACGCCGCTACACCATGGAAGCACGCCCACAACTTGATCCCAACCAGGTCTGGACCGCCGTGCCCGGCTACTCGAACATCCTCGGCCAGGGCCAATCCGTCGTCTACACCAACACCAACCCCGCCGCCCACGAAAACTATCGCGGCCGCGTCTGGCTGGAGTAACGCCGCACCCGGCACTCCTGCCCCCCCCCCAGAGGCTAAGGGGTCAGGTCTTTAACATGTTAATCAACATATGAAAGACCCGTTGCCTTCGGACTACGCCGGACAGGCCTTGAGTCCACTGAGGTTCTGGACCTCCAGCGAGAAGCCGGCGGGCACGGAGGCCCGGTACAGGAGCCGGTCCCCGTCGCGTCGCCAGCTCACTTCGACCGCATCATGCCCGACGGGAATGCGCCCTCGGCACCAGGCCAGGGGCACATCGTTGAACCGGATCCGCACCGTACGGTTGCGTCGGTCGATCCGTTCGATGCCGAGCGCGGCCTGGCAGATCGTATGTACAACGTGCGAGGCGAAGCCTTGGCTGCAGGCGGCGGTGGCGGCAGCATGTTCCCAGAGCGTGCCGGTTTGGTCGGCCATGTGCAGGCAGTACGCCTTCGTTTCCTCCAGTGCCTGGCCCGTGCAGCCGAAGCGGGCGAGCAGGTCGAGCCGCAGCACTTCCCCGAACAGGAACGCGGAGGGATGCACGTCGGGATACGGATCCTGGTCGCGCCGGCGGGGCCCGAATTCCGCGACGAGCTTCTGCCACAGCGCGCTGTGCGTCTCGGGCGTAGCGACGTCGAAGAAGAAGGCCGAGTACTGGCAGGTTTCCGACCGGTTCCGTGTCGGCACAAGCCGCCCGTCTTCGCGCACGGCATTGTCGACGAAGAAGGTGCCGTCGAAGGACTGCTCAAGAATCGCTGTTCTGAGGCCCCCTGCCCTGGCGGCCCAATCCTCGCGCTTGTAGAGCCGGCCCGCGGCCTCGAGCGCGCCGGCATAGAGCATGTTGGTCGGGTAGTTCACGTCCTGAACGAACTTGTTGGCCTTGGACCATTCGACGAAGATCCAGCTCTCCAGCTTCTCGAGCAGGCCGTCCTCGTTCTCGAACGCGCTCAGATAGTCGAACACCCCCTCGACACGCGCGCGCAGCGCCTCAACCATGTCCGCATCACCGCTACGCGTCAGGTACTCTGCGAGTTGAAGCACGAACCAGAGCGCCCAGCCTGCAATGAATGTTCCGTCCGTGTGGTCGGCCGGATAGCACATGGGCAGCATGCCCTCAGGCAAATCTGCGAACGTCTCGGGCAGCAGGAAGTTCTCGAAGAAATTCCGCTCAATCGCGCTGTCCGGCCGCAGCACGTGTTCGGCGCGCGCGGTGAAGAAGCCGTCGCCGAGCCAGCCGGCCCGCTCGCGCGAGGGATTATCCATGAACAGATCGATCGCATTCTGCCGGAACGTCTCGCGGCCGGCCTCGAACAGGTCGACGAGCCGGCCGTCGCTGCAGGAGAACTGTGCGCGGTCGGCATCCGGACAGGCCATCTCACGCACTTGCACGCCGTGCAGCGTGACAGCCCCGTCCAGGGCGAGCACCTTCAGATAGCGCAGCGTGTAGGGCTCGAACGATTCGAGCGCGTGGCTGCCGGGCGCCAACTCGTAGCGGATCGCGTTCATGCAGCCCAGGCGATGGAAATCCACATCACCGTCGGAGAGTATTTCGTCGAACGTCACATAGACGGTTGCGGGTTGTGCGGCCTCGAGTTCGACGCGGACAAACCCGGCCAGGTTCACACCGAAATCGAAGATCCGCCAATCGTTTGGCGAGATCGGGATGCCGACGTCGGGCTCGTACGGCTCGTTCAGTTTCCGCACAGCCGCGTTGCCCAGTCTCTGCAACTCGGCGGCCGGCATCACGTCGAGTTCCTCGAGCGGAAATCCTGCGTCGATCCGTCCGTTCTCTTCCTTGGGTGTGTAGGGACGCCATGCATCTTCCGGCTCAGGTTGGCTGCGGACCGAACCGCCCGCGACACAACAGACGGCCTGGCGCACGGCGAACAACGGCGGGGCCACCCCGCGCGGCAAGAGCCGCTTGTGCGGGAACCGGGCCAGGGGTTCGGCTGGCACCGTGGCCTGCGCGTCCGTGCGCCAGAGGGCATGGTCCGCGCTGAGCCGGTAGGCCTCGGCAAACGTGCGCTGTTGTCCTTTGCTGTAGCGTGGCACTTTCTGGACGCGGTCCGGCAACACGAACGCATCGAATCCTGCCCCGTCGCCCAGCGTGCTGGCCAGCACCGCCCCGTCGCAGACGATCTCCGCCTGCACAAACGCCGGCTGGTCCAACACGTAGAAGTTGGGAACATTGTAGCCCGCGAGCTCGAGCGCAAGCACGTTCTCGCCGTCCTGCAGGAACCCGTCGAGCTCCCACGCGTCGACCCGAAAATAGCCGTGCGCCGCGCGCGCGGGGCCGTGCGCCAAAAACCGACCGTTGCACCAGGCCCGGTACAAGGAGCAGGCCGCAACCCGCAACGTCGCCGGCTTGCCCGCGCCCACGCGAAATACGGCCCGGAACCCGACAAACAGATTCTTCTCGCGACCCCGCCCTTCCAGCCACACAGGGCAGCCGGCAAGGAAGACGCTCTCGTCGGAACTGTGCCGGGTACTGGAATTGGATGGGCATATGCTCTGAGTTTTCATGATTCCTCTGTCCACATCACTGCTGCAGTGCGATCAGATTGTCGGGGACCGCCAACTTCCCGAAGTAGCCCCACCACTGCATCTCGGCCGGAATCGCCGCGCGACGGGCGTAGATGCCGATGTCTTGGCGCGCGGTGCGCAGCGGGCTCGTCGACCTGAGCCGGAAATCGTAGCCGGCCGCGTCCCGGAACTGGGGGTCCGCCTCGATCACGCCGGTTCCGAACGGTCCGCATTTGTAGAAGCAGTTATTCTCGATCTCGGTCCTGCTGCCCTTGGACGGTTTGACGACCGCCGGATGGATCGTGTCTTTGCACTCATAGAAGATGTTGCCACGGATCCGCACGAGACTCGGGCTCTTGCCGAGATAGTCCTTCCTGCCCCCCCAGTTGCGGTGGCCGATCGCGTACTGTTCGCCATAGAAGATGTTGTTCTCGATCGCCAGCTCCTTGTGCGAACACGATATGTTGATCGTGTCCTTGTTCCGGTTGTTCATGAACACGTTGTTGCGAATCAGCACCGTGCGCTCGAACGGGCGCGTGCCCTTGCCGAGCTCGATCACGCCCGCCCCGCGCGCACCGTTGTTGTTCACGAACAGGTTGTTCTCAATCACGTGCTCCGCGCCGCGGGGCACGGGCCCGGACCGCTTCGCGTAGGGCGGCGTGCTCTCAAAGGTGAACACATAGCCGCCCTGCGGGTTGTGCGGGTTGTCCGCGCATTGGCCGATGATGATGTTGTTGCGAACCGTCGTCGCCAACGAGTGACGAAGGTTCAGCTGCGAGACCCAAGGGCGCGGGCCCCAACATGCGTGTGCACGCTCGATGAACGCGTTGCCCTCGACCACGTGCCCCTCGCCGAGCAGCTGCCAGATCTCGCCCGCGTTCCTGTACACGCGGTTGTTGCGGACCGTCACGTTCCGGCAGCTCTCCAGCGACTGATGTGCGTCGCACATCCAGCCCCGGAAAAAGTAGTACACGTCATTGTCTTCCCAGACCGCGTTCCACATCTTCTTCGTCTCTCTGCTGCTGATCAGGTTCTCGCCCAACCGCAACTCCAGACCGCGTACGGTCACGTGATCCATCTCCCGGACCTTGAAGACCACCGAATGGCGTGTCCCGCCGTTCGCCTCGATCACCGACGTGTTCGGATCGATGTTCCCGAGCGGCCACAAATACAGGGTGTCGGTCTCCACGTCGTACGCGCGATAGCCTTCGCGCATCAACGTGTCCGCTTTACGGTCGTACTTGTCGACACTGCCGAGCCGACGGCCGGCCGCGCTCAGCCTGTTCGCCCACAACAGCGCCTTGCCGTCCTGCAACACGCAGTACTGATTGATCGGGAACCGACGATCCGTGTAGCCGTACCACTGCATGTAGAGTTCCCACCATTTGCATGCCAGGAAGTTCGCCTTGGCCTGCCAGATCGAGGGGTTCGCCTTGGTCCGCGTCCAGTTCTCGACACGCAGGCTCCGGTCGATGATCACACGCTCGTACCAGTTCCCGCTCTTGCGCTGAACCGCACCCGGCGCACCAGGCTTCGCGGGCATCGCCGAAATCAGAGCCGGCTGACCGGGCCCGACCCCGCGCATGCAGACCTTCAGGCCGTGCTCTCTGTAGCGGCCCGCACGAATGAAGACACGATCGCCACGCGCGCCACGCTCACAACGAGCTGCCGTGACCTCGAGCGCCTTGCCAATCGTCTTGAACGGCGCCGCCAGCGAACCGGGATTCTCGTCGCCGCCATTGTTCCCGTCGACATAGTAGTCGCCGGCCACAAGCAGCGCGGGCAGACTGCCCAGCGCGGCGGCCAGCAGCAGCCGGTGTCCGCGGCGAATACTCGTCTTCATCCGTGCCATGTCTCGGTCCCTCCTGTGCATACGCGCCCAGGCCGCAAATCCCTCGTTCCGGCTATGGTCGAGGCCCACATTCTACGGGCGTTCCCCGGTCACGGCAATCAGGATCGAGATCGCATCCCCGACCGCCACGGCTTTGATCGCCTTGACCTTCGTGTCGGGCTCCGGATTCTGCCATCTGCGCGTGTAGAGCGTCCTCCAACCGTACCGGAACGCGACCTCCGCGGCCACGCCTGCCAAGGGGATATATGCCGGCAGACGGAACGGCACGCCGCCCTGCAGGAACGTGACGCCGGGCGCCAGGTCCGGGAATTCCCGATAGAACGCAAAGCCGTTCGCACCGGATTCCGGGTTCTTGCCGCGCGCCGCGGCACCGTTCAAATCGATGAACACCGCGCGTTCCGTATCGAGCGCGATCTTGCGCAATTCCCTGTCCCGGTACGGAGCCGGCGGATCCGGTAACGCCATCACCTCCGCCCAGTACCCAGGGCCCCCGCGCCCCTTCCCGCCGCGCGCGCGTTGCTGCAGAATCAGCGCGGGCGTGTTCTTGCTGCTCGTCTTCCCCAGACGGTCCAACGCATTGACCAACGCCGACGGCGTGGAGAGGGCATTGCCCAGCCGCGCGACGATTCGATAGAAGTAGAACTCGTACGGCAACGTGATGTGCGTGGCGCGGGTCGAGACCACGTAGTTCTCGTTCGGCTCGGTCGCCGTGGTCTTCTTGTCCTTCATCTTCGTGATCTGACAGGCGCTGTACACGTCGGGCACGAAATCCTTCCTGTCGCTCCCGAAAATCATGTACGCGACCTCGCCGAGATTCTTGGCATCCCACGACAGTCTGATCTGGTCGTCGGAAACGTACCGGCATCGAACGTCGGTCGGCGGCTCCGGCATGACCATTGAAATGCGCCGGCCGGCTCGGGATACCGAAATGCTGCCGGAGAAAGTCACCGATCGCCATCGCGCTCGGCCCACAGATCGAGTAGCCGAAATAGTCCAGGATCCCGCGCAACGCAAGGAACTCGAAACTGTGTGTCGTGATGGCGTGAAAGATCTCGTCGCTCCAGAAACGCAGGAACGCCAACGCATTCTCGCGTTGGCCGTCGGTGAGCCCGAGGTATTCCTTGATTCCGGCATCATGGCCAAAGTCTCTGCCGTTCGCGACCAGGTCGCGGAGCTGTTCATCCGCGCGCAGTCCGACAAGGCGGCCATGAAACGGCAGCTCGAGGGCCTGAGAGAGAACCGGCTCGTCTCCGACACCGGCGAGCTGGTCCTGGACCTGGACACGCACACCTACCTGGTGAATACGCCGTTCGCGGCGTGCGCGAGCGGCGTGCTGAAGGGGCGTCCCATCGGGCTGGGTGCCGCCCGGTTCGAATGCCAAACGGATGCGGGCACGCTGTTTGTCGGCTCGCTCGACGGCAGGCCGCTGGATTCGAGCGAGCGAATGCTCGTCCTGTACCTGGTCGATGTCCGGGCGACCGGCGACGAGACAGTCGAACAGGACGACGGTGTGATCCGATACACGTGCGGCAGGCTGCCTACACTCGCGAAGGTGTGCAGTGCCGATATCACGCTGCGCACAAAGCATGCGGCCCGCATGCAGGCGTACCGGCTGCAGATGAACGGAAAACGGATCGGGCCCCTACGCGTCGGACCCGAGCAAGGACAGTGCCGCGTGCACATCGACACCAGCGCCGGCCTCGCGTTTGAGCTGACGACGAATCGGACGGGCCGCGCGCCGATCGTGCCACGAAACAGCCGCGCGAGCAGAGGGCAAGCGAGACATGCCCGACGTAATCCTTAGCTTCGACACCGAACAGAACGCTAACAAAGGCCCACTCGCCGGACATATACATGCAGCGTTGATTGAAACGGGCATCGCCCCAGCCGCCGGTCCCTTGCCGAGAAGCCTTTCTCGGGCCCAAACACTGCCCGCACAGATGAATCGACAAAGGACGCCCAAAAGAGAAGACTCTGTTTGCCGACCCTTCATGTGTTGAGGATGACAGATGCGTTCGGAAACGGACTTCAAAAGGAGCCACCCAATGAAGAGCACGACGATGACAGCATGCGTTCTTGCCGCACTCCTCGTGTCCGCTGCAGCGCGGGTCTCAGGCGCCGACGCGGATCTTGAGGCCAGGAAACGGGCCATGCTTGCGCGGGTCCAGGACGTGATCCCGAAGGAGCTCGCGGAAGACAAGACCTGGTTCCGGCAGATCAGAGAGAAGCATCCCGCGATGATCCGGGACGGGATCCTGGACGTCACGCTCTATGACGGGTGGGCGGGCAACCCGGTGGATCCGACCGGCAGGCAGGATTCCCTGAAGGCGTTGCAGAAGGCGATCATCGACGCGCGGGACGAGGCGCTCGCCGCGTTCTTTCCGTCGGGCACGTATCTGGTCAGCGACACCTTGAACTGCATGAAGAAAATCACCGCGATCCGCAAAGGCAAGAAGAAGGGCGAGCTGCGATGGATGACCTGGGACGGCAAGCGGGTGATCGTCCTGATCGGCTCGAACAAGGGCGAACGGCCCGTGATCAAGCTCGTGGACGGCGCGGCCGGGTTCGACGAGCCGGAGGACCCGAAGCCGGTCGTGATCGTCTGGACCCAGCCGGAAGGCGAGATCACGCGGATCAAGCCGGCTCAGGCCGGCCGCGAGCACGGGAACGGATTCAACATGATCTATCGCGGGATCGACATCGATATCGGCAAAGGCAACCGCGGCGCGATCGGTCTGTGCATGACCGGCGCGCAGGGCTGCTCGATCGAAGATTGCCGCGTGAACGCTACTGGCGGCTATGCCGGGTTCTTTTTCACGCCCGGCGCGGGCGCGGGCGTCGCGAATATCGAGGTGGAGGGCGGCGACTACGGATTGTACTGCCCGAACAACCCGCCCAGCTCCGTCATTGTCGGCGGCATCTTCAAGAACCAGAGGGTCCGCAGCTTCCACTGCGTCGCCTTTACCCATATCGGGTTCGTGGGCTGCACGTTCGTCAAGAAGGAGGCGCCGATCGTGTCGCTGGCAAAATACGACTGGTGCACGGTCGGTGGCGGGTTCTTCATGAAGGATTGCCGGATCGAGCTCGAACAGAAGAACGGGCGCGCCGCGATCGACAACGACATTGGGCAGATCGTCTACCTCAAGGACGTGTACCTGCGCGGGGCCGACCACGTGCTCGAACACAAAGGCACAAAGACGATCCCCTGCCCCGCCGACGCCTGGACGCACGTCGCGGAGTACGCCTGCCGCAAAGACAGGACCGACATCATCGTGAACGGCAAGATCACCAACGAGGAGTACGTGCGCGCACGGCCGAGCCCGGCCGGGCCGCCGGCCGACCTGATCGCCCGGCATATTTGGCAGAAGCTGCCGTCCTTCGAAGATGCCGACGCCAAGAACGTGAGGGACCCCAACATCGGTGCGGTCGGCGACGGCAAAGCCGACGATACGGCCGCCCTGCAGAAGGCGATCGACACGCACCGGAAGGTCTTCCTGCCAAAGGGCCGCTACAAGATCAGCCGCACGCTCAACTTGAAGGCCGATACGATCCTGTTCGGCTCCGCCAAGACCCATGTCGAGATCACCAACGACGTGGATTGGCACCCGCCCGTGCCGACCCCGATGGTCCGGACCGTCGACGATCCACAGGCCAGAACGTGGTTGGGCCACGTCAAGTTCCAGCTCAAGGAGGATACCCCGGCCAACGACAAAGTCTATATCCTGCACTGGCGCGCGGGTCGCAGCTCGGTCGTAAAATCGTTGCAGGACGGCAAGACCTGGGCCAAGAAAAACAAGCCCGCCGGCTCGCTCTACCGGGTTTCGGGCAACGGCGGCGGGAAATGGTACTTCTGGACCTGCTTCTCCGGCCACTACCGCGACGGCGGCTGCAGCGAGGATTTCCGGTTCATGACGATCGAGAACACGCGCGAGCCGCTGATCTTCTACGGGTTCAACCCGGAACACAACGGCGCCGCCATGGTCGATGTGCGAAACGCACGCAATGTCGATATCCTGGCGACCAAAGTCGAACACGTCCGGTCCCCGTCCATCGCCGTGTTCAACTCGCAGAATGTCAATATCATCGGGTTCGGCGGACACGCGGGCTCCGGCCCAGACAGAGGCCTCATCGAAGTGAGCAACGCACGCGACGTCAGCGTCGCGCTCGTCGGCAGCAGCAGGCTGCGCCAGGATGGCGCAGACCGCAGGACCGGCAAGCCCCCGAAATGGTACGCTTTGCTCGAGAACCATCAGAACCACCGGACGCAGACGCGCCAGGCGGTAGCCTTCTTCCGGCGCGATTGACCGGGATTCATCTTTCCGGCTCCTTCGAAGCCTTCAATCAGGAGGCCTATTTTGCGCTGCCACAAAACCCCGTTCAGCTTATAACGACACTCAAACACAGAATAAGCTTGTCCGAATCAAAAAGCAGCCTATAATATCCATGATGAGTGATGTGGGTACGGCCGCGAACAAGGAGCAGCCATGAGGTTCTTGGGGCGAGAAGAAGAGCTGGCGGTTCTGAGACGCGAGAACTGGCGCGGGAAGGCGGAGCTTGTCGTTGTATACGGGCGTCGTCGTGTGGGCAAGACTGCGCTTGTCGAGGAAGCGTATCGTGACGATTTGTTGTGGAAGTTCGAGGGCATAGAGAACGCTGATCGAGCAACGGGGATCAGGTTCTTCCTCAGACAGCTTCAGCAGTACTCCTCTTGCCATGCGGAATGGATTGTTGACGATTGGGACAAGGCGCTTGAGTTGCTGGCCAAAGCGTTGTCTTCGGAGGCGGCGGGGCACTCCGGACGTGTTGTGGTGTTTTTCGACGAATTCCAGTGGATGTGCGGGATGGAGGAAGGTCTTGTATCGATCTTCAAGTACCACTGGGACAACTCGTTTTCGGCGCTGGCCAACTGCGTATTTGTACTGTGCGGCTCGGTGTCGAGTTTCATCGTCAAGAAGGTCGTGAAATCGCGGGCGCTCTGCGGGCGGATCGACCTTGAGATCGATCTGAAACCGTTCTGCCCTTCGGAATCGAAAGCTCTGCTCGAGGGCAGTCTGATGGCCAACGCGATGCTCGAGGTGCAGATGATTTTCGGCGGGGTGCCTCAATATCTTTTGGAGTTGGACCCTCGGATGAGCCTGGCGCAGAACCTTGACGAATCGGCGTTCAAACCGACGGGGTTCTTTTTTCGGGAATTCGAACGTTTGTTCATCAGCCATTTTGCACGTCACGCCGTGTATGAAAGGGTTCTGCGTGCACTTTCGGATCGGCCGTTGGGTCTGCCGGCGCTGGCGGCCGCAGTGGAGACAACGGTTGGCGGCACCTTCTCTGAGCGGCTCAAGGACCTCGAGTTGGCCGGCTTCGTCGGCCGCCAGAGGCCGGTCGGGAAGGGCGAGAAGAGCAAACTGCTCAAGATCACGCTGGAGGACGAGTATCTTCATTTCTACTTCAGCTTCATTCGCCCGAACTCGCGTGCGATTCTCACCGGAAACATCGCGTTCCAGCGTCTGGCCAACTCCGGCGCCTTTCACCAATGGTTGGGGTACGCCTTCGAGCGTCTGTGCAGGAAGAATGCGGCGGTCATAGCGGCCCGACTGGGGTTCTCGGGCGTGAACTACGAGGCCGGCCCGTGGTTCGCGCGCAAGGGACTCGCCGGTCATGGGGCACAGGTGGACCTGCTCTTCCGTCGCGCGGACAAGGTCTTGACGCTCTGCGAGACGAAACACGCGCGACGTCTTCAGCTCGATCGTGTGGAGACGGGTTTCGGCACGAAGGAAGACGCGTTGCTCGATGCGTTTCCGGGCTACGTGGTGGAACGGGTTCTGATCCTGGGGCGGGCGGTTTCCAATGCGGACTCCGCCAAGGGGTTCTGCCACCAAGTGGTTCTGGCGTCGGACCTGTTCTTCTGATTTCGGCCCGGTCATGCAGATTGCGCGAACTTGGGGCCGCTCAGTCTGGCGCAAGACCGTGAAACGCGCTAACATGCGCGGCTACAGCGGACATATACATGCAAAACCCGAGCCGGCGGCGACGCCGGCCGGTGAGAGCCATCCATGGATGATCGGGAATACGAACTGTTACAGGAGTTCGCGCGGGCGGGGTCTGGAAAGGCGTTTGCCGAGCTGGCGGAACGCTATTCGGGCCTGATCCACGGCGCGGCAATGCGGAGCCTGGCCGACCACCACCTGGCGGAGGACGCGGTGCAGGCGACGCTCATGATCCTTGCGCGCAAGGCGGGCGCGCTGGGCAAGAAGGTGATGTTGGGCAGTTGGCTGTGGCAAACCGCCACGTTGGTGTGCCGGAACATGAAAAGAAAAGCGACCCGACGTCAGCAGCGCGAAGCGGTGGCACACGCGGCGAACGAGATACGGATGGCGGTGCGCAGCGAGGCCAAACGCGCATGGGCGGCGGTGCAACCCTATCTGGACGAAGGCCTGGCGCGGCTGCCGGCCAAGGCGCGCGAGGCGCTGGTCGCCCGGTACCTTGTGGGCAAGACCACACGCGAGATTGCGCAGGAGCTGGGCATCCGCGAGAACACGGTGGCGGTGCGCATCCATACGGGGACCAAGAAGCTGCGCACGTTTTTGGCGGCCCGCGGCGTGCGGGTCTCGGGCGGGCTGTTGATTGTGTTGCTCGGCAGGGAGGCCGCGGCCGGGGTACCCGCGGCATTGTCCGCGTCCGTCGCCTCCGCGGTGGCCGGCGCAACGGACGCGGCCACGGCGTTGCCCCCCACCGCGCGCCTGCTGGTCGACGGCACGCTTCGCGCGATGATGTGGGCGAAAGTGAAGGTTGCGGCTGTCGCCACTGCCGGGACGGTTGCGACGGTCGCGGCCGTCGCGTATGTCGCGCCCTTGGTCGTGCCGCACTTTCGGACAACGCCTGCGCCGGAGGTGCCGGTCGTCGGTCCGACGCGACCAGCCTGCTACCTGATCCGGGGCGGCGACGTAATGAAGGACCTGCCGCGCGTGGCCGACCGGGCCGATGTGGCCGGGGTCATGAAATCCTATCGCTGGGACCGACTCGAGCCGCGGGAAGGATCCTACGACTTCACGGCAATAGAGACTGATCTGACGCGGCTGAAGGAACACGGGAAACGTCTGTGGCTGGCAATCGATTACGGCACCCAGCGTACGGGATGGGCGCCCCGCACGCCCGACTACATCCAGAAAGACCCGCGATACGGCGGATCGGAAACGTACAGGGGCTCCTATGAGCGGCCCGTCGGCAAAGGCGGCTGGCTCCTGTGCGTATGGAACCCGCGGGTCCGCTCGCGGCTCATCGCCTTGTACGACGCGCTTGGCAAACACTTCGCCGACGAGCCCGCCGTCACGGGATTTGTGCTGCCCCAGACTGCGACCGGCCGGCCGCCCCACGAGTCCGGCTACGGCTACACGGTACCGGGCGAGCGCGACGGGTTCATGGCCCTCGCGCTGGCCGCAAAACGCGCGTTTCGCGGCAAAGTCGTCCTGCAGACGGTCAATTCGGCAGTGTTCAAGCTGCCCGATTTCACGGCGTGGCTGGCCGAGAACGGGATCGGGATCCACTGCTTCTTCATCAGGGACAGCTTCGAGTTGGGCGGGAGCCTGCAGGAGGCGCATCGGCTCTGTGCGACGCATCGCGACCGCGTACCGACGGCGCTGTCGTTCGGCGATCTGCTCGCGTTCGATGGTGAGCCGGCCGCCCTGCGTGCGCGGCACATTCGAGATACCTATCTCAGGGCGCTCGAAGTCCTACGCCCCTCCTACGTCTTCGCGGAACCGCGCGAACCGACGTTCAGTGAGATCGTGATGCCGTCGATGAACACCGTCTCGCAGCGGCGCAGGTGCACGGTCCACGCGTCGCTGTACAAAATCGTTATGTCCCGGATCGTCACGTGCCGACAATCGTCGAAGCGCAGGATCCC
>Ga0272441_10006168_pt1 | contig 20287 bp, 14 predicted proteins | sample SSMProp6N_FD_193582 | JGI IMG/M metagenome (GOLD analysis project Ga0272441, IMG submission 193582) | Marine sediment archaeal communities from Little Sippewissett salt marsh, Falmouth, MA, United States - SSM-Prop-6N | ecosystem: Environmental > Aquatic > Marine > Wetlands > Sediment ...
CAGCCTGGCGATGACGAGTTCCGGTTTGATCCTGCCAACACCCTCCATAGGCGAGCCGGGATCCTCGGCATCGCTCCTGGCTACACTTTCAAAGAAAATAGCCGCGGGTGGAACCACCAATTCTTTACGTATCTTTTGTCCCATTTCGCCTGCACGTCCCGCGTCTACGTCTTCCTGTGACGCCGATACCTTTTTAACGACTGTTTGTTCAACGGTCTGGGCCGTAAACCATTCCGATTGTTTTACACTCTTAATTGAGGGCAATATCCCCGGCAGAATACCGAACGCAACGATGCAGAAAACGACTTGAACGTACACAGCCTTGACTGTCAATCGTTTCCAGAACAGCATCAGTAAGACCGGCGCTCCGAAGATGACGTTGAGCGAAGGAAGCATCTTGAGAATTTCGATGATTCCCGAACTCTTGACCGCCACCAAAACACTGAGAAGCAGGATGCCGGCAATAGAAAACCGCGAGGCGGTGATGTAGTGCCGTTCCGACTTGTTCGGCGCAAAGGGCTTGTAGAGGTTGCGAACGAACAAGGCCGACAGGTATACCGAGACACCGGCAAGCGTCGACATGTTCGCCGCCAGGATGCCCGAGATCATGATACCGCGAAGCCCGATGCCGAGGAGGTTGTTGCTCATGACTCCCCAGGCCGTGTCCGGGTCCGATATGGACTGACTGAACAGGGCATAGGCCATCAGGCCGCTCACCGCCCAAATGATGGTCAGGACACGCTTGGTATACGTCCCGCTGATACACCCGGTCTGTGCGGTCAGCTCATCCCTGGCCGAACCGTAGTTGGACATGTTTCCCTGGTGGCCGGTAATACCGATGACGTAGTTGGCCAACAGGTAGGCGATGATCGAGAACAGCGTGAATTCATTCAGACCTGAACCGAACATGGACAGCATATGACCGGGAAGCGCATCCGAGAATCCGCTCCACCCCCCTAAGTGGTGCAGTCCGATCGGTATCATCATGACCGAGAAGACCAGTATCAACAAGCCCTGTAAGACGTTGTTGATGACCGCCGCTTTGAGCCCTCCCATGATCACGTAGAAGGCCACAAAGAGGATGTAGATCGTGTAGAAGTAGTGTTCCTTTGTGTACGATATCCAGCTGACGATCTCACCCTTCTTGTACATGCTGGTAAGGGTTTGGTGTCGTTCCGTCTTCTCCGGGGGCAGTTCATTGGCGATGTACTGGGCATCAAGCTCAGTGAACTCCGCGAACAGGTCGACTCTCTCCTTCTCTTCCGCTGTGTATGCAGACTTCGGCTTCATCGTCATGGCCTCGAACGTGCGAAACGAGATCTTGTTGGCAATGCCGATGTTGATCACGCTCAACCAGATCCCCATGCAGGCATAGATGAAGGCCAATGACCTGCTTCTGAATCGTTCGTCGAAAAGCTCGGCCATGGTGACCAGGCGAATACGCCTGAACCAGCCGGACATGAACCAATAGTAGGGTCCTGATAATAGGGGCGCCAGGAGAAGCCATACGCCCCCAATGCCTTTGGAAAAGGCCGCCGAGGCTGTATTCACAGCCATCCCTGCATCGGTCATGGTGCTCATATTGAGGAAGAACTGAAACAGTTTTCCAACACCACGCCCGGCCAGAAAGAAATCCTCCTGGTTCTTGATTTTTCTTAAAGCCCGTTTGCCGAAGTAAGTAATAAGCGCCAGATAACCTACGATCAAAGCAACATCGACAGGGTGAAAACCGAACAGTTTCATATCTATCCTTTCAATTTAGATTATTTAGATACCCAGTTGTTTTAAATAGATGTAGGCCAACAGAAACGGTGCGATTCCCTTGGCTTCGTTCTCTACGACCGGTTCTGACATATAATAGTCGAAACTGCCGTCGCGCCTCTGTTCTTTGTAGTAGCCAAGGCCACCGACAAGAACGGTTCCACCCAGGTTCATCTTGCCATCTGTACCCTGATACAGATACTTCTTGCAGATCCCCATAAATGCCTTCTTGCCGCGGGTTGCAAAATCCCGGGAGAGGATTCCCTGTTGAACAGCCTTCAATATCGCATAAGAGATGATGGATGAACCACTGGTCTCCAGATAGTTACGCTCTTCATCCCCCCTGTCCACCACCTGATACCACATACCGCTGGAGTCCTGATACCGAAGCAAGGCGTTGACAAGATCCTTGAAGATCTCGCTGATCGTTTCGTAGAATTCCGCATCCTCTGTCTCGTCCAGCAATTCCATAACGTCGACCATGGACATCACAAACCAACCCAGAGCCCGAAGCCAATAGTTGGCAGAAAGCCCGGTTTCCTTGTTACACCAGAACATCTGCCGGGACGAATCATAAGCGTGGTAGTAGAGGCCCGTGTCTTTGTTCTTCAGCACCTGCGAAACATTACGATACTGCTTCAGACTATCGCTGTAGTTCTTCTTGTTGTTGTAGCGTTTCTCATACTCGACGTAGAACGGCTGAGCCATGTACAAGCCGTCCAACCAAATCTGACCGGGGTAGATCTGCTTGTGCCAGAAGTTCCCTTCCCTGGTACGAGGTTGCTCCATGAGCTGGGCGTAGAGCGTATCCATCGCCCTGCGGTACTTCTCCTTACCCGTATTATCGTAGAGATTGAAAAGAACACTCCCCTCCTTGATGTTATCCAAATTGTAGGTGTCCTTTTCGTAGGTCCGTATCCCTCCCTGGTCATCGATAAAGTAGTCGATGAAGCTATCGCAGAAGTCCAGGTACTTCTTATCTCCTGACGATTCATACAACTTCATCAGTGCGGTGATCATGCAGCCGTCGATGTAGTTCCAATGGGCTGTGGCGTTCTGCCGAATCATCTCCTGGTTCCACACCGGCTTTTCCGGGGATCCTGTTGCGACAATTTCCTCGATATACTTGTCGATCATCGAGTAGATCTCTTGCTCGTTTTTCAACATGCGTCCTCTCTGTTAAGTTGATTGACGAACTCGATTGTACCGTCAATGGTATCCGGGGTGTTGTTTTCCAGGAGAACGGGAATCATTGGCTTATACTCCCGAACAAGATCAAGTAGCAACGGATAATTCAGCTTGCCCCTCCCGGAAGGGATGGTGGTGTTTACCCGACCGTCTTCCAGGACATAGTCCTTTGCATGGATTGCGACCATCCTGTCAGCAAACATCCTAAATGCTTCCTTCATGAGTTCGTCACTCTCGGCCGCTTTTTTGAATGGAAGGAAGTTTACCGGGTCGTAGATGATCGCCAGATTGGGTGACGGGATCATCTCGAGAGTTCTTTGCATCCTTTCATGGGAGTGGATGACGTCCTTATCAGCAACACCTTCGATCGCCACAATCGAACCAAGCTTCTCGGCAGCTTCCACCAGTACCGTGAGGCTTTCGATAAATACCTGGAACGTCTCTTCCGTGTAGATGGTCCCGTCCCTGGCGCTGTCAGGATACGGCGCACATGTTTCTGTTCCCACTACCGAGCATCCAAAATCCCGGCAGTATTTCAGATGTTCAACAAACCGTTTTAGACCGGTTTCCCTGATCTTTTTATCGGCATGTACCGGGTTGATGTAGCAGCCCAGCACAGAAACCGTTATCTTTTGTTTCTGGAGTTCGCTGTAGATCAATTGTCCCATGCCGGGACTGAGCTTTCCGTACTCAGGCTCAATACCACTGATCGCTTTATGCAAAGCCAGTTGAATGTTATGAAAGCCTTTGGCAGAAATCTTCCGGGCCAGTTCCTGTATCGGCAATCGGCCTATGTCATGAGCTCTGAATCCCCAGTTTATGTCTGATTCTGCGATCACACCGGTATCTCCTGTTTGTAGGTTTTTATAGTGCTGTATCCAGTATCAAAACATTTTAAAACTTGAGTATCATTCGATAGCTTAACTATCACCTTGTCCCCAATCCGGCAGAACCCAAATATATTTAAACGATATCCATGCGTAACCAAAAATATTGCATCCACTTGGAGCAAAGAAAAAACTCCTGTTTAAGCGCCGGGCACTTCATTTACAGTCTTTTTATTCCGTGGGAAAAATCGATTTGATGTGCCGTTCCAGAATATTCTCTATTACATTTTTGCTGACAATATCCTCATATTTATCCAGCGCATTCAGATACCTTTCCCCCATTTTGGCCGCCACTTTGTACCCGACATGCAAAAGCTGACGAAAATGGGGATTGTATCTTTTGTTTTCAGGATTATGTCGTAGAGCTGAAGTGTACTCTTCACTGCCCCAGCTTTTCACTTCTTTTGGATCCGGCAGCATATTGTCCTGAATATCTATGACCGTTGCATATGGTTTACATAAAGCTTCTTTCTGTTCATAGGATTGACAGTAGATATCAATCGCAATTTCCAGTCCTTCCCCGTCCGCTTCGGCCAAACCGATCAATTCTTCAAGCCAGGTTGTACCTGCTGTCTTGACATGAACCCCTGCGTTAAACTTCTTTAGCGTGTCCCGAATGGCAGCATAAATGGAAAACTTGTCACTTCCCGAATGAACACTCAGTTTGATATTATCCGGCAATGAAAATGTTTTTCTCGCCAGATCAATAACCGACACATCCTGCTCAAATTCTTCATGAAATTGACCGGTGTCACCCACATAGTCCACACCTTTGTTAAATCGTCCTGAAAATTTTGGAGCAATGGTCTGTGCCGGAATCTTTTCAAGTGAAATCATAAACAGGATAAAATATAATTCAACCGGTGTCTGCGGTAAATCGGTTTCATCCATCGATACTTCTGTAATAAATGAATCTGCTCCTTTACGCTCCAGGATATGCCGGTATAAGCGTCCCGCTTCCTTGACTGCATAAAGATATTTTTCGGCTATCTCATAAATATCCGCTTCTGATACACTGATTTCTTGATCAAGTATCGGGAGTATTATTTCGCCCGCATACTGTTTCGCTTTATCCATAAAAGCATCCATATCATTTTTTTCGGCAGATTTTCCAATAAAATCAGCCACATCCAGCGTATAAAAGTCACTGCCCTTTAAAAAGGACGAAACTGTTTTCAAAGCAACATGATCCGCATCCACATGATAGGAACCTTTCCACCCGAGAGTCTGGACTGCTTGATCCGCCTCTTCCCTGACCTGATCCGGCCGGGTTCCTATGATCTCATGTTCCCGAAAAGATTTGTTCCACACCGGGACCACATGAATGCCCTGTTCTTTTGCCCGGATCACTGCAGAAAGCTGTGATTTCCCCTGTTTCCCGAATCTGTCTCCGATACCAAAGGAATATTTTTCAAGTTTCATATTATCTTTCTCCGATTGAATACAAATAAATCCTTTCCGGTTAAAATATTGGACAAATTTTTAACCGATAAATGAAGAGAATTATTCACTAATACAATTCTGCCTGAATTCTAACGTGCGAGCCATCCGCCATCAACAGCCACAGTATATCCCTGCATATATGAAGAAGCGTCCGAAGCAAGAAATACGGCAATTCCCTTCAGGTCCTCGGGATCACCCCACCGTCCGGCAGGAATTCTATCCAGAATTGCCTTGTTTCGCACCGGATCTTCACGAAGCGCCCTGGTATTATCTGTGGCCATATATCCAGGAGCTATGGCATTGACATTAATTTTGTGAGGCGCAAGTTCGTTGGCCATCAACCGCGTCAATCCCATTACTGCGCTTTTTGAAGCTGTATAGGAAGGAACCAGTATTCCGCCCTGAAAAGACAACATGGAGGCAGTATTGATAATTTTGCCCCCTTTTCCCCTTTTAATCATCTCTTTTGCTGCAGCTTGTGACAGAAAAAACAGGGTTTTTTGATTGATGTTAATCACATCATCCCAGTCTTTCTCTGTAAATTCCTGTATGGGAGCCCTTCGAATAATACCCGCATTGTTCACCAGAATATCAATATGTTTCAACTCTTTTAAAGCGGTTTCCACAATTACATTGACCGATTCCAATTTGCCGAGATCGGCTTTAACAGGAACAGCCTTTTGACCAATCGTTTTGATGGCCTGGAATGTATCATCAACAGGTAAAATATCCACCAGCACAATGTCTGCGCCGGCTTCTGCAAGACCTATAGCGATGCCCTGACCCAAACCTCTTGCCGCACCGGTTACAATGGCTGTTTTATCTTTTAAACTGAACTTGTCCAAAATCATTTTTTACTCCTTGTACTAAAAGTGTTTTCAGATCTATTGTATATCATCCATATCGATAAAGTCCATATCATCAAAAGCCTGATTTTCACCTCCCATGGCCCAGATGAACGTATAACTTCCTGTTCCGGCTCCCGCATGAATGGACCAGCTTGGTGAAAGAACAGCCTGACGGTTTCTCACCGCCAGATGCCTTGTTTCATCGGGTTTCCCCATAAAATGAAACACCACATCTTCTTTTTTCATGTCAAAATACATGTATATTTCAGTCCGTCTTTCATGGGTATGCGCAGCCATGGTATTCCATATGGATCCATCTTCAAGCTCTGTAATACCCATAACCAGCTGACAGGTTTTCATCTTTTCAGGTAATATGTATTTATAGATGGTTCGTTTGTTGGCCGCCTCTGCAGAACCCAGGTCTACTTTGATGGCATCTGCCTTGGTCACCTGCATGTTCGGATAGGCAGTATGAGCCGGATAGCTGAGAATATAAAAGGCAGCCGGATCGTTTCCTGATTTACTTGAAAAAGTGACCTTTTTAGCCCCTCTTCCAATGTACAAACCATCCCGGTTCTGCATGGGGTAAGCATTTCCATCCACTATAACCTGTCCCGCCGAACCAATATTGATAATACCAATTTCTCTTCGCTGGGCAAAATATTCCGCAGCCAATTCTTTTGCACCTGAAAGGCTCAGTTCTTTACTGCCGGGTACAGCAGATCCGACTATAGCGCGGTCCGCTTCCGTGTAAAGCAAAGATAATTTCCCGGCCTTGAACAAATTCTCAACAAGAAACGTTTCTCTTATTTCTGATGTGTTCATCCTCTGGTACCTTATCTGATCTGCAAGATATCTCATTTCCATTTTTTAACTCTCCTTTTATTATCTATTATTAATTATTATTATCTTATAGTATGTGACTGATGCAACAGATGAATTTTATGGACGTGTTTTTCAAATATATTTTTGAATAATTTGAATCCACTTTTTTGCTTCATCCTCAAATTTATCAGGATGATCAATATGCTTTGTTAATGCAGAACCACAGAAAATACCATCCGGATCCATCTGTACAGCCTGTTCCAGATTATCAAGCGATATACCGCCTGAATAGACAATTTGAAGCCCCTTGAATGCTGCTTTCCAGGCTCTTGCCAGCCCCATAAAATTGGTTTGAGCGGTAATAGCCGGATACAGCTTGTAAACCCATTGCCAGGGAACAATCCGGTTCATTTCCTCAAACCGGCATGAAAGCAATTTTGATTTTTGTACAAGCTGCTTTCCTGCATCACCCTGACCCCCGGGTACACACATAATTTGGTGTTTTATGCATATTTCCAGAACTTCGCTGATATAGTCAGCAGAGACGATCCCGGCAACACCAGCCTGAATGGCTCTTTCAGCCTGCTCTGCAGTCATAACTGTTCCTGCCATAATTAACGCATCTGCATCGTTTGTAAAAACGGCCTTTATTCCTTCAAATGCAGCTTCAGTTCGAAAAGCGACTTCAAGAACTATGCCGAGTGATTTAAAAGTATTGTAGGCTGAAACACAGCTCTCTGCATCCTTGGGAGCAAGCAGAGCAATAAGTCTGTTTTTTCTCAAAATTTTGTACAATTTTTCTGATTTGTTCATACTTGAACCGCCTTTTCCCTGAATTGCTCTCGGACAGATTATTTACCAAACCAATTTTTAATTTGTGTTTAATTTTGCAAATATCGTATCAAGGTATTTTACAATTTAACGCTGAATCTATATTCACTATTTATCTTATTTTTAAAGTTGGCAGAACCATTTATTTAATTATCAGCATTTTCCTTGTCAAATTTATTCCAATTCCATATAAACGATAAAAATAGACACCACTTTGCAGATCAGCAGCATCAAAAAAGACTTCATATGTCCCGGGTTTTTTCTGTCCCTGAAACAATCGTTTCATTTCCTGTCCAACCACATTATAAACCGAAAGGATCACATGATTCGCCTTTGGCAATGAAAACACAATTTTCGTGCTTGCATTAAACGGATTCGGATAATTATCCAAACGAAGAACAAAATCTTCAGGAAAAACATCGTTTACACCGGACAGGTATTCCTGATAAAGATCCGATATCTCCTGCGGTGTTAATGCATAATTATATAAACGGACTTCATCTATAACACCCTTAAAATAACTTTCCATTTCACCGGAGGTTCCAATATACAATTTACCTCTCTGAGATAAATTATAAGTACTGTCATCAGACACTGCCTTCAAATCACCGTTAATATACAGTGCTATCTGTTGTTCCGCCCTGTCTCTTACTGCAGCGATCCAAATCCACCGGCCGGATGATAACGATGCATTGTCTGCCTGAACAATGGATTCTTTCTCATCATCCGCCACCCTGAAAACCACACCTTCACTGTTGTTTTCAATTTCAAAACCGCCAAAATAGGAAAGATCAGGATGAATACCTTTTGAAATCCAAGGAGAAGCGAAGTCTGTATCGTTTAAATAAACCCAGAGTGACAGTGTAAGACCCCTGATAGTGAGATCAATGGATTCACTGTTTTCGATATGAATAAAATCATCAATTCCATCGAAAAGGAGAGCTGAGCCTGTAAATCCGTCAACCCAGGCCTCCGCAGCCATATTGTTCAAATAGGCATAATTCCGGTTACCGGATAGGTCCATTTCAGCGTTTCCATAGCCTCTGTCAAAAGCCCAGTGACCGGCAAGCGCTTCTTCAAATGTTGCTGTTGAAAACTGCCATACAGGTCCTTCCGTGATCCCGGAGCCATTCAATTCATCAATTCTCCAGTAATAGGTTGTGCCATCAAGCAATCCCCCGGGATCATAAAAGGCATCTTCCCTGTTTTCAAGTAATTCCGGAGGATTGGATGTTCCCAGATAAATATCATGCGATTCAGAACCTGTGCCGGGCGTCCACATCAGAATCTGTGTATTTTCAACATCTGTTGCACCATCTACGGGTTCCGGATCTGCTGCCTCTCCCGGCTTGCCGTCCGCATAGCTGGTGGTTGCCTTCACATAGAGACTGTAAATTGAATAGGTATTCTGCTGATTGTAACTTCTCACACGATAATAATAGGTCGTGGCCGCTGAACAGTTTAAATCAGAAAATGACGTATCACCGGCAGCTACGGTTGCAACCTCTGTAAATGCGGAAGTATCATCAACTGACCGTTCTATTGAAAATCCGGCTTCGTCCAATGCATTCTCCTGCCAGGTTAAATCAATCTGATTGAAAGCCATTCCTTCGGCTTTCAGGTTATAAACCGGCAGGATAAAGTCTTCACGTATACACAGGCTGTTGATATAATTTTCCAGATTGGTATAACCGTCTCCATTCAGGTCACCGTTTCTGTCTTCCGGATCCGTGGGATCCAGGCCCTGTGCAGTTTCCCATTCATCAGCCATACCGTCATGATCATCATCTACAGGCGGCGTTTCCGAATTTAATACTGGCCATCCTCCAACTTCGGATTGCGAATCAATGATACCTCTTCCTGCGCCCCATGTTCCACCATAAGTTGCTGTCCCGGCTCTGACATCCTCAACCACGCGTGCATCCACAGTGTCTCTCTTCGGTAATACCGCACCCGCATGATCAAGCACAATTTTATATGACTGTTCTGCATCATAGGTCACAACCGGTGCAAACGGGAAAGAAAAATCAGCTTTGATTAGCTCTATCGGTCTGCCCTGAACGCCACTGTTCCAGTTGTCTTCTGTAATAGCGGGAAATCCGTATACATAATTATCCGTAACATACCATTTACTGATATCGTCCCAGGGATTGCATATTCGATCACGGTTACCGCTGGCAGGACCAGCCTTATAGTAATTCGCAATGATATTATAATTCCCGCCCTCACCGCCATACACGTTATTGCCGCCCCAGTTAAAAAGCACGTTGTTACGGTAATCATCTATTTCCGTCTCAGATGTCGTGGATCCCCTTGTCCCCTGAAAACGCGGGAAACGGCTTGAATGATGAACAAACAAGTTATGATGAAATGATGCGCCAGCACCTCCCCAGATACCGCCATAACCGTGCGGGCCTTTTTCATGATAAGAATCATGCAGACTCTCGCTGATCAGACACCATTGTATCGTCAGGTTTTCTATATCATACAACGACAGACATTCATCTACAGACCAGCTCGTTGAACAATGGTCAATAATAATATCTTTTTGATCGGTTCCGGAAATACAGTCCCACTCACCTATCTGATTTTCATCACCCGGTCTTACACGGATGTACCGGATAATGACATTGTCGGCATTGACAATCAGACTGCCGTTTTTAATACAGATACCGTCACCCGGAGCGGTCTGTCCGGCAATGGTTACATTACCGTATCCAATATTCAATCCGTATTCAAGTTCGATGGTTCCTGAGACACGAAATACAATGGTTCTGGCACCATAGGTCTGAATCGCCGACCTGAGGCTTCCACTTCCTGAATCATTCAAGTTGGTGACTTCAATAACCTTTCCACCACGTCCTCCCGTGGTAAACCGGCCGTAGCCTTCAGCACCCGGAAATGCAAGCTGCTGTGCATACAAAAAGGAAGCTGTAAATAGAAGAATAAATATACCAATAATACGGATTTGTTTTCCCTCCCACCGTAACAGCTGAAATGAACTGTTTTTCATGGCGGATCTCACTTTCTTTATTGAATATTTTCTCCTTGCAGCACACCATTGATATACACGTTTTTCATTTTCAATCCGGAAACATGCTTCAAAATATTTCCCTTTTCTACTCCGTTAAAAGTACAGGATTCAAGATGGACATTGGTTATGGGTGAACGCGCATAGCCATCCAGCATAAGACCATATTTGCTTTTATTGCTGGTGACATTTTCCATGTAAACATTCCTGACAATGGGTGTAAATTGCCCGATATCGCCTCTTTCATAATGAAAATAGATACGTAATACCGCCTCTCTAACCTCTCCCACGGTAACATCCCGCATGAAAACATTTTCAACGATTCCGCCGCGAGATGAATTTGTTTTAATACGTAACACCCGTTCAAGATTGGGACTGTCCATTTCACAGTTTTCCGCAAACACATTGCGACAACCACCCGAAATTTCACTGCCGATGACAACCCCCCCATGACCGTCTTTCATGGTACAATTCTGAACAACAATATTTTCGCTGGGCACATTAATCCTCCGGCCATCCGCGTTTCTACCCGATTTAATGGCTATACAGTCATCTCCTGTATCAAAGTAACATTCTCTGATGAGTACATTTTTACAGCTTTCAGGATTGCAGCCGTCATTGTTCGGACCATGGGTATCAACATGGATATTCTGAACCGTGACATTTTCACATAACACCGGATGAATTTCCCACATAGGGGAACGGTGTATGGTGATGCCTTCAATGAGTATATTCTTGCATTTATACAGCTGAACAAAATTAACACGGAGATAGTGGCCCTCCCCAAAAATACGGTCCTCCACAGGAACACCATCTTCGGCCATCTGGAATAAATTGTCCCTGTCCTTTCTCTGGCTGGGCATGCCTGGCTTCCAGCCATGTCTCGTACTGCCGGTCCAGGGCCACCAGACCTTATCGCTGCCCTGACCATCCAGAATTCCTTGGCCTGTTAATGCCAGATTTTCCTGTTCATAGGCATAAATAAAGGGTGAGTAATTCATCAATTCCATGCCTTCAAAACGGGTAAAAACCACAGGCAGATAATGCTTGAGGTTCTGACTGAAAAGCAAAGTACTTCCTTTTTTAAGATGCAGATTTACATTGCTCTTCAAATGAACAGCTCCGGTTAGAAACACACCTTCAGGCACAATAACCCTTCCACCGCCAGCCTGATGACAGGCATCAATTGCCTGTCGAATGGCTTCTGTACACAATGTTTTTCCATCTCCTGCAGCACCAAATTCTGTGATGATAAATTCATTTTCAGGAAAGACTGGAGGAACAATATTTTTTAAAATCTCTGGAAGCTTTGTCCAGCCTGCATTTGAACCGGCCGTGCCGCAACTTTGAAAAATCAGTAATAATATGAGAATGACAGAAAAAAGCGATTTAAAATAGTACTGTCGACTGATAAATTTCATCCTCATTTTTTCACTCCTTCCTTTTATATTCAAAAATCAATTTTTCATTTACTGTAATTGATGTACATATTCAAGACTGAGCAGGATAAATGGCCTCACAACCTTGGGATCGTTGCTTCTTGTTTTTTCACTGATATAATAGTCATAAGAACCATCCCTGTATGGGAAGCCGCCCAGACCCGCACCAGCACATGCGTGATGAATATGAACCAAATTTTCCCCATCCACCTCAATAAAATAAATGATATATAAATTCTTTTTTCTGTTTCTTGCTCTCTCCATGATATGAATCGCTACTGCATCAGGAGATCTATTTTATATACACCAGTTTTTTGCTTTTCAGGTAATGATCGGTGCAAATGGAAAGCACGTAGGTTCCGCTTGCCACCTGAATCCCTGTATTATCCATCCCATCCCAAATAACGCTCTTTTGACCGATTGTGTTGTGATGCCGGTCTGAAAGTGTCTTAACGACCTCTCCTCTCAAATTATACACCTGTATCTTCACTCTTCCTGTTTTCGGCACATCATATAAAACGGTCACAAATCCATTAAAAGGATTTGGATAGGCATTGTGAATATGAAAGCCCTGGTTGTAAAGGACTTTTTCCTGTTTCACACGAACTGTTTGCCCGGAGGTACGGAATTTCAGACCCCAAATCCTGTTTCCATCATGCAGGGGATCATCCTCAGGCTCACAAATATTCAGACAAAAATCATATCGGCCGTACTGCTGAAGGGATTTGACAAGTAAGGTATTTTCTCCGGACATGATGGGTACGGTGATTTTTTCGTTTACAAATTGAGTTCCGGGAAAGGAACGATTCCCTTCATAATCATAAACTTCGTTCCCATTGATAACTATTTTCAAGGCTTCATCAGATCCAATCCAGAGTTCAGCATCCTGGTTTTCAGGTGCATCAAAATAGGAAAACAGATAACCAACAGCTTTATCTCCTGTTTGGAGATCAAAATAGTCTTTCAGATCTATATGATCATCCCGGAAATATATGGGTTCACTCCATCCGTCCGATTCCGCATCCGGCCTTGCATTTGCCTCATCAGCAATGTACTCATGCTGCATTGGATCGGTGATCCCTTCGACCGAAAAAGGCCCCTTCACAAGCCAGAAACGGTTGCTCTGTCCAAAATCAGCCGTGGATGCTGAATTTTTTCTGAACCGGCGTTTTGTCTGGTTTAGATCCGCACCTTCAAGTTGTATCAAATCCGGATTGTTCGTCCCCAGTCCCTTTAGTTCTGCGAGTGTAATATGCTCTATATCATCCGGATTCAGATCCATTAACCGTGCACAGACATGGTCAACAGCCACTGGATCCGCTCCGGCCACAATGGTATTCATCCTGACCTGATTATAGCTTGTCCTGCTTTTCTGCATATCGAGGCACATAATCGCATCAACCACTGCAAATTGGATGTTTGCCAGTGCAGATAAATCGACTATTTCTTTATGTGTCCAGTATTTCGGTAATTGCCGGGTATGTGTCAGGCTGTGGGCATATCCATCCTGCGGCACACCGGCTGTTTTGGAAAATCCATATTTTGTGGAGGGTGCCAGACCGATTTGATTTTTTAAAGCAACCGTCATACCCGGATCATGAATTTTCATAACAGGCACAGTTATATATACATCCGCATTGAGCACATCTTTATGGATAAAATAAGTACCCCCTTGCGGATCGGCTTCACATCCACCGGGAACTTCCACTTCACGTAAATCCTGCCAGGGATTCTCCGGAGGGGATCCATTCAGGTTGGACAGTCTGAAGTTAATTGAAGTCAAATCAGGATCGTTTAAAAGATCCTGATACCCTGCTGTATCCCAGAGTTCGGCCCAGCAGGGACTGCTGAATTTTGACTGATATTCAAGTTCATAATCCATAGGGCGCGGTGTCCCTTCTCCGACAACAATCTCAATATTACCCGGAGACAATTCATCAATAATTTTTATCAGCGCCTTAATAACCCTTACATCTGTCACTTCACCGGACCCGGGTGGCTCCGGGTCCACAATGTTGGGTTTCAGGAGAACCATATCCCCGGAATTGATAATGCTTTCCAGACCTCCGGCCAAATTAACCGCTTTCCTGACCATATTTTCTATTTCCGGATAGTCTATGAAAGCATCATTTATCGGAATGGGGTGTTGCAAAGTTTGATCATCCGAACGGACGATAGCCACTTTGGTTTCATCCGAAGTGACTGCATCAAAACTATCCAGGGGCCGGAATGATTCATAAAATGTTTCGATCTGATATCCTGCCTGCGATAAATCCCAGTACAGCCAGATGAATAATATGGAAACAAAAACAATTCCCTTATATATCGCTTTTTTATTTTTTATGGTTATTCTCCTTAATGCATAAATATATCAGATATCTTCAGAAACAACGCGCCACAGAGAAAGCTTCCTGCTAAAGTATAAACCAGAAACCAGGCAAGCACTCTGTTGCCCATCAAAGCCCTGTATGCAAACAGGGTTTCCAGTTTTGTGGAAGGACCCGCAATAAAAAATGCCAGTGCAGCCCCCCGGTTCATGCCCATTTCTCCCAATACCTGAACCAGAGGAATTGCGGCACCCCCGCAGCTGTAAAATGGAACCCCCAATGCAATGGCTACGATCAGACTGGTACTCGCGTTTCCACCCAGGATTCTCACTATCATCTCCTCCGGGATTAGAGCTTTTACACACGCCCCCATAAATATCGCAATAAAAAAATACCGACCCAGAAAAAGAAAACTGCGAGACAACTCTTTTAAAAAGGGCCTTCTTAATTCATGGATATTCACGGACAGATTGGATATCGGATTTTTAATCCTGTCCTTTAAAAACCTGGATAAAAATCCGGCAGTCAGTGCCAGCACCAGTGTTGAAATAAGTCTTGCCAGGGCCAATGGCCACCCGAGCTGGGTGAGCGTAAGATAAAAGACGCCTGGATTTAAAAGGGGCGATGCAACAACAAAAGCTGCCACAGAACTGAAAGATAATCCGGCCGACATGAGAGAAATACCCATAGGGACTGCAACATAAGTCGGCAAAGGGGATATCAGACCGGCCAGTGAGGCAATAAAAATACCGGTCGATTCATTTTTAAATGCCGGCGTCCAATTCCGCATAAGCACAAAATGTCTTAGTATGCCGTTAATGATCACGCTAAGAATAAAATACGGACCGACAAGTTTGATCAAGACAAAGAACTGATATAGAATACGTATTGTATAGGTTCCCTGAAATTTATCCGTCAGGTAAAAATAAAATTCAACAGGATTCATAGAAAACAAATTCAACAAATAGTTCCATTAACAGCAAAGGGAAACCATAAACCATATTCTATTTGATATAAAGTATTTTTTTTACAGCCATATGGTTATCTGTCACAAGACGGCAGATATAAACCCCGCTTTGCAGACCGGAAGCATTCAATGAGACAGAATATTTTCCTGCTTCCAGGGGTTTATTGTACAATTCCATAATTTTTTGACCATTGGTATTAAAAACAAACAACTGCACATGCGTATTCCGAGGCACGGAAAATTCAACCTGAGTGAGAGGATTAAAGGGATTGGGATAATTTTTCAAGGTCAATGCCGACACCTGATTACTTTCAGAATCCCTGTTCACTGCAGTTGCCAGATATTCCATTTCCAGACTGGCGAGGATAAACGGCCCGATCGCTTTTCCATCATTGCTGATCTTATCCGTTTGATAGACATAGTATTCATAAGAACCATCCCGTCCATTCCCCAATCCGGCTGTTCTGCAAATAGAATTCAGGTTGAGTAGTGTGCCATTTGAACTCTCAGTAATAAATTGCTGAATAATGCCGTTATATCCTTTTACAGCAATTAATTGATACGCTGCATCAAGATAACCCAATCGCACCCCTTTGAATAAAGCATAAACAAGCATACAGGATACTGACGATTCCAGATAATTCCCTTCTTCTCCACCCCGATCCACCACTTGCCACCAGACGCCTGTGGATTCATCCTGATATTCACTGACAGCCTCGGCAAGACGCTGAAGGATAGCAATGATCTCATCTCTGTCCTGATGGCTCTCCGGAAGGTTATCAAGCACATCCACAAGAGCCATGGCATACCATCCGATGGCTCTTCCCCAGAAACTCGCTGAACATCCGGTCACCGGATCTGCCCAATCCTCATTCCCCTGTTCGGCCCATCCATGATACAACAGGCCCGTGTCATCATCCCTTGCATGCGTTTCCATTAGCGTCAATTGATTTACCACATCATCAAAGGCTGCCGGTTCATCGAACAGAAGGCCATATTCTGAATAAAACGGGCTCCCCATATAAAGGCCATCCAGCCACATCTGCCATGGATATCTCTGTTTGTGCCAAAATCCGCCTTCAGAGGTACGGGGATGGTTCTCCAGTTGACTTCTCAGAATATTTGCTGCAGTATGATACTTCTCTTCTCCTGTCTCTCTGAACATAAAGAGAACCGTACAACCCTCCTTGATTTCATCAATGTTGTAATCGTAAATATTATAATCTTTGATGGTACCATTGGATCGCACAACGGCATCAACCGTGGATTGAATATACCGATAGTAGGTTGAGTCACCGGTATGGTACCACAACTCTTCAAAGCCCCTCATCACGGTTCCGGTCACATAATCCCAGGATCCGAAGACAGACGGATGTCTTGTCATGACAGTTTCCGCCATACGAACCGACCAGGGTGTCTCCCCGCTTGCAAAAGAAGACAACTGTGCATACAGACCACCCATCATGAATTGAGAGCAAATCAGTGTTCGCAGTAAATAGGCCTGCCACCTACTTATCGAATTTCTATATCTTTTTTGAATCAAAGTGGGCTCCATCACTTGTTGATCATTTCAAGTTCAATACTCGCGCTGATAATGGGATCCACACCTTTGCCATCGTTCGGTACAATTGGTTCAATATATACATAATTAATATTTTTTTCGATTCATCATAATTTTTCTACCTGATAAAACTGGGAGTGCACTTTCCATAATTTTTCTGCACTCCCAGTTTTCAGAAAATCATACAATGGTCCGTGTCCACAAATTTCACCAGGATCATTTACTCAATTTTTTTGTTCCACTATTTATGATCTAATTAAACTGTTCTATCCTTTTCAAGTATACAATTTTGCAATAAAATCTTCTGTTTCTTCAGCCACTTTTTAAGTTAAATGGCTATTTCTAAAATTTCTAATCGATGGTACTAGACCATTAAATCAGATTATTTTGAAAGAATCATTTTCCTAACAGATTTGCTGGATCCGGTTTCAAGCGAGTACAGGTATATACCCGACGGCATCAGGTTGTTATTCATATCCCGACCGTCCCATTCAGCCCGGTAAACACCCGGCACCCTGTATTCAGTAACCAGAGATCGAACCAGCTGACCGTTCAGGGTGAACACATTCAGTTTTACTAAAGCGCCCTTATCCAGATGGTATTCTATTTCAGTAGCCGGGTTAAAAGGATTCGGGAAATTCTGTAATAACCGGAAATCATCCGGAGAACGGCTGTAATCAGGAGCCACATCGGTCATTGAACCGGTTGTCAGAAGTTCCTCCGGGATCGGTGTTCCCTCACCCGGTGGATATGCGCCGCTTACATCCCAGATAAACCAGTCGTAAAGACTTCCCATGGTGCTTGAACCCAGATCCCCAAATCTGAAAAGGTTTGTTTCGCCATCGATGGTTTCACCAATTGCTTCAAGATAAGGAAGTATATCTTCATCCACATAGACTGTGAAATAATCCCCAAAAACAGTAACCCGATAGATGTGCCAGATACCCGTGTCCATCGGGGATAATACTTTGGATTTATCAAATTTGATTTCGACGCCATTGTTGCTTACCAACCTCTCACGAACCACACCGTTATAGATATACAGCTCAAAATCACGATCATACGCTCCCACCTGCAGTGCTTTTGCACGAAAAACCAGTGTGGCGCCGACCACGGGATCGGCATGCCAGTTCAGATACCACATTTCCTTGGCAGGCCCCTGAGCTTCAAGAAACTGTATGAGCTTGTTACCCGCAATATCCGGATCATCCACAACGCTTAAATAGGTTGTTACGTCATCCGGTGTATCTCCATCTTCATGCCAGGCTGTATCCGCCTCGGCCGGAAGCAGTGTGCAATCATAAAAACGCCACTGCGCATGGATTGTATGCGCAGAAAAAATAAAAAGAATGACAACTGCGAAAAAAACCATTTTTCGATACATAGCAACACCCCCGGTTCTACAAACAGGACCAGAAAACCGGGACAGAAATCACCTGTTTCTGTCCCGGTTTTAAGTATTTTTACTTCATGAGCACCATTTTCTGCATTTCAGAAAATGAGCCTGATTGAATTTGATAAAAATAGATACCAGAAGGCAATTTCTGGCCGTTGAATTCAACCGAGTGATGCCCTTCCGACAGATTTTTATCCAGAAGGGTGGCAACCAGTTTACCGGCTGCATCAAATACCTTCAAAGAGGTCTGACCCGGTTTTTCAAGCTGAAAAGAAATGGTTGTTTGCGGATTAAACGGATTCGGAAAATTCTGAGAAAGAGCAAAACTTCCCGGTGCTGCATTGTCTTCAACAGGACTGGCGCCTGCCAACACCCAGTCAATGGCCGCTTTAATCAATGCAAATCCATTCTCATTGATTGCAGAATAGCCATTGGCATGAAAACCGACTATAGCAGCACGGTTTTCAGTCACCACACCATTCACTGTTGTTGCGCCGGTTTCCACACCATACGCAACATACAAATCGGTATACTGCGCGGTTGGCTTGGCAATACCGATGAAATCGATCTCCGGAAGATTCGGAATCAAATCTTCGTTGGCGCCGCCACCCGTATTGATGATAACCTCACTTCCGGTCGCGAATCCGGCCGCAAGCGGATGGTCTCCGTTCTCAATTTCGACGGGCTCGGCAGGGATGTTAACGGCCTGTGTGTTGTTGCAGTACCCCAGGATATTGGCACGGGCTGCATAATTTTCAGTGGTAACCAGCGGAATCGGAACAGGCTCAAGTCCAATGCCCTCCAGACTGGCAGATCCGACAACTTCATCGACAAAACAAAAATCATACGGATCCCATTCTTCCGGGAAAAATATCCCCACATCAGCCGGTGTGACATAGGTTAAATTGTAGCCCCAATCAAGGAACTGATTGACAACAGGATCACAAATAACAGCCGCGAACCCGTTGGTTGTACAAACATACAAGCATTCCTGCGCGAAAATAAATCCGGGCAGGACCAAAAAGACCAGCAAAAACAATCTCCATTTACCTCTAATCATTCTAAACCTCCTTAAAACAGGTTGTATTTACCGGGCATACATGCCCATTTACTTCTTAATCGTTATACTGATATTCGGTTCATTCAAATGGAGGAGCGCCATTTAAGACGCTCCTCCATAAAAGCACGCCCTATTTGAGGAGCATCATCTTTCTCGCCTGGACGTGGTCACCCGATTTCAGCACATAGAAATAAACACCGGATGGATACCGGGCCGCGTCAAAAGCCACCTGGTGCTTGCCTGTTGCTATTTTTCTGTCAACAAGCTTCGTGACCATCTGACCCATCACATTGTAAATGCTCAATGTGGTATGGGCCGTCTGATCCACTGTGAATTCTATATGTGTCACCGGATTAAACGGATTCGGATAATTCTGCAAAAGTTCAAAAGCGACAGGCGAAACAACACCTTCATCACCAACCGCATTAAAATACTCAACCTTGCCGATTGCGATCAGCCGTTCCACTTCCTTCATGTAGACACTTGTGCCCTCTGCAGTGAAGTTGTTGTAATTGTAAATCTTTTCGCCTGTGGCGGGATCGGCTGTATTGTCATTGCCGTTACCCATGTAAACACGGTTGCCTGAAGGCATGGCGCCGCCATCATAGCATTCCACCCATGCGCCAAAACGCACATACAGAACGCTGGTGTCGGCTGCCGAACTGGCCATCAGCTCACCGTTGCCCACATCCTGATGCATCAGCCAATCATACGGACCCACGC
>Ga0272441_10006169_pt1 | contig 20286 bp, 16 predicted proteins | sample SSMProp6N_FD_193582 | JGI IMG/M metagenome (GOLD analysis project Ga0272441, IMG submission 193582) | Marine sediment archaeal communities from Little Sippewissett salt marsh, Falmouth, MA, United States - SSM-Prop-6N | ecosystem: Environmental > Aquatic > Marine > Wetlands > Sediment ...
GATTTAACGAAAAAATCGAAAATTCCGAATTCATCATATCTGACACTGATTTCCAGAACTTCATCGTTTGCAACCTCTGCTAGAAGTTCTCCGGGGCTGATGAATTCTTCACCATCATAAAGACTCAACGTTTCATCTTCTCGCAAATCCTCGAGAACCTCGCGAAGCTTGGTTTCCCTGCCCATAGAAAAAGGGAAAACATTTTCCTCGTGGTAAATCTTATCCTTGCTCATCTTTGAGATAATATTATAAATAAATCGAAAACACAATAGAGATAAACAAAGATTTCCATTTCAAAATTGATCATGATCCGATAAATTCATTCTCTTTTAATTAATTCATTAAATCTAATCTTTAAGGCTTAATCCACCCTTACAAATCCAACACGTATGTGATATCATAAAATCGTTTGAAACAGTTATGAATAATAAGTTTGATCTATCAGTTATTATCGTCAACTATAATACCCCGGATCTTTCAAGGGCAGCAGTTGAATCGTGCTTATCGGAATCGAGCGGTCTTCATATCGAAATTATTGTTATCGACAATAATTCCAAAAAAAAGTTCGACCCGGAATACTTAAACAGGAAAAATGTTTTGGTTGTTCACAAAAACGAAAATAGAGGTTTTGCCGCTGCTGTTAATGAAGGAATCAAGATGTCCCGGGCAAAATATTGCCTCCTGTTGAATAGCGACGCAAGAGTTTGTAAAGGAGCCATTCATAAAATGATAAATTGCCTGGACATATTGGAAAATACTGCATGTGTCGGAGGTAAAATTAAAGGATTGAACAAACTGACCGAAGTCTCCTATGGTCACTTCCCGAACCTGGTAGTTGAATTCAGGTTGAAAATTTTTAAAATCTTGTTGAATAAAATTAGCTTCATCAGAAAATCATTTGAAAAAGAGATGTCAAAACCCAAAAGGATTGACTGGGTTTCGGGTGCCTTTATGATGCTTAAAAAAGATTTGTTTGATAAAATCGATGGATTTGACGAAAACTATTTCCTCTATTTTGAGGATATCGACTTCTGTGAAAGAATATCCCAAAAAGGATATTATGTAAATTACCTGCCATCTGCAGAATGTATCCATGAAAGAGGAAAAAGTGTTGAAAATCTCCCTCTGAAGGATAGCTTGAAAATCAAAAGAAAGAGCCAGAAAAGATTTTACAAAAAATTCAATAATCCAGTCAGTAACTTGTTACTGAAACTTGTTACTTATAAAAGATGAAAGAACGAAGATATATACCAAGATACATCTTTTTCATCTTCGCGATCGCTTTAATGCTTCGAATCTTCTACATCTATTTCAATGCAACACCACCTACGAGAATCGACTCCGCTGAACACGATATTCTGGCACAAAACATAGCTGATGGTCACGGTTTCTGCTATTATCCCGGGAACCCCACTTCATATAGACCACCCCTTTATCCTATTTATCTCGGATTAATCTTTAAAATTTTCGGTCATCATTACACTACTGCATATATTTTTGAAGCAATAACAGGCGCTCTCACACCTGTAATTATCTATCTGCTCTGTCTTAAATTATTTTCATTCAGGATCTCAAAAATAATTGCTCTAATAACCGCAATCTACCCAACATATATTTTCATGACAACAGAACTCATGACAGAAAATTTATTTACATTTCTTGTCTCATTATTCATTTTGCTGGCAACAAGATTAAGAACAAGGGAAAATTTATGGACTATAATCTTTGCAGGAATAATTCTTGGTCTGTCGACGCTTTGCAGGGCGACAATGCTCCCGATCATATTCTTGCTCCCGGTATGGGGTTCTTATTCCGATCAAAATCCAGCAAAAGGTTTCAGAAAAACATTATGGGTATCAATCATCGCTCTTCTCGTCATGAGTCCTTGGATAGTCAGAAATTACAGGATTCATCATGCCATTATTCTGGTGGATACTCATGGAGGTGCTACTTTTCATTATCACCATAACCTTGTAACTGAGGATGGTTATTTTTGGAAAGCTGTCGAAGGGAAAAAACAGGAAGAGATCGCCAAGGAAATCGAAGATGAAAGGAAAAGGATTATTAATGGCGAATCTGTTAAAGATGTATTTCTAAAAAAAGCTGCAAGGGGACATCTGGAAGGATTGAGCAGAATAGCACCCGAAAGAGCAAAAGAGCTTGAATTACTTTCCGAAGTTGAAAGGAATAAAGCTTTTTGGAACGAGGGCTGGAAAGCTGTCATGACATATCCTGTGACATATTTAAAACATTTTCTCAGGGAGGTTATCAAATTCTGGCATATCTTCAGTGATGAAGGAAATTATCTACCCCTTTATGCATTTTTGCTCCCATTTTACTTCATAGGTGTTCTTATATCATTAAGTGACATGAAACAATTTGCAATCTTCCACCTTTTGATCTTCAATATCTGGATAATATGCGCTGTCATTAACAACGGTGCAAGATTCCGAGCTCCTTTCGAAACTATAATAATCATCATTGCTATTAATGCTATATCCTGGTTATATAAAAATATCAGGTCAAAAAATCTTGTTAATTTATTGCTGATTGGAGATCTCATTATTAATTTTATTTTTCTTTTGGCTCAAAATAAATTACGATATTGGATTAAGGGAATTTTAGAATTTCTAGGATTCGATATAGTTCCATTTTAAGGATATCATGGATAAAAAAATAAAAAGGAAACTCCAGAGTATTGTTGGAATAGAGAATGTTCTTACCGATCATGAAGATCTCGTCTGCTATTCCTATGATGCAATTAATGACTCATACTTGCCCGAAATCGTTACAAAGGTTCATACACGGGAAGAAATTAGCGAAGTACTCCGTTTTGCTAACAACGAAAGAATTCCTGTCGTACCACGAGGTGCTGGCTCAGGTTTTAGTGGGGGTGCATTACCGGTAAATGGTGGAATTTGCATGCTCCTTTCTGGAATGCGTAAAATAATCGACATCGACGAGGAGAACCTGCAGGTTCTGACAGAACCCGGGGTTGTTACAGGAATTCTACACAAAGCTGTAGAATCTAAAGGACTGTTTTATCCTCCCGACCCAGCAAGCCTTAAATTTTCTACGATTGGTGGAAACATCGCTGAAAACGCTGGTGGACCAAGAGCAGTAAAATATGGAGTCACAAGAGATTACGTTATGTCACTCGAAGTTGTTCTTCCTGAAGGCAGGATAATTACTATCGGGGCTAGAACTGCCAAAAGCGTTGTCGGATACGATATTACAAGACTTATCGTCGGTTCTGAAGGGACATTGGGTATTATCACCAAAGCACTATTGAAATTGATTCCCAAACCCCTTTCAACAAAAACGATGAGGGTCGCTTTTTCTTCAATCCATCAGGGTGCAACAACAGTTTCAAGAATAATCGCCGCAAGGATTATTCCTGTAACCCTAGAATTTATGGACAATCAATGTATAAGAAGAGTTGAGGACCTCCTTAATATCGGTTTGCCGATTCATGCGGAATCGATCCTTATTATTGAAGTCGATGGATGGAGAGGACAGGTTGAATCAGACATACGATTGATCCAGGAATTATGTGAAAGTGAGGGAGCTACTGAGTTGGAAATTGCAGAAAACGAAGAGGATAGAGAAAGAATCTGGCAGGCAAGAAGAGCCCTTTCTCCCGCAATAGTAAAACCAAATACAATAAAACTTAATGAAGATATTGTGGTCCCAAGGAACAAAGTTCCGGAAATTATAGATGCAATTCATAAGCTTTCTGTTAAATATAAAATCGATATTCTCAATTTTGGACATGCTGGTGATGGTAATATCCACGTAAACATTCTTGCCGATAAAAATGATAAAAGTCAACTTGATAAAACTCCAGACCTTATCAGGGATATTTTCGACGAAACGCTAAAACTAGGAGGCAGCATATCCGGTGAACACGGTATCGGATTAACAAAAGCTCCATATATAAACATGGAACTCGGGGATCAGGGAATTGAAATAATGAAAAGGATTAAAAAAGCTTTTGATCCAAACAATATCCTTAATCCCGGGAAAATTTTCCCTTGAATATCTTGATATACAATTATTTGAAAACCAAATTTAATTAATTTCAAAATCAAAATATACATGTTGAAAGTGCTATAGACAAATATCTACCTACCGGTCTATTTTAACAATCTCAATATTTTTTCCCAAACTTTCTAAAAATATCTTGAAAAAATGATCAATCATACGTATAATGCTTTGTCTTTTTAATAGGGTTAACAATTGGAGGCTTTCTTCCATTTTTTATTTTAACCTGACATGATAAAGAACTTGACATAGAAAGATGATTGAATTTCATATGATTAACGTTAATGATTGTCCACTATTATCCGATTATTTATGGATACACAATTATTTGAGTTTAAAAGGAATATGCTCTTATCCATTTTAATTTTAGTATTTTCAGGAATAATTTTATTTACAGCCTATAAAATGAATATCGAACCATATCGATTGATGATAACAGAAAAAGAGATTTTGTCTGATAATCTGACAGATAAACTCCAGGGTTTGCGAATCGCCCATCTTGCCGATTTTCATTTCGATAAAAATCATGGAAAACATATAATTGACTTCTTCGACCTCATGCATGATAGAAAAATTGATCTTATCTTTTTGACCGGTGATTTCGTTGAAACGAAAGGTGGTCTCGACAATCTCGTGAAAGTGTTGAAGAAAATCGAGACCCTTGAACCAAGATACGGTATTTACGGCTGCCTTGGAAATCATGATTACTTCCATTTCTCCCGAAAGGATTTTATTCTTGTTCGTTATGTTGTCGATGAAAAAAATGACATTGACGAGTTGACTAAAACATTGAAAGAGAATGGTATAGAACTCCTGTTGAACGAAAATCGAGTGATTGATATTAATGGAGAGAAAGTAAATATTGTCGGAATAGACGAATATGTCTCTGGAAGATTCAGCCTCCCTGCGGCTATGGATGGACTTGATCCGAACAGATTCACTATTTTGATTTCTCATGCACCCGATATTGTATTTCATTTAGAACCATACAAAGTCGATCTGGTATTATCAGGTCATACACATGGTGGTCAAATCAAATTACCATTCTGGGGAACTGTCATTAAAAGAACTAAATTAAAAAGGAAACAAAGCTCCGGTTTGTTCAGATATAACGGTACAAATGTACATATAACCCAGGGATTAGGGGCATCTCCAAAAGCCATGGTCAGATTCCTCTGCTCCCCGGAAATAGCAATGCTAACACTCAATAAAAAAAGCAAAATCATGGAATTACCATTCATGGTTACAGCTTGAATTTAAAATGATGAAAATTATTCATTGATAGGAGAGGGAAAAATGGATAAAGAGCATATTTTGTATTACAAAAATCTCTTATTGAAAGAAAAGAAAAATATACTCTTCGATGCACAAAAAGAAATACACAAAAGGAAATCAGGGGAAAAAGATAAGCTGAAAAGCCTTGAAGATGATGCTTTCTTTGAATCAGAAGACCTTTTGAGACAAACTCTTTCAATCCACAAAAAAAGAAAACTCTCAGAGATTGAAAGCGCACTCGAAATGATCGAAGACAACAGTTTCGGGCACTGTACAGAATGTGGTGTTGAAATTTCAGATAGTAGATTAAAAGCCGTACCATATGCAAAATTATGCATCTATTGCCAGGATGAAATCGAGAGATCCGAACTTTCCCCAACAGGATTAGCACCCAGAAGCTATAGAATGTTGAGAAAAGAAGGACAGTTTAGAAAGAACTTCGATGAATCCGATTCAGATGATGATCTGATAGTTAATATGAGAATCGGCGAAGACGAATAAACTCCGATAATTATTAAAAATATTCACCCAGATCACCGTGGATAATTTCTATGCTGCGGTGAGTTTTGCTGAATTCCGTCAAATCGAAATCGAAACCAGAAGCAGATATGAATATTAACTTTGAAGCGCCACAATTTATCCACATTTTATGTAACTTTTCTACTTCTTCAATTTCTGGTTTGCGCTCTTTTACATAAAACAAACAGGAAAGATGCCCCTTATCAATAATGAATAAGGGATTATTCTGAAGAAATGATTTGATGAATTCAGTATCACGATTTAAAGCAATATTATATACCGCATTCCCGGGTATGAAAAAATTAGCTCCCCATTTCTTCTTGTAAAGTAACACACCATCATTTAAAAAACTCCGGTTGAGTCCAAAATCAACATGTTTGAAACCATTTTTTAAACCCGCATCAATAGAATAGTAATAAATAGCGTCCTGAACAATATTTTGTGTCGCCTTATCGATGCTCGATTCAATACCTGCCGCATATATATACAACACCGATTTCTTTGAAGGTAAAATAAAAACAAGGCCAACTGTAAAATTCTCCCTTTTGATGTTTATCATATATGCCTTTTTAGAAAATAATCGAAGCTTAGAATACTCCTTGAATAATGCAGACTCACCATAAATATCATTGATGTAAGGTCTGTAAAATTCATGATAGAAACAATCGAGTATCTTCGAGGAGTCAACAAGATGATAAGAATACTCAGATTCCTCCAACTTTTTAATCGCTCTTCTTGCAGATCTTTGATATCGCTTTTGAGGAGCTGAATCGGTCAAACTTATAACAGCCCTTACCCAATCAGGGATAACAATAAAACCACTATCCTGTAATCTAGCCCGATCAAGCACATTAACCTTCTGGATATCGATCGACTCCCGGTTGTTGTTTCGACCATCAATGTCAGAAATCAACAGGACATCCTCTTTTAAATCCTCCATTCCCATTTCCCGAAACCTGTCGCGAAGATAAGATTTTAAATAAACGTCTCCTCTATAAGTTATCTTCGTATCTTCTGATTGAGAAAAAAATGTTGTTATATCTGCCTTTTGATGAGCTATCCTTGAATAAAACCTGTTAACGTTGTCAATTATCCTGAATAAAATATCCGAGAATTTTTGCAGCCTGGATGGAATTACGAAATAACGTATGTATTCTGACAGGTTTTTGATAAATCTTACTGAATTCAATTTCTTAGACTGCTTTAACTTCCCTGCCATAACCTTTTAAATTATATATTACAAGACCGATTATGGCTGGTATGACCATATTAAGAATAAAAAGAAGAAAAGATGCTTTAATTCCAATTGCCGGGTTTATTCCAAAAGAAGAAAATACCCATGCTGCAACACTCTCGCGCGCACCTAACCCTGCAATTGTTATAGGAAGACATACTGCAAGCAATGTTATCGAATATGATATGAATACCACCGGAATAGACACTCTGAAAAACGCATAGGTTAAAAAAAGGAATTGAGTCAAATTTATGATGAAAATAACCACAGAATACAATATTATCCTGATTAGCTCTCCCCTGCTGTAAAGTTTGAAATCGTCAAAGCGGGAAAGGAATTTGCTCAATCCAGCATTACTCCCTTTTGTATAAAATCCATAAAAAACAGACGGCTTCTCAAATAAAAAAATTACAAGCAAACCGATCAAGAAAAGACCCGCTGCTCCGGTGATATAAACATACTTAGGCAAATATAAAAGGTCCAATCCAAAATGCTTAGAAGTGTTTAAAAGTCCGGGACTATCCGTGAAAAATTCGACAGGTGATAAATATAACATTAAAAGTGAAGCACAACCGGCAAATATAACAACAATCAGGTCCATTATAACATCAAAATACGCATAAAAACCTGTCTTTACACTGCTATCACTCTTTACATAGGTTATTATTCCAGCCTGACCCAACCTCATTGGTGTCACGAGTCCTAAAGCAATTGATACCAGCATGATTTTGAGTGATTTCAAATAATCCATACCGGGAATTGCCTTCAACATTATTGTCTGCCAGCGAAGACTCTTTACCAGTAACCTTAAGGGTAAAAAACATATGGCTAAAATCAAAAAAATACCATCAAACCGCTCTATTCCGAAAATTTCATGAAAATTTATTTTGTTGATCAGGACTATTAAAATGCTTAAGGAAATAACAATCTTGAGAAAAACTTTGATTTTCTTTGATATCATTAGATATATTTTAACACCAACAACGTAAAATAAAAATATGGATACATTAAAATGATTAGCAGAATCTCAATGAAAATTACAGGTGAATTGATAGACGGAAATCTGGTCGAAAGACCAAACCGCTTCCTCGGAATCGTGAACACGGCCAATGGTTTACAGCAGGCATTTATCCCTAATCCGGGAAGGATGGAGGAACTGCTCATTCCAGGATCATCCGTTAAACTCCAGCAAATCAATGATAATCGGAAAAGAAAAACAGAATATGATCTAGTTGCATCCTTTCATAACAATCGCTGGATCTCGATAGATACGAGAGTTCCAAATATGTTTGTCAACTTCCTTCTAAAAAAGGACTCCCTTCCTCATTTCAAGGGTTATAAAATTCTCAAAGCAGAAGTAAAATATAAAAATAGCAGGTTCGACTTCTTGCTGGAATCGAAATCGGGTAAAATCTGTTATGTTGAAGTTAAAAGCTGTACCCTTGTTGAAAATAGGATAGCTCTTTTCCCCGATGCACCTACAAAAAGAGGTCAGAAACATGCAATCCAGCTTGCAAAATTGCTTAATGAAGGTTATCGATGTGCAATGCTCTTCATCGTTCAAAGAGATGATGCAGATATGTTTGCTCCAAACGATAAAACCGATCCCGATTTTGCCAATGAATTTTTTAAGGCAAAGAGTAATGGATTGGAAATGTTTGCCCTTTCGAGCAGAATGATCGGATGCTCTCTCGAGTTTGTGAAAGAAATTCCTGTCGTTCTTGATAATGAATAATGATAGTGCTAAACTTCAAAACTGATAGAATAGAGATTTTCTTAAAGAATTATGCAAAACGAATTGATTTAATTTCTATTAATCATAAAATGAAGGATTTAGTCTCTCAGGGTTTCGGAAAAGTCAGAAGATATGCAATATCCAAAACCAAAAAAGAATATGTTAAAAAGCAAAAAAAAGAAAGAAAAGGCAATTGCTTAAGATGCGGAAATTGCTGTAAGATCCTTTTCAATTGTCCTTTTGCTGATTTTTTAAATGGCAAAGCAATCTGTAAAATATATGATGTCCGGTTTAACGTCTGCAAGGTCTTTCCTATTGATGAAAGATGTCTGAAAGATGTAAATTACCAATGCGGATTCTATTTTGAAAACAATGGGCATAAAAAAATTTAAATACGCATTCATTTTATCAATAATAATACATTTTATAGCTTTCTCCTTAACCATAAATGAACAGATAATAGCTAAAAAACCAGACCAAAAATCTCATATGAATCTCGTTAAAATTATGCCACTTTCCTATCTTAATTCTGAAAAAACCATTCAAAAAATCACTCATATCCAGAATCCAAAACAAAACAAAAAACCTGAATTGAAAGATCATTCAAAAAAAAAGAATAAAAAGAAAGTCCAAAATCCCCTGGTCGTTCCTGCAAAACCAAAAGATGAGCGTTTAATTGAATCAAATGTCGAACCATTTGAAGATGACAAAAAGGATACTGATTCTTTATTATCAGATAACCTGGAAAAAACTCCCGATGATTTTGGTTCAAATGCTGCTGGGCAGGATGACTTTAATGACAAAACAGAATATAGAACTGTAGTTACGAATATAGAAATTATAGATGAGATACAACCGAAATATCCATATTTTGCTGAAAAAAGAGGACATGAAGGCACCGTTTTACTTAGAATCGAAGTACTCCCATCCGGTGAATGCGGGGAAATAGAAATCATTAAGTCAAGCGGTTACCATGAGCTTGATAAAGCAGCAATAGATGCTATCGCAAATTCCGTTTATAAACCGAAGACAATAGACGGCAAACCTGTCAAACACTACTTTGAAAAACCGATAACTTTTAGAATAGAAGGTTAAAATTGAAAATAGTCGATGGATTTAACCGGGAACAAATATTTGAAAAAATACCAGAAAGGGTAGTTTCAATGATCCCGTGCGTCACGGAAACACTGTTCGAATTTGGAGCTCAGGATAAAATTGCCGGTATAACAGATTTTTGCATTTTTCCTGAAGGCAAAGTCGATAAAATAACCAGAATAGGCGGTCCCAAAAATGTAAAAATGGATGTCATCGATAATATTAAACCCGATCTCATTTTCATGGACCCCGAAGAGAATACACTCGCTGATTTTCAAATACTAGAAAAAAAATACCCCATCTTTGTCGTAAATGTAAAAAACATTATCGATTCGACCAATTTTATAAAAAAGATTGGTGAAATCTTCGAAAATGAAAATAAAGCCCTGAAAGCAATAAATCAAATTCTGAATAAGTATAAACAAATCAGATCTAAATACAGCGAATCACAAAGAAAAAAAGTTCTAATACTGCTCTGGAAAAATCCATATGTCGTCCCGGGAAATAGTACATATATCAATAATCTGGCTTTCGATTGCGGATTGGATAATGTTTTTAAAGATGAATCCGGATATTTTAATGTTGACAATAAACGGATTTTGAACTCTTCACCCGATATGATATTCCTGCCGGATGAGCCATATTCTTTCTCTGAAAAAGATGAAAAAGAACTGGGTGACCTATTCAGCAATTCCGGTTTATTCCCGAAGATCAAACAAGTTGATGGAACATATTTGTGCTGGTACGGAATAAGGACCCAAAAAGCTCTGGATTATTTCGACAAGCTCGTTTCTGAGACTTGATAAAATATGTTACCAGTGTTCAATATAATCGTAACCATGTTACCAACATACAAAATGAGGTCTTGAATGCGAAGAAAGATTATTGCTGCAAATTGGAAGATGAATAAAAATATTAATGAGTCGATCGATTTTGCAAATAAACTTGCAAAAAATCTGAGCGAGTTGAATGACAGGGATGTAATTATCTGCCCTCCCTTTGTTAACCTTCAGGCAATTAAATCTATCATTGAAAAAACTCCCATTAAAATCGGAGCACAAAATATCCACTTTGAAAAAAACGGCGCATTCACGGGTGAAATTTCAGCTGACATGCTAAAATCCATTGCATGTGACTACGTAATTGTCGGACATTCAGAAAGAAGGACCCTGTTCGGCGAAGACGATCGAATGATCAATTTAAAGATCAAAACCGTTTTCGAAAACGGTATGATTCCAATTTTTTGCATCGGTGAAACTTTAGAAGAAAGAGAATCTGGTATCTTATTAGCTGTTGTTGAAAGGCAACTAAAGGTGGGATTAGCAGGTATTTCCGGCTCATTCATAGAAAAAATTGTAATAGCCTATGAACCAGTCTGGGCAATAGGTACCGGGAAAGTTGCATCCAACGAACAAGCCCAGGAAATGCACCGCTTCATCCGGGATACTATTGTTAAAATGTACAATAACGAATTTGCAAATTCAATAAGAATTCAATACGGGGGAAGTGTCAAACCCGACAACGTTTCCGGACTGATGGCAGAAAGTGATATCGATGGAGCACTGGTTGGTGGTGCAAGCCTCGATCCTGAATCCTTCACCAGGATTGTTCTATACGACCGCTAAATAAAATATCAGATCATTGATAAAGAATAGATCATTGAAAAAACCGAAAATCGCAATTGTCGATCTAATGTTCCAATGGCCTCCCCACGGCGGAGCATGTACCGACCTGAAGGAAACTTTTACCCGCATCATTGATATGGGATACGATGTCAAACTCTTTGTTCCACTCTACACTGCTGTATGGGCAAGAGGAAGGGTCGACGATTCCAACTTACCATTCGAAGTCATAAAAATTCCCTTCTCGGGCTGGTCATTCAACTTATTTAACTTACCCCGGAAAATGAAGGAAGAAGTTGATAAATACAAACCCGATTATGTTTTCCTCGGAGACAGTGCTTTCCTCAAACCATATCTGATTGATACATTTTCCCGTGATTATCCCGTAACTTCCCGCTTTTACACCTATGAGCTGATCTGCTTCAAATATTACGAATACTTCAGGAAGGGGAAAAAATGTCAGTATAACTACCTTGAAAATCCGATAACATGCCTTTTTTGCAGTTCTGTGGCTATGAGTGAACGCCTTTTCAGCTTGAAGCTGGATCTATGGAGTCACGAGTTCATTATAGGGTTGGGCTTCTTACCCCATTTTCATAAAAAAGCAATCAGCTCTCTTGAAAAATGCAAGAACATTATTGTTTATAATAAGCCGACCGGTAAGCTTCTGGAAAAATATAACAGTAAGATTCATGTTATTACCGGTGGAGTGAATATGTCCGACTTCCCGGAAATAAAAAGGAAAGTTAAAAAAAAGGATGGAAAAATCAGGATACTAATGTCAGGTCGTGCGGATGATCAAAGGAAAGGTCTTTACACTCTTATCAAGGCTGGAGAAATTCTCTGGGGAAAAAGGAAAGATTTCGAAATATGCGTAACAATCCAGGGTGATTTCAAAGAGGAATTTATACATCCTCTTGGATGGCTGACACATAAAGAATTAAGGGAAGAATATAAAAAAGCAGATCTTGTTATCGTACCTTCTATCTGGGAAGAACCATTCGGAATAGTTGCCGTCGAGGCAGGTGCATTATCCCTCCCGGTCATTTCTACAAGGGTTGGCGGGCTTCAGGAAATTGTTGAGGATGGGAAAACCGGATTTGTCATTCAACCCAACGATGAGAAAACACTTGCTGAGAAAATAGACTTCTTCCTGGATAACAGGAAAAGCCTTGTTAATATGGGAATAGCGGGTCGAGAGCGGGTCAAAAATCTTTACGATTGGGATGATATAGTCAGTAAAAACTATCCTCAAATCTTCTCCTAAATATTGAAATTTCATGACAAAATCATGGCATAATTCGTTTTTTTCTGCAGAATTTGACACAAAATGACAACAAATTGACACTAAATTAACTGTAATTTATTCAAACTCGAGAATCACAACCAAAAATTGATCTTATATCACCCCTTTGATATAATTCCGATCGATTAAAAGCATTCACCGAACCACGAAAGGGAAATTTCTATGCAAAATTCAAAATTAACAATAATCAGCATTTTATTCTCATTTGTACTTGTATTTTCATTTCATCTCGACGGCAAGGAAATCGAGCTTTTGAAAATCAAACCCGACGCAAAAGGTGCCGGAAGAGTTGCACCCCTGATATCCGAGCAGGTACCGACAGGTGATGTTCCAATGGGGGTCATATCAGATAGACCTGCATCTGTTCCGCTTAATGAAAGACACCTGCCCCTTGGAACGACTTTTCGGATATGGGAAAAAACTTACAGGAATTCCAGGCTAGAGAGCGACATCCCGAACATTTTAACTGAAAAAGCTCCACCGGTTGAAATAACCGATAAAGCCAAACTTGCTATAGATACAGCACCAATTTGGATCAAAGAAGATCTCGAGTTCGCGTTCCCGAGACTCGGTTCAAAACAGGATTCTTACGCAGACCTAATTTTGAATGCCTCCGATCTTCGTTATATCGATGAGCTGGCTTTCATGATAGCTCATACATCCGATGTCGAGATAAATCGGATGAGTACACCCGATATATTTTCGGAAAATGTAAAGTGGATCTATGAAAATGTCGAATTACTGGATTTCGTGGAAATTGTCGATGTGGGAACTCCCCTTGTTGACAGGGATTTTTACACTACAACAAAATATATCTACAAGGAAGGCAGGGAGGAAAAAGAATACCTGCTTCCTATTGAAGAATATTACTGGTACATCGTACATCCGAAACTCAACAACGAGTCCATCCGAATGGATGAAGAACCGAGCGCTCAGCAGGCGACTTATGGATACTGGTGGCGTGAATTCATCATGAGAAACCCTTCAGAAATATACGATTATAAAGCCCATAAGGTAACACAGGAACCAAATTATTATGGAATCGAACATTTCAATACACTTACAAACCATGCAACAGGGCATATAACCGGATGGATGAATTACCCTGTCATGCCCATAATCGATTCTATAACCAAACAACCTGTATTCATTGAACAAAAAGACTATAACGGTGCATTTACCGGCTGCATGATGGTTACAACACTCCCTGTCGAGAAGATGTACGAAGATGGAGAATCTGAATTTCTTGAAAACATATTGAAACGAGGTTATTTCAACACTCCATTACCATGGCTCCCTGTTCCGGGAATAAAAATAGTCATATTCAAGGACGTGGATCCCTTCGGCACACCTACTAACGAAAATATTTTGAGAGATCTCAATTATAATGTAAAAGTTTACGGTTCAGAAAGCTTCGGTGACAGCTCGATCCTTGTTAAAAAACCTCAGCCGGTTAAAGTTATTATCGCTTCGGGGCAGCCCCGGGAATTCTACGAGAAACTATCAGAACACAAAGACTGGTTTGTTGACTGGATACAAAAAGAAAACGTCCTGGAATTTCATGCTGCAATCGACCCTGAAATTGCCGATTGGGTGGGACTAGAGTTCTCCCTCGGTGTCAGTTTCGATGATCCATATGAAAACCAGGTAACTGACTTCGAGTTTGGATACTATCCCGTTCTTCAGGACATTGTCGCTCCGGCAGCATACCTCTGGGAAGGTGATTCCTTCAGCCATACGACTCCATGGATGGATTGGTACGGCAGCATTTTCGACATTTCCGACTTTGCCATACAGGCCCAGGGTAAATGGATAGCCCAGATCATGCAGGCTCTTGTTTCATCATCAGACCTGGATAGAGCTGTCCAACCCAACCAGATCGCCATGCTGAAAATTGGAATGTGCGGTGAAATGCAGGATATTACAATGGCTGCATTCAGATCCTCCCTCGTTCCAATCGAAGCCGTTAACGACTACTCTGAAGATCACGTCTGGACAGAGTTATTCTTCCTGGACGACTGGACATTCTTCGAGGTCTGGCGTGGAGGTATGGTCAGTGCCATGGGCAAACCCGCAGGCGTCTACGACAGTGAATACGGAGGGAAATACGACATCTCCGGCACATGGCAGTGGAGAGGAGACGGTTACACGATCAATGTTACAGACAGATATACACCTACCTGCACAATCGATGCAAAAGTTGTTGATAATAACGGCAATCCCGTTGACGGAGCCCGATTCGAAGTATGGTCGAATTATGTCTGGGGTAACTACATGTATTCCGTCTGGGGATATACTAATGAAAATGGCTATTGTTCAATAAAAGTCGGTGATAACCGCAACTACTGGGGTAAAATTATTACAGAAGATGCAGGAACATATCCACACCAGTCGGGCAACATAGAGACAATTACTACGACCACAGCTAAAGATACTGTCTATAAATGGGAAAATCCCGTGATAGATACTGAAATTCCCCAGTTGAAAGTCAACGAATTACCGATTCCCGATGATCCCACAGGATCATATAAATTCCAGATCGATTATTCCGTAATATACCAGATTCTGAATGCGCCAAATCCGGAAGACCTAAACGTTTTCACGGAAAAGATCAGGGATGGAATCATAGATTTCTTTATCTGCGACGAAGATAACTTCAGCCTTTATAGAAACGGTTTTCGTTTCAATGCATACACTGTCAATTTACGCTCCAGGAGTAATACTATCAATTTTCAGACTCCCGATGACAACAATTATTACATAGTATTCTCCAACGAGAGTAAAATGGTTCTAAAAGAAGCCGTCGATGCTGATATTACCGTTCTTTACAAAGCTTCTGAAAATCCCGATAGCTGGGAAACAGCAGAAAGCTTACAGAAAACATGCATCCTTCCTGCTGGAGATCGATGGTATTTCAAGCTGGGTGAAAACAAAGCTCCGAAAATTACAATGGCTGGTTTCGGCAATTCAGAGATAACAGAATCAGAAGGCGGAGATCTCGAGATCCATGCAAACATTCTAAATGACGTTGACAAACTGATGGTTTACCTGAACGGAAAACCTTCAGGACTTGAATTCGAGGCCACCGAAGGGGAAAACAGTTTTAACATCCCAATACCTGCAGGTATCCCTGCCGGGTCATATCAATTAGAACTGAAAGCAAAAACCACCGACGTTACCGAAAGTGCTCTCTGGCCCTACCTGAATGTTGGAGATACACCTTCTAAAACATCATATATAGAAAATCGTGTGGAGAACATTTTGCAAAGCGAGACATTAAATCCCGACGCACCAGTCATACTGATGTTCGGTTTCGGTAATTCTGAAATAACAACATCCGGCGGCGGTAATCTGGAAATTTACGCAAAAGTCGATGATCCCCAGGGAGTAGACGATATCGATAGGGTTGAAGTCTATATTAAAGGCTCAAAGAATCCTGCTACAACACTCTCTCATCAAGGAGATGGATTATATTATTTTGTTACCGGAATTCCACGAAATTCGGGAATTCCCGCCGGCAGTTACATTTTTGAATTAGCTGCCGAAGACAGGGATGGAAATAGAAGCTCTAGAGCACCTTATCTTACGATCTACGAGTGAAAAATTAACAATTTCGAAATGATAATAATGACGCATTAATGCGTCAGACTCGAATGTAGTTTTCGAATTAAGGAGATTATTGCTTCTTCATTAATAACAATCAATTAATTGACATAATACAAATCGAATGTGATTTTGCTTCAGAAATAATGAAATTAATATATTTACAGGGAAAATGATCATGATCATAAAAAATGAACTGCTGAAAGACGAAAACTGCGGGATTATAGTTATCGACGTGCAGGATAAACTCTTTCCCGTCATCCAGAATAAATACAAGATATCGGATAATATCAAAAAACTCCTGAAATTCGCCAGCATCGTGGAAATTCCCATTATCCTGACCGAGCAGAATCCAAAAGGACTCGGTGCGACAATCAGGGAGATCAAAAATCTGATCCCCGATGTAAAACCCTTAGAAAAATACTACTTCAGCTGCGCAAGAGATGAAAATTTCCTGATCACTATCGATAAAAAAGAGCTGAAAAATCTCATCGTCGTCGGGATCGAAACCCATATCTGCGTGAATCAAACGGTCACCGACCTGCTTTCACAAGGATACCTCATCCACGTCCTGTCAGATTGCGTTGGATCACGTAGCGAGTTCACACATAATACGGGACTTGAAAGGATGAGAACTTCCGGCGCTGTGATATCAAACCTGGAAATGTTCATGTATGAATTCCTGAAAACATCAAAGCATCCGAAATTCAAGGATTTTCTCAACGGAATAATGAAATAAATCCCGTATACCAGGATTTGATAGAGAATTAAAAAAGCGAGTGATGCAAGATGACCGGGCACGAGACTTGCTCATCAGCGGGAGCTGATGAAAGTGCAAGTCTCGTGCCCGGTTTGAGAGCCCTTTTATTTTGCTGAGACTATGAATTTTGAATGGGGATTAAAATGTGTGCCCCAGGGTGATATACCATTCACCCATCGATTCGCCCTCTTCCCTTTCCAGTTTTAATCCATAATCGAATCTTAATGGTCCTATCGGTGTAATCCACCTAAAACCTGCACCGACAGTATGTCTCATGTCATCTCTAATCTTACCGAATTCTCCTATGTCCGCCCAAACGTTACCCATATCTGAGAACAGTACAAACCACCATTTATCTATAAATTCATATCTGAGTTCAACATTACCGCAGAACATCCCGTTTCCACCGATAGGTGTTTCCGGTTTTGCGTATGGTTTTAAAGCTTTCACACTGTCGGATTGAACCGTATCGAGTGTATAACCCCTTACGGTAGTACTACCCCCCAAAAAGAACCGCTTATGAATTGGCAGAATGTCCGGTCCTTCATAGCTGTAAGCTGTTCCAGCCTGTACCGAAAGTGCAAATACGAAATTACTTGTTACCGGCAAATAAACCGCTGTTTTAAAATGAAATTTAAAAAAACCCAGGGATAATGGTTCTGCCTTAACAGCCTGCTCTTCAGGAAGAAAGTGGTATTCGATAGTTGCCTCTGGATTGGTTTTACTTCCGAAATACTTGGAAGCATATTCGGTGGAAAATGAGCAGAAAAAACCTCTCGTTGTGTTGAATGGATCATTTCTCTTATCAACAACATTCGAAAAAATCAGACTACCCACATTGACATGACCCTCATCTTCCCATTCAAGAATAGCTTCGGGTTGTACATCGAATAATTCTGAAGAATCATAATTGTATCCGATAGCCCCCTCCAGCCATTCCAGAAAACGTTTTTTGAATTCTAAATTGAATCCGAATGTCTTTACACTGTAACTGTCCTTCTCGAGCCTCAAATATAAAAGGTGGGAATATATACCGAATTTGTATTTCGACTTGGAAAATGTGACCTTATAACTTTCTTTAATATCACTGAACTCGATATTGCCTCCGAAGGTTGTACCCAAGCTGAATGGATTGATAAGATATCCGGTCGAAATGAAATCCAATCCCTCTGATTCATTGTAACCCAGGGTGAAATCGAATATGGCTCTATTCTTCTCCTTGAGTTTATAAACAACATCTTTTCTGTCTTTATAATCTAAGGTCTCGAAATCTATCCTGTCAAATAGTTTTGTTTTGTATAAACTTTTCTGACTCGACTCTAAAAGTTTGTAACTGTAATTATCATCTTCTTTGAAGGTTATATTTTTGAGGATAATTCCTCTCCTCGTTTTGGGAAGTTTTTCTATAATGATTTTACCAAACCTGAACCGATCCCCTTCGACAATTTCGTAGTTAACCTCGGCAGTGTTGGCTTTCATATCGATAGTGTGCTTCTCCTCAACCTGGCAGTTTGCATAACCTTTTGCAAGGTAAAACGACATGATTTTTTTAGCACCATTAATTGCTTTACCGGCATCAAAAGGATCGTTTTCCTTGAATTCGAGCAAAGATTCGAGAATTTCATCGGAAAAAGCAACATTTCCTTTAAGATAAATGGCACTGACTAAAGTTTGCTCTCCCTGATCGATCTTTATTAAAATACTACCCTTGTTAACATCGTCTTCTCTTCTGGTCAATTCATATTCAGCAGACGCCTTGAGATAACCTTTTGTATGATAATAAGAAACAATGTTATTCAGGTCTTCTTTTATGGTTTTCGGTGCAAAATATTTTGAAGGGGTATTAATCATGTTATTAGCCTTCGACAGCATGAGTTTTTGTATTTTCTTATCAGGAAACTCGACCTTGTCGTTACCAACTATTTTAAGTTCCTCGATTTCAATTCTATTCCTCACATCTACCGAGAATTTAAGAAAAACGTGCTCTCCTTGCTTTGTAATATTCGATAGTACGTTGCAATTGCAAAATCCCAGATCCTCGAAATAGATATTGATCTTTTTGATTAATTTATCAACATAGGTCTGCTCATCATAGATATATTGTTTTGTAATCCTAATAAGGGATTTTATTATTTCATTTTTATGCATCTTCATCCAGATAAAATTTCCCTTGATTTCAAAATGGACATTAATTCCTGCTTCAATTTTAAGGATAATATCCGCCTTGTTTTTTTTATCATCAAAGATTATCTTCGGTTTATCTATCTCGGACTGATAAAATTCCTTTTTCTGATAAAAATTCTCGAGCTTTTCGATAGAACCATCAAGAGTGGGCTTTTTTAGAATTTTCCCTTTCATCAAAAACGGAATAAAATAAAACAGTCTTGATTTTCTCCGAATCTTGTTGTCGGAATAATAAGCACGCCCCTGAATTTGTACATCTTTAATTCGGGTCCTGAAACCTCTTTTTATTTTAATAACGAGTTCCACATCTTTTGTTTCTTCATCAATATCTTCTTCGATTTTGATTATTGCTTTCCTATATCCCTGGCTTTCAAAGAAACTTATCAGCCTTTTTACATAACTTTCTATCTGAACCGTTATGTATTCACCGTTAATTTTAATTGTCGCCTCTTTAAGGATTGTATCTTTTAAAAAAGGGAAATTTCCCTTAACCCTGACTTTTCTGACAAGATATTTACCAATCAGGTTATATGTGATGAAAACACCTTCATCCTGCTCGATAGCATCAACAAGGATATTTTCATAAATACCCTTAGCATATATAAGGTTAAGGCTTCTGCGGATTTCTTTTAATGAATACAAATCACCAGCTTTTATATTGAGAATTGTTCTTAGTTCTTTCTCTTTTGCCCTGACATTCCCGGTGAAATCTATACCGACAATTTTTTTACCCTGGAAATCCGCATAACCAGCTGATAGGAATGACAGGATTATTATAAGTGTCAGTAGAAAGGAATAATTAAATTTCAAAATCGGTCAACTAATCCTTATAAGATAAAGACATTCAATTGCAAAGGATGATAGCACAAACGCAAATTTTGCTCAATATGAGGATGTTGTTGAGGATTT
>Ga0272441_10006170_pt1 | contig 20285 bp, 17 predicted proteins | sample SSMProp6N_FD_193582 | JGI IMG/M metagenome (GOLD analysis project Ga0272441, IMG submission 193582) | Marine sediment archaeal communities from Little Sippewissett salt marsh, Falmouth, MA, United States - SSM-Prop-6N | ecosystem: Environmental > Aquatic > Marine > Wetlands > Sediment ...
AGATCATCAGTAGCGACAGCTCTTTGCGCAACACGCCGAACAATATCGGCACACCGAGCACGACTGGCAGTCCCAGCCACCAGCTGGTGATAGGCATCAGCAGGGTATTGATCACGGCATCGGCACCGATATGACTGAGCAGCGCCAGCACGACGCTGCCGCCGACCAACAACGGCGTCACGATCGTCAGGATATCGCTGGTTCGCATCCAGGTTTGGCGGATGATTGCGCGGGCAGAGGGCATCGCATAGTGAGGAATATCGATCACCTGGCCGGGACCCGTCTCGGGGTATCGCCAGGTCAGCAAGCGGCCGAGCAGCGCGATCACTAGCATCGTTAACATGAACACCGCGAACACGCCAAGGCCGCCCAGGTATTTGCCGCCGATCGCGAGAATGATCGCGGAGCGCGCGGAGCAGGGCACGAAGGTGATCAGTAGTGAGGCGACAATGCGGTCGCGGCCGCTGGCGACTGCCGCCGCGCCAGCGATGGCCGGTACATTACAGCCCAGGCCGAGCAGGAACGGCAAGGCGACACCACCGTGCAAGCCGATTCGGTGAAAGCCGCGATCGACCACGAACGCGATGCGCTGCATGATGCCGGCTTCCTCCAGCCAGACCAGTAACAAAACCAGTGGAATCATATAGGGGATCACGATGCCGACCAGTCCGATCAAGCCGTCGACGACGGCACGGGCGATCACACCAAGGGTGGATTCGGGCTGCCAGACCGATACCGCATCGATCAGTTTTGCCGCCGTGATGCTGTCGACGAAGACGCTGACCTCGAAAACGACGAACAAAACCAGCGCGAATACGCCGAGGCTACCCAGCAAGCCCCAGCGCGGGTGGAGAAACAGTTCGTCGAGCCAGTAACGCCAGATGCGCCCCTCAACCGGTGGACCCAGACGGCTGGAGGTCTCGAACAGACTGGCCGCGCGATGATGGCGGTCTGCGTGCAGCTCCTCCTCGAGCGGGCGCGGCAATGACTGCTCCGCCTCTTGTCGAAGTCGCAGCAGCTCTGGCAATCGTTCCGGAAAGTGTTGTTGCAGTTCGTTGATGAAATAACGGTCCTTTGCCGCCACTTGGGTCAACAAAAACGAATAGGGTACGCGAAAGGCTCTTTGCAGCTCTGGGTCGTGCAGTGCGCTGTTCAGTGGCTTGAGCGATTGAACAATGTGGGCGCTCGGCCGTTGCGGATGCGGAATTTCGCCTCGACGCACGGCACTGGCTGCCGCGGTAAATAATTCGGATATGCCTTCACCCATCAGCGCAACGGTTGGCACCACCGGCATGCCGAGTTGTGCACTCAGCCTGCGCGCATTGATGTGCACCCCTTTTTTGCGCGCTTCATCCATCATGTTCAACGCCAGCACCATCGGCTTGCATAACTGGCTCAGCTCCAGCGTCAGTTCGAGCTGATGTTCCAGTGCGGTCGCGTCGACAACCTGTATGATCACATCGGGTGATTCGAACGGCGCTGGCGGTGCATGTTGCTGATGTGCTGACACCAGCGGTGCCTGATCGCCCCAGAGCAGATAGTGCAGCGTCCCCAGATCGTCATCGGGCATGTTCTTCAGCGATTGAATACTCGGCAGCGAGATCAGGCGTGCTTCGTCGAAGCCTATCTGGACCGGGCACTCGGCATAGATACGATCGCTTCCAGCCAGTTCGCCGGTTTGAACCGAGGTCGCAGCCACCGCGTTGAACAGCGTGCTTTTGCCGCTGTTGGGCATGCCGACCAGCGCGATGCGCAAATGCCGGCGCCCTCGAAATACCGGTTTCGCCAAGGGGAGGTTGAATTGTTGACTGACCCGCTGTCTGATCATGGGCATGCCGCCTTTTCTATCAGGATACACCGCGAGCGGATTCGACGCGCTCGATGCAACCGTTGGTGATTATTTAAGAAACTCTGATCAATTCAGAGTTTCCGCGGCGCACGGATGCACCGCCATTTTTTATCGCCTCAAGCGATTGAAAATGGAGGGAAACAGAAAATCGTATTTCTTGTTTCCCGTGCTCTGATAATGCAGGGATGAATTATTCAGAGCTTTCTTAATAATACTCTAATATCGCTATATTCCAATTAAGCCCTTTCAGTCAATAAGGTATTGTTAATGCCGTTTAAGCATGTTTATACTACCTGGCCCCGGTGCTAAATAAGAATCAATCGAAAACAAGGAGTCGCTTGCTTTGGATGACACCCTGAAACAACTTCTGTCTGCCGAGAACGCCGCGCGCGAACTCGTCGAGACTGCGCAGAAAGAGAGCGAACATCTGGTCCAGACTGCGTTGCACGAGGCACATCTGCAGGAAGAACGTTTCCAGGCCCGTGTGCCAGAAATGCGTGCCTCCTACATCGACAAATCGGATCAACGGGCGGCGCAGACAGTTGCTGAAATGGAGCGCCGCTTCCACGAACGTTTCGACCAACTGCGCAAGGATGCCGAGACGCACGAGGAGTCTGCATTAAACGCGGCTTTTCACGCGTTGCTCGGTGCCGGAAAGAAGTGAGCGGGCTGGCAAATCAGGCTTACCTGCGTACCCGTCTTGCGATCATGAGCGAGAATCTGCTGGGGCGGGAAAAACTCTATGAGCTCTCGACGCTGTCTCTCGATGAATTATCTAAACGCACCGGTTTTGATAAGTTCCAGGGCGCAGATGCGACCACCCGTCTGGCGTCTTTTGAGCGAACTCAGATGCAGACCTGGCTGGACGAGCTCAGCGCTTTGTTGCGGCCGCTCGAGGGACCGGCTCGGCGTTTGTTGACCCAGTGGGCCAGTCGCTACGAGTTGCTCAACATCAAAGCGCTGGTGCGCGGCAAGATCGGCCAACTACCGAATGAGGAAATCGAGCGCAGCCTGTTCAAATTGCCCGGTTTTCTCAGCCTCAATCTCGATGAGCTCATCAACACCGACACGGTTCCCGAATTGCTGCGTAATCTGCTGAAGACGCGCTACAAGAGTATTGCCACCCAGGCGCTGAGACGCTACGAGGAAAATCCCGATCCGTTTCTGCTCGATGCCACGCTCGACCAGCAGTTCTACAGCAACCTTATCAACTGGGCGCAGCGGCTGGAAGGACACGATCGCACCGAGACGCTGAACATGATCGGTCGTTTCGTCGATCGCCACAATCTTGTCTGGAGTCTGCGCTACCGCTACAACTATGGTCTGCAAACCAGTGAAGTTCTGTATCTCGCTATCGACGGTGGACGTGTGCTGAATCGGGCCAGGTTGCAGCAGGTCTTGCAGATGGATACTCTGGAAGAGGCGCTCGGCAAGCTCCCATCAAACATCCTCCGCTCGGGGCAGATGCCGCGAGAAATCACCAATATCGAGCACGCGATGCGCACTGATCTGTCCGAATATGCTGAAGCCGCAATGCGTCGCAGTCCTTCGATCCTGACCAGCGTGCTGGCTTACTTGCTGCTGCGCCGCGGTGAAATCAGAAAGGTCTACGCTATCGTGCACGCACGGGTCAACGGTTTGGCCGACAGCATACTCGATGAGGCTCTGAATCCTCTTCAGGATATCGCCGCATGATTCTGGCTGGTCAGGATATGCGCCATATCACAGTCAAGCTGATGCGCGAAGATCTGCCGCGCGCGAGCCTGGTAATGGCTGAACTCGAGGCTTTTTCGCCGGATCAACGCCCGCTGCTCGAGGCGGAACTGCCGGAAATTCCGGGCGAGGATTTTCGCAGCCGCATCCGCCGTGCCTGGGGAAATCTCGATCGTCTGGTGGGGCTGATCGGGGGACTGCCCGAGGATGATGGCGAAACACCGGTGTTGGTTTTGCAGAGAGAGCAGCTGATCGAAATCGATAAATGGTTGGTGGATGCGTGGAGAGAGTGTGCGCCCTGTTACGAGGAATTGCACAGCATCGAGGATGATTTTCGTGAGCTCGACCAACTGAAAAGATCGCTCGAGGAATTTGCGGATCTGGATGTCGATCTCAGCTGGTTACAGGGCGAGCACGAACATCTGGATGTCAGTATCGGCTCGATCCCCGTCGAGAACATCGCGCGGTTGCGCGAGGTACTGGCCTTGTCGAACCACCTGATACTGAACGTTGCGGGTGATGGCGAGACGCGGCGTATCCTGATCGTCGGTCGACGCGAGGACGCTGAGGTTCTCGATAGCGTACTCCGGGCCGCCGCGTTCAAACCGGTCAACATCCCGGCGACTTTCGACCAGCATCCGAACCAGGTGCGAGATGAGCTGGAAAAACGCCGGCAAAAACTCGAACAGCGATCGAGTGAGTTGTACAGCATGATGTCCAACTGGCGAAACAGCAATCACCGCCAGCTACTGCGGGCGCGTCAGTTGCTCGAAGCCGCTGAGCCATACGCCAATGTCCGTGGTGCCGCGCGCAGTCGTGGTGTTCTGGCGGCGCTGCAGGGTTGGGTGCCGGCGAGCCGTCTCGCTGAAGTGGAGACGAAACTCAAGAAGAGTCTGAGACTGCCGTTTGTGCTGGAGTCGCGCGAGCCGCGCAGCGATGAGCGCCACCTGGTGCCGGTTCCGGTTCGAGAGCGTGGTCTGCTGAAACCGTTTTCTGTTTTGGTTGAACAGTACGGTGTACCGCGCTTCGGCGAATTTGATCCGACGATTCTGTTCGCGGTCACTTTCGTCGGTATGTTTGGAATGATGTTCGGTGACATCGGTCACGGTGCGATCATTGTGCTGACCGGGCTGGTGCTGCGCCGCAAATTGCGTTCGTTTACTTATCTGTTCGTCGCCGCCGGCGCGTCTTCGATGCTGTTCGGCTGGCTTTACGGCAGTATTTTCGGATACGAGCACTGGATTGAGCCTCTATGGCTCGCCCCCATGTCAGACCCGATCTACATGCTCACCGTCGCACTGGGGTGGGGCGTCACGTTTCTGACCGTCGGCTCGGGACTTGCGATCAGCAACCGCCTGCTGTCCGGCGATCTGGCCGGCGCACTGTTCGCTGCGGGTGGATTGTTCTCGCTGATTTTCTACATGGCTTTGCTCGGCGGACTGGTCAACCTGGTGCAGGGCGGGGGCTTTCCGCTGGTCGCCACCGTGATGATTGTGATCACGCTGGTACTATTGATCGGCTATCAGTGGCTGTCCTCCGATATGCCCTATGGTGAGCGCATCTTCACCACGATTATCGAAACGTTCGAGATCGTCAACGGCTACATTTCCAGCTCGCTGTCCTTCCTGCGCGTGGCGGCGTTCAGTCTGAATCATGTCGCTTTGGCGCTTGCAGTGTTCACGTTGGCCAACACCATGGGCGCGACCGGATATTGGATCACGCTGGTGATCGGCAACATCTTTATCATTGTACTCGAGGGCCTGATCGTCGCGATACAGACCCTGCGTCTGGAGTACTACGAAGGTTTCTCGCGTTATTTCTACGGCGATGGAACACCGTTCCGGCCTCTGCGCGTCGGCCGCTCTCGAAACCCAACAATCAACTGATCAGGAGCAACCATGACGACCATCATCGCACTACTCACCCTCGCACTGCTGGGCATGATCGCGACCGGGATCTATCTCCATTATCGGCCGTTGCAGCCGGAGCGTGCCCGGCGCTTGTTCAAACCAACCGTTTTCACCAACCTCGCGCTGTTTTTTGGCGCGCAGGCGGTTGCGGCCTTCCTCGGTGTCAATGATGCTCTGGCTGCGGCCGAAGGCGCCGCAGGTGAACTTGCCGAGATCAGCACCGGTATGGGGCTGGCCTTCATCGGCATTGGGTTGCCGACCGCACTGAGTACGATCGGTGCCGGCATCGCGGTGGGGCCGATCGGTGCCGCTTCGCTGGCGGCCGTCTCCGAGAAACCTGAGATGTTCGGCCGCACCCTCGTCTACCTCGGTCTCGCTGAGGGTCTGGCGATTTACGGTCTGGTGATCTCGATCCTGCTGCTGAACCGGGTCTGACACACATGGAACCGACACCAACACGTCAGGTTTTTTTGGGCGCAGCGCCATTGGCGACCGGTTTCCGTCTCGCGGGCTTCGAGGTCTATCCGGATGCTGATGCCGCGCAACTCGATCGACTGCTGAATGAGCTGAGCGCCTCGCGCACGCCCGCCTTGGTGGTCATCGATCAGGATCTCGCCGAGTCGGATAGTCAGCGCCTGGAATGGGTCCGTAGCGAAGGTGGCCGTATTCTGCTGACCCAGGTGCCGCCGTTGAACCGGCCGGATGAGATGCGTAGTTCGGTCGATGACCGCATCGAACAGCTGTTGGGCATGGATGGGGACGAGGCATGACACAAACTGAACAGAACCAGCTGCAGGCATTGGAGCGCGCGATCATGGAACGTGCCAAAGAGCTGGCGCAGGAATTCCATGACAAGGCCAATCGTCAGCGTGATATCATCTTGCGCGATGCCGCAGACAGCTTGCAGATGGCCGAGGAACGCGAGCTCATGGCCATCAAGGACGAGGCTGAACGGCACTTTCACCGCGTGACTCAGGCTGGCGAACTCAAGATGCAAAGCCGCCTCGACCAACTGCGTTGGGAGTTGGTTCAAACCGTGCAATCACGCCTGACTGAACACATGAAGACCTTCTGTAAGGATCTCAGGGCCTACCGAACCTGGCTAACGAAGATGGTGCGCGATGCCGCCGCTGTGTTGCCGGACGGCGATCTGGTTGCCCAGGTCAACGCGGACGATCTATTGTGGCTTTCCGATGAGTGGTCCGATCTGGTCGCCGAGGCGGCCCCACAGCGCACCATCTTGCTCGCCGATGAACCGATCCGCGGGCTGGGCGGAATCAGGGTGCGTTCTGCAGACAATCGCGCCCAGGTCGACAACCGCTTCGAAGGTCGCCTGGCGCGTTTTGCGGCTGATATCCAGCGCGTTATCCTGCGCGAGTTGTTCCCAGCCGATATCAGTGCCAGCGCGCGTAGCGGAGGTCCACAATGAGTGAAGCACGCGTTGGACGCATCATCGAAATCAATGGCCCAATTCTTCGCATCAACCTGGCAGGTGCTCGCAACGGTGAACAGGTCCGCATCGGCAGTCTCGATATCGTCGGCGAAATCATCGCCCTCGAAGGCGATATCGCGATCGTTCAGGCTTATGAGTCGACTGAAGGGCTGCGCCCGGGTGAGACGGTCAATGGTCTCGGCCGTCCGTTGACGGTCGAACTCGGGCCTGGTCTGCTGCAAGGCATCTTCGATGGCGTGCAACGGCCGTTGACCGAAATCGCTCGCGTTGCTGGTGACAATATCCCGCGTGGACTGGCCATCGATTCCCTCGACCGCAAGCGCGAATGGACATTCTTGCCTTGCGACGGCCTGGAGCCGGGTGACACCATTGGTCTGGGGGAGCTTCTCGGTACCGTGCAGGAAACCGAGACCATCGAGCACCGCATCATGGTGCCGCCCAACATACAAGGTGAGCTAATCGATCTCGCCCATGTCGGCGAATACACGCTCGAGGATACCATTGCGCAGATACGCGACAAGAATGACCAGGTTCACAAGCTCAAGCTCTACCACCGGTGGCCGGTGCGCATCCCGCGTCCATATAGCAGGCGGGATCACGGCGTCGAGCCGTTGATCACCGGCCAGCGCATCCTCGACACCTTCTTCCCGTTGCTAAAGGGTGGCAAGGGTGCGGTGCCGGGACCTTTTGGTGCCGGCAAGACCATGGTGCAGCAGCAGGTCGCGCGCTGGTCCAATGCGGACATCGTGATCTATGTCGGCTGCGGCGAGCGTGGCAACGAAATGGTCGATGTGCTCGAGAGTTTCCCGCAACTGCAGGATCCAAACACCGGGCGCGGCATGATGGAACGCACGTTGTTGGTTGCCAACACCTCTAATATGCCGGTGGTGGCGCGCGAGGCTTCGGTCTACGTCGGCATGACGATCGCCGAGTATTTTCGCGATCAGGGCCATGATGTGGTCATGCTCGCTGACTCGACCTCGCGCTGGGCCGAAGCCTTACGCGAGGTGGCCGGTCGGCTCGGCCACATGCCGGTCGAGGAGGGCTACCCGGCCTATCTGGGATCCCGACTGGCGGCGGTTTACGAACGCGCCGGTCGCGTACAGACGCTCGCTGGCGAGCGCGGTTCGGTGACGTTGATCGGTGCTGTTTCGCCACCCGGCGGTGACTTTTCCGAACCGGTTACCAGTCACACCAAGGAGATTATCCAGACTTTCTGGGCCTTGTCCAAGGAGCTGGCGGACGCGCGCCACTACCCCTCGGTCGACTGGGTCGACAGTTTTTCTCAGGATGTCTCGATCGCCGCGGGTTGGTGGGCTGAGAACATCAACGGTCATTGGGCCAAGCGTCGCGAAGAGGCCTTGGGGCTGCTCGCACGCGATGCGGAGTTGTCCCGTATCGTCAATCTGGTCGGGCCGGAAGCGCTGTCGCACGAACAGCAATGGGAACTCGAGGGCGCTGCATTGATCAAGGAGGCGGTTTTGCAACAAAGTGCACTCGATGATGTCGATAGCTATTGTTCGCCACGCAAGCAGTTCGAACTGCTCGAGCTGGTGATGCAAGTGTTTGACCGCGGTAAAAAACTGATCGAACTCGGTGCCCCGGTGCAGGAGCTGGCCGAACACCCGCTGATGGCACGCATCCGTCGGGCCAAATCGACCTGGCGCAGCGATGAAACCGACGATTTGGCTGAGTTCGCCACCGAGGTCTACGAAACGCTGGCTGCGCTGCATAGTGAATATGCATCCAGTCAGGAGGCTGCATCATGAGCGATGTCGAATACCGCCGCGCGACGGCGGCGCAAGGCGGACTATTAGTCGTCAGCGGTGTGGAAAATGTCGCCTTTGGCGATCGCGTGCGCGTGCGCGACCATCAGGGACGTACGCGCAACGGCCAGGTCATTCTGGCTGCAGAGCAGGAGACGCTGATCCAGGTGTTCGAGGGTACCGACGACATCGATCTCGAAAACACCTGGGTGCGTTTCCTCGATCAGCCGCTCGTGCTCACGGTCAGTCCCGCTCTGCTTGGACGGGTGTTCAACGGCATCGGCGAGCCGCGTGACGGTCGCCCCCCGATCGTCGAAGGCGAGCAGCGCAATGTCAATGGTTCGGCGATCAATCCGGCAGCGCGCAACTATCCGCGTGAATTCATCCAGACCGGCGTTTCCACGATCGACGGACTGAACTCGCTAACGCGCGGACAAAAGCTACCGATTTTCTCGGCGTCGGGATTGCCGCATAACCGTTTGGCGGCCCAAATCGTGCGTCAGGCTCGCCTGCCGGGCGAGGCCGGTAATTTTGCGATCGTATTCGCCGCCATGGGTGTGTCCTACGCGGATGCGCGCTTTTTCGAGGAATCGTTTGCCGACTCCGGTGTGCTCGGCAATGTCGTGATGTTCGTCAACCATGCCGACGATCCCCCTGTCGAACGCCTGGCCTTGCCGCGTGTTGCGTTGACCGCGGCTGAGTACCTGGCCTTCGACCTTGACCGCCATGTGCTCGTGGTCATGACCGACATGACCAACTACTCGGAGGCCCTGCGCGAGGTGGCTACTGCAAAGGGTGACGTGCCCGCGCGGAAAGGCTATCCGGGTTATTTGTATTCTGACTTGTCCGAGATCTATGAACGTTCCGGGCGTATCCGCGATCGCCACGGTTCGGTGACGATGGTGCCTGTGGTGACGATGCCATCCGATGACATCACCCATCCGATTCCCGACCTGACCGGTTATATCACCGAGGGCCAGATCGTGCTGTCGCGAGAATTGTACAACCAGGGCGTTTATCCGCCGGTCGATATTGCGCCGTCGCTGTCGCGTCTGATGAAAGACGGTATCGGCAAAGACGATACCCGGGAAGACCATCCGCGTGTGGCTAACCAGCTTTACGCGCTGTACGCCAAAGCCCAGGAAGCGCGTAACCTGGCGTCGATCATCGGTGCCGAAGAACTGTCGCAACGCGATCAGCGCTATCTGGAGTTCGCGACCGAGTTCGACAAGCACTTCGTCGGCCAGGGCGAGGATGAAAATCGCAGCATCATCGAGACGCTGAACATCGCCTGGGAGCTGTTATCCCGCTTCCCGCGCGATGCGCTGACTCGCGTCAGTGAGACCGATCTGGCGCATTATTACCGCGGTGGAGACGAAGCGGCATGAACCGACTGCGTACCGCGCCGACCAAGAGTGCGCTGCTCAACCTGCGTAAACAAGTAAAGTTTCTCGAGGGCGGGCACGCGTTACTCGAGCGCAAGCGTGAGCTGCTCACACGGCTGGTCTATCAGCACATCAAGGAGTATCAAGAAAAGAAGCGCGCTGCCCATGAAACCTTGCGCCAAGCCTACCGTTGGCTCAGCATTGCTCAACTGCGCATGGGCGACCGCAACATCGTGCAGGCAAGTCTAGGTGCAACATCGTCCACCAGCATGAAAGTGCTGCCCCGGCGCTCGATCGGTATCCAGTATCCATCGGTCGAGGCCGCGGTCGTGCCTCCCCGACCGGTTGGTTTGCTCGGTACCAGTCCCAGCTTCGACGAAGCCCGCCGGGCCTTCGCCGAGGCGGCGGTCAAGCTGGCTGAACTGGCTGCGGTCGAGATGGCGCTGTACCGTCTGATCAGCGAGCAACGCAAGGCGCAGAAACGCGTCAATGCCCTCAAATACAACATCATCCCCGCCTACAAGAAAGTGATCAAACAGATCGCCGAAGCGTTGGAAGAGGAGGAACGAGGCACCCTGTTTCAGATCAAGCGCCTGCGCGAAGCAAAACAGCAAAAGCGCAGCGCCTGACTCAGAGTAAGGGGGTACGTCAGCGCGAGGAGGGCCAGCGACGCCGCAAACGCCATCGGTATCGCGACATTCAAAAGATTACAGGTTACATCGATGTAAACTGCCCCTGTCGCAACCGCACTTCGTGCGTTAAGGCCTCTCCAGGAGCATTTCATGCTTCGCTGGGCTCGCCGATTGATGCCTCGGACCCAGTTTCACCCGCGTCATTGCGAGGAGCGATAGCGACGCGTCAATCTCTGTCAGTATCGCACGATTCCAGAATTTTTAGCTGCACTGTGAAGCTGATAATCTCCTTCGAATGAGTGATATACTCTCTTCTCCGCACCGGTAATCTAGTGAGGAAACATCGGCTCTTGAAAAATATCCTCGTTGCCATCGACAGCTGTGAAACCACAAGCATCGAATCAGCTTTGATCAAGAAAACCATCGAACTTGCGGACGCTTTGTCGAGCAAGGTCTGGCTCCTGCACGTCGTGCCACCATCACGCCATCCGCCTTTCAATGTCGACAGCACGATCGCTCGCCGAGAAACCGCGGCTGAGTTTCGTCATGAACATGAATTCCTGCAGTATCTCGCCAAATGTCTTGATAAAAGGAACATCGCGACCCAGGCGCTGCTGGTCGAGGGCTCAGTCATCAAGACGATAGTGAAAGAGTCCGAGCGCCTGAATGCCGATCTGATCATGCTGGGTTGTCATAAACACGGTAGGCTTTACGGCGCGTTGTTGGACAATACCGACGAGGGCATGCTGAGCAAATGCACACGCCCGCTCATGTTCGTCCCCGAATCCGAGTGACGCAGATTGCTGAGCCGCATGTTGCGCGAAGGCGGACGAAGATCCGCCTTCGCGCAACATGCGGGCTAAAATGCTGATAGCCCTGGTTCACAAATCGAAGTTGGGTTTGGTGGCGCCCGCAGAATGTGACGCTTGAGGCAAAAAAGGTGGGCCCCATGGTGCGCATGGCGCAGGCTATCGCATGCTCCGAAGTCTGACGTAGGGCGCGCTGTGCGCACCAATCAATCGGCAAAACGCCAGACACCTCACTCGTTTTCTGCACCTTTGACGATGTCAGGCTTTCTGAAGATGCTGTGATAACCCAAAATCAAACCGGCCAACGTGAAAAAAATGCCTATATAGGGCGCCACTTTATTGTCCTCCAGCCATGCTTTGGAGGTTTGTTCGTAGGTACGTATGACGATGCCATCGATCACCAGCTGGAAAACATGCAGGTCTACAATCGCCGAGTCCATCGGCCCATGCGCGTCTTCGAGTTTGACCATCACTTCGGCTTCCTTGCCCTGGTGAAGCGATAAGGCGTTGCTGACCTGTTGCAGGCCACCGGCCTTGGAGTGATACACAAAAGACATGCTGTAGCCGTCCAGACCAAAGTTGACACCGTAATCGCCAGATTCAATCCAGTCGATCGTGCCATTGATGACGACAAGCTCGTCCACAGCGGGAATGCCAGCGGTAGGATCTGACAGGAATTTGTAAACGATAAAAGGTCCTACCAGCAGGCCGAACAGCGCACTTGCAACAATCAAAAAATGTACGCTTTTGTCATAAAGCTTTCGTAGAACCGCGTAATTCATTAGTCACTCCCACCTTAAAACATATACGTCCATGCGAGCCAAGACAGCGGCATCGCAATCTGGTGGTCATCTCGCCGTCGTTTCGAAATGAGCATCGCTCTCTATGCATGTAGCACAATACGCCAATAATTTCCGTTAACCTTCACGGTGTCAGGTCTTTCATTTTTCGTTGATAGATCGGTTGCACAATGAAAGACCTGACACCGGAAAGGCGCGCTTCGAATTTAGTGTTCGAGGCCCAGCTGCTCTATTGCAATGTCGCGCATACGGTATTTCTGCAACTTGCCGGTCACGGTCATCGGGAATTCGTCGACGAAGCTGATGTATTTCGGGATTTTGAAATGCGCGATCTGGTCTTTGCAGTAGTCGCGGATTTCTTCTTCGTCGCAACGCTCGCCGTGGTGCAGCTGGATCCAGGCCGCGATGGCTTCGCCGTATAGTTTGTCCGGCACGCCGAATACGGCGACCTGGGCGATCTTCGGGTGGGTGAACAAAAAGGTCTCGATTTCCTTCGGGTAGATGTTCTCGCCGCCACGGATAATCATTTCCTTGCGTCGGCCGGTGATACGCACGTAGCCGTCGGCGTCCATCGTGCCAAGATCGCCGGAGAACAGCCAGCCGTTTTCATCGATCGCTTCAGCGGTCTTGTCGGGCTCGCCGTAGTAACCGCGCATGACGTGATAGCCGCGAAAGCAGATCTCGCCGATCTCGCCGAGCGGGACGGTCTCACCGCTGTCGGTGCTGACGATCTTGACTTCCTGGTGGGGCAGGTTCTTGCCGACGGTTTCGGTGCGCCGGTCCAGGCTGTCGTCGCGGGTGGTGAGGTGGGTCAGCGGCGAGGCTTCGGTTTCGCCATAGCCGATCAGTATTTCTTTGCAATGCATCTCGTTCATCACGCGTTTCATCAGCGCAGGCGGGCAGGGCGCGCCGGCCATGATGCCGGTGCGCAGACTGGACAGATCGTAATGCTGGAAGTCCTCGTGTTCGAGTTCGGCGATGAACATGGTCGGCACGCCGTGGACCGCAGTGCAGCGTTCGGCTTCGATTGCTTTCAGTACATCCGGTGCGTCGAAATGTTCTGACGGGATCACGATGCAGGCGCCAACGGACAGGCACAACAGGTTGGCAAGCACCATACCGAAGCAATGATAGAAGGGTACCGGTACGCACAGACGGTCCTGCTCGCTGAGGTGCATCGCTTTGGCCGAGAACCAGGCGTTGTTCAGGATATTGTGGTGTGTCAGTAGGACCGCCTTTGGGAAGCCGGTGGTGCCGGAGGTGTACTGGATATTGATCGCATCATCGCGGTCCAGCGTTGTGGTCACGGCGTCGAGTGCCTCAGCGGTGATGCCGTCGCCGGCTTTGATCACCTCCTGCCAGGTCCTGAAACCGTCGTGGGGCTTTTGGGTTTGTTCCGCATCGCTGGGGTCGTATACGACGACCTTGCGCAGCTGCGGGAATGCGCTGTTTCGCAGCCTGTTTGTTGGGGCTTTTTTCAATTCAGGGATCAGTTCCACCAGCATGCCGACATAGTCACTGCTGCGAAAAGCCGGTATCGTAAAAACGCCCTGTACCTCGGAGCGCTGCAGCGCATAGGCGAGTTCGCGCAAACGGTAGGCCGGGTTGATGTTGACCAGCACCGCGCCGATGCGCGCGCTGGCCATCTGCAGCAGCAGCCACTCGATGTTGTTGGTCGACCAGATGCCGATGCGTTCGCCTTTGTTGAATCCTGTTGCGATGAGCCCTTTGGCCAGGTCATCGACTGCATCAGACAAAGCCCGGTAACTCAGGCGCCGTTGTTGCGGCAATGACACGATCGCTTCGCAATCGGCAAAGCGCGCGGTTATCTCGGCAAGATGCTCGGGGATCGTTGCACCCAGCAGCGGCGACTCACCGCCGCGATGGAAATAACTTTTTGCCCGCAGGGTCATGGCTCGGACCTGACTTCGTCAGTCGGTCTGGTTCCAGTAACGATCGACCTTTTGCTGGATCTCGGCGATCAGTTTGTCGTTGCGTTTGGGTTCGAACAGGTGCTTGTAGCGTCCCTGCAGCTTTAGGTACTCCTCGACCGGCTTGCGCTCTCTCGGTGGCTTCGTGTGCATGACCTTGCCGTCGATATATTCTTTCAGCGGCCAGACGCCGGTTTTGACCGCGAGCTTGCCGACCGTGACCGTGTCCTTCGGATCATAGTCCCAGCCGGTTGGGCAGGGTGACAACGCGATCAGCAGGCGTGGGCCTTTGATGCTCATCGCTTTCTCGATCTTGCGCGCGAGGTCGACTGGTTCGGCGCCGGCGACGGTCGCGACATAGGCCGGTTTGTGCGCGGCCCAGATCGCGAACAGGTCTTTTTTGAAGCCCGGATAACCGCGCGGCCCGCGGCTGGTCGATGTCCGAGCCCCATGGGGTGTCGCCCCGGAAAACTGCTGGCCGGTGTTGCCGTAGCCCTCGTTGTCGTAGCAGATGTACAGAAAATCGAGATTGCGTTCGATCGCGCCTGAGGTCGCCGACAGGCCCATGCCGTAAGCGGAGCCGTCGCCGGTCAATACGACGACCTGCATGTCTTCGTCGGCGGCTATGCGTTGTTTCTCGATCAGGATGTCCAGTGCATCGCGCACGCCCTGGGCGCCGGCCGGAGCCGAGGCCATCGCTGTGTACAGCCAGGAGCCGCGGAATGGCGTGAACGGGTAGACTGATAACAGCGTCATGCAGCCAGCCGCATTGATGAACACCGATCTTTCGCCGATGATGTCGTAGAGCTGATTCAGCGCCTCCAGTCCGCCACAGCCGGCGCACATCGGGGTACCGGTACCGAGCAGATGGGTCGATGGTAGCTCTTTCATGCTGCGGTAAAGGTGCACGGTCTGACTAGTCACGGCTTAATCCTTTGCTATTGTTGAGTTCATCGCGCTCGACGCTGGCCACCGCCTGCAGCTTGCGCATTTCGCGCAGCTCCTGTTCGGTATAGAGCAGGCGCGGCGGCGGCGTCTTCTGTTCGGCAACCGCGGTGCGCGTGACCTTGGCGATCTGATAGAACTCTTCCAGGCTGATGTCGCGCCCGCCGAGTCCGCCGATGAAGCTCAGTAGTCGTGATGGCGCATCGGCGGCGCCATAAAGCGCCGCGGCAAGCTCGGCATGGAGCACGCCGCCCATGCCGGTCGACAGGTTCTGGTCGATCACCGCGGCGGCGGCTTTGCCGGCGAGTAAATTACGAAATAGCCCCGCCGGAAATGGACGGATCAGGCGTGGGCGCAACAACCCGACGCTGTGACCAGCTGCGCGCAGGCGGTCGACCGCGGCCTTGGCCTTGGTCGCAAACGAGCCCAACATTACGAAGACGATGTCGGCATCCTCGCTGCGATACGCGTCGATCGCCGGGTAACTGCGGTCGAACTGATCGGCGAATGCGATGCTGAGTTCGTCATAGACATCGAGGCCGTTCTGCGCGGCCATGTGGGTCTCGTAGCGAAAATAGGAATAAGGCGCGCCGCCGATAACTGCGACGGCCTGACTGACTGGCGCGCTGGCGCGAAAGCGGATGTTCTCGGCATCGTAGTCGCCGACAAAACGCTTCGCGGCCGCGGGGTCTGGTACCTCGACCGGCTCGCGCGTGAACGACAGATAAAACCCGTCCATATTTACGATCACCGGCAGGCGGATGCGCTCGTGCTCGGCCAGTCGGAAGGCCATCAGGGTGCTGTCCAGCACTTCCTGGCAGGTCGAGCAGTGGATCTGCAGAAAACCACAATCGCGCGCGGCCATGATGTCGTTGTGGTCCGGCTCGAGCGTGATCGGGGAGGCCAGGCCACGGGAGACGTTGACCAGCACGAACGGCGCGCGCCAGCCGCTGACTGTGTACAACATTTCCATGCCGTAAAGCAGGCCCTGGCTCGAAGTCGCGCTGAACACGCGGATGCCACTGGCCGCGGCAGCGGCGGCCGCAGTGATCATCGAGTGTTCCGATTCCATCGTGACCATGCGCGCAGTCATTTCATCGCGGTCGATCCAGGTCGACAGGCTCTCGATAATTTCAGTTTGCGGCGTGATCGGGAACGCCGGGATATAGTCGGTCGCTGCCAGACGCGCTCCCCAGGCCGCGGCACCATTGCCGGTCAGTAGCGTGCGTGTCATGAAGTGGTCTCCTCAGCGGCTTCCTGCTCCTGTGCAAGTGTCTCCGGTATAGCCTCGATCGCGTGGGGCGGACACTGCGCGACGCAGACCATGCAGCCCTTGCAGTGGTCGTAATCGATGACCGGCGTTTTGTCGTCGACCTTGATCGCACCGTCCGGGCAGAACGTGCTGCAGACCCACCAGCAACGGTTGCAGCGTTCGTAATCGATCACCGGACGTAACGTACGCCACAGCCCGGTTTTAATCTGGACGCTGTTGGCCGCGGCACGGATGTCCGGCGCCGCGATGCGGGCTTCATCGAATGGCAGATCGATCCAGGACGGTGCGGTGTACGCCGTGGCGTCGGTATCGCTGGCTGGGTTTACACAGCCATGATGTGGCTGCATGCTGTCATAGGCGAGCAGCGCACGGCTCAGGTTTTTTTCGATCAAGGCATCGCCCAGGTCGGCCAACTCTTGTTCGATGGCTTGCTCCATTGAGGCCCGTGTGATCACTCCCAGCAAGCGTGCGGCCGCACCAGTGCAGGTTGCGCCGATGAAGCGCAGCTCGTCGCGCTCGGTGGTCTCTGCCGGTAGGGTGATGATGCGGCTGTCGAGGTTAAGGCGGTGCTGCCAGGTCTCGGCGGTCTGGTCGCTGTTGATCAACAGCACAGTATGGCGATCGACACCAGTAAGCACACCGGCGGCTGGCACCGGTACGAGGCTGTCATCGGCAACGACGACGAGGTCAGGCCGGGTAATGATGCCGCGTTCGAAGATCGGCTGATCGTTCGCACGCACGTAGGCGAAAATCGGCGCGCCACGGCGTTCAGCGCCGTAGCGGGGCGCATCCTGGATCTCGTAGCCTTGCAGAAAAAAGGCTGTGCCGAGAATGCGGCTGGCGGTCTTCATGCCCTGACCGCCGCGGCCATGGAAGCGTATGCGGTACATGTTCAGTATGGCCTCAGCACGCTGTTACGTTCCCAGCCGGCTCTGGAGCGAGTCGCGTCGCCATGGCTCGCTTGATCCTGCGGGGCGTCCGTCGTTCGCACTGAAACGGCCCAGCAAGGCGAAACGCAATGGTGCGCATGGCGCACCCTGCGACCTTTAATCGTAGAACGCCCGTCGTGGTTGTGGATGCCTGCCAAAAACATGCCGGGATGACGAGTAGGTATGAATATGCCGGGATGACGCGTGCTTGGGGCATCGGCTGGACACGTCTTAGGTTCGAAATGGGTGACATGGCTAGATAAAGTCGGGCCCAGAGGAGAATAACGAGTAACGCCGGAAACTCATCGCGCGCTTGACGCGTTGCAAAGCCATGTCCTTGGCCGCCCGGCGCGGCAGGACCTTTTCGTGTTTCACCGCCTCGAGCACCTGTTCGGTGTTGCGCCGAAGCTTCTCTTCGATAGTCGCGAACGCGGCCGCCTGGCTCGCACCTTCGTATTCCATCGCAGCGCAAATCACGCCGCCGGCATTCGCGATGAAGTCGGGCACGCAGAGCACGCCCTTGTCGTGCAGGATTTTCTCGGCGCCATGAGTGAACGGAATGTTCGCGCCTTCGACCACCAGACGCGTGTTGAGCCGGTTGACATTGTCTTCGTGGACCACATCGGGCCGAGCCGCCGGGATCCAGATATCGCACTCGACATCGATCACATCGTCCCGAGCGAGTTTTCTAGCATCGAGGTAGTCGGTCACGCATTTGCCCTCGCTCTTGAGTCTGACCAGTCTGTCGACATCGAGGCCGTCCGCATTGTGGATCGCGCCGTGCGAATCCGCTACCGCGACCAGGATCGCGCCTTGCTCGGTCAGATAGCGACTGGCATGTTTACCGACAGCGCCGAACCCTTGCACGACCAGACGTGCCCCATTCAGATCGAAGTCACAGTACTTGAGAGCAACATCGACGACATGGCTCAGGCCGAAACCGGTCGCACCGATTTCATCCAACGGAATGCCGCCGATCTCGCGCGGCAGGCCGACCACGCGGCCGATCTCGTCCCGGATCCAGGCCATGCATTCCTCATCGGTGCCCATGTCCGGCGCGAAGATGTAGGTGTTCTCGTTGCGCAACGCGTTCGCGAGAGCGCGGACCAGCTGCTCCTTCTCGGTTTTCGGCATTTTCGGGTCGCCGTACAGCACGGCCTTGCCTCCGCCATAGGGCAAGCCAGCGGCTGCGTTCTTGAAGGTCATCGCACGCGCCAGGCGCATGCACTCCTCTGCGCTGACGTCGGCCGCCATGCGCACGCCGCCGATCGACGGCCCCTTGGCGACATTGTCCACCACGAGCACGGCTTTCAGATTCACCGACGGTTCGTAAACGTGAATGACTTTCAAAGGGCCCAGCTCGTCAGCGAATTTGAAGATATCGGCCATGCCTGTTCCTTGTGGTTGCGTTTGATCGGACAAAGCGTCGTGCTGTTAAGCAATTCTCAACTGAATCCGCTCTGATGGCAAATCGATCGAACCAAAACTGAAGTCCACAGATGAACGCTGATAAACACGGATGTTGGTGGTCCAACAACGTCTCTATCATCTGTGTTCATCAGCGTTCATCTGTGGACCCATTTTTTTGGGCGATTTTCGGAATCCTGTCGGTGCCGGTGGCAAATCAGCGGGGCGCGCGGCGAGTGGCCACAGCAGCATATACAACAGTGAGCACGGCGTTGCAGTCAATCTCAGGGTTTGCCCCTTCGGGTGTCTGGGTTTGTTTCGGGGGCATGTTCATCGCTGTTCTCGTCGGCACCAGTGAGTTCAAAATCGATGCTGATTCGGTCGCCGGCGATCGGACGAAAATGCTGGTCGGCGTAGGCAATATGATCCGGATGTTCGCGGTACGTGTCGATCACCGCCGGCTGCGCGAAACGCACCAGCCAACAGTAGCGGAATTTTGCATCCGCTTTGATCGCGCGCCCAGTCCAGGTCGAGCGCACGCCAGGGATTTTGTCGAGCACGCGCCTTCCTTCAGCCGCCAGTCTCGCCGAGCTGTCGTCGTCGGCGGTCGTGTTGTAGATGATCAGGTGTTCCACCGGTCGCCAGGCTTTGCAGGTTTCGAGAGCGGCTTGTCCCTGACCCGATGCGCCGAGCTCATGCAGCCGCACCCGCAGCTGATCAGCAGCCGCCCGCGCAACCGTTGCATCGTGTTCTTGCCAGGAGACAGGCAACGGATTCACCGCATTCAGGGTTGCGGATTCCAGTTCCTGGTCGATTTCGGCCATCGAGCCGGCGTGTGCGCTCGCGTCGACGATCGGAATGCCGCAAGATCGGGCGAGGTCGTGGATTTCGCTGTTTTCGGCTTCGTTCAAATCGTCCGCCAGCATCAAGCCATTGAAGCCGAGGCGAATGGCGAGCACGGCCTGTTCCGCGCTCTCTATGCGTTTGGCGAGCAGGCCAACCGGATTCGGCGTCCGACGCGCCAATGTCTCCAGCGACGGCGCCAGGCCATCTGGCAAGTCGCTGCCACGGAGCGTCAGCAGCAGTGGCGCATCAATACCGATGGCGCCTGCGATCGCGCCGCGCGCGAGCGCCAGCGTCGGCACGTTGACGAGCGCAAGTTTGTACTGTTGATCCAGCGCGTGCTCGAAGAGCTCGGGTAATGCTACAACTGGCATCGGGTCCCACTCCTCTCAGTAGGTTGTTGGATTTACGCGGCGCTTCGGATTCGAACATCCCGGCGCCGCGGCGAATCAGGAGTCACTGACAAGCCTTTTTCGTTCTGGGTTGGGCCTGCAATGAGCCGGCCCGCCCCTCGTCTGGCCGGATTTTATCCCGATGATCGCGATCGTGCATAAACACACTGATTCAAGTGATCTGCAAGCCGACATGGTGATCAGTCCCATCTGAACAAGCGGGCTGCGATCAGCAACAGCAGCAGGCC
>Ga0272441_10006171_pt1 | contig 20285 bp, 9 predicted proteins | sample SSMProp6N_FD_193582 | JGI IMG/M metagenome (GOLD analysis project Ga0272441, IMG submission 193582) | Marine sediment archaeal communities from Little Sippewissett salt marsh, Falmouth, MA, United States - SSM-Prop-6N | ecosystem: Environmental > Aquatic > Marine > Wetlands > Sediment ...
GAAAGCGCAATGCCAATATTATCAGGCGCGTAACGAAGCGTCGTATGCCAGCCGAAGAAAAACGGCAAAGGCGAAAAGTATAGAATTCTTATAGCGCTGTCATACTAAGAAACTATAAAGCAGTCAGTACACTCACGCTGCACCCAACAACGAGCAGCAACTCAATGAGTGTAAAGCCGTTGACCTTACGCACTGAAACTCTTCTTTTTCCAATCAAGCATAGGACCCATGCCCAAACAACAGAAGCCAAGGCATTCAGATTCTTGCACATGATCGTCCTCCATCCCAGAGTTGATAGACGGGCTGTTGAAAAAACTACAGCATTTTGTGTTCACTCATTCAAAGATCCTGACTCGTAGCCGTCTAATTCGCCACAAAGCGGAGTTTCCAAACACCAGTGCAACAAAGCCACAAAAACCCTACTATAGTATCGACATTAACACATAGAGTCGCAATTCCATTATGTGCAAATGATTAGCCATATTGGGAAGGGCCCTCCGGATTTGTAAGACGGCTCTTTCCATTTGAAGGGGTTTTTGTTGGAAAAACTGAATGGACAAGGCACAATGCCGATATACGTCAAAGACGCGCTAAAACTGCCAATGTGACATGGCAGCATGAACGGCCCAATGAAGAAAATACCTAAAATCCTTGTCCTGGTTGAAGCATCCAGGGAATTTTCCAGGGGGATTTTGTCCGGCCTGGCCCTGTACTCGAAGATTCGCGGTCCCTGGATGTTTGTCACGCGCCCGCCGTTTTACGTACAGGATACCATGGATTCGACCGTCATCTCCTGGATCGATACCCTGGCCATTGACGGCATCATTTTACAGGCCCGTTTTATTTCCGACCGAATTAGACGATCGGGTATACCCCTGATCGCGCTGGACGCGAACACGAACCTGCAGGAGATCCCCAGGATCTTGTGCAACAATCAACGCATCGGGCAGATGGCAGCCGAGCACCTCCTGGAATGTGCATTTCCCCACTTTGCCTTTTGTGGCTTCGACCATTTCATCTGGTCTCAGAAGCGTTGTGGCAGTTTCCGTAAAACCGTGGAAGACGCCGGCTTTCCGTGTTACATCTATCGGCAGTCCCCCAAAACCCTCTTGCAGTCCTGGACACACGAGTATTTTTCCATTATGGACTGGCTGGCGGCTTTACCTAAACCGGTGGGATTAATGGCCTGCAACGACGACCGCGGCCAGCAGATCCTTGAGGCCTGCAAGATTGCAGGGTATTCCGTGCCTGAAGAGATTGCCGTGGTGGGTGCCGATAACGATCAATTGGAGTGTGTGCTCACGGCACCTCCACTTTCCAGTGTGTCGTTGAACCTGGAAAAAGCCGGTTACCAGGCGGCCGAGACCATGGACAACCTGCTCCAGGGCAAAAAAGCCGGCGATATCATCGTGGATCCAATCCAGGTCGTTCGACGTCAGTCAACCGACATTGTCGCGGTGGATGACGCAGATGTCTCAACGGCCCTGCGTTTCATTCGCGAACATGCGGATGAGTACATTCATGTCAACGATGTCACCCAGATCCTATGCGTGTCACGCAGAACGCTGTACGCCAAATTCCGCAAGGCGCTGGGACGCAGCGTACACGATGAGATTGTACGTGTGCGCCTGGCCCGTATCAGAAGTCTGCTCACGGACACGCAGCTATCGATTTCCCGCATTGCCAAGGTCATGAATTTCACCGGCCCGGACAAACTCTTTCGCTTCTTCGTCCGGGAAACCGGCAAAACGCCCACCGAGTTTCGCAAGAACACCATGGCCTACAAGAACTGAGACGAATCGAATGAGCATCTGCGGCAGATTACACCGTTTGGGGGTGATTCGATCGGCGGTTGATCCCTGTCCCACCCCCAATCACGTGCTCAACGTTTGGGTGCAGTCCGCCCGCGGGTCTTGGCCTCTTCCAGCAGGGCCTTGAGTTCGGCCACGATCCTGGGGTGCTTGCTGTACAGATTGATCGTTTCGCCCGGGTCTCTGGCGAGGTTATAAAGCTGCCCCGGGGCGTCGGGGTCGGTATCCGCAATCGCATACTGCTTCAGGCCCCACTCGCCTTCCCGTTCGTAGTTGTTGCCACCCGATCCCTTGTGATCGAGCAGTTTCCAGTCGCCCTTGCGGATGGACATCTTCAGTGTCCAAGTCTGCTGCAGCAGGTAGGGACGCACACGCCGGTTGCCCTGTGTCCCGAGCAGGACGCTCAGCATGTTGAAACTGTCCTCGGCCGCGTCGTTGGGCAACTCTGCGCCCACAATGGCCGCGCAGGTCGCAAACACGTCGGTCAAGCTCAAGGGTTCGTCGCACACGGTGCCGGCCTTCACCTTGCCGGGCCAGCGCACGATGAACGGCGTGCGGTGGCCGCCTTCCCACTGGTCGCGCTTGACGCCGCGCCAGGGGCGCGCGCCGTCGTGCTGGTGATCGCGGCGCATGGCAATGACGGTCGGCACTTCCGGGCCGTTGTCACTGGCGAACATTACGATGGTGTTGTCCGCGAGGCCCAATTCGTCCAACGTCTCCAGCAGTTCGCCCACGATCCAGTCCATTTCAAAGATGAAATCCCCATGCGGCCCCGCCTTGGTCCTGCCCTTGAATGGGTCGGCCGCAAACGAGGGCAGGTGCACGGCCTGCATGGAGTGTAGAAGGAAGAACGGTTTGCCCGGGTTCTTCCTCGCATGGCTGCGCAAAAACGCCTGGCTCTTCTTGAGGAAGACGAGGTCGACTTCTTCAAGATCGAAATTCGGTGCGATCATGCCGCGACGGTTGTCGTTGGCATAGGGGTGCTTCGGCAGATTTGTCTTGTCGAGCAAGCCGGTAGGCGGCACAGGAATGCGATCGCCGTCGACATAGGCGTAGAGCCAATCGGTCGTGGGGCAGGACGCGGTGCCATAGAACTGGTCGAATCCGCGCTGAATCGGCGCACCCGTCGCCGGGCGCGCGTAGTCAATGCGCTTGACCCCCGCCATACCGCCCTGATTGATCGGCTTACCGTCCTTGTCGTAGAAGGTCATGCCAACGTGCCACTTGCCGAACATGGCGGTGGCGTACCCCTGCTTCTGCAACATGCCGGCGAGCGTCAGCCGGCCCGCTTCGATCAGGCACGGTCCGCCCACGCCGGTAAACACGCCGCCCTTGCCGGTCCGGAAGGCCATGCGTCCGGTCAGCAGCGAGTAGCGCGTCGGCGTACAGACGGTGCTGGGCGAGTGGGCATCGGTGAAGCGCATGCCCTGCCCGGCCAGGGCATCGAGATGGGGCGTGGGAGCCTTGGCCTCGGGGTTGTAACAACCGACGTCACCATAACCGAGATCGTCGGCGAGGATGAACAGAATGTTCGGTTTGTCGGCTGCGGCGCTAATACCGACCAATACAGAAAAGAACATCAGCACGGTGGCGAAACGGTTGAGACGCATCATTGTCCTCCAGTCAGGATTAACTATAAACACCGTATGCCTGCAGGGTTTCCCACCAGGCGATGATGTTCGGCACCGGCACGGCGCCCTGGATCACGTGAATGGGCGCGAAGACGAAACCGCCGCCCGGCGCGAGATCTTCGATCCTGCGACGCGTCTCATCCCGCACTTCCTGAGGAGTACCGAACGGCAGAACTTTCTGCGTGTCACAACTGCCGCCCCAAACCGTCAGATCCTTCCCGAACTCGCGTTTGAATTGGGCCGTGTCGCCCATGCCCTTGCAGTTGACCTGCCACGGGTTAATGATATCCACACCAGCTTCGATCAGCAGGGGCAGCGTTTCATAGATCGCGCCGTCGTTGTGAAAGAAGATGTACACCTTGGATTTCGCCCGTTTCTTGATGAATTCGAAGAGTCTCTTGTGGTAGGGCCAGATGAGCTCCTTGTACATCTCGAGTGAGACCAGGAGGCTGTCCTGGGCACCGAGGTCGTCGGCACAGGAGACGACCATGACATTCTCCCCCACCGTGTCCAGAGCCTTGCCCCAATACTGCATTTTGATCTCGAGGATTTTGCTCATAATGGCATGCACGATCTTCTGATCCATGACCATGTCCATGAAGAACTGCTCATAGCCGCGCATCCACATGGCATGTTCCCACATGCCCGAACTCATGCGTCCCAGTACGTACCCTCTCTTTTCGTTGAAGACCACGTGATCGGCCCGCTCTCTCATGCCCAGATACCTGGCATCGTCGAGCGGATCGGGCCACGGATAGTCCTCGATCTCCTTGACAGTACGTGCCTCTTTCAGGGGGCTGAGGTACAGATCGTAATAATGCCCGTCGGGCATCGGCATCTGCCAGCCCATGCCGAACTCGTCGATCAGCCGGTCATGACCATCTTGCTTGCCAAGATGCCTTGCGAGCCCCGGCTTGGATGCAGGCTCGGGACGCACATGCCGCACGTCGATCTTCAATGCGTCAGCGAGATCGTCCTGCGTTCTGCCCATCTGGGTGACCTCATCGGCCAGCTCGGCCGGCTCTTCAAGGCCCAGATGGGCCCGGAGCGCTTTCAACGCATGGATATTGATGCCCGAGACCATGGTCCCGCCCAGATCGAAAGGAACGCGATCTGGTTCCCTGTGCTCCAGTGCACAGGCCAATCGTTCATACCCCGTCATAAGTGTGGTTTCCGTCATCCGCAGTGATTTCCTGTTCTAACTGGAGTTTTGCAAAATGGAGATTAGGTTTACTTTAGGGAGGAAAAATCTTCTTGTCGATTTTTCCTCCCGAGAACGCAAGTGCTTTCAGCATTTGTATTTAGGTCCCGTCTTCAAGGAAATCACACCAACGATTTCCTTGAAGAATATAAGCCTAATCTCCATTTTGCAAAACTCCTCTTCTAATAAATTCTATAGCTTGTCTTTTGGGTCGTTGTCTGCTCGAGCCAGATCACCATGGTTCTGGTGCCGTCCGTATCCCGGATGATACTTTGGCGCACGTGGCTGCCCGTCTGCTTTTTCTGGTCGATCTCGACGCGGGCCGCAGAGGCACTGCCCCAATGCTTGATCACAAAGCATGGATTCAATACAGGACTGTCTTCAGACGCGGCGAGGCTGAACGCGATCGTATCCGTCTTTTTTGTGATGGGATACGCTCGTTGCCGCTTGTCGTAGCCGTCACTGGTGCCGCCCTTGAGAGATATCATTTCAGCCGGCGTGTTCCAGGACCGGTTCAGCGTCTTGAGCTCGGGAGCCGGCAGATCGGTCATGCCGTAGATGTTGTACAGCTCCGTTCTGCCATCATCCAGGAGATGCTCCAGCCCATAGAGTGTGCCCAGACACGAAGACGTCACCCTGTCTATACCCGTAGCCACCGTGCCATCGCTCGGCAAAAGGCCAAAGGGGTAATGGTTCCAGGCGTTGTATTTAGAATGGCCGTACGCCATTCTCATGGATTCCCATTGACTGTAGACCTTCCACCAAGACCCGATCTCTCCAATGTTGAAGTGCTTGTACCTTGTGTTGATATTGGTGTACACGAGGTTCTTGCCGCCCTCAATGGGCGGGCTGTTCAGGAATGTCGGGCCCACGGAATAGTTCCACGTCTCTGTGTCACCGTTGGGGTTGGACAGGGTGACGGAATCGTAGGGCACGTTGTCCTCAGGCCGGGTGCCCGGCTGGCTCATCAGTTCATTCTGCTGGGTCTGTGCAGGCAGGTCTTTGAGCCGCCTGCTGACCTGGTAGCGCACGGCTGCCGCGTCCGGATAGATGTACCAGTACTCGTCCGTCCACAGGCCCCAGCCGTTCTTGTCGACTTTCATCCAGTCGTAGCTGATACCCACACTGGCGTTGCGCCAGTGCACCACGACCCGTGCATCGGTGTTCTCGATCAGGCGCACATGCGAATAGCGGCACATTTTGTCCGACATGTGCTCGAAGCACTGATTCGTGTAGTTTTCCGGGCCCTGGTCACTCATCCAGATGCCTCCAGGCCCCGGTTCGCTGACCAGGCTGGGCAGATAATTCGTCCCGCGCCAGAAGACAAAGCGGCAGGGCTTGTCGTCAAAGGCCACCACGATGTCTGCATACGGCCCCACACGCCACAGGCCGTCCCACTCAGGGCTGCATTTGAGTTTTGTATAGAAGGCGCCGAAGTGATCCACCTCGGCCGGTCCGGCCGGCAGCACCCAGAATTGCAGCGGCTTGGCGACCTCGGGCTTGGACCGAAGGTAGTCCGAATAGATGTCCGACGGACTCAAGGCCCTGTCGAAGATCTTGACTTCGTCGATCCGACCGCTGAACACCATATTGGAAAGGAACTGCTTGGTGATTTGACGTTCATAGGCCCAGGGAAACTGCTTTTCATGGGCCATGCCCACATACAGATTCAGATCTCCGGCGTCCTTGATCGTGCCGGATGTCTCTTTCCGACCAACCGGCACGCCGTTGAAGTACATGGAAAACCCCGAGGATTTTTCGTACACGGCCGTGACATGGGTCCATCTCAACAGAGGCGCCTTGGGACCAGCCATGAGACCCTGCCATTCGCCGTCCACGTACGCGTAGATCCCAATCTGGCCGATGTGGTTCATGCCCAGGGAATAACCGGCCTTCTTGTCCTGATCGCGGTCCACAATACCCGCCCAGTTCCACGCATATTCCTGCGGCACAATCCAGGCCTGGATCGTGAACGCACTACGCACCTCAGGCACCGCCAACGCCGGTACAGTCACCTTGTTGGTATAGCCGTCGAATGAAAGACAGGAGCCCGAAACACCCGTCCTCCAGTAGCTATCCATGCCGCCGATCTGACACCGAGTCCCCCGAGTGCTCTCTTGGGTAGTGTGGCCGCTTGGCTTCAGGCCTTCGTCGAATCTCAGCCACAAATCAGGCCGCTGACTGCTCTTTTCAACAACGGCCGGCCCCTGAACCGGTTCGCCGAGCAGGTGTTGCAGTCTGGCCGGTGCGGTCTTCTTGACCTTGATGCCCGAAGGCGTCAACTGCAATTCCTGGGTAACGACATTGGCCGGATCGTTCCAGTCATCGAGCTTGTAGCAGCCCTTCTTGACCTGCCTCAACACGGTGCCGTCCGGCCGAATCGTGAAGTATTCGTCTGCAAATTCGGCATAGTATTGCCCAATGTCGCCGCAGTAGGTTTCCCTGAAACGCGCAAAGCTGTCGCGCTTCTGGTCCGGGGCATAACGCCAGTGAACGATGATCTTGTCAGGCGTGTCCTCCACGATGCGCACGTAAGAACATTTGTTGATCTTGTCCGGACGCTCAGCAGGACCGTCACCCACAAAGGGGATGACCCTGTTCACGAAGTGTTTCTTGCCGGACGCCTGCCAGAAAGGCAAGTAGCTGTATTGGCGGCTGAACACCAGTTGGCCCGTGTGGCCCAGGTTCACGACAATGTCAGCGTATTTGCCCGTGTTGTTGTCATCGTCGTATGCCAGCCTCGTATAGTGTGCATAGAAATCCGACGACTCCGCGCACACAGGGACATCCGTTGAGAATGCAGCCGTGATAAACAGAAAAAACACGACCGTACAATGCCACACGCCCTTGTTCATAGCTCATATCCTCAGTAAAGCGTACAGGCCCCTCTGGAAACTCATGTTGGCTTGCAGGCGAACCTGAAATTCAATCTGTGTGAAAACCTTCGTCCGATCATTCCCTATGGCCGAGTTTACCGCAGCCCCCCCTCCACGGGTTCGAGTGTGACCGGACCCAGCAGACCCGACGAGATCAGCGGTGTAGCTTTGCCCTTGCCAGCCTTGTTCGTGCGTGTGACTCGGTCTTTTTCGTCGAGGAACTGATCGCCCACGAGGCGGTTGTTCCACACGTTGGTCACTGCCACCTCCAGCGTGTGCGTCCCCTGAGTGAGCGATTTGGCAGGCACTTTTACGCGGAACGGACAGGTCCAGGCCGTGCCGAGATCCTGTCCGTCCATGCGAACCTCGGCCACTTCGCGCACTTCACCGAGATCCAGCCAAACATCACCGTCGGCATCCTGGGCCACGTCAAACTGAATCGAATATGTGGCCGTGCCCGAAAAGTATTTGATTCCGTCAACTTGCGACGTTGTCCAGTCTATCAATTTGTCCCACTGAACCGATTCCGGGGCAAGCCTGCCCGGCTGGAACTTCACGGTCCATCTTCCTTCGACCGGAATTTTCTCACCGGATTCGTCCGCAAACACATCGGCCGACTGTCTCGGAGACACACCATCACGCCGGAACACCACAAACGCCGATCCAATCGCCGGTAGCTCAAGTTCGATATCGCAGGAACCATCGGCATTTCGGCCGATCACTTGGGCCGAACAGATTTCGCCTGTTACCGGATACCATATCTCGGCCCTGCCATCGGCATCACGGAACCGGCAGGTAGGCGTTTTCGTTTCTTTTGCGCTGTTGCAGACAAAATATACGTCTGCGTTATCGGCACGGCGGTGAATCGAATCGATCCGCAAAGGCCCTTCCTGGCTGCCGCCTTCCAAAACAGTGAAGTCGGGCTTTACGCCCATCTTGGCAAGCACCTGCCGGGACGTCATATTTGTGTACACCCGGCCCTTGCCAAACGCCCTGCCGGCCGGTCTCTTTTCAGAAGCCGAATCCTCCTCCGGCCAGAACTGTTCTGTGATCGCGCCGACCTGACGATCGGCCTTTGGATAACCCGTAAGCGAATTGGTGCGCATCGGCCGAACCGAGCCAACGATGGTCGCACCTTGCTTGACAAGCATCTCGATCTTTTCCAGCACCTCCAGGCAGATGTGATCGTGATCCGGCAGGACCATCGCCCGGTATCGCATGTCACCTACGACCAGTTGGCCCGTCTTCGGATCCACCTTCATGCGATCGAGGATCGACCTCGCATCGATGTAGTCGTATCCATACCCGCTGCCCAGCGTCCGAAAATTCACCGCCACGGGCTTGCCGCAGTGCAGGCATTTGTCCAGCGTGTATTTCGGCTTGATGTTCGGATCGATCCGCCGCGACGGCACCAGGTTGGGCGCCTTGTCCCCGTAGTAGAAACAAACGTCTGCCACATACGTGCCCTGCTGCATCAGATACGAACAACGCGCCATGTAGGTGAGCATCGGTCCCGACTGCTTCCACCAGGTGTTGTTGGCGTTGAAATGCTCGCCTGCGTGGTACACGTAGCCCGGCAAACCGGCCTCGGGCGGGTTGTGCGCGAAGGTGTGGAAGGTCACCCGGTTCAGACCGTCACAGATCGCCACATCGAAGAGCTGCTTGTAGTGCGATGGGCCGTCGAGCCAGTACCGCCAACCGGTGAGGGATTCCGAATCCACGTACCGACGCCCGTAGAGATTGGCCGCACTGGCCGCTTCCTTGGTCACCCAGAACCGGCTGCCATTCCAGAACTCACCGCGCGGGATGTCCGCTTCGCCCAGCGCCCAAATCGGATCCACCCGAGGAGAGCCCCCGTGACCGGCCTCGGCGCAGAGCTGCATGCCGTGGCGGTTCAGGATCTCCCGACTCCTGCGGAAATGCCGTTCCGTGATGAGCTCGCCCACGGTCTTGCGATAATCGGCCATGAAACGGGTTTGGATGTCCTTATCGGTCAACTCCCAGCCCTCCAGAAGCGGCAGATATTTGCCCGGGTCGTAATGCCGGCGTTTTTTGAACTCGTCAACAAAATCCTCCGTCCAGTCGTTCGCCCAGTGCACCTCATAGCTGTCGTGCGACATGATCTTCAAGATCTTGTGCCCCGGATCGATCTGCCCCAGCTTGTTGATCATGTGCAGCATGTGCCTTTCGGTCGCTTCTGCACTGAGATGATCGATGATCAAGCCGTTCGAGTTGGGGCTCGGCACGACCAGTTTCTGATTCGTGCCGCGGCAGACAAACCGCAGGATCGTCCAGTCCCCTGCAGGCACGTCCCATCGAAGCCGGCCCTTGTCATCCATCTTGCCGGTCAGGTCGATCCCGGCATCCAGCGAAGCGAGCTTTTTGTCCTTCGATCGAGGCACCGCCAGGACCGAAATGTTACAGTAATACGTGTCACTGTCACAGGGCACCGGCAGCACGTCATCGAACTTTGACGGCCCCGTCACATCGACCGAACTGCTGGCGATCCGCTTGCTGCCGTCAGATTTTTTCACCCAGGCCCCGCCGGCGTTCCAACTGCTAGCGGCGATCATATTGAGTTCCAGCCCAAGGCGTTTGGCCTCTGTCATGGCGTGTTTCACGGACTTCAGGGATTCTTCCCCCAAAAACGCCGGCCCGACAGGAACAATCCCCACGGGCCGGATCACCCCAATGTCCCAGATCTCAAACCCGCGCATCCCCAGCGCCTTGGCCTCTTCCATTTCACGCGTCATCTGCTCATGGTCCACATAACCATTGAGCCAGCACCAAAGCGCTCCCGGCCGAGCCTCCATAGGTGGATTGACGAACGCGGTCTGCGAAACCCGATCGGCCGCACTGGAACAACCGCAGACAACGAAACAACCAACACACGCAGTAAGCAGCAGCACACAAACACTTGCACGAATCCTGTTTGCAAACCGACTTGCAATCAATCCCTTAACGAAGGTATTCGTCATTGGGGTCTTCATGGGAATCCTTTCAAAAACTCGAATTGTAAACCACGGATCTGTTTTCCGAGAATCGCAGACAAGCCAGACCCCGGATTCAGGACCGCTCATGATAACGCTTTGTTCATTTCACCAGATTTGATGTATTGAAACCTTCGATATACATGTCGAACTGGCCCACCGGCTCAAATGTGTCCTGGTCGTATCCCGCGCCGGCATATACCGCGAGCATGTTGGTTCCCTTGCGGAAAAACTTGTAATTGCCTCCGCTAATATCGTACTGCTTGTAAAACGGCCTGTTTTCCCACCAGATGTAATTGAATATTTGCCTGCCGTTGAGATAGACTGTAAATCCTTTGTAGGCGAGGACGCGGAGTCGATACCTGTCGAAGTCGAGCGAATCCAGTTCAAAGGTCGTTCGCATGAGTATGAACTCACCGTTGCCCCAACTGGAGTTATTCTCGAGAACAACTTTATTGTTCCTTTGTTTAAATACGCCAATGCCGACAGGTGCCTTGCCTTTGTTCCATTTGCTGTCATCAAAATCGGATTTGTACCAGCCTTGAAGTTCTTCCGGCAGATCAATCTGACGATGCCGCTTTCCTTCACTCTTATGCATCACATCTTTGCCAACGGGTTCAATCGTGGTATAGCACCAGATGCGATCTTCCGAAGCGGGCGTTCCAATCCGTTGCCAACCGACATTGGGATTCTTCAGTTTCGTGAAATCGATGAGCACGTCCATCAAATTCGGATTCAATGTCCCTGCGTTCATCTCCCTGATCATCCCGTCTCTGTAACTGTAAACAATCTCGGTAACAATGTCGCGATCCTCGCTGCTCAGCTTGTCCAATTGCTTAAGCAGTTCCTTTCCGATGGCTGCGACTCTTTCCGTTCCTATCTCGTCGGATCGCTTTTGTGTAATCCTGGCGATTTCGACGGCGGTATCAGGATACTTCACGCATTCAAGGGCAACTTTGTAAACGTTCTCGGCGCCTTCGGCGGCCCGGTCTCCTTCGAGAATGGTGCTTTCCCTGGCAGCTTTCAACATTCCAGCCAATATGAGTTTGCCTGCCGGACTGTCGGGTTTGTTTTCCCTGAGAGCTTTGGCCATGCTGGAGAGCATTCTCCCGCGCGGCATCGTGTGATATTCGGTTGCCATCATCTTCAACAATGTCGGTACGATTCTGCGGTACAACACCTCATCTTTTTCGAGCCCCGACAGAGCCATGAAGGCGGACTCACGCAGCCACCAGTCCGGATGGGTTGTCCAGGGAATGATTAGCGATTGACACGACGCGACGTCCTTGGCCGGTGCAAATTGCAGGGCACTCAATGCCCCGTCGACCACCCATAACGACTCGGCTGGATCGGTAAGCATCTTTTGTATCGCGGCGACCATCTTCGGTGAGAAATCTTCCAGCTTGATCGTGTTCCGGCCGGACCTGAACCAGTAATTGTAATCAATAATCCCGTCCAGGGCCGCACGTCGCACACGCGGATCGCTATCGAACAGGAGGTTCTCCAGTTCATCAAAAGCGCCCGTCGCACGCAGAGCCTTTGCCGCCTGAGCGCGAATCATATAGCGGGCGTGATACACATTCTTAAGCATCTCCTGTTTCACAATACTCTCGAGGTCCTGTGGTTTGTGGTACGCACTGCCGAATTTCCAGAAGGGAACATGGATCGGCTCTTTCTTGCCATACTCATTGTATTTCGGATTGTTTTCTACGGAAAGAAACGCCAGGTCCGCCTCGGTGCCCCAGAGCGTCTCGGGCAATGTAAAGGGTTTGGCGTATTTCGAGCGAGGGGCCCCGGTCATGCGAAGCTTCTTCAGCGGCGCGGTATAAGACAATGCCACCGCGGCGCCGGAACCGACGTCATCAAAGCGAACGGTCGTCGCCATCCCCAGCGCTCCCGACGGACGGCGACTCAAATCGTACCACCACTGCAGGTGATTCATAATGTCATGATACTGCGTGGCATCAAACTCGAGCGTATACGCCGAAGAAATACCCCGCCAGATGCCGTCGCCGCGACCGTCGTCGCCGTGGCCTGTTACCATGATCGGATAACTGGTAACCATCGACATGCTAAGGTACTTTTTCGCCTTTTCGTAAATACCGACATTGCCCTGCGATCCCGAGGCAACCTGCATCATAGCCGCAGCCATACCGTCTTTGCCGTTTGAACCGAGACCGCCCTCCGGACGATGATCGCCGTAAGGCACTGTGCCATGACCGACAAATCGATACCAGTAACGCAATGAGCCGGTCAACGTATCCTGATCGACATCCACACCACACTCTTTTCCCAGAAGCAGGGTCGTCAGTATCTGAGCGCCGGCCGGGTTCATAAGGCCGCCTGCAACATACCCGGGTGAAATGCCTGTGCCCCAGTGTACCCATCCGCGTCCGAACTTCTGACGCTTCTGTGCATCATCGCAATAATACTGCAGGATCGGCAGAACCGATTTGTCACCCGTGCGCAGATAATACTCGCCACAGGCAATACCGTTGTAGCCATTGTTCCAGGTGTGATCTCCGATCGCATTGACGTCTTTCGGGAAGTTAGCGAAGTACTCTTTCACTACCGGCAGATAACTGTCGTCCCCCGTTGACATCAAGAACAGACACGTCAGCGCTCCGCCGATCCCTCGGCTGTCGAAATATGTCTTCTTGAATTCCTTGTCGGTCGCGTAGAAATCGGCGGCCTGCTTAATGATCCGCCTGGATTTTTGACAATGGATCGGCCAGGTCTTGCTGTATGCTCCCAAGACCGGAATGCGAACTGTCACTTGTCTTGTGGCAGCGTCTTCGCTGTCTTTTACGTCGAATACCATTTTCCCGTCGGTGGCCTCTGCCAGTGTTAGGGCTTTGCCGAGAACAACGTACAAATTGTTGCCCTCGAACGGTACACCGTTTACGCCGATAATGATCTGACCAACCGTAAATTTCCCGTCCGCAGGAGAATTGGGTACTGCACCTTCAAATTTGACAACAAGGCCCTTGTAAATCCTGGCCTTGATTCCCGTCGCACCTATGCAGTTGATGTTCTTTTGCGTTTTAAGATCGGGACGTGAGCTGTATATCTGCCCTGCATCTTCTCCGAACACACCGGCCTGACCGAAAGGCACGAGAGATAGGATCGCGACAAGAAACAAACTGCTCACTGCGAAGAACCGAAAACCGCTCAAAGCATTTCTTGGGCTCATAACTGCCAACTTTCTTAATTAATCTGCACGGAAAATACGACGAACGCAATGGTGTCCGCTCATCGGCCCGGGTATGCCGGTCCCAATAAGCTCACTCTTGATTTCCTTCGCATCAGCTACCTACTTCTTCTGCGTCTCGGAACTTGGCTTTTCCAAAACGGGTTTTAGCTCAGCAATAGTCGCCTCGGCTTCCTTGAACCGCCTTTCGATATCAGCCTGCCGAAGCATTTTGCGGAGTTCGCCGGAAATCTGACGACTGTTTTTCTTGTCAAAATCTTTGACTTTGACGGGAGTTTCTTCGAGGAGCCAGCCGTCGCTTCGTTGCGTGGCCAAGGGGATACCGCGTCCATTGACGATGTTGGATATTGGATTTCTCGCCCAGGCATGACGGTAATGGACCGGCTCAGCAACAAAGGGGCTGCTCAGCACGAGGACGTCTCGCTGATACTTGGGTCGATTGCGGTTGTCCACCGAGCCATCGGTATACCACTGGACGTCGGCGGGATAGAAGCGGCGGTCCCTGCCGGCGATGGCGAACCCCATCATTTTGCCCTCACTGTCGTCTTTGGTTTGAATGGAGGTGCTCATCGTCAGTCGGATCGTACCGTCGTCAATGGTTACATCCTCGATCAAGGGGGGCAGCCAATACAGATCGGCATCTCCGCCTGTGAGGATATTGTACTGAGAAACGAGCGCCCATTTGGCGACGCGTTCACCAGCCGGGACTTTAATCTGTGGATGGTACCAGCTCTTGCGAAGGTCGAAAGAACTGACAAAGCCGATTCCCTTGTCACCGGCATCACGAAAATCGCGAAATGCCTTGTACTGCGTCTCTCTTATGAGTGCACCCACGTCGTACATCGGTTCGAGATAATTCTCTCGGGTCTGCGGTTCGCCTGCGGTACAGAGGGATATGATGCAGAACGGCATCTGAGCATCGTTGAACGCCGAGCGCCAGGCGGTGATCATTTTCCCGAAGACCTGCTGGTACATCCTCGCCCCGGCAGAACCCTCAAAGCAATTGTTGAACCCATGGTGAAAAACGGCGCCCTTGACGGAAATCCCTTCAAGGGGACGGATCACACTGGCGTAGCAATAGCCGGGTCTGTTCTTGTCTGCCACCGGGCCGGGCCGCAGGTCACTCGGGGGTTGGCTGTCTGCCGGCAGCGGATTGCCCTGCTCCGCCAATCGTTGTTTTCTCCGTTCGTAATCGGCGATCCGCTTTTGCAGGTCGGCCTGGGCGTCATAGGCGGCGATCTTGTCTTGCCACTGCTGGAGCTTTTCCCTGGTTTCGCGGCCCTTGATCTGACGCAATACGGCCTCGGGCGTCCACGTTTCCACGGTGGTCCCGCCAATCGACGCATCGATGAGTCCGATGGGCACCTGGGTCGCCATGTGGACGCGGCGCCCGAAGACATACCCGATGGCCGTAAATTCCTTCACGGTTTCAGGCGAACAAACTTCCCAGTCGCCCTTGCGGAAGTGCCGGCCGAACCATGAACTCCACTCGTACAGTCGTTCAAAACTCTTGACTGAATCGAAGCCCTTGCCCCATGGCATGCTCAGCAGCCGGATTTGGGGAAAGTTCGCTGAAACGATTTCCAAGGCTCCGTCGTCGACCTTGGCTATCTCAAATTCCATATTGCTCTGGCCGCCGAGAATCCACACATCACCGACGAGGATGTTTTCCAGCTTCAGCGTCTTATCCCTGCCATTGACCGTCATCACCTGCGGCGTGCTGTTAGCCGGCATCGCCTTCAGCGTCACTTCCCACGATCGATCCGCCTTGGCGGTGGTCTCGGCAGTCTGGCCTGCAAACGAAACCGTCACTTTCTCACCAGAATCCGCCCAGCCCCAGACCGCAACCGGCTTATTCCGCTGAAGAACCATGTCCGACTGGAAAACGTTGCCCACACACAGACCTTCTCCGATGGCCGGAACTCGAACGACATCCTCACGAGGCATCTTCCCCCGGTTATCCTGAGCGTGGACAACAATGCCGCAGGAAAACACAGCTAAGAACAAACACGGGTAAATCACATATCGTTGCATTTTAATCCTTTCCGTGACATGAGTAACATCGCCTGATATCTAACTATGCCGTTCTTCGATAGCCCGATCTTCCGACCGCGTTCCGACGCGTCTTACTCGACGAGGATTGCCAAGTCGAAGTGTGAGGCCGGCCTTTCCTTGCGACAGTGAACTGCGATCGTGTTGGTTCCTTCACACATCGCATTTTTCAATTCCTCGGTGAGCATGTGCAATTGGTACACCCTGGAAGCTCTTGCGCTGAGGATCTTTCGTCCGTTGAGATAGACCTCGGTTTGGCCGTTGTTGCTAAGCACAATGCCGCCCTGTTTCAGCTTGCGGCCGTCGAATTCAAAGGTCTTCCTGCAATAGATGTCCGGAGTCTTCCATTCCGTCCGTTTGGCATTGTTATTGGCGAAGGGCGCCAACCCGGTCTTCCAAGCCTTGTCGTCAAAATTCTCCTTCATCCAGTCGCCTGCCGGTTTCTCGGTAACATACCTGTAAGGGGTATTCAATTTGCCGTCCTGCTCGGCGCCAACGAGCACCTTCCACCTGGCACTGACGGTCTTCACAATGGGCTGTGGAGCTTGCGGTTCATCGCGTTCGTAGGCGGCCTGACGCGAGGTGATCTCGTGCAGTTTCCCGGCGTCGAACTTCGGCTTGCGGTTGTAATAGTAGAGACCGTTCTTTTCCTGCTCGATATCGGTCAACTGGGTGTAGCAGAATCCGAACAAGTTCGGATTGTCGAGCATGGCATCGATGGTACCCTGGTAGCGGGTGTAGAACTCCTCGAGGGTCTTGGGACCTTTGCCATAACTCCAGCCGCCCTCGGTAGCCCAGCCAATACCGCCGATCTCGCTGATCATAAACGGAACGCCGCGGTCGGCGTTCGAGACCGCCGGATTATAATAGCGTGCGGGAGGATACGGACCTTCCGGCGCAGCACAGAAGTAGTCCATCCACCTCTGGCGGAGGCGATCCGGATCGCTGGCATAGTCGTGCATGTCCCGAACTTCCGGTTGGGCCAGCGTGTGGGTCCATCCGCTGGTCTCCAGAGCCGGCCGGGTCGGGTCCACAGCCTTGGTAACGTTCCAGACCATCTGCTGCAACTCGCCGGTTTGCTCGTGGTTCTCATTGAAGGGGCACCAGCCGACGATGGACGGATGGTTGCGGTCACGCCGCAAGATCTCGATCCATTCATTCACGACGGCCGAGAACCCCTCACGCTGGTTGCTATAGCCGGCGTTGGGATACTCACCCCAGACGATGTAGCCGAGCTTGTCGGCCCAATAGAGAAATCTGGGCTCAAAGACCTTCTGGTGGAGGCGCGCACCGTTGTAACCGCAGGCCATGGCCAGTTCGATGTCGCGCTTGAGCGCCTCGTCCGAGGAAGCGGTCCACAACCCCTCGGGGTAGAAGCCCTGGTCAAGGATCAGGCGTTGGAACACCGGCTTGTCGTTGATGAGGATTCTGCGACCGTCGATCGCAATTTTGCGCAGGCCGAAGTAACTCTTCATCTCATCGATCTTCCGCTTGCCGCTGAAAAGGGTAAACTTAAGATCGTAAAGGAACGGCGCACCGGGTTGCCAGAGTTTCTTCTCCTTGAGCTTGAGCACCAGCCGGTTCTGCCACGGGCCGCTGCTGGTGTCGGAACCCACCAGCCGGCCTTCGGCGAATGCTTCGGCCTTGAGTGTCAGGTCCTTGGCCGCACCGTTGATCTTCGCCTCGATCAGCACCTGCAAGTGGTCCGGATCGGGAACCACCGAAATGCTTTCGACAAACGAGGACCCGACCGCTTCCAGCCACACGGGCTGCCAGATTCCGGTCGTGCGAGTATAGAAACAACTGCGGCTCTGGCCGTTACACTGCTTGCCGCGGGGTTGAAGACCCGACCATTGGTCATCGAGAACCTTCACCACCACTTCATTGACGCCCTCTCGGAGGAAACCGGTGATCTCGAATTGGAAATCGACGCTCTCGCCAATGTGTGTTCCGGCATAATGGCCGTTGATGAACACCCACGCTTTGTAATCGACTCCGCCGAAATGAATCCTGATCCGCTTGCCCTGCATGGCGGCCGGCACCTTGAAAGTGCGACGATACCAGACGTTCTTCAGTTTCCGGGTATTCCCAAATCCGATGCCCGACAATTTACTCTCGGGACAGAAGGGAACGATGATCCGATCCTTGAGCACCTGCCCATAGGTCAGCCCCCGGGAAGCACCATCGGCCTCCTCGTCGATCTCGAACTGCCAAACGCCGTTGAGCGTCATCCAGTTCGCGCGGAACAAGTCGGGTCGCGGATGCTCGGGCCGCGGCACAATGCCAGGGGCATCGCCGAGGTAGTCCAATGCCTCGACCCTGGCTTGTGTTTGCTTGTCGTTGTCCTTGTTTCGACCCCCAACAGAATCAACGAAAACGCAGCAGAGCAAACATACGGCTGCGTTAAGAAAGACTATTGATCTCATGGCTTTCATTCTTTTTTTGCGAATGCTTGAATTGGTTTCCGGTTTTGCCGTGGGTATCGACTTCGGAAATCCCGGCCGTATCAGCGCCATCTGTCTTGCCATCTTTTCAACTCGTTTGCATTCTTGGCCTGGTGCTCGTCGAGCAAATGCTGAGCGTCTTTGAGGCGGCGATCCATATCGTACAGCCGGTTCGCCTGCCGTGCCAGATTCGTTGTCTGCCGGTCTGCCTTATCACCGAACTTGGCGGGTACCTCGTAAATCTTCCAGTCATCGCTGCGCTGGGTTGCCAATATCGCTGAGTCAAAATTGTACCTGGGCTTGAGGTTTCCCATCGGATTGCGTCCCCACGCATACCGATAGTGAATCGGATTGGCAACATACGGGCTGGAAAGCACGATTGTCTGATAATCGTAAACCGGCCGGTTGTGGCTGTCTTTTCTGATGACAGCATGCTCAGCTTTGGCCGGTTGGAAACGCCGATCTTTGCCGGCAATCGCAAAGCCTTCGATAGGATTGTCATGCCCAGCATCGACAGGCACGTCAAATGTCAAAACGATCTTACCGCCTTCCGTCTTCATTCCGGTTATCAGAGGCGGCTTCCATGCAATATTCTTGCCGTATTGCGTGGCCAGGGCCCAGCGTGCCATGCGCTCCCCCACTGGGACCTTGAGTCCCGGGTGATACCAGCTTCGCCGCATGTCATAGCTACTGGCGAACCCGATGTTCTTGTCACCGGCTTCGACATAGTCGAGATACGTCTGGTACTGCGCCTGACGAATATACGGTCCTTCATTGATCATCATTTCCAGGTAGTTGTCCAGGGTCTGGGGCGGACCATCAGTGCACAGCGAGATAATACCAAACGGCATCTCTGCATCATCGAAAGCCGCCCGCCATGCCTCTATCATCTTCGCGAAGACCTGGTAATACATCACATGCCCCTCCGGCTGCGCCGCATTGGTGTACCCCTGGTGCCAGATAGCGCCTTTGACCGGCAGACCGGCGATCGGGGCAAGCATGCTCGCATAGCAGTTGCCCGGCCGGTTATAATCCATTGCAGGCCCGGGCCTTAAATCAGACGGAACCGTACGGTCAGCGGGAATTTTCTTCCCATCCTTTTTCATACGCTCAACCCACTGGTGATGCCGTTTGATCCGGTCCTGAAGATCCTTCTGCGGGTTGAATTCAGCGATCTTCCTGTCCCATTCGGCCAGCATGGCCTTGACCTCAGGCGTATCGGTCGCCTTGAGCACATCGATCGGCAACCAGGTCTCAAGACACGTTCCACCGCGGGAAACATCGACCACGCCGATGGGGATCTGCGAAGCCATGTGAATACGTCGTGCGAACACGTATCCTATTGCCGAAAGTTCCTGGACAATCTCCGGTGTGCACACGTCCCAGTCGCCTTTGCGGTAATGCTGGTTGAAAAAGCTGTGCCACTCGTACAGACGCGGGAACCCTTTCTTTGCTTTCGGCCCGTTCTGGGCAGGCACCGTCAGGATACGAATGTTGGGATAGTTGGCCGACGCGATCTCCAGGCTGCCATCTTCCGTGCGGCAGATCGGGTGCTCCATATTGCTCTGTCCGCCCAGGACCCAGATATCACCGACAAGGATATTATCAAGTTTGATCGTTTTACCATTGCCTTTGACGAATATCTCGCGAGGCTTGGAACTGGCCGGCATCGCAGGAAACGTCACTTTCCACGAGCGGTCTTTCCCAACCGTGACGGACCGCTGCTGACCGTCAAGTATTACCTTCACCTTTTCGCCCGACGCTGCCCAGCCCCAGATTCGAACGGGTTTGTCACGCTGAATGACCATGTTGGACTGAAACAGATTGTGCAGGCACAACCCTGGTCCTATGGCAGGGACCTCAATACGATCTTGACCCCGTGTTAAATCCGCAGGCCTGCCCGCCGCTATTACAGACGTTTGCATCGCCACCAGCGCAGCGCACAGGGGCAATACGACTCGGGTTCGATGATTTGTTTTCATTCTTCCATGTTTTGCTTTGTTTGAACGCATCATCATTGCCGCTTCTATTTGGCCTCTGGTGTGTGATTCGTGTTGACTCCCCAGGCA
>Ga0272441_10006172_pt1 | contig 20282 bp, 13 predicted proteins | sample SSMProp6N_FD_193582 | JGI IMG/M metagenome (GOLD analysis project Ga0272441, IMG submission 193582) | Marine sediment archaeal communities from Little Sippewissett salt marsh, Falmouth, MA, United States - SSM-Prop-6N | ecosystem: Environmental > Aquatic > Marine > Wetlands > Sediment ...
AAAACGCACTTCAGATCCCATAGGCTAAATCCAATACTTCCAAAAGATTGGCCGTTTCTAGCCAAAACATATAAAAATCTACAATAAAAACAACTTAAATCCGTTAAATCACGTAAGTAGAGGATTCTATATAGAGTCTATCCCCGGTTCAAGCGCAAAAAGTGAAAAAAATCACGATTTTCTAAAAACTTTCTTGCCAATTGTGCAAATTTCCGGTCGTTTCTTCAAATTTTTGCGCTTTTCTTACATTTTTTTACAGGAATTGCCCTGTTTTCTTTTGATTCTTGCCAGTTTTACTATACTTTTGTACAGTAAAATAATAAAAAGAGCAACAAGAGCTGTGTAATACAACAATAAATAATGTTGATAGTCTTTTGGATTGTTAAATGAATTGAAAAACCGACAATGTTTGGCCCGTACATGGAACTAAAATATTCGGGATGACCAATGAAAATAGTACGGCAAAATAATTAATTTGCCTTATGGTTTTGAGGGACAAAATGTATGAAGTCTCTTAATCGGCCCACTCTGGAAAGACTATTGCTGTATTATCATTTCATCGACCATCATCTGGTAGCAGAGGATGGCAGTACAGTTTCCAGCACCAGAATTGCCAAATTCATGGATTTGGATGATACCCAGGTTCGCAAGGATCTGGCGGCTATCGGCTTGAGGGGCCGACCAAGGGTGGGATTTGTGATTTCCGAGGTTAAAAGCAGGATACGTAACATACTAGGGTTCGAAGAAGATTACCGAGCTGTGGTCGTGGGGGCAGGGCGTCTGGGGGGAGCGATAGCCTCCTATTCGGAATTCCGGGTTTATGGTCTGGATATTGTAGCCCTATTCGATAATCATCCGGATAAAATCGGCCGGACGATCGGCAATCATGTCGTGCAGCCCGTGAGCCAACTACAAACCATTGTCAAACAGAGCAAGGTCAGACTTGGTGTCATTACTGTACCAGCCGAGGCGGCGCAGGATGTAGCAGAGAAATTGGTACAATCGGGGATAAAGGCGTTGTGGAACTTTTCTCCGAAAAATCTAGTTGTACCCAAGACAGTAACAGTGCGCGATGAGCATCTATCAGTAGGGCTGGCAGACTTACTATATCATCTCAAAAGGTCGGATTAAAATTGGCTATCTGGTATAGTCATGATTCTTGCCGGAGCCCAATCCTGGTATCTGCCTTTTAATTTGTCAGTATGGAATGGCCAGCGTAATTAGTGATAACATAATTATCCGGGAAACCGACTTGATCAGAGCAAACTAATGTTGAAAGAAAATATGAATCTACAAAAAAATACGCGACGAGATTTTATCAAGACTTTGGGGCTGGGAGCAGCCGGTATGCTGCTTGGATGTTCACTGCTAAAATCTGCTCCAAAGAAAAAACGGCCTAATTTTGTATTTATTCTGGTTGATGATCTGGGTTGGACGGATCTGGGATGCTTTGGCTCATCATTTTATGATACGCCGAATATCGACAGGTTATGCGCTTCGGGCATGAAATTTACGAACGCATATGCCGCCTGCCCGGTTTGTTCGCCCACACGGGCCAGTATCCTTACAGGAAAGTATCCTCAACGGGTAGGGATCACCGATTATATAAATCTTGCAGGATGGAATCAGCCGGAGAAATGGCAACGCAATACAAAACTATTGCCCGCTAGTTATAAGGACCGGCTCGCCCATCAAGAAGTTACCCTCGCAGAAGCTATGAAAGAAGCGGGCTATGCCACTTTTTTCGCCGGGAAATGGCATCTGGGCCCGGAGGGTTTTCTACCGGGCAACCAAGGATTTGATGTGAATAAAGGCGGCAGTGAACGAGGTGGGCCTTATGGCGGTAAGAAATACTTTTCTCCCTATGACAATCCTTACCTGAAGGATGGTCCAGATGGCGAACATCTGCCGGACCGTTTGGCATCGGAGACAGTTGCATTCATCAAGACGCAAAAGGACAAACCCTTTTTGGCATATCTTTCATTTTATTCCGTACATACACCTCTTATGGCCCGGGAGGATTTGCAAAAAAAATACACAGAAAAGGCAAAAAAACTGAAATCCAACCAGCCAATCTGGGGAAAGCAGGGCAATAGAAAAGTTCGATTGGTCCAGAATCACGCAGTGTATGCGGGAATGGTGGAGGCGGTGGACCTGGCAGTGGGTAAGGTGCTGGGCGCCCTGGATAAATTGCAGCTCACGAAAGATACCGTAGTTATTTTCATGTCCGATAATGGAGGACTGAGTACTTCGGAAGGTCATCCCACCTCAAATCTTCCTCTGCGGGCTGGCAAAGGCTGGCTATATGAAGGTGGAATTCGTGAACCCATGATCATCCGGGCTCCGGGGATTACCAAACCCGGCAGTATTTGCTCTGAGCCGGTCATCAGCACCGATTTTTATCCTACGATTTTGGAGTTGGGCTGCCTACCTGCCAAACCGGATCAACATGTTGATGGCGTGAGCCTGGTTCCTTTACTGGAAAATCACTCCCTGCCACCCAGAGCTCTATTTTGGCATTATCCTCATTACGGCAATCAAGGCGGATCGCCTGGCGGGGCAGTACGATCAGGTGAATATAAACTGATCGAATTTTACGAGGACAATCATGTCGAACTCTACAACCTCAAGGACGATGTCGGTGAAAGAACTGATTTGTCGCAAAAGTTATTTGGAAAAACCCAAGAGCTGCGGCAAAAGTTGCACGCCTGGCGAAAAGAGGTAAACGCCCGGTTGCCGAAACCGAATCCAGATTATAAGGCATCTAACGCGCCAACGCATTAAGCAACGGATGGCAACGATAACCAAGTGAATACGTTGGTTAGGTTATTGGGTAAACGCGTATAAAATTTAACACTTATAAGTTTACGCTTGGGCGCCACCTGGTTGTCTCTATTTTCTTGCGAAGTTCGATGATTTCGGGTAGTATTTCACAAAAGGACAATCAGTACGCAAATCCTGAACAGGAGCCCAAACATGAACAGCAAGATGAATCGGCGCGATTTTTTACGGAATAATGCCGTCGGGACAGGGACAGTGTTATTAGGCGGAGGTTTGATGAACCTTTCGGCAATGAGCGAAGAGAGGAATCAATGGCCTCCAAAAATGCCGATGGTAAAAATATATAAGGTCTATGTGGGACGGACCGGGGGGATATACCTTTCCCGACCTACGGCGGAAATTGAGAAGTTCGAGAAATACCTAGGGGGAATAGAGAAAAAGCTCGGCAACGTCAAATTTATCGGGGGGGATATTCTCCCTCCGGCCAAGGTGGAAAATATCATACCCAATCTTAAAGAGGCCGACGGTATTTTGTTTTTTCATCTTTCCGGTCATGGGGGCGAGGCACCCTTTGTGACTCTCAATAAATTAGTCGAGGTGGGGGTTCCCACCGCAGTCTTCTCTCAGCCTTTCAGCGGGCATGGGTGGATGTATTTCCCCCAGTTACAAAAAGAGGGTAAAAAGGTTGTCCTATTACCTACGAGTGACTGGTCTGAGTTAGACGAAATTGCGGGGCTTATGCGGGTGCAGCCGCATCTTCAGCAGACTCGTCTTCTGGTAATTCGGGGTCCCCAAGGTACCGCAGCGGCCTGCTCGACAGAGAAGGTAAAAGAGCGGCTGGGCGTGGAGGTGATCCCTATTACGGTGGAAGAAACCCTCAAAGCCCATAAGGAAGTTGCTCTGAAAGATGCCGAAGCTGAGGCAGAAAAATATTGGCTCAAACCGGCCAAAAAAATCGTCGAACCTACTCGGGCCGAGATAATTAATGCGACTCGCTTCTACCTGGCGGTCAAAAACCTTATGCTTAAGCATGGAGCGCAAGCAGTGGCGAGCTCGAACTGCATGGGGGCACCGGCGAAAGGTTGCCTGGCATTTAGTAAGCTGAACGACCTGGGACTAGTAGGTGCTTGTGAAGGCGATATGGACTCCACCTTAACCATGCTTATGTTCGCCTATGCTTTTGGGATACCCGGCTTTATCAGTGATCCGGTTATCGATACGGCCCGGGATGATTTAATTCATTTCCACTGCACTTGTGCTACCAAGATGGACGGTCCAACCGGCAAGCGTTTGCCTTTTTCCATCCGGACCCAGAGTGACAGCGAAAGAGGGGTCGCTCTGGAGGTGGAAAATCGTATAGGTCAGGATGTTACCTGCGCCAAGTTTGTCAATCTCGATACGATGCTCATCTCTACGGGTAAGATATTCGAAATTACCCACGATGAACTGGGTTGTCGTACGCAGTTCCATACGAAAGTTGCCGACGCCCGAAAAATGTTCCATAACTGGGGGGCCGGAATCATCGAAGGCGGCACCATGACCCTGCTGCACCGGGCAGTATTTTACGGTGACCATACACAAAATATCAAACATCTGGGTAGTCTCATGGGCTTTAAGGTTGTCGAGGAAGGTTAATCCTAGCGCGGCTTAAGGCCGTCACACCTAAGCAATATCAGTTTATCGCTCCTAGGAGGTATTATGGCAGCATTTAAGTGTTCGCGTCGTGATTTTATGAAAGCACTGGGCCTGACTGCGGCCGGAGTTTTTTGGCCAAACAGGCTCAAAGCAGCCAAGAAAAAATATCCCAATATTGTACTAATCTATGCAGATGATCTGGGCTATGGCGATGTGAGTTGTTACGGAGCTACCAAGGTCAAGACCGGGAATATCGATAAGATAGCTTCCGAAGGAACACGATTTACCAACGCCCATTCTCCTTCGGCGACCTGTACGCCTTCGCGTTATGCGATGCTGACCGGTGAATATGCCTGGCGCAGGAAAGGTACTGGAGTTCTGCCCGGCAACGCGAAGATGATTATTCGGCCGGGGCGAACTACATTACCATCAGTTTTGCAGAATGCCGGATACACTACCGGGGTTGTTGGCAAATGGCACCTAGGACTGGGAGATGGAAATATCAACTGGAACAGCGAAATCACACCCGGACCGCTGGAAATTGGTTTTGACTATTGTTTTCTTATCCCCGCGACCGGTGATCGGGTGCCCTGTGTGTTTGTAGAAAATCGAAAGGTGGTGAATCTTGATTTGCAAGATCCTATCCAAGTCAGCTACAGTGAACCTATAGGTACGGAACCGACAGGCAAGGATCATCCCGAACTACTGAAGATGCATCCCAGTCACGGGCATGACCAAACTATTATCAACGGTATCAGCCGAATCGGGTATATGAGCGGGGGGAAATCTGCACGCTGGGTTGATGAGGAGATAGCGGATGTTATAACTGAAAGAGCCGTTCGCTTTATCGAAAAAAACAAAGATAAAACTTTCTTCCTTTATTTCGCTACGCATGACATTCATGTGCCGCGCGTTCCAAATCCTAGATTTGTCGGCAAAACCGGTATGGGGCCACGGGGCGATGCGATTGCTGAACTGGATTGGAGTACGGGTGAAATACTCAAGACCCTGGAACGTTTGAATCTCGCGGAAGATACTCTCTTAATCTTTACCAGTGATAACGGCCCCGTCGTCGATGACGGCTACCAGGATCAGGCGGTGGAAAAACTCGGAGAACATAAACCGTCCGGTCCACTGCGCGGGGGCAAATACAGTGCTTTTGACGCCGGGACTCGAGTACCATTTATCGTACGTTGGCCGGGTAAGGTTAAGTCAGGTACTTCGGATGCCCTGTTGTGTCAGCTCGATTTGATGGCAACGTGCGCAGCGCTTACGAATCAGAAGCTATCCGACAAGGAAGGCCCCGACAGTGTCAGTGTTCTCCCGGCATTACTAGGAAAAAAAAGTAAGGGCCGCGATCATTTGGTTGAACATGCCGGTACCCTGTCGGTGATTCAAGGAGATTGGAAGTATATTGAACCTCGTAAAGGACTGAAAATCCTTAAGCATGTTAATATCGAAACGGGTTTCGACCTTGAGCCCCAACTGTATAATCTCAAGACTGACGTAGGTGAAAAACATAACCTGGCTAAACAGTATCCGGAGAAAGTTCAGGAATTAGCCATCCTTCTGAAAAAAATTAAATCCGCCGGATTTCACCAGGAAACGTAAGCCTGTGCGGTATTAGGTTTTGGACTATATCGAGATAAAGGAGCAAGCGTGACAATAGGTTATATTAAGCGGTTAGTGCCAGTGGTGCTATTACTGGTATTGAGGTTAAACTTATCAGGCATCTATGCCGGGCAAAAACATGTTTTAAGCAAAGAATGGACCGCGATTATCGATTCACCGGTGGTAGTGGCCTTGTCCGAGGCGGGAGAGAAACGCTGGGGGTGGTACCAGTTTCCATCGTTAGGAAATCTACCCGACGGGAATATAATTTGTATGTTCTCGCATCAGCAAGATGCGGTATCGGGTTACGGGCAAAGACCTAAATGTTATGTGTCCGGAGACAAGGGTAAGAGCTGGGAGAAAGCTGAACAATACTACGATGAAATTTTAGCCCTGCCACACGGTACAATATCAAAAGTAAACGAGGGGGAATTTCTTTGTATGCCTGCCGTACGCGCACTGGATGTAAGAAAAGACGATCCTGAATTACCAGCACCGGCAGCTATAATCACCCACAAATCCCTTCATCTATATCGGGTGTCAGAGCTCCCCAGCACTATGAGAAAATATATACTTGAGTTGGATGGGCAACGTTGGCACAGTGATAAAAAGAGATGGATTGCGGAAAAGATTCATTATGACCAGAGCGGGGCTCTGGCGTGGGGATTACCTTCGAATAAGCAAAATATTCTGATTCCCCGCACATGGTTTGAACATCCGCTGCTCAACTTGGAAAAAGAATTACTGTATGCTGACTATAGACAGTTCTTCACTAACGCGGATGGTAAAATTCCCCAAAACCGCGTGGCCAGCCTGATGGTCTCTACAGACAATGGACATAGTTTTCATAAGCGTGCTACAATCGCCCTGGATCAGACAGGCAAAGTGGCAATGGGTGAGCCCTGCCTGTCCAAGACGAAAGACGGCCGCTTAGCCTGTGTCATGCGGCGCCAGGTAGGCAACTGGAAGGGCATGATACAGATGGCCATTACATTTTCGAATGACAGGGGTTATACATGGGAGCCGGTGGAGTCCCTTAATCATCTCGGGGTTTTTCCCAATCTGAATCTGCTCGATAACGGTGTATTAATACTTTCATATGGCAGACCCGGCGTTCACCTGATATTTTCACTCGACGGTACCGGTCGCGAGTGGACGGAACCGATCACCTTACGCAAAGGTAATCCCAAAAAATTACTCACAAAAAGCTGTGGGTACACCTCATTATTAGCTCTCGGAGACAATGAGTTTCTGGTTGCTTCTTCAGATTTTGAGCATAAAAATGAAGATGGTTTGATGTACAAGGCGATTTTGGTCCGTCGCGTATACATGGAAAGAAAACATTAATAAAAATTGATCAGTGCAAATTATATTTATGACAATTAAGGAAAAACAGGGACAGTAGTCATGAGCAAAATTCAATTTCTGCGTTTGTTTGTGGCAATATTATTACTGATTTTGAAGCTTAATATTTCAAGCGCCTATGCCGGGCAAAAACATGTTTTAAGCAGAGAATGGACCGCGATTATCGAATCACCGGTGATGGTGGCTTTGTCCGAGGTGGGAGAGAAGAGGTGGGGGTGGTATCAGTTCCCGGCATTGTCAGAGCTGCCGGACGGCGATATCATTTGTATATTCTCTCATCAGCAAGACGCGGTATCGGGTTATGGGAAAAGACCTAAATGTTATGTGTCCGGAGACGGTGGAAATAGCTGGGATAAAGCAAAAGAAAACTATGATAAAATGTTGGCTTTACCTCACGGCACTATATCGAAAGTTAAAAATGGTGAATTCCTCTGTGTGCCTCCTGTCCAGGCGCTGGACGTGAACAGTGAAAAAGACAAATTGCCGGAGCCGGCAGGTAAGTTTACATTTAAGTCCCATCTGCTGTACCGGGTGGCAGAGTGCCCCAGCGCAGTGAGAAAGTATATAGTTGAGCTTGATGGTTGGCGCTGGTCCAGCGATAATAAGACATGGGCCGCGGAGAAAGTTTTTTATGATGAACGTAGAGCTCTGGCCTGGGCCAGTATCTGGGAAAATAAGCAAAAAATTAAGATTCCCCGCACATGGTTTGAACATCGATTGCTCAAGCTGGGTGAAGAATTGCTATATGCTGACTATCGACAGGTCTTTGAGGAACCAGACGGTTATATCCCCAAAAATGATGTAGTCAGCCTGATGGTTTCAACTGACAATGGACATAGATTTAGTAAGAGAGGGACAATCGCCCTGGACCGCACGGGTGAGGTATCGTTCAGCGAACCCTGTCTGTCCGCAACAAAGGACGGTCACTTGGTATGTGCTATGCGACGTCAGAAAGGGAACTGGAAAAGCATGATGCCTATGACTATTTCTTTCTCTAGCAACAGGGGCCGTACTTGGGAGATACCGAAGTCACTTGATCATTTAGGAGTTTTCCCCACGCTGGTGCTGCTCGATAACGGAGTGCTAGTACTTGCGTACGGCAGGCCGGGTGTTCACCTGATTTTTTCTCTTGACGGTACGGGGCGTGAATGGACGGAACCGATTACTTTAAGGCAAGGAGATAACGAAAAATGGCTTACCAAGACCTGTGGTTATACCTCTATAGTAACTCTAAGTGACAATGAGTTTCTTATTGCTTACTCCGATTTTGAGCACAAAGATGAGAAGGGACAGGTGTACAAGGCAATTCTCGTAGGCCGGGTAAAACTGGAAAGGCCAAATCAATATTAACAAGCACGAAAAAAGGGCAAAAAACATATAAAGGGTGGGGTTTCAATACGAGACAACTCCAAACTAATATAATGATTGAATAAAGTTGTGTTACGCGCATTATTATCAAATATATGCGCTAGTGATACGCATATTATTGTTGCCAATACCACGCCGGCATATTATAGTCACAACAACAGGGAGGACTAAGGACAGTTGTCAGTTTTTTGATCAAAGTCTGAATTTTTTGCTCTTTCGGAAAGGAAAATTAATGGAAAGAAAAATTATGCTTCTGGTAACTCTTGCAATTATTTATTTGGGTTTATCTTTCTCGGCTGAGGTGGTAGGAGCCGGTGCTGAAGGTGACGAAACAGCTAAACCGATTGAGGGAAAAATCATTCTTACGCCCAAACCGGGGCCCAAGCCCTGTATCAACGGGCCTAAGGTGTACGGCGTGCGGTTGGGACATCCATTTATTTATCGCATACCTGCAACAGGTAAACGTCCCATGAGGTTCAAAGCCGAGAATTTGCCCTCTTCAATGAGTCTGGACACCACTCAAGGCATTATCACCGGCAAGGGCCCCATGAAGTATGGTGACCATATGGTTACCCTGATAGCTGAGAATAAATTCGGCCGGGACAGCCGGAGCTTTAAGATAGTGGTAAGCGAGACTATTGCCCTGACGCCGCCGATGGGTTGGAACAGTTGGTATATCCACTATTACCGCGTTACTGAACAGCATATGCGCCAGGCGGCCGAGGCGATGATCGCTGCGGGGATGGCTGATTACGGCTATATGTATGTCAATATCGATGACTGCTGGATGAAAAAACGTGACAACGAACCTTACCGCGACCAAAAGGGCGCAATTCTAACCAACAAAAAATTCCCGGACATAAAAGGGATGGTGGATTATATTCACAGTAAAGGTCTCAGGGCGGGGATATATACTTCTCCGGGGCCGTGGACCTGTCAAGGCTATGTGGGCAGCTATCAGAATGAATTAAAAGATGCGCAAAAGTTTGCTGAGTGGGGCTTTGACTTTCTCAAATATGACTGGTGCAGCTACACCTCGGTAGCGAGCGGAGAAGGACTCGAACGTCTGCAGATACCCTATAGGCTAATGGCCGATATTCTCATGATGCTGGACCGCGATATTGTTTTCAATCTCTGCCAGTATGGAATGGGGGAAGTGTGGAAATGGGGCGGTGAAGTTGGGGGCCATTGCTGGCGGACTACAGGTGATCTGGGGCTGGCAAAAAAAACGCAGCTACCGGGGTTCTACCATATCGGCCTGGCTAACGCACGTCACTGGGATTATGCCAAACCCGGCCAGTGGAATGATCCGGACTACATCCTGATCGGCTGGGTAGGGGATGCCCATGCACAAAGCGAAGGACATGCCACCACGCTGACCGGCAATGAGCAGTACAGCTATATGTCGATGTGGTGTCTGATGGCGGCGCCGCTGATGTTTTCGGGGGATATGGCCAAACTGGATGACTTTACCCTTAACATTCTTTGTAATGCCGAAGTAATTGAGGTCGATCAGGATCCGCTCGGACAACAGGGAAAAATTATTTCCCAAACAGATGAACAGCTTATCATCGCCAAAAAAATGGAAGACGGTTCACTCGCGGTGGGTCTGTTCAATCTGAGCGAAAAGCAATCTTCCATTACGGTAAGTTGGTCAGCTCTGGGCATAAAAGGGCCCCAACGCGTGCGTGACCTTTGGCGTCAGAGAGACGAAAAAAAGTCTCATAATGACAAATATCAGATTTTCATACCCCGCCATGGCGTCAAACTTATCCGCCTGTTTCCTATCGATAGCAAATAAATAATACAACGGCTTTTATAAAGGCTATAATTGAGTTGGGGGTAGTATTGACATTAATAAAACGACTGAAGTTAGAATTTGAATCAGAAAAGAAAAAAAATCAAGGTAGAAGGAGCCGTTCAGGGGGTCGGATTTCGCCCCTATATTTACAATTTGGCCGTTAAGTATCACCTCTCGGGCTATGTCACCAACACATCTAATGCGGTTATAATTGAGGTGGAGGGTAATCAGGCATCCCTGGAAAATTTTATAAATGAGATACAAGGTAATGTACCACCTTTGGCGCGGGGGGTAATTGCCTCAATAGAGTCTTTGCCTATCGAGCAGGAGGAAAACCCGTTTGAGATACGGCCTTCCCGAGAAGGGGCCAGGCGATTTCCGGCGATAACTCCCGATGCAGCCACATGTCCTGACTGCCTGCGTGAACTATTCGATGGGGGGAATCGCAGGTATCGTTATCCGTTTATCAATTGTACCAACTGCGGTCCGCGCTATACAATCATTGCGGATGTACCCTATGACAGGCACAACACTACGATGTGCAGCTTCACAATGTGTAGGCAGTGCCAGGAAGAATATGACGATCCTGCAAATCGACGCTTCCACGCGCAACCGAATGCGTGCCCGGTATGCGGACCCCATATCTGGTTAACCGACAATAAAGGCAATAAGCTTACCTGTAAGGATGTCATTACCGAAACAATATCTTTGTTGGAGTCAGAGAAAATCTTAGCCCTTAAGGGATTGGGAGGATTTTTACTGGCTGTTCGTGCCGATAGTGAGGCGGGATTGCAACAATTGCGACAGCGAAAATATCGTAAGGCCAAGGCCTTTGCGGTAATGGTGCGGGATATCGAAACGGCCCGGCAGATTGCCGAGATTAATCCGACGGCTGAAGAATTGCTTACGGGTGTGGAGAAACCAATAGTACTTTGTCCGAAAAAGCCCGGCGGGGCTTTGAGTGAGGAAGTGGCACCGGCTTCGAGATTCTGGGGGATTATGCTGCCCTATACCCCACTACATAGTCTAATCATGGAAGGTCCATATCCGGCGCTGGTAATGACCAGTGGTAATAACACCGATGACCCCATAGAAAAGGATAATTCACAGGCCCTGAAACATCTGGAAGGTATTGCGGATTATTATCTCATGCACAATCGAGATATTTACACAAGTTGTGATGATTCCATAAGTAAAGTATTTCAGGGCAAGCCGCTTATACTACGCCGGGCCCGGGGATACGTACCCCGTCCCATCAAATGCCATCGACGCTGGGACAGGGATATCCTGGCCGTCGGTGCGGAACTGAAAAATACGGTAACCTATCTGAAAGGTGATCAGGGATTTGTAAGTCAACATATCGGCAATTTGATTGGCTCGGCTACCTATGAGAGTTTTCAACAAACTATTGAAAAAATTGGCTCACTTATTGACGCCAAGCCAAGTGTAGTAGCCTGCGATTTACATCCCGGAATGTTGTCCACGCGTTTTGCGCGGCAGTACCGGGGTGTTAAATTAGTCCAGGTGCAGCATCATCACGCCCACATAGCTGCGGTTATGGGTGAACATAATCTGGATGGAAAGGTAGTTGGGCTGGCGGTTGATGGTTTTGGTTATGGCTCGGACGAAACAGTTTGGGGCTGCGAACTGCTGGAAGTCCAGCGGGACAGGCTTGTTCGCCGGGGTCATCTCGAAGCTGTGCTTCAGCCGGGCGGTGATGCGGCGGCGCGGCAGGGGTGGCGGATGGCACTGAGCTATCTTATTAATAGCTTCGGTGCGAAAGAGGGAGTTGAGCTGGCTAAAAAATATCTGGCAGATATTGACCAGGCCCAGATTGCAGGCGTAGCCGAGATGATTGCAAAGCAGCTAAACTCTCCAGTAACTACCAGCCTGGGACGATTCTTCGATGGGATAAGTGCTCTTTTGGGTATATGCAGCACGAACAGCTACGAGGCCCAAGGGGCGATTGAGATGGAAAATACCGTAGAGAAAGCGGAAAATGAATCTTATCCGGTTCAAATTAATACTGATAATGACCTGCTGATTCTTGCCAGCCAACCGGTAGTGCAGGGAATAATCCAGGATTTGGCATCCGGGGTAGATCGAGGTATAATAGCAGGACGCTTTCATAACTTCGTCGCGGAGGGGCTGGCGGGGCTGGCGGGGGGGCTGGCGGAAAGAATAAAAATAAAAATTGTCTGCCTGGCCGGTGGCGTGTTTCAAAATGATATAATATTAAGCAGAGTTGTTAAGATATTGGAAAGTTCCGGATTACAGGTTTATTACAATCAGGAACTTCCTATAAACGACGGTTCGATATCTTTCGGACAGGCAGTGGTAGCCGATGCCCTGTTGGGGCAAGGAGAAGAATGATGTGTCTGGCAGTTGCAGGTAAAATAGTAGAACTCGACGGAGAAAACGCCATAGTGGATGTGCAGGGCAATCAGGTCGAGGCAATTACGGCCATGGTGCCTGAGGTCAAGGTCGATGACTATGTTCTGCTGCATGCGGGCTTTGCCATCGCCACTATTGACGAACAAGAATATCTACAGCACAAACGTACTATGGAGGAGTTGGCTAACTATGCCCAAGACCTATTCCAGCCGGAATGATACCGACCGCATCGTCAAGCTTTTAAAGGAATCCGCCGCCCGATTAGCCGATAGGGCAATCAAGGTGATGGAAGTTTGCGGAACTCATACGGTAACCGCTCAGGCGGCCGGGATACATAAACTATTCCCGGCAAATGTTAAGCTTTTAAGTGGTCCGGGTTGTCCGGTATGCGTTACGCCGGCGGGATTTATCGATCAGGTAATAAAACTGGCCCTGGAAGAGAATGTCCACGTGATGACCTATGGAGATATGATCCGGGTGCCGGGAGTAAATGATAGTTTGGACGACGCCCGACGACAAGGGGCAAAGGTTTCGGTGGTGTACTCGGTGAATGATGCCCTGGAAAGAGCGAGAAAAAATCCCGGCCAACGAGTGTTGTTTCTGGGTATCGGTTTTGAGACAACAGCGCCGGCTACAGCGTATGCGATCAAAACGGCACAGAAAGAAAGTCTCAAGAATTTCCTAGTACTTTCAGCCCATAAGACCATCATCCCGGCTATGCAAGCCCTACTGGAGGATCCGGAAACGGCGGTAGATGGATTTTTAGCACCGGGGCATGTCTCGGTAATCATTGGCAGTGGAGCTTATGAGCCGTTGATGAAACGTTATCATCGGCCCTGTGTGGTGGCAGGCTTTGACGGAATCCAGATGCTTATGGGATTGGTACGAATTCTGTTGCAGATAATCGCAGAAAAACCGGCAGTGGAAAACGTTTATCAGTCACGCGTGAATAGGGAGGGTAATCGTTCTGCGCGAGAGCTTATAGAGGAGGTTTTTGCACCCGCCGGGAGCGTCTGGAGGGGGCTGGGAGAAATCCCCCAGAGTGGTCTGGTAATTCGCCCGGAGTTTGGAGAGTTTGACGCAGGCAAAGTTTTCAATCTGGCCCAGCCTGAAGACCACGATCGGCCGGGATGTCGCTGCGGAGATGTGCTCAAGGGGATTATCAGTCCCGATGAATGTCCGCTTTTTGCCAAGGCCTGTAAGCCATCCACACCAATCGGGGCCTGCATGGTCAGTCGCGAGGGAAGCTGCAGCGCTTATTATAAATATAGAAATTCAGGAGTTGAAATTTGAGCAATGAAATAAAACTAGCTCACGGCGGGGGCGGAATCCTGATGCAGGAATTGATCCGGGAAAATATCGTCCCGGCTTTGGAAAACAAATCTCTAATGGAACTGGCAGATAGCGCCCGTTTGGATGTTGATAACATAAGCCTGGCCTTCACTATGGATGGATTTGTTGTCGATCCACTCATATTTCCCGGCGGAGATATCGGCCGACTGGCGGTATGTGGAACGATAAATGATCTGGCCGCTCGGGGGGCACGGCCTTTGGCGCTTTCGCTGGGGCTGATTATAGAAGAAGGTCTTTCACTGGAAATATTTCGGCAGATTATGGACTCCGTCGCTAGTACAGCTCACGAAGCAAATGTTGAGGTGGTAACCGGAGATACCAAAGTCGTTGAAAGAGGCAGTGCCAGCGGTATTTTTATCACTACCAGCGGAGTCGGACAAATGCGCCGGGATATGGATTTTGGACCGGACCGAATCGCAACGGGTGATGTTGTAATTATCAATGGCTATATCGGAGATCACGGCATTGCGGTGATGAGTCTGAGAGAAGGGATAAGCTTTGTCTCGACGGTAAAAAGTGATGTGGCACCTTTGGCGGAGATGGTGGGGAAGGTACTTGACGCATGTGGGTCAGCGGTGAAATGTATGAAAGATCCCACGCGGGGCGGTTTGGCAGCTAACCTAAACGAGATTGCCAAAAAGGTAGGCATTTTGTTGGAAGAAGATAAAATAGCCGTGCGCGACCAGGTACGCGGTGCGTGTGATCTTTTGGGACTGGATGTTCTAAGCGTAGCCAATGAGGGCAAAATGTTGTTTGTGGTAAGTGAAAATGAAGCACGAAAAGCCCTGGAGGCACTTAAGGCTCATCCGCTCGGTCGTGACGCGGCCATCATCGGCCGGATAGATGAAAAAGTGGGATTAGTTCGCCTGAAAACCAGTATCGGGGGAGAACGCATTATTGACACGCCCTATGGTGAAGAACTACCGCGCATTTGTTAATACTAAAAGTGATTTGTATCGGCTCGTATGTATCTCTCGATTTTGTCTTGGGGATTATTTTTTAAAGGTCTTGTGTGAGCGGTTAATTTTGTGCGCACTGCCTTTTTAGTTTTGCATCCAGGGCTCGGTAGTCGGTTTTACCGGAGCCCAGAATGGGCAGTTGTTTTAGGCGGATAACCCGGCGGATATTGTGCAACCCGGACAGGCCGTTATCCCGAATAACACGGTTAACGGCTGTAGTATCCATGTCCATCACCGTAAAAAGTACCAGTTCTGGTCTATGTTCACTTTCGGTAGCGGCAACAGCCAACAAAGGACCATCCTCATGTTTTTTAGCATAATGAGCCTCAAGCACTGATTCAATCGCCGGCAGCGAAATCATTTCCCCACCTCTTTTAACAAAGCGATTGGCACGGCCGACAAAAGTAAGTCCTCCCCTGCTATTTTCCCTAACCATATCACCTGTGTTATACCACTTTTGACCCTCGAGCTCAACAAAGGGTGACTTGCCGTTATGATTCAAATATCCCTGGAACACATTGGGGCCACGTACTAATAATAATCCCTTATCGCCCTTCAAGGCTCGTTGAGCGGTTTGGGGATCCCAAAGAACATACTCCATGGAATTTAATATTTTGCCGATCGTTCCGGGATAGGGATCATTTTTATCGTTTACACTAATGACCGGAGAGCACTCCGTAACGCCATAGCCCTCCAAAAGTAGAGCCTGGGGGCTGTGGCTGGCCAACGCCTCATAGGCGCGCATGGGGCACTTTTCCGCCCCCGTCACCACCAGATGGACACTGTTTAATTGCCGACTATGTGCATGCCGCAGGATACTGTCTAGAAAGGTGGGTGCGGTAACTAAAATAGTTACCTTATATGACTCTATAATTTGCCCCAATGTACTGCCATGTGTGGGATTGGGATAATACACTGTTCGGACCCTAACACACAAAGGCAGAAGAGAAGTGATGGTTAACCCGAACGAATGGAAAGTTGGTAGAAATCCCAGCAAACAATCGCTGGAGCAAAATGTTAAGCAATCAAAAACATCATACAAATTGCTGGTAATGTTTTGGTGGGTCAAGGGTACAGCTTTGGGATGGCTTTCCGAACCACTCGTAAATAAAACAACGGCCGTTTCTGGAGCTTTAACCTTATCGAGCTGGCGCCAGGAAATTCGGCTCCCCAGCCATGCCAAAATTTTAGCCCTGCCGCTAAGCTGAGAGCGAATATCTTCCAGATAGACAAATCGATCCTGAATATCATGCAGATCAAATCCCTGCTCGTTTAATTTTTCAAGCAGCGATTTGCTGGTGAGAATCCGACTGACATCCAACGAAGTTACGGAATAGCGTAAATTTTTCCGCCCTAGGGTCCAGTTTATCATAACTGGTATCTTGCCGGAAAACAGCACTGCCAGATACAGAATATTCACCGCAACCGAAGCAGGCATCATGATGCCCACATAGTCCCCGGGAAACTTTTTTATTATCTTTCTAAGCAGCAGAATCCCCAGAATAATGTCACGATATGTTTTCATACCGCTAATTTGATCGGTAATGATTATATCGTCAGGTCCTCTGCGAGCCTGATATAGAAAGGCTTCATTAATAGTCATCTCGGCCAGATTCGCAGGACGGTTGGGGTCGCCCGGAAAGCGGAACCATTGGGGGAGAGGCTTCCTGACGGTATGGGAGTCAGAGGAACCGGAGGCAGCTTCACTGTGTCTGGAATTCGGTTCCGGGAGAGTACGTTGCCGGCCGGGCGCCCAGTTAGTATAGGGTACATATGTATTAGGCAGAGCATCTACGTTATAAAATTTCTCCAAATACCTATTAATAATCTTCCTCGACGACTTGCGTGGCAGATCATCGGGCTCATAAAACTCGATAGAAACCTCGCGTTTGGGGCCAAAAAAGATTCCGTTGGCCAACAGAGACTTGAATCCATTACATACAGCTTTGGAAATGTTCGGCTGCTCACCAGATGCCCAGCTAAAGCTACTCCCCCAGAGCCCCCTAATACGCACCAGCACAATGCGAACCTGTGGTAGTTCCCGGAGGATACGTTCTACAGCGCTGTTGCCACCAATTTTTTCCATGTATTTCCGATAGGCCCTTCCAGCCGGATACAAGACCAAGTTCTCTTCTTTACGCAACACCTCAACGCAATGAGCAAGCACCTTCCTGACTTCCGCAGCGGTGGCGGAACTGATATGCGCAAGCGAGGGCAGGGGAATTATCCCAAAACGGCGGGCCAAATGACGGATAACAAAACGATTAATTTGATCGCGGTCGGCCAAGGCTCGGGCCTTGAAAGCCTTGTGCAAATAGCTTAACAGGATAATGGGATCTATCAGGGCGGGATGATTGGGCAGAAACAGGATGCCACGGTTTCCCTTTCGAGCTATTGTGTCAAGACCGGTGATTTTAATACGATAGCGCAGCCGGAGAAGAAATTTTATAAGCCGGACCCACAAAAAATTTATCATTAATTCATTTCCTAATCTACGGTTTTCAGGAAAGGTATTCGAGTTGCTGTCTGCCTTTATCTTCACTTACAAAATACAGTATAACACCTCCGGCTAAAAATAAAAGGGAAATTGAAGTAATACTAAGACGAGTTTGAATCAAAGGAGCATACCCCAGACATCGTGCTATAAAAATCATCCCGTACATAAGGGCCAGACCGAAAAGGGCGGCGAATTTGCCAATCATGTTAAAGAACCCGAAAAATTCCGCGGTTTTATCAGAAGGGATAAGCCTCGCATAAAAAGAGCGGCTCAGTGACTGAATACCCCCCTGAACCAGACCGATTAGTAAGGCAATAATATAAAACTCCCGCTCACAGCGCATAACGGCCCCCCAAATTGTAATGAAAAGATATACACCCAGAGCTATAAATATTCCTCTTTTCGCCCCAATCTTACCCCCCAGCCAGCCAAAGATAACAGCCGCTGGAAAACCCACAAAGTTGGTTAACAATAACGCTTTGATCAATACCCCGTTATCAAAATTCAACGACTTGCCGTAATCTACAGCCATGTGAATTATGGTGTCCACGGCGTCAATGTAAAGCCAATAAGCCAAGAGGAACAAAAAAATTACTTTCGCATGTCGGATTTGGCGAAAAGTATCTCGCAACTGCCCCAGACCAGCGGATACCATTTTTAAGCCAGTCTGCCGGGCGGGATTAATAGGTTCTTTTACAAACAAAAAAATCGGTATTGAAAAAACTGCCCACCAAACACCTACGGTAACAAACGAAAATCTAACCGCAGAAGTTGAATCGGCAAATCCAAAAGTATCCGGTGCCAAAGTCATCCAGACGTTCAAGGAAAAAAGGATAGCGCCACCCAGATAGCCCATTCCATAGCCCAATGCGGAAACAAAATCGAGTGTCTTTTCCGCGGCCACGTTGGTCAGTAAGGAATCATAAAAAATGTTTCCACCGGCATAGCCCAGCCAAGCCAAAACATATACCCCCGCCGCCCAGGTCCAATTGCCCCGCGTAATACAACTAAGGGCTATGGCCATAACCACTCCCATATAAGTAAAAAATATCAAAAATTTCTTCCTGGAACTGCCTTGATCCGCCACCGCTCCCAGAATCGGCGCCAGTAAAGCCAAAATTATCCCGGCGGCAATCTTGGCGACAAGTAATCTCATCGTACTTTCCGGGGCATCCACACCCAGGGACCAAAAGTCCTTGAAAAAGATAGGGAAAAAACCAGCCATGACGGTGGTGGCGAAAGCCGAATTAGCCCAGTCATACAAAGACCAACTCAAAACAGCCTTGCAATTATCATCTAATATAGGTTTTACCTGTTTACTTGCCATTAACTGATAAAATCCTTGCGTCAGGCTCATCCTACCCGATTTTGGGGGATAAATGGCATAAAAAAGAACCTTACTTGCACAAATACCTCAATTGTGATATAATTCATTGACCTCATGTTGGGAGAGTGATAGTGATTATATATACGAGAGGCAAAGGCAGGAAAATCCGGTGAGAGGCCCCGGCTAGTCCTGGTCAGGAATGAGAGAGGACAAAGCTGAGGAGGAAATGTATTCCGGCTAACATCTTGCCTATAATGCCTTTATGAACAGATCCCATTCGTCTGCTTCAGATGGATGGGGTCGTTTTTTATATAAAGGGGTTCCATACTTAAAAGGGTAATTAAGCAAAAATATCACTAAAAAATGGATGGAAATAGGTAAAAAAGCAAGTTAATAAGAAAAAAGTTCGATTTCCAACCGGGTGGGAGGGCAGGGGTTACACCTTTGATCCGGGTTTAGGCATTTAAAGTGGGATTGGCCAATGGCCGATAATATTTTATAGAAAATGGCGCACAGAGAAAGTGCGCAGACAAAATTGGTACGCCCAAATGGCGGTAAGTGAGAAAAATAGATGGGTACGTTAAGCAGCGGCGTAGGACTGATATCGGGATTGGACATCGAGAATGTGGTCTCTCAGCTTATGGAAATCGAGGCCCAGCCACGGACTCTGATCGAGAATCGGCTCGAAATCCTCACCGCTCAGCGCACCTCGATGATGAGCGTTCAGGCCAAGGTTATGGCAGTGCAGTTGGCCGCGGCAAGCTTCAATAAGGATTTTGTCTTTCAACAGAAAACGGTCACCTCCAACAATGAAAATATAATGACGGCAACCGGCAATAAATTTGCCGCGGAGGGAACTTACCGATTTGTGGTAAAACGATTGGCGAGCAATCATCACTTTGTCAGCCGGGGCTATACTGATCTGGACAGTAGTCTGGGTAGCGGTACACTCAGTTTTGAAATAGGCCAGGGTCAGTTAGCCAAAGCAACCGATCTGAGTTTTATCAACGGTCAGAGCGGTTTTCAACGGGGCAGGATTCAAATTACCGATCGGGCCGGCAATACGGCCGAGATAGATCTGCGCACTACACTTACCGTTCAGGATATACTTGATGAAATCAATAAAAATATCACCGTCAACGTAACGGCTTCGGTATCGGGTGATAACCTGGTTATCACCGACAACAGCGG
>Ga0272441_10006173_pt1 | contig 20280 bp, 18 predicted proteins | sample SSMProp6N_FD_193582 | JGI IMG/M metagenome (GOLD analysis project Ga0272441, IMG submission 193582) | Marine sediment archaeal communities from Little Sippewissett salt marsh, Falmouth, MA, United States - SSM-Prop-6N | ecosystem: Environmental > Aquatic > Marine > Wetlands > Sediment ...
TAGGTTTGCTCTTCGGAGCCGGGATAGTAGCCGGTCCCCCGCATCGCCTCGTCTTTCATTAAGAGCGGTACGGATAAGGGGACATATCCTTTGCCGGTCATCGTATCCATCGCGAACCGCAAGACCGCCCAGTGCAGCAATGCCCCATCTCCTTTGAGGAAGTAATTTCTCGATCCGGCTAATTTCACCCCCCGCTCGATGTCAATGATACCCAAATCCAAACCTAACTGGACGTGGTCTTTCAGCTCGAAATCAAATTCGCGAATCTGGCCCTCTTTTCTGATCTCGACGTTTTCCGTATCGTCCTTACCAAGCGGCACATCGTCGTCCGCCGGTTGAGGGACTTCTTGCATCAATGCGTCAAAATCCGGCTGGAGGGTTTTGAGTTCTTCATTATACTGAACTTCCTGCTGTTTCAATTCCGAGAGCTGTGACAAGGCGGATTCCTTCTCGTCCGGCGGCAGTTTCGGGATGGATTTGCCGATGCGGTTCTTGTCCGTGGAGATATCCTGCAACTGTTGCTTGATCGTTCGTAACTCGGCATCGATCGCGAGCAGTTTGTCGATATCGACGTCGAATTTTTTGGCTTCGGTGGCTGTTTTGAATGCCTCGGGATTCTCTCGTATTTGCTTAATGTCAATCATTGTATTAGGGTATCAGAATATCAGGTTATCAGGTTGTGGGTATCAGGGGAGCAGGATATCAGGTGATTCGTGCACCGCTACTTTTTCGCGCCCTTTTTCTCTCTAATGTAACGGATATAGCCATTGATTCCTCGAATGACTTCTTCATATTGCTCGACCCATTGTTGTGATTGTGGTCCATCTAAATAACTCTTACCCGCCAATTGACGTATATGATTTTGCGTTTCACCAGCTTCCTTTCGAGCGATATTAAAACCTTTGATTTTGTCATTATAATAATAAGTTGTATAACCTTCAGCAATATTATCACAAACCGAGGAAGAACTTCGCTCAATCTGATCTCTCAGTCGAAACTTTTCATCTCTTGGCAGATTCTTGCAGAGACTATGGATATCCTGCATTAGCTTAAACGCTTTCTGCCAGATCCATAACTTTTCAAAGCCCGCGATGGGTTTCCCCTGATTTCCTGCTCCCCTGGTATCCTTCATCCTGTTTTCCTGATTACCTGATACCCGCCTTTATTTTCAATCACCCCCACCGTTTGACGATCACGACGTTGTTCTGCCCGCCGAACCCGAAGGATTCGTTCATCACAATGTTGACCGGCATTTTACGCGGCTCGTGGGGCACGTAATCCAGATCCAGTTGAGGATCGGGATCGTTCAGATTCATCGTGGGCGGGACAATGTTATCGCGGATCGCCAGGACGCAGGTAATGAACTCGGCGGCACCGGCGGCGCCGATCAGGTGGCCCAACATGCTTTTGACACTACTGGCCGGGACACTCTTGGCCCTCTCTTTAAAGACGGCTTTAATGGCCTTGGTCTCTATTGAATCGTTCTCCGAGGTGCTCGTGCCGTGGGTGTTGATGTAGTCCACGTCTTTGTAGCTAATCCCCGCATCGGCCAGGGCCGCCGTCATGGCCTGTATCGCCCCCCGTCCGTCTTCGTGCATGTCCGTGACACGGAAGGCGTCGGAGCTGCTGCCGTAGGCGATGATTTCCGCTAAGATATTGACGCCTCGTTTCTTTGCCGAGCTGAGAGATTCGAGGATCAGAATGGCCGCCCCTTCCCCGAGTATAAAGCCGTCCCTGCTGGCCGTGAACGGTCTCGAGGCCGTCTGCGGGCTGTCGTTTCGGGTCGATAAGGCGGTCAGGCGATTAAAGCCGGTCAGGCCCAGCGGGTGGATCATCGAATGCGCCCCGCCCGCGATCATCACGTCCGCATCTCCTTTGCGAATGATCATTGTCGCCTCGCCGACGGATTGGGTGCTGGCCGCACACGCCGTGAGACAGCTTCGCGTCGGTCCGCGAGCACCGGTGAGCATGGCGATATGGGCCGCGGGCATATTCGGCTCCTGCTCAAGCTCGTATCGGGGATCCATCCGGTCGAAGGAGACCTGGGTCCATCGACCCCAGTCCATCTCATCGGTTTCAGGATTCCAACCGTCAATAATGGCGGAAAAGAAAATATCCGTATCGACCGGGCCTTCACCCGCTCCCAGGTAAATTCCCAATCGTGTCCGGTCGATTCCGTCGGTCGGCTCGGTCGTTTCTACGTCGATCCGGCCCTGCCGACAGGCCTGAACCGTCGCCCCAACGGCGAAACGACTCCCCCGATTGCCCTGCTGATACTGCGGATTCGTCGTATATTGGGTGAGGTCGTAGTCCTTGACTTCGGCGTCGAAGGTCGTCGGAAATGTCGAGGCATCGAAAAGGGTCGTCTTGGCTATGCCGCTTTTACCTGCCAAAAGCGCCTGCCACAACGTCTCCACGTCATGTCCCAGCGGACAAACGATCCCCATACCGGTGATGACGACTCGCTCAGTCATTCATGAGACCTCTTCTTTTAAAAAATAATGAATATTGAATAGCGAATAGCGAATAGCGAAGTAAAACATTAGGATTCTCTTTTCCTATTGTGCTTATTCTTCTCCGCTGTTTTTACACTGGTCACGAAAATTGAGATTAACTCATCGCATTCGACTATAAGGGTTTCTGTCAGTTTTTCAGATCTCGTCATCCGTTTGCGTCGAATGATCTGAAGCCATACTTTCGTTTCTCTTAATTCTTTTAGGACGATCTTAATTTTATGTATGAAATCACTTCGAGACTCAGCACTTTGAGCTTCGCCATAATTCGGTGCCGGAGATGTTCCAGAACGGACCAACTGGCCTGCTATGTGATTTCCTGCACGCGTATTTGGCAATGTCTCGACAAGGTTGATGATTTGAACGGCGAAATCAATCAGACGCTTCTCAAGATCATACTTTTTGTCCCGATCTGCTCCTTCCTGCATTCTCAATTTAATCCATTCACATCATCATTCTGTGTTCATTATTCATGATTCGATATTTAATCTGTTCTTTTAAGGATTACCGCCCCGGTTTGTCCGCCGTAGGTATAGCTACAGCTTATTGCGTATCGTATCTTCTGATCCTTAGCTTCTTCTACAATATTCAAGTCGCAGCCTTCGGCGTTTCGATGGAAGTTTTGTGCGGCGGGAATCTTGCTTTCGTTCATGGCACACGCGGCCGCGATCACATCCAGCGCCCCGGCGGCGGCCCCTGTCGTGCTCAACATGCTTTTGGTCGGCCAAACGGGAATCCGCGTGCCCGCTTTGCCCAACGCCGCACGGATCGCCCGGGCTTCAGCCCGGTCATCGGCGGGAATCCCCGTGCCGTGCGGGATAATCAGGTCCAGCTCTTCAGGATCGATCCCGGCCTCGGCAACGGCTTTTTCGATGGCAATCTGGAGGCCTTTGCCGTCCGGTTCAAGATGCTCGTAGGCCGGATTGATGTTGTTGCTTTGTCCGAAGCCGACCAACTCCGCGTAGATTGTGGCGTTGCGCCGGGCGGCATGATCCAGGCTCTCCAGGATCACCGCACCGCCGGCTTCGCCGAACACCGAGCCTTTGGCGTCGGCGTCAAACGGTCTGCACGCCGACGTGGGATCGTCGTTGTTTTCGACGGTCGATCGTTTCAGCATAGACTGGCGGATCATGACCATGGGATTGACCTTGGCTTCGGCCCCGCCGGCCAGGGCCGCGTCGCTGCCGCCCCGGGCAATCACCTGGGCCGCTTCCGCGATGGCCAGGTGGGCGGAGGTCTCAGAGCAGGTAATCGTATTACTCGGGCCCTGGATATCGTGGATAATGCCGACATGACAGGCGAGCATGTTCGGCAGGTATTTCAACAACCAGAGCGGCGTCACGAGTTCGAGGCCTTCTTTGCCCCACTTTCGAATATCGAAATGCCCGTCGCTGATACTGGCCGCCACCGCCGGGGCCAGCTCAATCATGTCGCAACTAATCAGGCCGGCGCCAAAATGGATCGCCATACGCTCCGGGTCGATGTTGATGTTTTCCGGATCGACCCCTTTCGTCACCAGACCGGCGTGCCGGACGGCTTCCTGTGAGGCAACGACGGCCAGCTCGATGTCTCGGGACATGAGCTTGGTGGCCTTGCGATGGGACTTCGGCACAAAATCACGTATTTTGAACTCGGGGGCCTGGCCGGCTAATGTGCAATCGAAGCCCGCCGGATCGAACGCGGTGATCGTATCGATCCCAATCCGGCCGGCACAGAGCGAGGTCCACATATCAGTAGCGGTCAGTCCGAGCGGAGTAATAGCTCCAAAACCGGTGATGACAACGCGGGCAGAACTCATCAGACGCGCTCCGATTTCTCCACGGTTTTTGTCAGCATGTCCCGAAGAAGCGGTTCGAAAACCGAGGTACTGGAGCCAAAGACGAAATTCTCGGCCGGGAAGGCTTTACCCGCCAGGTTTTGGTCGATGTGGCTGAACATGAGGTCGATCTCGGCGATGAGGTCGTCGGAGCGGGTAATCTTACCGCTCGTACTGGCGGCTTCGGGAGCGAAGGATTCAATGACGGTTTCCAATAGGAGGGTATCGCCGGGTTTGACATAATCGAAAAAGACGGCTTTTTTTATCTTCGCCAAAACGACTTTTTCCTGGAATTGGGCTTTCTCACCGACCAGGATTCCACCCGTCTGGGCCATGGCTTCGATCATCAGGCACTCCGGCATGACGGGGAAGCCGGGGAAATGATCGTGCACGTGCTCTTCGGCCAGCGTTACGTTCTTCAACGCGACGGCTCGCTTGCCGCTGTCGAACTCAATGAATTTATCGATCCAAATCCAACGCATTTTCCGCCGGCCCTTTTCTGCAATTACGCCTCGTTGAGCTTGATCTCAATGTAGTTGACGATCGCGTTGACGGTGAATAGATCCGCCATTTTGTTGATATCGGGGTCTTTCTCGAATTCCGTCAGGTTGGTGTGCGGCATCCTCTTTCGCAGCTCCGTGAGCCCCTTGTCGGTTAATTTGCCGTTGTGGATGAGTTCGGAATCGGTCATGAGACTCTCGACGGGGAACAATTCCTCCCGGGGGATTTTTATTCCAAAGGCCTTTTCCAGACGGAATACAATGTCGAGAAAGTCAATACTCTCGGCCCCGAGATCGCCCATCAATGTCGCTTCAGCCGTGACCTCGTCGTCATCGACTCCCAGCGCATCCACTAATACTTCTTGAACCTGCTGTTCAATTTCTTCCCGACTCATTGCCATGCCTGTTCTACCTCCAGCACTTGATAGCGTGTTCCATTACGGGTTTCCATTCCAATGCCGGACAGGAATCTACTCACTGCCCACCAGTTTCCATCGTGTCTTCAGATTTTCGACAATCGCGGCGTCCACGGACGCCATCGCCGAATTCTCATCGGCCAGGTTAAAATGCTTCAAACCAAACCGTGCTTCGACGATACGCTGGCCGTCGGAGACACCCAAGCCGGCAAAACTACTCACGTTCTCTTCGATCTTCCTGGCCTCGACCGTGTACTCGATCTGCGTACCGGGCGCCAAAAAGCTTTTATACTTCACATTTCGTGCTTGTTCAAGCAATATCATGCTGTGGGCGAAATTTTCGGTCCGCCGGACCAGCCACGAGGCCGACTCGATCAGCCCTTCCAGCAATAGAACACCGGGCAGGACCGGGAACGTCGGAAAGTGATCGCCCAGATATTCTTCGGCCAGCGAGACGTTCTTAATCGCTTTGATGTGTCGCCCCACTTCGATCTCAACGACCTTATCAATCAATATATATCGCATTGTTTAACTCGTTCTTCAGTTCGTTGTTTAAGGCCCATAAGCCGATACACCCGGTATGGATAACGCGATACGCTACACGTTATGCACCGGTTTTGCAATCGTTTTTCCGTCGTTTTTTCGCTTTCATCCGAGAAACAAATTGATTCCGGCTTTCTTACGGAGTACGATGCTGTGTCGCAAAGGGGATTGATAAAGGAGTGTCGCTAATGAAGAAAATCCTTCGGCTAATTCGCAGGGATCAGGTTACGAGCAGAGATGTGTTGCCAACCGTTTTTCTCTTATTATTAGGATCCGCGTTCATGAGTTGCCGCGGCCCTATTGCCGACCGGACACGCCAAGAGCGGACATCTCCGGTGGTTCTGACTTTTCAGATTGATCTGGACGAACAGGTCTATAAGAGCAGTGCATACGGCAAGCCGCCCCAAATGGCGGTTTGGATTCAGAACCAGGAAGATAAGCACATTCGCACGATCATGGTGACCTATCACATGGGGGCCTGCGACTGGGGCGGGCGGGTCGAGCGCCCTATCTCTTTGCCGTATTGGGTGGGATTCTACAACCGCCAGACGGGGACGTCGGGCGCGCCGACGCGGGAGCATCCCGCTCCGGACGCGGTGACGTTCGCCACGCCCAAGAGCGAGCTCATCATCAATACATCCGTGCCCGAAGGCTCAAAATGGAGCTACTACATTGAAGTTAACGTTTCAGGCGATTTTAATGCCGATTTCCCGAAACAATCGAAAGACGGCCGGACCGATCGCAACGGCAACGGTCAGCCGTCGCTGGTTTACGGGGGAACCCTCGAAGCGGTCAAAGGAGCTGTATCTCAACCCATCGTCCTGGGGCATACGGACCAGTATGAACCTGTTGGCAAGCTTAAGGAAAACACGAACGGTATCACGACGGCTCCGGAATTGCTCAAAACCATAATGGTTTCATGCCGGGATTGACCGAATCTTCTTTGAATTTCACATTTTATCAGGTTATATTCTGAGATTATGAACGTACGCAAAGCGAAAGTGTCGGATGTTGGGGCGATCAATGCATTGATCAGCACCTATGCCGAGCGGGACCGGATGCTGTTTCGCTCGATGGCGGATATTTACGAGAACCTGCAAACGTTTACCGTTGCGGAATTGGACGGTCAGGTTGTCGGCTGCTGTGCCCTGGAAGTGATCTGGTCGGACTTGGCGGAAATTAAGTCCCTGGCGGTCGATGGCGCCAAAAAAGCGAGGGGGATCGGCAAAATGATGGTCAATACCGCTATGGAGCAAGCGGCTGCGCTCGGTGTACCGAAGGTTTTTGCTCTCACACTCGAGCCGGAATTCTTCCGGAAATTAAGCTTCGAGATCGTCGAGAAAGAAACGCTGCCCATGAAGGTCTGGAGCGATTGCGCCCGATGTCCAAAACAGCAGCATTGCGATGAAATTGCGGTGATTAAAGGCGCGAGCTAAAGCGAGCGACAGTTTACAGTGCCAAAAATATTATTTTCCGACGGAGGATCGTATGGCTGACCATGTTTGTCCGATATGGGTAGGGTATATGCTGGCCAGTCCCATCAGAAAGGTATTTCACAATCCTAAGAAGATCCTCGACCCATATGTCAAGCGGGGCATGAAGGTTTTGGATATCGGCTGTGCCATGGGTTTTTTCAGTTTACCTTTAGCCGAGAGGGTCGGCCGGGAAGGCAAAGTGTTTTGTATAGACGTTCAGGAAAAGATGATCGCATCGCTCCAGAAACGGGCGAGGAAGGCGGGATTGTCCGATAATATCGAAGTTCGCGTTTGTCCGCGGGATTCGCTCGGTCTTGAGGGCCTAACGGAGCAGATCGATTTTGCCTTAGCGGCCGCCGTCGTACATGAAGTTCCAAATGCGGCGAGCTTTTTCTCGGAGATCTATACGGCGATCAAGCCGTCCGGGAGCTTGCTCGTGGTTGAGCCGAAAGGGCATGTCTCTCAAGAAGACTTCGAGGTTAGTGTTTCCAAGGCAGCGCAAGCCGGATTTACCGTGATAAATCGACCTCGGATAAGCCGAAGCCGTTCCGTTCTTTTCGGTAAATAAGTGGACAGGTTGAACTTAACCCACCTGACGGCGTTGGAATAATGCAATGGCCAGCGCGAGGATCGCTCCGGTATAACAAAGGGCATACGTGGCGCCTATCGCGAGGTATTTCAGGGGGATTTTGCTGCCTTCGTAAATCGCATCGCTGATCCAGAAAATCTGGAGATTCGGCACCAGAAATCTCCCGATCCGCGCCCACAAATGGGCGTCGGCGAAGCGACCGAAGGCATAATCACTCACAAGGCCCAGCAAAAATATCCCGATACAGACCGAAAGCGTGACGACAATGTTGAATCGGGACGAAAGTGCGATGGCCAAAGCGACGATGATAATAGCGGCCAACAGCAGCAAGACCGAGCCGTAGATATCCACGGCGCTGAATTTGTTTTCCTGTGGATTGAATTGCCAGTTTCGGTCGATAAACGCCAGGAAAATGATCGTCAGTGTGGCGAATACGCCGGTCAACGCGGTTGCCGTCGATGTAAATTTCCAGTCGTAAATATAGTTGAAAAAGGCACTTAAAAGAACGACGACCACGATGCTGACGATCGCGGCGCCCAGGACCGTCCAGTCGTGCGTATCGTTGACCGTCTCGAGAACGCCATGGCGGATCGCCATGAGCAAAGCCACGGTGCAGATGTAATGAGCTAACACGACGGCGGCGGTGACACCGAGAAACTTGGCGAGTATGAATATCGGACGCGAGACCGGCTTGGCCAGGACGGTCATGATCGTTTTGTTTCTTAATTCTTCGGCCACGGCGCCGGAGGCTGAGAAGATTGCAATGAACAAGCTGGTTAAAAATAACGTAGATAATCCTATCTCGCGTAAGAGTTTGTTATCGTCGTCCATCGTGTACATGGCAACGGACGGGCTGAGGATAAACAAACATAACGCCGCGAAGATGATGATGGCGTAGATAGGTTGCCTTAAGGTTTCAATGAATGTATTTTTTGCGATTGTAAATAATTTGTTCATCTGACACTCAACCGGCACTTCGCGGCATTCTCAAACGGTCGGGCCGAAAATTTTTCGTAATGGCCCTGTACCAAAATAACATTTGTTGTTATAGTACGCAACTTAAATAACCTGTGGCAAGTTTTAGCGCATATAAATCAATTACTTTGTTCGCGTGTTTTTTGTTCAAGCGACACGACCGGGATAGAACATGACAGTATCGGCCAAACGCCCCGTACACGTTGCTCTGGTCTCCTTGGCACTGAGCGTAATTTTTTTCGGCATTGCCTTTTTCTTGGGTCGGTGGAGCGGCTTTGCGGCGATCTCCGCGATCGGCTGGATGAATCTCGGCGTCGCGTTGATCTGGCTCGTTTTGAGCCTGCAATTTCACCAGCGCGCCCTGGCCGAGCAGGAAAAGCTCGATGCCAGTCAACTCGTCAAAGACAAGGGGACATCCACGATCTTTCAGGCCGGCAGCGAACGCGCGACCTTGTTCGACGCCGCCCAGCGCCGCCTGGAAATCTTCGAGAAATGGTTCATCCCCATCTTCGCCGGACTCATCGCCGCTTATCAAATCGCCATCGGGCTTTATCTGCTCAGCACCGCCCAGGGCGCCATCGAGAACGAGCTCAAACAGCCGTTGCTTTGCTGTATCTGCATGGTGGCGATTGCGTTCGCGAGCTTTTTAATTTCGCGTTATGCCACGGGCATGTCGCGCGAGCCGGCATGGAAACCCTTAAGGGCCGGCGGCAGTTCTCTGTTGGGCGTGGCGGTCTTATGCTTTTTCCTGGCGATCGCCCTGGCCTCGACGTTTCTGTTTAAACGGTTGTGGCCGGTCAATGTGATGGCGCTGGTTATCCCCGGCCTGCTTGTTGTGCTTGGGGTCGAGACCGCTCTGAACATCGTGCTGGACATCTATCGGCCGCGGTTGAAGGGCCGGTATAGCCGAAGCGCCTTCGACAGCCGATTGCTCGGTACGATCAATGAGCCGGGCGGCATCCTGCGCAGCGTCGCGGACGCCATCGACTACCAATTCGGTTTTCAGGTCTCGCAGACCTGGTTTTATAAACTGCTCGAACAGGCCATTGCTCCTTTGGCCTTGTTTGCGGTGGCGACGCTCTATTTGCTCAGTAGCGTGGTGATTATCGAGCCCGGCGAGCAGGCGATTATCGAACATTTCGGCCACCCCGCGAACGACGCAAACGAGGTCCGGCTGATTGGCCCGGGATTGACGTTTAAATGGCCCTGGCCGATTGACGCGGTGTACAAATATCCGACGGAACGGATATCGCAGATCAGTATCGGATTCGTCCCCGAGATCGATCCGAACGGACAGGTGGAGCATAAACCGCTGCTATGGGGCGAAAAACATTACAAGGCGGAATACCAGTTGCTCGTCGCCAACGAGCAGGATCAGGCGGAGTCGAGCGCCGGCACCGTACCGGTGAGTATCGTCATCGCCGCGGTCCCCGTCCAGTACAGAATCAAAGATTTATACGCCTTCGTTTACAACCACCAGGAACCTGAGAAGCTTCTGGGATCCATTTGCTATCGCGAACTGACGAAATATGCCGCCAGCGCCAAGGTCGAGGTCGAAGAGAAGGCCGACGCAGCGCAGAGCATCATCGGCATAGGACGGGGCCAGGCGGGAAAGACCCTTATGGAAAGGATCCAGGCCGCGGCCACGGAGGCCAGGCTCGGCGTTGAGGTTGTCTTCGTCGGTTTGGAGGGCATTCACCCACCGGTCGAAGTGGCGGCGGATTACCAAAAGGTCATCGCCGCTTTCCAGATAAAACAACAGTCGATTCTCGATGCCAAAGCCAAGCGAAATGAAATCCTGGGCAAGGTCGTTGGTTCTGTTGAAAGGGCCGAAGCCTTGTACGATCTTGCGGCGAAATATCAACAGGCCGAAGAAAACGGCGCGCAGGCGGAGATTGATGCGGTTGGCAGCCAGTTAGACAAAGCCTTCGAACAGGCCAAGGGCGACATTTTCAAAACGCTCCGAGAAGCCCAGAATAGCGCCTTTAAAAAGGAAATCCTCGCCGAAGCGACGAGCGTGCAATTCGACGGCCAGCTCAAAGCGTATAATGACGCGCCGCAAATTTTTACCCACGAGCAATGGCTGACGATGCTCGAGGAAAGCTTAAAGAACATTCGCAAATACGTCGTTGTCGCCGGGCCGAATGATACCCAGGTGACGATCTTTGATTTCCAGGATAAACTCATGCCCAATTTAACAGACTACTTGAGCGGTTTAGAGGAGAGCAGTCAACCATGAAAAACTTAGCTATCGCCCTTTTCGTCGCATTGATTGTGATTTCGCTGGGTCTCTACCTGGTTTCGTTCCAGGTCAGAGAGACGGAATCCTGCCTGGTCACGACGTTCGGCAAAGCCACGGACGAAGACCAGATCACCGATCCGGGCTTGTATTTCAAATGGCCGTTTCCCATTCAGCAGGTTCACAAGTTCGATTCACGCATGAGAGTCTTCGAGACCGAGAGCGAGGAGACGCGCACGGCCGGAGGCGAACCAATCATTGTGAGCACCTATGTGGTGTGGAAAATCGCCCGTCCGCTGGAATTTTTCAATGCGATTAAGACCGTGACAAAAGCGGAAAATGAACTATTACGCAGCCGGGTGCGCAACGTGCAAAACAACGCCATCGGCCGGCATTACTTCTCGGAATTCGTGAATAGCGATCAGTCCAAGATTCAATTCAAAGCCATTCAGGATGAAATGTTCGCCGATCTTCAAAAGGCTGTGGCCGACGCGAAATTCGGTGTGGACATCAAAACCGTCGGCATCAAACAGGTCAAAGTCAGTAAAGATGTCAGCACGGCGGTGTTCGGGCGTATGAAGGCTGAAAGGAATCGCAGGAAAGAATTTATCGAATCCGAGGGAGAAGGCGAAGCCATTCGGATCAGGACGGAGGCCAAATCGAAATCCGACGAGTTGATCGCCGCCGCCGAGGCCCGGGCCAAGCGAATCCGCGGCGAAGGCGACGCCAATGCAGCGAAACACTATCAGAAGCTCGAAGAAAATGTCGAACTGGCCATGCTGTTGCGGGACCTGGAATCCCTACAGAAAAGCCTGGAAAATCGATCGACGCTTGTGATCCCCACGGATGCAGCGCCGTTTAATCTCCTGAAGGGAATGCCGAAGCCCCCGGAAACAAAATAGAAATCATTGCTTAAGAACCGTTCACAGCCATGACAGAACACGATCACGACAAAAAAGACAACAAGCACGTGCCCTACTCGGAATCACAAAGTCCGTTAGGTCAAGAGTTGGACGCCGCCGGCAAGAGCCTGTCCGAAGCGTTGGGAATCAGCTTCGCCATCCTGAAGGTGATCATGGTTATTTTGATCATCGGCTTTCTGGCCTCCGGCTTCAAAACGGTCGGCTCCAATGAACAAGCCCTTGTTTTACGATTCGGCGCGATTCGCGGGGTGGGCGAAAACCGACTGCTCGGCCCCGGCGCGCATTGGATCTTTCCCTATCCGATTGATGAAATCATCAAGATTCCTGTGGAGAGTACCGTCAATTTGTCCATCGACTCGTTCTGGTATCCGGAACGACCGGAAGATGTGCTCTCGGGGCGGGAGCGCCCGGTTCGTCCGGACACACCGCTCGATCCGCTCAAAGACGGCTATTGCATCACCCGGGACGAGAAGCAGGATGAAACCGCGGTGGACGCCACGGGCAGCGACTACAATCTGGTTCATACGAAGTGGCAGCTCACGTACCAGATCAACGACCCCGAACGCTTCTTTAGGAATGTCTATGTCAGAAGCGTCGGCCCCGGCGACGTCTATTTCGATGTGATTACCCAGAGCATCGAGCCGGTCTTGACAGATTTATTCGAGGGCGCCGTCGTGACGACGATGGTTAATTACACGATTGATGAAGCGATTTCCAGCCAGGACCGAATCCCGGGCGACGTCAAAAATCAGATGCAAAAGAAGCTGGACAGAATTCAAAGCGGGATTAATGTCGTCTCCGTTCAACTCACCCAGAGCACGCCTCCCCGACAGGTGAAACCTGCCTTCGAGGCCTCCACCTTAGCCAGCCAGAACAGGGATAAGGCGATCACGGAAGCCCGAACCTATGCGGAAACCACCCTGAACGAGGCGGCCGGGCCCATCGCCGAGGAGCTTTTCGCCGCCTTGCATGATGAAACCATGGACGAGCAGCAGCGGGAATTACTCTGGGAGCAATTGGCCGGGACGGCCCAGGAAAAACTCGGGGACGCACGGGAGTACGCCACGAAGGTCGTGGAAAATGCCAGGGCCAATGCCGATTATATCGAGAGTCTGCTGCCGGAGTACCGGGAACGCCCGGAGCTTGTGCTTCAGCGAATCTATCTCGATGCGATTGAGAATATCCTGAAGAATGCGGAAGAGAAATTCGTCGTTCAGACGACCGAGGGGACGAAGGGCACGGAGATACGCGTGCTCTTGAATCGAGACCCGTCGTTGAAACGACAACGAACCGGGAGTGAAGAAACAACACAGGAGAATCAATAATAATATAGCTGGTTGACAACACTATGGCGCATGACCACCTCCATTTCAAAGATAACATGGCCGTCGAACATACGCACGGCAAACAGATTCGCGTGAGTATGGCCCTGCTGGGAACCCTGGCCGGCGGCGTCCTGCTGATTAACAGCGGGCTCGCCAAATTTATCTACGGCTCGGGCCATTTTAATACCGAGCTTCTGGCGATGGCCGGCGCCCTGTTACTCGGCGTCCCCATCATTTTACACGCCATCAAAAGCCTTCTTCATCGAGAGGCTCACATGGATGAGCTGGTGGCCCTGGCCATCCTCGCGGCCTTTGCGATGCAGGAATATGCAACGGCCGGAATCGTCGCCTTCTTTATGCTTTTAAGCGAGCTGATTGAGACGCGGACCGCCCTGGGCGCTCGTGCGTCCATCGAATCACTCATCCAATTGACACCGACGAAAGCCAACCTCCTGGACAATGCCGGGGGGGAAACGGAAGTCAAAGTCAGCAGTCTGAAGACCGGCGATACCGTCCGCGTCCGGCCGGGCGATAACGTGCCCGCCGACGGTGAAGTCGTCAAGGGTCTGAGTTCCATCAACGAAGCGACGATTACAGGCGAATCCCTGCCGGTCGATAAGGTGCCGGGGATGCAGGTGTTTGCCGGGACGAATAACCTCACGGGCGTGCTGGATATTACGGTGACCAAAGCGGGCAAAGATACAACGCTCGGTAAGGTGCAATCGCTGATCATCCAGGCCGAACAGACGAAGATCCCCATTATGCGGATCATCGACCGCTATGTGAAGTGGTACACCCCGACCATTCTGATGATCGCCGGGATCGTCCTGTTCTTCACCCGCGATATGAACCGCGCGATCACCATCCTGGTGGTATCGTGCCCTTGTGCGTTGATTCTGGCGACGCCGACGGCGATGGTGGCGGCGATTTCGGCCTCCGCCCGTCTCGGTATCTTGATCAAAAACGTTGCCGACCTGGAAGTGGCGGGCAAGATCACCGCGATGGTGTTCGACAAAACGGGAACGGTTACGACCGGCCGATTGTACGTAACTAAATTGACGCCCGCCGAGGGCGTCGAGCCAAGTGAACTATTGTCGGTCGCGGCTTCAGCCGAGCAGATGAGCAAGCATCCGGCTGCGAGAGCCTTACAAGAGGTTGCCAAAGAAGCCGGACTTACCTTGCCCGGCACGGATCAGTTCCAGGAAACGCCCGGCAAAGGCGTCACGGCGACGGTCGATTCGGCAAAAATCATGGTGGGTCGGGACACCTTCCTAAAAGAGAATAACGTGGACACAAGCAGTATTTCCGATCCGGCGCTCCATGAGGAGCAAGGTTTCAGCACGCTCTACGTGGCGAAAGATTCGCGATGCGTCGGCTGGATCGGTTTGCAGGACAAGACACGACCCGAGGCCCAGCATGCTGTCCAGGAACTGCTGGATATCGGCGTCAAAAGGGTCACAATGCTGACCGGCGACCGCAGCGAGGTAGCCGGCCGGGTCGCCGCGGAACTGGCGTGTACGGATTTCAAGGCGCATTGTTTGCCTCAGGACAAATTAGCCATTGTCGAGCGGATTAAGAAGGACGGCCATACCGTGGTCGTCGTCGGCGACGGCATTAACGACGCCCCGGCCTTGGCCGCGGGAGATTTGGGGATTGCGATGGGCGCGGCCGGGAGCGACGTGGCGATTAATTCCGCCTCCATCGCTCTGATGAGCAACGATTTAAAGCGGCTGCCCTTCCTCGTCCGGCTGTCTCGAAAAACCGGGAAAGTCATTTATCAAAATCTCGGCTTCGGGATCATGTTCATCATCCTGGGTATTGCGGCGGGCGCCGCGGCGTGGCTGCCGGCGATTTATGCGGCCATGCTGCATTTTGCCGGTTCGCTTATCGTCGTCTTCAACAGCGCTCGGCTTGTCCGCTACGGAGAGGAACTCGACCACGACGTGAAGGTATAGTGCTAAGAGGAGGGACGCAAAACAAGAGACCTTTGACTATGGAATATGCTGTTGAAACGATATCCCTGACGAAGATATTTTCCGACTGGTGGGGCCGATCCAAGGTGTTCGCCGTCGATAATCTCGATTTGCACATCCGGCCTAATGAGGTTTTCGGGCTGTTGGGCCCGAACGGGTCGGGCAAGAGCACGACCATCAAAATGCTTCTCGGCCTGCTCCATCCGACCAAAGGCAAGGCCATCGTCCTGGGCGGCGACGGGGCCGATCCGAAGATCAACGCACGAATCGGTTTTCTCCCCGAAGAATCTTATTTGTATCGTTACTTGAACGCTCGTGAAACGCTGGATTTTTACGGTCGAATCTTCGGCCTTGCACCGAAGCTGCGAAAACTGCGCATCGAGGCCCTGCTGGATATGGTGGGACTCAAAGCCGTTGCCAACCGGCCCGTCGGGACGTTCTCGAAAGGTATGGCGCGGCGGATCGGCCTGGCGCAGGCCCTGATTAACGATCCCGACTTGCTCATCCTCGACGAGCCGACAACGGGGCTCGATCCGATTGGAACCCGGCAAATCAAGGACTTGATCCTGAAGCTCGCAGAGCGCGGCAAGACGATTCTCCTGAGCAGCCACCTGCTGGCCGACGTTGAGGATGTTTGCGATCGAATCGCCATCCTCTACGGTGGAAAAATTCAAAGCCAGGGACAGGTGAAAGACCTCTTGCAGCAAACCAATAGACGACAAATCACGACCGATGCGGTCAGCGACGAAACCGTCGAGAAAATCAAACAACTCGTCCAGACCGAAGGCAGCGAATGCGTGGTGACGTCCCCGATGGACAAACTGGAATCCTTCTTTATTCGAACGGTCGCCGCCGCTCAGCAGCAGGCTCAGCCGACCAGCGGCGCGGTCAGCACAACGAAGATCGGCGACTTCCTCGCTCCGCAAGAGCCCACGGAGAGCATACTCGATAAACTGGTTTCAGCACCGGTCTCCGAAGAGACGCCGGAGGAGCCTCCGACGACACAGAAGGTTGCGGTCGCGGCGGATTCCGGATCGGAGCCGGATGACGCACTGTTGAACCGATTGACCCAAACGACAGAGGCGCTCCAACCAACGCCCGAGGCGAGAGATACCGTTGAAACGCAGCCGGCCGATTCACCCACTCCCGTTGAAGAAGATCAGATTAAAGAAAACATCTTAGACAAACTCGTGGGCCGTAAACGGTCGGACGAGGATAGCACGCAGCAAACCGACACATCCCAGGCAGGAGACACCGGCGATGCGTAGTATCTGGGCTGTCGCCATGAATACGATCAAGCAGGCGTTGCGGATGAAAATCGCCCTGGTTTTTATGATCCTGCTATTTGTCCTGCTTCCGGTCTTAGGGATGACGACCACCGGGGATGAGACCTTGAAGGGCCGGCTCCAGACGTTTGTCAGCTACGGCCTTTCCCTGACGAGTTTATTGCTCTGCCTTTTGACCATTATTATTTCCATCTACTCGGTGTCGAGCGACATCGATCAAAAACAGATCTACACCGTGCTCACCAAGCCGATCCGTCGTTTCCAGCTCCTCCTCGGCAAGCTGCTGGGCGTGTTGCTGTTGGATGTCGTTCTTCTGGCGCTGTTTTCGACGATCATATTCGTCATTGCGATTTACACGCCGACGTTTGTCGATCCGCCGGAATCCGAGATCATCGAAGCCGACAACGAGTTCTTCACTGCCCGGGCCGCATTGAGCGTCCCCCCGGTCGATGTCACCGATATGGTCAAGGCCCGATATGAACAACTGAAGGAATCGGACCGGCTCCCAGCCGGCTACACCTACGAACAGACCATCGACGAACTGACGAAAGTAGCTCAATTATCGAAGCGCGCTGCCGACGTCGGGGGCTGGCTGGTTTGGGAATTCCATAACGTCAAACCGCTTTCCGACAGCATGTTTATCCGGTTCAAGTACGATATTTTCCCGAATCCGCCCGACTCCCAGGTCTATGGCCGGTGGATGGCCGGCGACTGGCAATTTGTTAAATATGGCCAGCGCCCCAAAACGCCGATCTACGACCAGCTTCATAAGAACGCCGCCCGGACCTTCCACGAGATCGAGTTTTCCGCCGAGGCCGTCCCTGAAGACGGGCACCTGGCGATTGCCTTTCAGAACGTTCCATACAATAATTCGACGGTTATTTTTCCGCCGGACGGCCTGGAAGTGCTTTATAAAGCCGATTCTTTTGCGGGAAATTTTTTACGGGCCACCTTGCTCATCTTATTTCGGCTGATCTTCTTAGCCTGCCTGGGCCTCTTTGCGGCGAGCTTCCTGTCGTTTCCCGTTGCGATTCTTCTATGCCTGTTGATCTTTTGCACGGCAAGTGTCAGCGGGTTTATCAATGATTCGTTCTCCCTGCTCAGCTACAACGTCGGCGTTTTTTATACATATACGATTCAGTGGATCGTGGGGCTTCTGCCGGAGTTTGATAAATACAATCCGACGACCTTTATCATCCCGGCGAGATTGGTGAATTGGTCTTTTTTAGCTAAATGTGCCTTGTTCATGGTTGGCATTAAAGCGTTCTTAGCGCTTGTTATCGGTTTAATTATTTTCAAATATCGGGAAATTGCACGAATCTCGGTTTAGTCGATTGGATCACTGACCGCCAGATTCGGACGGGTTATGCGTACGCGTGACACCATAACGTTGTTGATTTGTTTCGTCGTTGCGACGGGTCTGTGTATCGCCGCCGGCCTGCAGCTCGATCCCATCAACCGCCAGCGCCAGGAGATGGACCTGATCATCGATCAGCCGGAGAATATCCCCCCCTCGCTGGCGTTCGCCACGATTGCAACGGGGGCCTTTCGCGGCCTGGTCGTGGACGTGCTGTGGATGCGGGCCGATAAGCTGAAAGAGGAAGGCCAGTTTTTCGACGCCCGGCAGCTTGCCGAATGGATCACGATTTTGCAGCCGCGTTTCGCGTCCGTGTGGGTCTTTCAAGCCTGGAACATGGCGTATAACATTTCCGTCGCCATCCCCGCATCGCAGCCCGATCAGCGGTGGCGATGGGTGCGGAACGGCTACGAGCTGCTTCGCGATGAAGCCATCACGAAATACAACCTCAACGACATCGAGATCTACCATGAGCTGGCCCGAATCCTCCAGCATAAGATGGGCGGTCTCTCGGACGATGTCCACAAATACTACAAACTGCAACTGGCGCTGATGATGGACCCGCTGCTGAACTCGGAGGATAACCGGCTGACCCTTTCGGACAACGCCTATTATGATGCGATTGCCAACGTGCCGGCCGATTGGCAGACGATACTGGCGGACCCGAATGTCGCTTCCCTCATCGAGGCCCTCCAATCCACCGATGAGGTCTTCTCCGAAACGGAGACATTGGCCCGGACGTATTTATCCTTGCGCGAGAATTCCCAACGATTTAATCCGACCGCCGCCCAGACCATCGACGATTTCAGAGGATCGAACGCCCTCAAGACACTCGATCTCTTCGCCAAGGCCTACGAATTGCGCGAGACCTGGAAGCTCGACCCGGCGCTGATGCGGGAGGTCAATCAAACCTACGGCCCTATCGACTATACCGATCCGAACAAACGTTTGCCCATGGACTGGCGGCATCCCGATACCCATGCGATCTACTGGGCCGTTAAGGGGTTGCGCGTCGCCGCTCAGGATTCGACGCGCGAAATTGAAATTGGTGAAACGAATACCGATCGGATCGTCAGCCATAGCCTCCAGAACCTCTTCCGCAACGGCAAGCTCTACATTCATGATGTGCCGCTTCCCGCACCCACTGAAGGCCCCGTCGATGAATTGGATACGCAGGTGATCGGCAAAGAAGTGTTCTTGCGGCCGGACCTGAGAGTATTCGATTCGTATAACAAGGCTACGCTGGCCAACATCGAGAAATACAAGGACGACAAGGGAACGTACACAACGATGCAGAACGGCCACCGCAACTTCCTGAGAAATGCCGTTCTGCTGATCTACCAGACGGGCCACAAGGCGATGGCCCAGCGGGTGTACAACGATATGCGAAAGCGTTACCCGCTGGACGATTTTAAGTCTCCGCTTGTCGATGTCTATGCGAAGAAACGCTTCAACGAGGAATTCGAGAGCATCACAATCAACGATGCCAAAGAAATGGTCGTCGCGATGTTGCGAGAGGCGTATTTCCGATTCGCCATCCGCGACGACGACGAGGCCGCCGGGCAAGAGAGCCTCGCTCAAGAAGTCTGGAACCAATATCAATCGAAATACCGAGATGAAAATCGTATTGACCTGCCGAGGTTCGATGTGTTACGATACACGGCGCTTCTGGACTTCCTGGAGGACCAGCAGTTTTCGCCTAATCTCAGGCTCGGATTGTTGGCTCGAATCGAGATCGAAAGGCCCGATCTTTCCGGGAAGTTAGCGCAGTGGAAAGAACAATTGGAAAAACAAAAAGAGAAGATACAACAACAGGAAGAGACGTTTCTTCAAAGATTCTAAAACTCAAAGTAACACAATAAAGCGTTCCGGCGGATGCACGATACCCTCTCGCAACAATTAACCGAATCCCAACGTCAGGCCGTCTTTCATGTGGAAGGGCCGTTGCTCGTTCTCGCCGGCCCCGGCAGCGGCAAGACACGGGTCATTACTTATCGCATCGCGGCCCTCATCGACGTCGGCGTCCCCCCTTACAACATCTGTGCGATTACCTTCACGAACAAGGCCGCCGAAGAGATGCGTCAACGGGCCGCGACGCTCGGCGCTTCGGGCGGGGCGCATATCAGCACCTTTCATTCGCTATGTGTCAGAATTCTCCGCCGGTATGCGCAGAGAATGGGAATCAACTCGAACTTCAGTGTTTATGACGACGCTGACCAGAGGAAGTGCATCAAAGAGGCGGTCAAGGAACGTGCCTTCGATACGACGAATTTCCCCCCCGCCCGAATGCTGGATGCAATCTCGACATTGAAGAACAAACTGATCGACGCCGAATCGTTCAAAGCGGACG
>Ga0272441_10006174_pt1 | contig 20275 bp, 23 predicted proteins | sample SSMProp6N_FD_193582 | JGI IMG/M metagenome (GOLD analysis project Ga0272441, IMG submission 193582) | Marine sediment archaeal communities from Little Sippewissett salt marsh, Falmouth, MA, United States - SSM-Prop-6N | ecosystem: Environmental > Aquatic > Marine > Wetlands > Sediment ...
CGATCCGCATGATCGCGACGACGGCGACACACCTGGACGGTGTCGAGTATCGCTTCGAAGAAACGACGGGCCATCCTGGCGCGACGGATAGCAGCTGGCAAACGAGTCCGATCTACTCCGACTCGGGCCTGAGTGGAGATACGGAGTACTGCTATCGAGTGAAGGCGCGACCTGCGTCGGTCACGCAAGTGGAGACCGATTGGTCTAGCGCGGTCTGCGTGACAACGCCTGCATGCTCTGTCCTCCCGCATCCTCCAACGCCGGATCCAATGACTTGGCAGGCTGAGCCGAGCGCGACGGCATGCCACACGATCCGCATGATCGCGACGACGGCGACACACCTGGACGGTGTCGAGTATCGCTTCGAAGAAACGACGGGCCATCCTGGCGCGACGGATAGCAGCTGGCAAACGAGTCCGATCTACTCCGACTCGGGGCTGGACGGCGACACGGAGTACTGCTATCGGGTTCAGGCACGAACCGCGTCGGGAAGTGTCATAGTGACCAGCTGGTCCGATCCTCACTGTGCGACTACACCGAAGCCGGAACCCGAATCCCCAGAGGTGCTGCGTGTGGTCAGCATACCGAGTCCGGTCCCTGCTGCCGGGTGCCGCTTTTCCTTCCGGATCCCCTCCGGGTCAAGAGAGGCTGCACTTCACATCTACGATCCGTCGGGTCGATTGGTCTACAAGGCAGATCTGGACCCGCAAGCTGACGTCCATCCGCAAGGGAGCAGGTGGAACTTGACGAATTCGCAGGGCGAGGAGATCCCCAACGGCGCGTATGTGCTGATCCTCGTCGCAGATGATGCACGGATTGCCTCGGGTAAGATGGTGATTCGTAGATAGTCTACAGGGTGCGTTCTCTCTCGGCCCTAGGGCTGATGCTGGTCCTCTCGTGAGAGGCCTTCCTGGTTCCGGAAGTGGACCTAGCTTGACCAGCTGCCGGCTGAATGGGTGCCTTCCTCCCTTCGAGGTGACGCTTGTCAGACTTGCCGGAGAGGGTTCACGACTCTTAGAGCCTCTCCTGGAACGATCAGAAGGCGTAGTAGAGCGTTCCACGGAACTGCGTACTCAGGTGTCGATGGACCATAGCAGCGAGATCGACTCCGAGCCGATTCGCCTGCAGTCCGATTCCGAATCCCCACATCCAAGCGCGATCTTGCTTCAGTCCCGCCCGCAGAGACAGCATGGAACTCGGGCTGTACTCGACTCCTACGCTTGTCCTCTGCCTGCTGGTTAGGTCCACCACAACGAGCCACTCGTCGGAGACCGCGATCGCACCGCCGATCACAACCTCCTTTGGCCATGGATTGGCATGACCTGCGTTGTAGTCCATCGACGAGGACAGCAGATTGCGAAGGCAGAGGCCAAACGATGCCCGGGTGATACTTGGGATCCTACGGAGAGGCATATCCTTCGCGATCAGAAGCGGCACATCGATGCCCCACCCGCCTTCATTGCCTAAGGAGCCAGCATCTGCGGCGAGCAGCTTGACGCACAGACCGAGTGCCAGGAGGCGAGCTGCATCCAGTCGTGACAGGAACGGCAGTTTCTGTGCAGGGACGCCGAAACCCGCAACCACGAAACCTTCGCGGTATTCAAAAGAACCGATCACGTTCCCTGTCGAGTCGACCTCTGGAACATCGCCATAGTCGAAATAGTGGACTCCCAAGCCAACAGATCCGACAGTAGCCGAGACATGGCCAGAGCTTGCCGTCTCACGTCGAACATCGATTGACGAAATGAGAGACCTTCCATTGTTCCATGCTAGGCCGGCCGGATTGAGCATTAGCGAATCTGAACCGATCCCCAGTCCGACAAAAGCGTCCCCAAGAGCAGCCGTGCGTGCAGTCATGCCCAGATCCGGAATCGCTGTAGCAGAAGCCGGCTGGCCGACCGTGACAGCCCAAGCTACGATTAGCGTTAGAGACACTGCACAACGGAATCCTTCCGGGGTTCTAAGCACAGATTCCTCCTGCTTCAGCGGTCTGCACCCTTAGGATCAGTCGGGAAACAGAGTTGGGATTGGAGCGGCTGATCCTTCCGCATTCCTCGAGCCAGTCGCGTTTTCGCTGCCCGAGATCGAAGAGGGAGCGCCAGCTGCTGATCGGTAGCGCGACGGCGGTGGATCTTCCCATCCGCAGTTGGCTTCTCGATCCATCATAGATCGCAAGGTCTGCGGCTCCCAGCATATGCAGAGCAAGCTCCCAAGGGCCGTTGTCTCTAGGGTGCTGGTACGGTACACGTGGGGCTGATCCTCGAGGGGGCAAGCCCGTCTGCTGCCGCTGCCTAGTCATCCGAAGTGGTGCATTCGGCGACCCAACTGGGGTATACCAAGGCGAGAAAGCACCGCGCCCTTCGAATATCGACTGCTCCAAACCCAGGCTCGCATGGAATGAAGGCCCCAACTCTGGGATCGCTATTAGCAACCCGTCGAGGAAGCGAGAGCAGTAGCATAGATACACCACTCGAGAGTGCGCACCCAATTGCCCCTCCTTGGCGGGAGATTCTACAAGAAGAACGTCAAAGCGGCGAACCAGAGTGCGTGCAAGAACGCGAAGCAGGCTGCCGGCGGCTGACTTCCTGTATTGGAGTGCGGCCGAACTCATTGTGCTCGATCTGTCACGCTTGATGATATGGCTGCTTTGAGTGCCCGAAGAGTTTCTCCAGAATCTCAAGACCGGTCCAGCAGATCACACCAGACGCATTGGAGAACTCGAGGGCGGTTTGCTTGGCGAGGCGTGGTTCATCCGATATCCTGTCGCCACTTCACCATCTAGGGAGTATTGTATGGCTGAGCAGATTGAAGCAACCGACGAAGTGCTGGTTCAAGCGATCGACAAGGGGTTGGGAAACCGCATCCATGTCCGGCTGTCGCGATTCCGGGATCGGGACTACCTCGACATCCGGAACTTCTACGAGACCGACGATGGCGAGTGGAAGCCGACGCGGAAGGGCATCGCGGTGCCGGTCGATCTCTACGAGGAGCTCGTGAAGGCGATCGAAGCGGCGAAGCCGGAGATCGAGAAGCGGGCAGCAGCGGAGCCCAAAGAGGACTAGCAGCGCACTGCTTGCTCAGTGAGCGGAGTGCGATGTTTGTCGCGGAGCGGCAAACTCGGACCGACGAGCGAAGCGACGGAGGCAGACGCTTCGCTCCTGTCCTTCTCAGCTGGGATGCCTTGATGACCACGGCGTGGTTTGAGATAATCTGGCGCATGTCTGGTCCCATCGTCTAGTGGCCTAGGATAGTCGCTTTGCTCCTGTTCCTGACGGAATAGTCGCTTTGCTCCTGTTCCTGACGGAATAGTCGCTTTGCTCCTGTTCCTGACGGAATAGTCGCTTTGCTCCTGTCCTTTGCGTGGCTAGGTTGATGGGATTGGTGGTGTTCGTGATAATGCACGTGAGGACTGGTCCCATCGTCTAGTGGCCTAGGATAGCGGGCTCTCATCCCGTCGACGGGGGTTCAAATCCCCCTGGGACCACCAGCATACGCAGCGCCGAGCGGAGGCTTCGCGCTGCGTCTTCGTTTGGGCTTGCCTCGCTCGTTCCGTCTCGGAGCCCCACTCGACGCTCTCTGCGGAGTTCCGTATGCTCGACATGCCGTCTGGAGGAGTACGATGCTGCAGGGTCGAACCGCCATCGAAGTCGATCGAGTCAGCGTGACGTTTGTGAGTCGAGCGAAGCGCGTTGAGGCGCTTGCCTCGATTGGCTTCGAGGTTCCGTGGAGCGCTTGGACAACGCTGATTGGACCGTCCGGCTGTGGCAAGACGACCCTGCTTCGAGTGCTGGCTGGGCTGATCGACCCGGACGAAGGGGCGGTGTCCGTTGCAGGAGCTGTCGGCCGCGGCATCTCCGCGGTTGCCTCGTACCTTCCCCAGCATGACACGCTGCTGCCCTGGCGGACGGCACTTGACAACGCGATCCTCGCCTCGGAGATCGATCGGCGGGGGCTTGGCAACGCAAAGCGCGAAGCGATGGATCTGTTCGGACGCTTCGGCCTGGCCGGTTTCGAGGACCAATACCCCTCTCAGCTCTCCGGCGGGATGCGCCAGCGCCTCGCATTGATCCGCGCATTCCTCGCCCATCGCGACATCCTTTTGCTCGACGAACCGCTCGGAGCACTCGACCCGCTGACGCGCTCAAGCCTGCAGGACTGGCTTCTCGGCGTGTGGCAGGAGCTTCGAAAGACGGTCCTGCTCGTGACACACGACGTCGAGGAGGCGCTGATGTTCTCCGACGAGGTCCTCCTCCTCTCTCCCCGGCCGGCATCGGTCGTGCGACGCTACGAGGTGGGGCTTCCCCGGCCGCGCGATCGATCGGCGCGTGACCTCGCGGACCTGAAGGCGGAGATGCTCGACCGGCTGCTGGAGGTGATATGATGCGCCGCGTCGGGGCGGTCGCAACACCCCTCCTGGTGCTGTTTCTCTTTCTTCTCCTGTGGGAGGCCGCGGTCGGGATCTTCGGCACACCGGCCTACATTCTCCCGGCACCGACGGCGATCGTGGCGGCGTTCTTCGCGAGGTTCCCGACGCTGCTCCACCACGCGGCGATCACGCTGGCCGAGATCGTCCTCGGGTTGGCGCTCGGTGGGCTCGCGGGCATTGCCCTTGCGCTTGCGATTCTCTACTCGCGGACGCTCGAGCGTGCCCTCTACCCGCTGATCATCGCGTCGCAGATGATCCCGGTGTTCGCAATTGCGCCGCTCCTGATCGTGTGGATGGGATTCGGTCTCTGGCCGAAGGCGGTGGTGGCGGCGCTCATCGGGTTCTTCCCGATTGTCGTCAACGCGTCGGACGGGCTGCGGGCGCCGAGCCGCGCATCGATCGAGCTGTTTCGATCGATGGGAGCGAGCAAGGTGCAGATCCTTACGAAGCTTCGCCTGCCGGCCAGCTTGCCGACGCTTCTCGCGGGGCTCAAGGTTGCGACCACGCTCTGCGTCGTCGGCGCGACGATCGGCGAGTGGGTCGGGGCGAGCCGCGGCCTCGGCTATCTGATGCTCCAATCGAATGCGCTCCTGCGGGTCGATCTCGTCTTCGCGGCGATTCTGATGCTTTCGCTGCTCGGGTTGCTGTTGTTCGGAGGGCTCCGGATAATCGAGTGGCGTGTGCTGCGATGGCGGCGCGCCGAACGCGACGCGAGCAACTAGGGGGAGGGTGCGTGAACAGCAAGCTGCTGAGGGGAGTCTGCTTCGTCCTTTGCCTGACGCCGCTTGTCGGGTCGGCTTGCGTCGCGGCGCCGCTCGTCGTCAGCCTCGACTTCTTCGTCAATCCGAACCATGCCCCGCTCTATGTCGCGGAGGCACTTGGATTCTTCGACGAGGAAAGCGTCGAGGTGGAGATTGTGGTGCCGGCCAATCCGAGCGACCCGGTGAAGCTGGCCGCGGCCGGGGCGATCGACATGGCGCTGACGCCGCAGATCAACTACATGATTGCCCGGTCCGAGGGACTTCCACTGATCGCGATCGGCGCGCTGATCGATCGGAGCCTCGGTGGACTCCTCGGCGTTGCCGATCACGGATTCACTGGGATGGACAGCCTGCGCGGCGGACGGATCGGATACTCGCTTGCGCCGCTCGAGCCGATCCTCTGGCGGACGATGCTTGCCTGCGCCGGCATCGACGAGCACGAGGTCGAGCTGGTCAACATCGGCTTCAACACGATGCAGGCACTGCTCGCAGGGAGCGTCGATGCGATTGGCGCATTCCGGAACTTCGAGCCACTGCAGGTCGAACTCGAAGGATACGAGCCCGTGTTCGTGCCTCAGGAAGCCCATTGCATTCCACTGACCCAGGAGATCCTCTTTGTCGTCCACGCGGCTGCGCCTGAAGAGCGGGAAGACGCCCTGGCGGGTTTCCTGCGCGCGACGGCGAGTGCGATCACGTGGATCACGGAGAATCCCGACGAGGCGATGCGGCTCTTCTTCGAAGTACATCCGGACCTCGATGATGAGCTGAATCGTAGATCGTTCGTCGAAACGCTTCCTCTCTTTGCACGTGGGGCCAGGCATGACGACGCTGCAGTTTGGGAGGCTGTGCAGATGTACCTGGCCGAGCAACAGCTGATCAGCCAGACATTCCCGATCGAGGCGCTCTACACGAGCGCGCTCTTGCCCGAGGACTAGGGAGGCGAAGGTGCACACCGCGAATCGACAACTCGAAGTCATCACCGGCTGCATGTTCTCCGGTAAGACGGAGGAACTCATCCGCCGGCTGGAGCGCGTGCGAATTGCCAAGCGGAACGTGCTGCTGCTCAAGCCGACGATCGACGATCGGTACGGCAGCCACGCCGTGGTGACGCACTACGGGCGCGAGTTCGGCGCCTACGAACTGGAACCGGGAACGGAGACGTTAGAGAACCTGACCACGCTGGTGGGAGAGGACCGACTGGATCACGTCGACGTCGTCGCGTTCGATGAGGGGAACTTCTACTCAGACAAGCTGCCAGCGCTCTGCCAGCAGCTGGTGGCGATGGGGAAACGCGTGATCGTCGCCGGACTCGATCTCACGTTCGCCGAGGAGCCGTTCGGCGCGATGCCGACGCTGATGGCGCTGGCCGATCGGGTCGACAAGCTGCACGCCGTCTGCGTGAAGTGTGGCGCCGTCGCGACGCGCTCGCAGCGGCTGATCGACGGGCATCCTGCTCCGACGGACGGACCGGTCATCCAGATCGGCGGCGCCGAGACCTACGAAGCACGCTGTCGAACCTGCTACGAAGCTCACCGCGAATCCCGCTTGCTGTGAAGGACCGGATTCTGCTGCAGAGTCGTGCGCGCGTGCTGCGCCAACCAAGAGAAAGCCCCTAGCTTGGCTCGAGGTTTTCTCTGACGAACTCGCGCCCTGCGCGAGTTCGCGCTCGGGGCCTTCTCTGAACTACGTCTGATCTCGCGTAGCGAGATCAGACGTAGTACGTCTTCCCGTCCTCGCAGAGGGTGACGCCTTCGATCGGCTTCTTCGGCATCGTACTCATGTGCGTCGCGAAGATCCTCGTCTCGCGGCAGCAGGGAAGGTCCTTTAGGCCTCCGACGGTGAGGGAATCCAGATGGCCGTTGTCCGTCGTCTTCTCCGTGTGCGTCATCTCGAGAATCGCGACATCCGACTTGTCGAGCAGCCGGTTCAGCGGTTTGCAGTTGCACGTGTCGCCGGAGTAGGCGATGACGCGCCCCTTGTAGGCAAAGCGATACCCGTACGCTTCGAGATCGAAATGGGACATCTCGAATGCCTCGAAGTCGAGGTCGCCTGCGCGATGCGTTCCCTCCGCGACCTCGACGAAGGCAATCGGCACGCGAGGCTCAAAGCCATGTTCGCGCATGTTGGGCCACGCCATCTCGCAGAGCGCGTGCGTCGTCTCTTCGATCGTGCTCGGCCCGACGATGTAGATCGGTTCCTCGCGCTCGTAGCGGATGCAATACTCAAGGAGGAAGAAGGGGAGCCCGAACATGTGATCGGCATGGAGGTGCGACACGAAGATGACGTCGATCTCTGTGAGATCGAGATCGAGCCGATGGAGTTCCGTGACAGCGGTCGGCGGGATATCGAGCAGGATACGCCGATCGAGGAGCGAGCAGTTCCAGAGCCGCCCGTCCGTCAACGCGGCGGCAGAGCCGAGACAGGTGAGGGGGATCGAGTCCTTCACGGAGAATCGCGGCGCGGAGCCAGAGCTACGCGTCATCCCCTCCGCGGAGACGTCGAGCGAGTTCTTGCAGCATGCTCAACGCGACTTCCGGATGCGTGGAGATGATGCTCTTCATCGCCCAAGGGGTGATCACCAGGCAGGACGTTTCCGTCTCAGCGATGACATCGGCCGTTCGCGGCGCACCGTCGATCACGGAGAGCTCCCCGAAGAAGTTCCCGGTGGCGAGCTCGGCGACCTCGTTGCCATCGCGGACAACCTTCGCCGTCCCCTCGAGGATGAGGTAGAACCCGACGCCGCCCTTGCCCTCTTCGACGATCTTCTCGCCGGGCGCCGACGTCTTTTGCACGGCGGACTTGAGAAGCCCGTTGAGGCTGGCATCGTTCGTGTTGGCGAACAGAGGCGTTTGCTTCAGGAGGGGAAGAATCTGCTTGTTGTCCATTCGTTGCTCCTTTCGGCGTCACTCGAGGCCGGATCCGATGATATAATAGGGCGATTCCGTTTTCCAGCCAGGAGGGACTTCCCGTGTCGTGGAGCAAGACGCTTAGGGTTCGACAGTCGATTCGCGCGCAGCTGGAGGCCGGCGAGGAGATCGGCCTCCTGTTCAGCGACATTCGTGGGTTCTCCACCTACACGGCGAAACGGGGCGACCAGGCCGCCTACCAGCTCTCGAGATCTCACGAGGATATCCTGCGCGACTGCATCGACGAGTATGGCATCCTGGTGAAATCGCTTGGCGACGGCGTGATGGCCGCGTTCGAGGCGACGGACAACGCGATCCGTGCCGCGGTGGCCATTCAGCAGGCGATCCGAGAGCGCAATCGCATGACGCCCGAGGAGCCGATCGATGTCGGCATCGGCGTCGCGGCCGGCAGACCGGTGATGACCGACATCGATTTCATCGGCAACGCCGTCAACCTTGCGCAACGGCTCTCGAGTCTTGCCAAGGGCGGACAGATTCTCGTGACGGCGCGGGCGCGCAGCCTGGCGCGGCTGCCGGAGAGCCTGACCTCGATCCCGCTCGGCATGCGCATGCTCAAAGGGATCGGTCAGGAGGATGTCGAGGAGATTGCCTGGATCCGAGAAGTCGCGCGGATCTCCGACGGATCCGATCGCGCGACGCTGATCCTCACGGAGCGAGGGACGCTCGTCGTTGAGTTCGCCAAAGACTCGAAACAGCTGGTGCGCGACGCGATTGATGAGCTTCGCAAGGCGGATGCCGACGAGGAGGGAACATTCTCGGCGATGCTCCAGCGCGGGATCGCGCGGGTCACGCAGGCCCTGATCGGTGTCTCGCTCTCGGCGCTCGGTGTGGCCCGCGAACACGACGTCGAGGACGTGCGGCTGCGGTATCGGCGCGGGCGGCTGATCGCTGGAACGTCCGATGGAGAGCTGGTGCTCGACGGTGTCGAGCGGTCGCAGGCGGAAACGTTCATCGAAGCGTCGGAGAGCATCCGGAAGCGGGAAAAGCCTTAGCCTGTCTGCAAAGGCAGACGCTTGGTCCCCGCTTTGAAGTTCGCCTTCGTTTGTCCTAGAATGTCTGCAATACTAGATGTAGGGGGCACCACCGATGGGCAAGAAGGAAGTCCTGGAAAGCACACTCAAACAGATCAAGAAGGCGTACGGCGAAGGCTCCATCATGTGGCTTGGTGACGGGGCTCAGGTGCTCCAGGTCGAATCGGTCCCGTCGGGATCGCTCGCCCTCGACATCGCGCTCGGCGTCGGCGGAATCCCTCGCGGACGGATCATCGAGATCTTCGGCATGGAGGCGAGCGGGAAGACGACGCTTGCGCTCCACATGATCGCCGAGGTTCAGAAGCGTGGCGGTACCGCGGCGTTCATCGACGCGGAGCACGCGCTCGATCCGACGTACAGCCGTGCGCTCGGCGTCGATCTCGATCACATCCTCATCTCACAGCCGAATTCCGGCGAGCAGGCGCTCGAGATCACCGAGCAGCTGACCCGTAGTGGCGCGATCGACATCATCGTCGTCGACTCGGTTGCCGCGCTTGTGCCGACGGCGGAGATCGAAGGGCAAATGGGCGAAACGACGGTCGGCCTTCAGGCGCGCCTGATGAGCCAAGCGATGCGGAAGCTCTCCGGAGCCATCGCGCAATCGAAGACGATCGTTGTGTTCACCAACCAGATGCGTTCGAAGATCTCGACGTCGCGCTTTGGTCCGTCGACGACCACGTCGGGCGGCTGGGCGCTCAAGTTCTACGCGTCGATCCGCCTGCAAATGTGGGGATCGGGCCGGATCGAGGACGGCTCCGAGCGCGTCGGCCACAACATCAACGTGCGCGTCGTGAAGAACAAAGTCGCCCCGCCGTTCAAGGAGGCTATGTTCGAGGTCATCTACGGTCGCGGCATCGTGCGCTCGCGAGATCTGATCAACACCGGCGAGTCGCTCGGGCTGGTCACTCGAAGCGGATCCTGGTACTCCTATGGGGACGAACGGCTCGGCCAAGGTGTCGGAAACAGTGCCACGGCGCTCGAGGAGAACACGGAGCTTGCCGATCGCCTCGAGGCGGCCATCCGCGAGAAGGCGGGCCTCGACAAGAACTCCGCCGAGGCGCAGGCCGAGGAATCCCGGGAGGCCGAAAACGCCGAGGAATAGCGCGTGGAGCTACCTCGTCAGATTGCTCAATGCCCGTCCGAGGACGGAGCAAGAGGTGCGCCGTCGGCTGGGTCAGCGCGGAATCTCGTTTGAGGAGATCGAGCGACTGATCCTCCGGGCACGGGAGGCGGGCCTGCTCGACGACCGTCTGTTCGCCAAACTGTGGGTTGAGGATCGGATGACGAACCGCTCGCTCGCTCGGCGTGCCATCCTGCGTGAGCTGAGGGAGAAGGGGATCGATCCGGCGCTCGCGGACGAAGCGGTTCGCGCAGGGTATCCCTCGGCGAAGGAGCCGGAGGTCGCATTGCGACTTGCACGCGCACGTTTCGAGCGGCTCTCGGCGATCACTGATCGCGAGAAACGGGCACGGCGTGTGCTCGGATTCCTCGACCGGCGCGGGTTCGATCGCAACCTTGCGATCCGCATCGTGAGGCAGATCGAGCAAGAGGAGGCAGACGATGGATGACGTTCGCGTCGGTCTCGGGATCGACTTCCATCGACTCGTCGACGATCGGCCGCTCGTGTTGGGTGGCGTGACGATCCCCCACGATCGAGGCCTGCTCGGGCATTCCGATGCCGATGTCCTCACCCATGCGATCTGCGATGCGCTGCTCGGCGCGGCGGGCCTGCCCGACATCGGCGTGCACTTCCCGGACAACGACGAGGCCTTTCAAGGCATCTCGAGCCAGACGCTGTTGGCAGACGTGGTGCACAAGTTGGCGCAGACGGGCTACCGGGTCGTCAACGTCGATGCGACGGTGATCGCCGAGGCGCCGAAGCTTGCGGCATGGTTTCCTGAGATGCGGTCAACGCTTGCTGCTTCGATGAACGTCGATCCCGACCGGATCGGTCTCAAGGCGACGACGAGCGAGCGGATGGGGCCGATGGGGCGAGGCGAGGGGATCGCCGTGTGGGCCGCGTGCCTGATTCGGCGGGTCTGACGTTCGCTGTGCCAGAGCCCGGCGCCTTCGCGCCGGCGAGACTCACGAGAAGAGCCTGGCGATGTCCTTGTAGGTGATCAATACCATCAGGCCGAGGAGAATCACGAAGCCGGCGGCGTGAATCAGACCCTCCCGTTCCGGCGGGATCGGCTTCCCCCGGATCCACTCGTAGAGCGCGAACACGATGCGGCTCCCGTCGAGCGCCGGGAACGGAATCAGGTTGAACAATCCGAAGTTGATCGATAGGAACAGCAACAGGCTGAAGAAGACGAGCGCGCCCATCCGCGCACCCTGGCCGAGGAGCTGAGCGATCCCGATGGGGCCGGAGATCGACTCGCCGACACTGACCTCCCCGCCGATGAGCTGGCGGACCCATGTTGCGAGGAGGACGACATTTTCTGCGAACTTCTCGGCACCGAGCCCTAGCCCGGCAATCAGTCCCGGGCGGTGTCGCGTCTCTCCCAGGTCGGCGAAGGTGATCCCGCTGAACAAGAGCTCGACGGTCGTGTCGGCGCGGGCCAGGGAGACCTCGAAGTGTTCGTCGGCGCGCTCCACGGTGAGGGACCCCTCGGCCCGTCCGGATCTGCCCTCGAATGCGACCAGAAGATCGATGGCAGTCTCGATCGGATCTCCGTCGGCCGCGACGATCCGGTCTTCCGGCTGGATGTCGAGAAGGCGGAAGGGTGCAGTCGATTCGAGCGAGGCGATCTCGTTGGTGTAGGTCGTCGGAAGGAAGTAGGCGCCGACGACCCACCGCTCTTCGGCTTCCTCGTACTCGGGGGCGATCGTGAGGGATCGGCGCGCGCCGTCTCGAAGAACGTCGACCGCGATGGCCTCGCCCTGCGAAGCCTGAATCGCCTCAGTCAGATCCTCCGTCTGGAAGACCCGGCGACCATCGACCGAGAGGATGCGGTCTCCGGGGACGAACACGGAAGCCGCCGGTGAGTCTGGGACGACGCCGGCGACCTGCTGCATCGCGTACCCTGCCCCCCAGACGATCGCAAGGGCAATCAGGAAGGCGCCGGCAAGATTCGCGAATGGTCCGGCGAAGCTGATCAATGCGCGGATGGCCGGCGGCTTGCTGTAGAGCGTCCTGCCGGCGGGGATCGTCAGATCCGTCTCTTGACGGTCTTCCCCGGCCATCCGGACGTAGCCTCCGATCGGGAAGGCTCGGATCGAATAGCGCGTCTCTCCGAAACGACGCCAGAGCAGGCGTGGGCCGAATCCAATCGCGAACTCCTTGACATAGACCCCGAAGGCCTTCGCCGCGAGGAAGTGCCCGAGTTCGTGCACGCCGGCGAGAACGAAGATCGATCCGATGAAGATGAGAAGCGTGAAGATCATGAGAGTGCCTCCGCGTGCATGACAAGAAGATGCTTCGTATCGTCGACCACCCGGACGTCGTGGGAGAGGCGAACGCCGATGACCCAGAGGACCCGCTCCTGATCGCAGAGGAGTGCGACTCGATCTCGCTCGGAGTACGGGACTTTTTCGCGAATCAGGAAGTCCTTCAGCTTCGTCTCCTGGCCGAGTCCGAGGGGCGCGAAGCGATCCCCTTCCCTGCGCGAGCGGACCTCTAGCGGGAAGGCGACTTGCGCCTCATCGGCGATCTCCGTCCACGGATCTTGGGTTGCGACATCACGATCGGATCGATCCATTCGCTCCAGGCTGAGCGCGAGGCCGACCTGCGGAATCTCCGTTGTACCGACAGGTGCGGGGAGGACCCACGGAGTGGTGGGTACAGGCTTCTCCAACGCGAAGGCGATCCGATCTTGCTCCAGCTGGATGTGGAGATCGGGAAGGCTCAGCTCTCCGTGTGCTCGGCCGGACGCGATCAGCTCGCGGATTGCCTCAACGTGGACGCGCTCGATGCCCGTCAGATCGCCTCGGGCTCGTGCGATTCCCTCTCGAAGCAACAGCCGTTGCAGCGCCGGTGGCTCCATGGAAAGCCGCTGCCTCGATAGGGTCGCGCCATCCTCGAGCACGATCTCGTTCCAACGCTCGGAGACAACATCTTCGGCGACGCGATGGAGGTCGTCGATCAAGCTTGCCGTGCGCAGGATGGCCTCCGCTGCGCGAGGGTTGATCCGCTCGAGTTCGGGAAGGACGCGATGCCGGAGACGGTTCCGTGTGAAGCCGAGGTCCGCGTTCGAGCCATCCTCCCGCCATGCAAGGCTCCGCGCGGCGGCACACGCGAGCAGTGCGGTGCGATCGAGCCGAATCAGCGGGCGAATGAACGGCAGGCTGACCGGCGGGATCCCGCGAAGCCCCGTGCCCCCGGTCCCTCGGGTTATGTGGTGAAGGACCGTCTCCGCGCTGTCACTTGCGGTGTGACCCAGAGCGATCCGCGCGGCGCCGACCTGGTCTGCGAGCCGAAGCAGAAGCGCCCTTCGCGCCTCGCGGGCTGCTCCCTCGGGGCCGAGCGTTCGATGCGGTGCCAGGGCGTCTGCGCTGAGCGCTGCGCGGACGAACGGAAGACCGAGTTCGGCGGCGCGCTGCTCGACGAACCGGGCATCCGCTCGGGACGTCTTGCCGCGGAGATTGTGGTCGATGTGCGCGGCGTGGAGCGCGAACCCCAGCTCCGGAGCGAGCGCCGCAAGCGCATCGAGCAGCACGATCGAATCGACGCCACCGGAGACGGCGGCGAGGACTCGATCCCCGCGTTCGATCATCCGGTACTCTTCGATTGTCGAGCGAATCGTCGCGTGCGTCATGGGCCGATTGTGTCGAGGCCACTCCGCGAAATCAACGGTTGGACCGTGCGAGACATGTCGGTAGGCTTGTGCGATGAGATCCCAGACGGAGCAATCAATGAGGCAGCGAGCAAAGCGGCAGATGGCGTTCGCGCCGTTCCTCCTCGGTTTTGCGGTGGCTGCGCTCTCGTTGGCAGCGCTCTCCCAGGCGTCCGTGTTTGAGGGACGCGAGGCGTCGGTCCCCTGGGGCGAGGACGGCACGCGGCTGGTCGTTGGCCACGAACCCGGTGGGCCGCGGCTTGTCGTCCGGCAACGTGTGGCGCCCCGACTGGAAATCGTAGCGGAAGCGAGCGCGTCCGAGCTGTTCGACGTTCAAGCAAGCGTGCTCATCGTGCGGGACCTCCATCCGTCGTCCGTCGTTGTGAGGCTCGCGACCCATCGCGTGTCGCTCTTGTCGAGCCTCTTCCTCGGACCCGTCGGGCTGGATTTCGGGCGGACCTGGGGATCGGCAGCGGCGCGCTGGGCGGGTCTGTGGTTCGCACCCCATCCGCAGCTCACGCTCGGCCTGGGAATCGAAGAGAAGGGCGGGCGGATCGGTCCGGAGATCGCCTTTCGTTGGCGGCCGGCTTGTGCGCCGCATGGGTGGATTGCATTTCGAGCGGGCAGTGGCGGTCCGGCAGTTTCAATCGGAGTCTGGCGATGAGTCGACAGAAGCTGGCTGTCATGCTCGGCCTTGTGCTGGTCGCCTTGCCGGTCGCGGCGGCTCCGCTGACGATCCTCTACACCAACGATCTGCATCTCCGCTTCGAGCGGCTCGGCTCGCTCGAGCGGATCATCACCGAGCAGCGGGAGAGCGCAGGCGATCTGCTGCTCCTCGATGCAGGCGATACGTGGCAAGACTTCAGACAGCCGATTGCCGCGGTGTGGGGTGCCGACGAGATGGTCGAATGGATGAACCGTGCCGGCTACGACGCGATGGCGCTCGGGAACCACGACTTCTACTGGGGCGCCGAGCGCCTTGCGGAACTTGCCGCACAGGGGCGGTTCGCGCTGCTCTGCAGCAGTCTGCGCCCGATTCCCGGGAGCCGTGCGCCGTTTGCTCCGGCGGCGACGCTCGACCTGGGAGGTCTCTCCGTCCACGTCGTCGGGCTGACGACATGCGAGTACCATGCGTTCTCGGCGATGCCGTGGCTGCAATACGTTCCGCCGGTCGAGGCCCTGCAGACGGAGCTTGCTCGAAGGCCGGAGGGCGTGGATCTGACGATCGTCCTGGCGCACATCCCGGTGGCCGACGCCATCGCCGTTGCGCGGCGCGTTCCAGGGATCGACGTCTTTATCACCGGGCACTCGCATGAGGAGACAAGGGAGCCCCTCGTTATTGGAGGGACGGCGATCGTCCAGTCAGGGTGCTTCGGCCGGATGCTCGGTCGGCTCGATCTGGAGATCGAGCCGACCGGTGGCTATCGAGTGGTCGGACACCGACTGATCCCAACGGAGAAGGCCCCCGCCGAAATCGGCCGGGGCCTTCGTCAGCTTGCGCGCGTTCTTGCCGCGCTGTCTCTCTCCGTGCTTCTTGTCGTATCCTCGTTCCGCTAGAACTCGTACGCGAACCCGATGCCGTTCTCGACCAACCCAATCGTGAACCCGGTGTCCTCCGCGACGTTGTATGCATCGAACCCGCTGAACAGTGCCCAGCCGAGATGGAGCGCCGGAATCGCGTAGGACACGAACGGCAACAGACTGCCGACGTAGTACCCGAGCCCTACGACGGCAACATCCACGCCGAAGTGGATGATCGCTTTGTCCATCTCGTCATTGAGCAACTGCCCGAGGCCCGGGATCACAAAGGACGCCAGCCCCGGGATCCACGCCTGATTCGTTTGCGCCACTGCGCCGAACGTCACCATCAGCAGACCGACGATCACGCAGAACACCACCGCACACTTCCTCATCACTTCCTCCTTCCGGATTCGCCCTGCTACGCTTCGATCTTCTCCAACACCGCATCATCGATGTCGAAGTTCGCGTAAACCTCTTGAACGTCCTCGTTGTCGTCGAGGGCATTCACCAGTCTCAGCACCTTCATTGCCGAAGCCTCTTCGATGTGTACCGTGTTCTTGGGGATCATCGTGGCCTCGGCGCGTATCGGCGTCAAGTCGTACGAACGCACAGCATCCGCAAGCACCGGCAGATCGACCGGATCGCAGTACGCTTCGAGGAGATCCCCTTCGTCCTCGATGTCCTCCGCGCCCGCTTCGATCAGCGCCATCTCGAGTTCGTCACGGTCGACGGAGTCGGGCAGCTCCTCGAGCACGACGACGCCTCGGCGATCGAAGAGCCAAGAGACGCTGCCGACGGCGGCCATATTCCCGCCGTACTTGCTGAAGATGTGCCGAACGGCTGCTGCTGCCCGGTTGCGGTTGTCGGTGACGGTTCTCACCAGGACCGCGACGCCGTCGGTCGCGTAGCCCTCGTAGGTGATCTCTTCGTAGGAGACGCCTTCGATCTCTCCAGTTGCACGCTTGATCGCCCGTTCGATGTTGTCCTTCGGGACGTTCGCTGACTTGGCGCGCTCGAGCGCCTGAGCCAGACCGGCGTTGTGCTCGGGATTGGGATCGCCGCTACGTGCCTGAAGCGTGATCTCCTTGATTAGCTTTGCGAAGATCGCAGACCGCTTTTTGTCCTGTCGTTCCTTGCGGTACTTGGTATTCGCCCACTTGGAATGCCCTGCCATACCACTCCCTCATTCGTCGATCTCGTTTCGGACATCTTAGCGGCCGGGAACGGCGCCGACAAACTGCGCTGCGTCTGCGTTCTAGGGGCAGCTGTGATCCTCGATGAGTCCGAGGGCTCGGTCGACAGCGAGCGTGTTGTAAAGCGGCCAACGGTTCATCACGACCGGATCGCCGGCGTCGGCCTCAACGTCGCGAAGGATAGTGCATGCCGTGTAGTGGTTGTCCTGTGCGAGGAAGACGTGCTCGGCCAGGTTGACAGCGTTCTCGAGGAAGTCAGGCCCAGCGTCGATTGCCAGCTCGTAGGTCGCGCGCGCCTTCTCGAGATCTCCGCCGAGGAAGCCCGGGACCTGGGCGTAGAACGAGGCCAACGATCGATACCCGGCGCCTGCGAGATAGCTCGGATCGAGTTCGATTGCCCGCTCGTAGCACACGGGCAGGTCGCGCATTCCGCCCCACACGATCGCCTCAATCTGGTGATAGTTCAGATAGCTGCCGAGGTTCGTTCCATACCAGAACACGGCTTCGACATCGAGTGCCGAAGCGAGCGCGTCGCGGAAGCTTGAGGCCTCGTTCTCGATGAACGCGGGATCGAGACGCAGACTGGCCAGGGCATGGTCCTTGCCTGCGGCGAACGCCGCCTCCTTGGCGTCGTCGCCGACAAGATACGCGGTCCCGAGCTCGAACTGCGCTCGTGCCAGGCGGTTGAGGACAATGGCGTGCGATGGGACGGCCTCCGGCGCGAGGGCATCGAGCGCCTGCTCGTAGAGATCGATTGCCGCTTCGAGATCGGCTCGGTATGCGGCGAAGTCGAACGCCTCGCTCCAGCGATCGTAGAGTGCTTCGGCATCTGCGATCAGTGCACCCGCATCCTGCGCGAGTCCCGACCAACTCGCGACAAGCAGAACCAGAAGACATGGGAAGAAATGACGTGCCATGGGAGTCCTCCTTCAAGCGCCTGAAAGCCTACCGCCCCACTTCTTGACTTGGCGGACGCTCTTGCGGCAGAGTTGTGCCAGTTTATCACAAAGGTGAGGGATCAGACCATGCGAGCAAGGATCCGGATAGTGCTGGCAGTCGGATTGGTGGCGGCGGCCGTCTTCATGAATGGCTGCCTGTTCAATCTGTTCGAGACGGCGAAAATGCTTGGCGCCGGGAACGTCGCGATAACGCTCGGAAGCGGCCTTATGGATGTCATCCCGGATGAGGATGCTAACTGGGCTCTGACTCCTCAGGCGCGTTTGGCGTTCGGGATAACCGACAAGATCGATTTCGGGATGCAGACCGGCGCGTTCGTGCCGTTGACCACCGGGGACTTCGGATGGCTCGGAGCGAAGGGCAATCTGAAATTCTCGATCATCGACGATCCGGAGACCTTCTCTCTGGCGATGGGCTTCGGAGCAGGCTACGGTGCGGAGTTCCTGAACTGGGGGCTCTTCGGCGAAGTCTTCTTCGATGTCAACTCGACGATCCCGCTCTTCCTCGTGTATCAGCCGACGATTCCTCTTGGGGCTGAGAACTTCACCATCTGGCATCACATCGCTGGCGGACTGAAGCTGCGGATCTCGCCATCGACGGTTCTGCTTCTGATGGTCGATTTCCGGAATCCGGAGCTGTTCAGCTTCGGTCTGGCGATCCAGATCGGCCTGTAGGGGGCAATCGAGAGCGTTGCTCCAGAGGAGGACGGTGCGTGTGCCTGCGAGACGAAGTCTGGTTGCGTTGCTTCTTGTCGCCGGCATTGGCTGGGCCGCACTGGCGATCAATATACTCGAGACGGCATCGCCGATCGGTGCACAGCATCTGAAGCTTACGTTCGGGACCGGGCTCGTGTTCTCGGAGAGCGGCGGGACGACGTCTTGGCATTTCACGCCGCAGCTACGAATGGCGATCGGCGTGAGCGACGGGATGGATCTGGCGATTCAGAGCGGGATTCTCTCGACGATCGGGGCACGTGATGTCGATCTTCTCGCGGCGATTGTCGACGCCAAGTTCACCCTCGCCGAAGCACCGGGGATGTACACGATGGCCTGGGGTGCCGGCGGGGGATATGGCTTGAATTTCCTCGGAGAAGGATGGGGCGTCTTCGGGCAGTTCCTGTTCGAGAGCCACGCGCGCCTGTTCCCGGTCTATTTCGTCTACCGGGCGACGCTTCCGATTGACAGCACGGAGATCAGCCTGATTCCACACACAGCCGTGGGCGTCGACTTCCCGCTCGCTCCGAACACGCAGCTCTTCCTGGGTGCCGACTTCTACCACGGGACGATCTCGATAGGAGTCGGATTGGCCATCTGGTTCTAGGGAGCGGCCCAACCGATCTGGCTGGGCCACGCGCGTGTCTGCTGGTGTGCCCGTGGTCTCATGCAGTCGTGCGGAGCGAAGCTCTGCACGGCTCCGTTTGATCGTTTCGCAGCAGATGCCTCGAAGAGACTGCAGAACCTGTTCAGTGAAACCCCCAATGCCTTCCGGTGTATTAGGTACTGAGGTGATGGTGATGCGACTCGTCCGTCTTGTCGTACCTGTTCTGGCGCTTCTTGTGCTTTCCGCTGCTGTGGTTGGCCAGCAGCCGAGTCCGCTCGGTCTCAATCCAATTCCCGTTGTGGAGCCGCTTGCTGCCGAGCTCTGGATGGACAGAGGAAGCTACATGGAGGGTGAATCAGCACAGATCGTGTTCTCGGTCAACCAACCCGCCTACGTGTATATCCTCAACATTCAATCCGACGGCATCGTTCGGCTGGTCTTCCCGAATGCATTCTCTCAGCAGAATTTCGTGTCTGAGGGCGTTCACACCCTGCCCAACGGCCTCTACCAGTTCACGATCACACCTCCGGCGGGCACCGATCATCTCCAGATCATCGCGAGCTTGGCCCCACTGCAGTTGGCGGGCGACTTCGCGAGTGAGCCCTATGCGATAATCGGCCAAGACCCCAACGTGGCTCTCGCCGCGATCCAGGCGCAGATCGACGGTCTTGCCGTCGAAGGGACATGCGCTCCACAGTGGACGACCGACTGGTGCTCGTTCACGATCATCGCCGCGCCGCAGCCGCAACAGGATCCGTGCGACTGTGCGCCGCCCGTCTATACGCCTCCTGCGTACACACCGCCTGTGTCCACACCCCCGACAACTACCTGCCCGACCTACACGTGTCCGACGTACGCGCCGCCGACGTACGCGCCGCCGACGTACACGCCGCCGACGTGCACCGTACCCACCTATACGCCACCGACATGCGTTGTCCCGTACACGGTGTACACATACACGAACCCATGTGCGCCGGTGGCCAACCCGTGCCTTCCAACGCTGTTCCCATTCCTGGGAGGCTCGTTCCGGGTGAGCGTACGGTTCCGAGTCAATTTGGGAATCTGCTGTGAGCAATAGGCACTCAACTGCAGGGGGCGGCTCCATCTGACGTTCCGCACGCGCTCTTCCGAGCTGGAATTCAGGAGGCTGAGTCCATGCTCAGCCTCTTGAGTTCCTCCAGAACACGCCGATCGGCGGTCGGGAAGGCGAAGGTGTCGAGTTCGTTCACTGTCGCCCAGCGGAGGTCGGCGCAGTCGATGGCGCGGGGCTCCCTGCCCGTGTGACGGCAGTGGAAGATGTGAAGCGTCATCCGGAAATGCGTGTAGGCATGCTTCACGGTCATGAAGGGCTCGAGGATCTCGAC
>Ga0272441_10006175_pt1 | contig 20271 bp, 14 predicted proteins | sample SSMProp6N_FD_193582 | JGI IMG/M metagenome (GOLD analysis project Ga0272441, IMG submission 193582) | Marine sediment archaeal communities from Little Sippewissett salt marsh, Falmouth, MA, United States - SSM-Prop-6N | ecosystem: Environmental > Aquatic > Marine > Wetlands > Sediment ...
GTCTCCCGACGCGATGCGAGCATCCAGGTCGGTCAGATCCTGGCGAATCTTGACCATCATCTGCGATGCGTACAGGTTCCCGAGCATGTACGACGGGAAATAGCCGAAGTAGCCGACCGACCAATGCACGTCCTGCAGCACGCCCTCCGCGTCGTTGGGAGGCGTCACGCCGAGATAGCGTTCCATCGCATCGTTCCAGCGCTGCGGAAGGCTGGCGACATCGATTTCACCCGCAATCAAGCCGGTCTCCAACTCGGTGCGCAGCATGATGTGCAGGTTGTACATTACCTCGTCCGCTTCCACGCGAATGGTCGACGGCGTGACCTCGTTGACCGCGCGATACAGCGCATCCGGATCCACGCCGTCAAACGCGGGGAACACGCTGGCAAGGATCGGCTGGAAGTGCGCCCAGAACGGACGACTGCGTCCGAGGAGGTTCTCGATCATCCTCGATTGGGACTCGTGGATGCCGTTCGACGATCCGCCGTTGAGTCGCAGGTCGTACAGCTCCTTGGGCATGCCCTGGTTGTAAAGCGCGTGGCCGCCCTCGTGCAGTGCGCCGAACAGGCCCGAGGTCACTTGGTGCTCGAGGAACCGGTTGGTCACACGAACGTCATCGAAGCCGATGGCCGTCGTGAACGGGTGTGCAACCTCGTCGAACGCTCCGGCGTCGAAATCGTAGCCGATCAGCTGCAATGCGCGGCGCGACAACTCGCGCTGACCGTCGAGAGAGAACGAACCTTCGATCGAAGAGGCGTCCGGCGCCGTTCCTTCCGTGGTCAATCGTGCGATGAACGGAACGAGTCGCTCGCGAAGCGGCTCGATGATTGCCTGCAACTGCCGCACCGTCATCCCCGGCTCGTAGTCGTCGATGAGCGCATCGTAGGGATGCTCCTCATAGCCGTAGTAGTCGGCAAACCGTCGCGCGTAGTCGACCATCTTGGCGAGGAACGGCTCGAACACGGGGAAGTCCGAGTTCTTGCGCGCCTCTGACCATGCCGCTTGCGATTGAGACCTGGTCTTCGCGAAGTCCTCGATCAGCTCCGGTGGAATCGCCTTCTGACGTCGGTATTGCTTGCCGACGTCGCGAACGCTGGCACGTTCCGCCTCAGACAACGTGTCATCGCCGGTCAAGTCCTCGATCGCTTGTCCAAGGTCCGGTGCGACGCTCAACTCGAACAGCCGCTTGGCGAATCGTCCCGTCACCTCGGAGCGAACCGCGATGCCGCGGGAGGGCATGTGGGTCTCTTGATCCCACGAGAGCAGCGCGAGCGCCGAGGTCAGAAGGTTCATCTCGTTCAGGTGGTTCCGATAGTCGTTCAGCGTGTGCACAACACATCCCTTCACCGCATCGTGGTCGCCCGATGACGGACGCCGGTTGCAAGTATATCCGAGGGGCGCGCTGATCTCGTTCGGACGACACGCGCGTACAGAACCGGTGCGATTCCCGGCTCGGCTCGTCAGAACCGGGAATCGCAAGTCTGCTCACTGTCGGCAGCAGATGGTGCCTTCGGCGTCGTTGTTGTCCTCATCGCACTCGGTGATGAAGTCCGGGTAGTCGACCGTCACCGTGACGTCGTGGCATCCTCCCTGCATGCCACAGTCGATGACGAATTCGACCGTCGCCGAGTCTCCGTGATCGAGATCGGTGTGGATGATCTCATGCTCGTCCCCACAGGGTGTCTCCAGTTCGATCCAGATGGCGTCCGTCACGGTCGCTGCGCCGATGTTGGTGATGTCCGCCTCGACGTGTAGCTCGTATCGGGGTGCCGCCATGCCGACGTTCAGACAGTAGGCCTCCGTGATTTCGACGATGAGATCCGCGCAGTCCTCGACGGGCGGGGGGCACTGCACGACCGCACACGAGACGCCGGGGTGGAATGCGCCGCCTTGTTGCAGACACGCCGCTTCAGTCAAGGAAACGCACGATCCGTCAGGAAGACAGCACGCCCAGGTCTCCTCGCAATAGCAGTCGACGCTGCCGACGAAGCTGTTGTTGCCTTCGTCGCATTCCAGAACGAACCCGCCGGGAACGACTTCGGGATCGACATAGATCTCATAGCTCGACGGGCACAGCTCGCCGCCCATGTCGAAGTAGAAGTGCAACTCGACGGTCCATACATCGCCGGGCGCCAACGGTGGCGGCGGCGTGTACGTGAGGTACCCGTTGCCGGGGTGGTCGTCGCTTCGAAGCACGACGTCGAAGGCGTCCTCCACGGGCGCCGTTCCGATGTCGAGGACGTCGGCCCACACCGTCAGCATGCACGTGCCATCGATAGGATCGCAAACGCACGATTGATCCAAGTACCGAACGGTCAGATCGGGACACAGCGCATCCGGCTCTCCGGGCCCCGTCGTTCCGGCGGGATGCAGTTGCACCAGATCCACAGCGCCGGACGCATCGACGGTCGGGCACCCGGCAAGCACCCCCACAACGGCGACGTCCGTCGTCGGACCCGGCACCGAGACCGTGAACTCGGCCGATTCGCCGGGCACGAGTCCGCAGCTGCCCAACGACAGTCGCCAGATCCAAGCATTCGCGTACTCGCTGTACAGCCAGCAAACCGGCTGGTCGTGCGCGAGGGCGGAAAGCGTGGTCGGTTTCGGGACCGCGAACAGGCACAGACCGCACCCGTTGTGTTCGTAATCGATGTTGGTCACGGTGTACTCGTAGGTGTCCACGTCGCCGTCCCGCGTCACGCACTCCTCGATCTGAACGCTGCCTTCAGTGCCCAGCGTCGTCACGGTCACGTCGTAGCCAATGGCATCGTCGGCACAGGGGTCGGGCTGGCTGGTTCCCGGCGGTTCCTCGAGCGGCGAGAGGGCGATCATGCATTCCACCAGCGTCCAGCGCCCCTGATAGTCAATCTCGAAGCGCGTGTCCGTGCGAGCGACCGTCTCGAGAATCTTGCCTTGGTGTCCCTCCACCCAGCGGTCTTCGTCGGACCAGGTGAAATCGACCGGCGCGTATCCTTCAGGCGTTTCCTCGTACAAGAACGAGCGTCCGCCGAAGTACCTGTTGTTCTCGTCTGCTGAGGTTTCAAGTCCGACGATCACGCCCTCGCCTTGGAGCAGTTCCAGCTCGTAATCGGCAAGGTTCGGCTCATCCTTCAATGCGAGCTCGATCCCATCGACCAACGCCGGATCGAACGCGCGGCCTTCTTCGGACTGCAGTTCCTGCGGAAATCCCGGATCGTAGACCTTGAGCACGAATGTGTCCGGGTAGATCCTGCCCACGTAGTCGGCCAAGCCCAGGACCAACCGGACGTCGGTCGTCCCACGCGCCGTGTCCGTGCCCATCGCGGCTTCTCCCAGATCGTTCGCAAGCTCGATCGTGTCCAGTTCGTCCACGACGCCGTCTCCGTTGAAGTCGTGGATCAGGGCCGGGTAGCCGTGATCCGCGAACCACGCCAGGATCGTCGCGGCTTGAATCGGTCCTGTCCATTCGTTCGACCAGTTCGGTTTGCTTTCGTGGCTGATGAGCTGTAGATCGCTCACTTCGTATCCCGGGACTTCAACCTGAGCGACGGCGGCCCCTGCCAGGGCGCAGCCGATCGCCAGAATGACCAGAGCGCTGCTGAGCATTCGCTTCATCGGGATCCCTCCTTAGGTCGTCGACGCAGGTCGACGCGCAGGAATCGCGGGTCGCGCGCGGCAACGCCCCTTCAATACGGAACTTCCATTCAGTATAGAGACTCCCGCGACCTAGGAGAAACGTGAGACCCGAACAGCAGGCGCACCGAACCGAGCGCGCGGCATGTTCTAGATGTCGAACTCCGCCAGCAGCGGGGTGTGGTCGGAGGGACGTTCGGATCGCCGGGGTTCGAGATCGATCCAGGATCGGACGGATCGATCCGCCAGCGATCGGGTGGCGAGGATGTGGTCGATGCGCCAGCCCTTCCCTTCGGCCACGGCATTGCGTGCACGGTAGTCGTAGTAGGTGTACTGCCCGCCGTCCGGAACGTGCTTGCGGAAGACGTCCACGAACCCCCAGTCCGTCACCGCGGCGAGCGCGTCGCTGACTTGAGGGTTGAAGCAGACGTGTCCCTGCAAACGCTTCGGATCGTGAATGTCGAGGTCTCCGGGCGCAACGTTCAGGTCGCCCACCCAGACGATGGGAGCGTCCGGCGTGTATGCGGCATCGAACAGCCTTCGGAGCCGCTCGAACCAGGCGAGCTTGTACGCGTACATCTCGTGGGCTACGTCGCGGCCTTGAGGAACGTACGTGTTGACGACAGTGATGCCGTCCACGTCGGCGATGAGCAGACGAGACGCATCGGCCGGTCCGTCGTCGTCGAAGCCACACCGTACATTCGCAACCGGGCGCTTGGATACGATCGCCACCCCGTTGTAGGACTTCTCGCCCTTGTAGGCGACGTGGTATCCGATCGCTTCGAACGCCTCGACCGGAAACTCGTGATCCTGGACCTTCGTCTCCTGAAGACAAAGGATGTCGGGGCCGACGTCGGCCAGCCACGGTTCGAGAATGTGAAGGCGGCTGCGCACCGAATTGACATTGAACGTCGCAAGGATCCGTGTCATCACGACCTCTCCTTCACGCGGGAATCACGCCGCTGATTGCCGTCACCTCTGCGCCCGCGTTCCGGAGGCTTGCGATGTACGGATTGATCCCGATCGAGTCCGAGACGATGTGGCCGGTCACGATGAGGTTCCGCCGGTCTCCGTACTCCTCGATCAGCCGCTGCGAGTCCGCCGGAGCGCAGTGGATGTAGATCACCGTGTCGACGCCGTGATCGAAGTACGCCTTGGCCACGGGATATCCGCCGTTGGTGCCGGCGCCGTGCGACATCACAACGCGTCCGATCCGGTTGCTCGCGCGGCCGGCCCGAAGCTCGATCTCGGTGTCCGCATGGGCGAACTCGCCGAATCGCTCGAACAGGTGCGCGACCAAGTCGGAGACGGTGGCGTCGCCGTTGAGTTCGTCTGCAGCTGCCTGCAGGCGGCGACGGCCGATCTCGTCAAGCGGCGTGTGGATATTCAGATAGGGCATGTCGAGCAGCCGGGCCACGGACGGTTCGTGGTCGTAGTTGGACATGGACGCCGTCACCCTGTGGTTCTCTGCCAGGTTCTCGATGATGGCCGCCGCCTTCTCGCGGGGAACGCCCGCCGAGACCATCTGCTCGACGTGGCGATGGAGCACCTCATGGAAGCGCAACCGCGCCGCGCCGCCCGTCGGGTGGTGGCTGATCGCGGCGTCGAACCCCAAGTCCGCCGCCAACTTGAGCTCCGCCGCCTTGATGTCGATCCCGAACAGGATCCTGCGGATGCCGCGTCCGGGGTGATAGACGGCGCTGTCCCCCGGAACCTCGTCCATCTCCGCCATCTCCAACGCCAGACGCATCAATTCATCGGTCGTGAACGTCACGCTTCCCCTCCCTCTTGATCGATGCAGTCCGACGGATCGTAGCTCCGTCCGTTCAGCGGCGCGGCCACGAAGTCACGCAACGTCGATCCGCCGATGAACTCACGCAGAATGGAGTTCGAGGGGATGTTGTCGCCGGGAAGCGGCTCGAACCATCGCAGCAGCGAGAGCAGCCGGTCCGCTTCCACCCGCATCTGCGGATCCTGAATCTGCAGAAGATGGGACTCGACGAACGGCTTCAGCACGGACAACTCGTAGCTGAGCGCGGAGTTGAACATCACGTCGGCCTCCTCCTGGTAGGGGAAGATGTAGTTCTTTTCGCCACGCCGCACGTTGTCCCACAACCTGAGCGTGTCCTCGGCCGGATACCCCCTGAACACGGCATCCCGGACGATCCGCCGGATGAGGCGGGTATCGGTCGTGGAGACCCGATTGTGGGAGTCAAGATTGAGTTGCGTCAGGGCCGACACGAAAATGCGGATGCCCGCTTCCGTCGATGCACCTTCGAGGATTTCCGGATTCAGTCCGTGGATCCCTTCCACCAAGAGGATCTGATCGCACCCCAATTGGATCGTCGGTCCCCGCTCGCGTTCACCGCTGAGGAAGTTGAAGTGGGGAATCTCGACGGCATCCCCAGCAACCAGTCGGCGCAGGTGGTCCTGAAGCAACGGAATGTCCATCGCCGAGGGCGCATCCAGATCGAACTCCTGACCGTACTCCTGCAGCATGATCGATCGCGGCTTGAAGTACTCATCCATGCCCAGTGGGTAGGGCTGCAACCCCGACGCCATCAGTTGGATGGAGAGCCGTTTGGCGAACGTCGTCTTGCCCGACGACGACGGTCCGGCCACGAAGATCGTACGCACGCCGTCGGCGTGTTTTCGTTTCACCGTGTTGGCGATTTCCGCGATCCGCTTCTCGTGCAAGGCCTCGGAGATGAGAATGATCTGATCGATTCGCTTCGAGCGGATGGCGCGATTGAGCGACCCGACATCGCGGACGCCGATCAGTCGAAGCCACTGGCCGTATTCATCGAAGACCCGCCGTAACGTCCGGAACTTGACGTTGGGAACCAGATGATGCGGGTTCTCGCGCCGCGGGAACCGGAGCACGAACCCCCCGTCCGAGGGCTCCAGGCTGAACGTCTTCAGCACGCATGTCGAGGACACCATGTATCCGTGGAAGTAGTCGGCCATTCCGTTCAACTCGTACAGATGAAAATGGTCTTCGCCGAGCCACTCCACGAGCTGTTCCTTGTCCGCGTCTCCTTGTCGACGGAAGACGGCGCGTGCCTCTTCCAGCGTCACCCGTTTCCGCTGGATGGGAAGGTCGGCGGCGACCAGATCCTTCATCCGGTGCTTGATGCTCCTCAGTTCCTCGGGAGAGAACGGTGGGCGCCCGTCGAGATGGCAGACGTATCCGCCGTGCGGCACGGAGTAATCGATGTGTACCTTGACGCCCGGGAACAACTCCCGGATGACGATCACCAACAGAAACGAGAGACTCCGCGTGTAGATGCGCGCCCCATCCGAGTCCGACAGAAACACGGGGCGAACGGCAACATCCCAGTGAATCGGCCGCGACGATTCCCACAGTTCGTCGTTCACGATCGCGGCCACCGGCTGCTCGTCTTGAGAAAACGCAACGCGGAAGACGTGCACCAAAGCAGCCCCACGTTCGAACTCGAACACGCGACCGTCCGGGAACTGCACCTGCACCATCGGACGCAGCTCGGCCTGTTGGACGTTGGGAGATCCGGGCTTCACGCTCATGTCTCCCGCCCCAGCGACGCCAGCACGCGAGCCGAGAGAAGGTCCAATGTCTCGTGAAGATCCTCCATCACGTGGTCGGGGGATTCGGTGTAGCCTTCCGGTCCGCGAAGCCGTGAGACCGCGACATCGTAGGTCGCCGCGTCGGTCATCCAGTCCGAAGGGATCTCGTCCGGGAGATCTTGCTCGAGGATCGTCGCCCAAGCCAAGGTCCAGGCACGAACGACGTTCCCGACATCGTACCCGCCGCCTCCAAGTGCCAACCACGGCAAGCCCAACGAATGGAAGTGCCCAAGGCAACGTTCGAAGCCTCGCAGCGACAGACGGAGATTCGCGACGACGTCGCCGAGGATGGCATCGGCGCCCAGTTGTGTCACCAACACGTCCGGGTCGAAGGCACGGATCGCGGGAAGCACGCAGGTCGAGAACGCACGTTCGTAGGCATCGTCACCGGCGCCCGGAGACAGCGGGATGTTGACGGCGTGGCCGATTCCCTCATCGCCTCCCGTTTCGTAGGCAAACCCCGTGCCGGGGAAGATCGTCCGTCCTGTTTGATGGATCGACACCGTCAGGACGTCGGAGCGTCGATAGAATGCATATTCCACACCGTCTCCGTGGTGTGCGTCGATATCGATGTAGGCCACGCGTCTTCCGGCCGCCGTCAGCGCCTGGATCGCCAGTACGCCGTCATTCACATGGCAGAACCCGGATGCGCTGGCCGGCATGGCGTGATGGAGGCCGCCCGCAAGGTTGAATGCGCGCGCCGAACGGCCGGAGAGGATTTCCTCGGCGCATGCGATCGACGCGCCGGCCACGGACATGGCCCAATCGAACACTCCCGGGAACACCGGATTGTCGGAGCTGCCCAGTCCGTGGGTGAACAAGTTCGGCGTCCAGGTCCCTTCATCCGCCAGCCGTAAACACTCGAGGTATCCCTGGGTATGGAAGCTCAGCGCTTCCGCATCGTTCGCCATCCGAGGCTGGAGCACGGTCACGTCCGGTCGATCGACCAATCCATACGCATCGAGAAGGTTGTAGGTCAAACCCAGACGATGGATCTTGAACGGATGATGCGCGCCGAAATCATGGTGCAACAACGATCGTGGGTCTATCAAACAATGATTCAACGTTCCTCTTTTCCCGCTACACCAAGTGTCACGTTCCGCCTCTCGAGGGGTTCTCACGGATTGGGGAACGACCATAGCTCTGCAATATCCGTCTCGTCAAGCCGCCAGGGATCGCATCCCAGCGGATAGACGCCCTGATCTACCGCGGTTTCCGCAAGCGCGAACGTTTGGTCGTCCCACACGAACGTCGTCGCGGCGCTTCCACAGGGAAGATCTGCGACCATCCGGTTGGGAATGGCGACGAACGCCAGCACATGATCCGGCGTCCCGTCGTCCGACGTATCGACAAACGCCAGCTTGCAGGGAATCTCCATTTCCGAAACGTTGATCCCGGACGTGGCCAGCGCATCGATCAGACTGACGAACAAGATGGCCGTGTCCTCGCAATCGCCCTTCCCATCGGTGAGCGTTTCCAACGGATACAACGGGTGCTCGGTCCCCTCCGGGTCCGCCTCGTACTGGATCGCCCCCTGTACGAACGCCAGTGTCTCGAGGATGAATTCCTCTTTGTCCTGTTCCACGCGATTCCACAGCGCGATCGCATAGTCGTGTAGGGTGGGATCATCCTCCGGATCCAGGACGTAGTCTCCGTAGCTGTAGTTGTCCACGAACGGAATCCGCCGTCGCCCCTTGTAGTCCTGATAGAGCGAGTACGGGATGAGCACCTCCCACACGCGAGGGTCTCCGTCGCGCTCCCACTCGAACCGCCGCATGATGTAGCCGTCCGGGACCGTTCGGGCATGGACGATGATCGTCTTGGCCGTCGCCCCCCCGTCGGGATCGAACGCCGTCAGATGCACCTCATGATCCTCGGCTGCGATGAACGTGTGAGACACGGTCGCCCCGGTTGCCGTCGTCCCGTCTCCAAGGTCCCATTCGAAGGTCAGCGGATCGCCGTCCGGATCGAACGATGCCGAGGCATCCAGCTCGACGTGCAACGGGACGTAGCCTTCGCTGGGATACGATTCGAGAATCACCACCGGCGCATGGTTGACCGCGGAAAAGAGGCAGCCCGACAAGAGCAGAACGATCCACGCGATGACCGCGATCCCGACCCCTCGGTGACATCTTGTACGTTTTCGAATCATGGGACGCGATTGTAGGCCCTCCTCGGGTCCGACTCAATGTCGGAATCCTTTCCTGTTGCAGATTCTGAGAATCCGGCGCGTTGACCCCACATTTCATTCATGCTACCATCGATCGCGCCAAGGGGGGCTTTCATGTACATGATTATTGTGGGGGCGGGCAGCATCGGAACGAGCTTGATCGAGATCGCTGTCCGCGAGAAGAACAACGTCGTGCTCATCGATTCCGATGCGGATCGCGCCCGGGAGGTCAGCAACCGGTACGACATCACCGTCCTCAGCGGGAATGCAACGTCCGCAGAGACGGTTCGCGAGGCCGGTGCGGACCGTGCCGATGCCTTGATCGTGACGACCTCGGACGATGCCGTGAACCTCATGGTCGTCTCCATCGCCGCCAGTCTCGAGATCCCGTCCATCGTCTCCGTGGTCAACGAGACGGAGCATGCCGATTTCTTCCGCAAGCTGGGCGCCAACGTGATGGAGAACCCGGAGGACGTCGTCGCTCAGCACCTCTACAACGCCGTCAAGCAGCCTAATGTTCAGGATTTTGCGCTTCTGCCCCAAGGCGCGCAGATCTTCCGTCTGCAGATCACAGAGGACTCGCCGCTTACGGGCCGGTCGATTGCGGACAGCATCCAGCGGGGGACGATTCCGGAGTCGATTCGCGTGCTCGCCATCGCGCGGGTGGATGAGGATATTCAGTCGATCGCCATGGGAGATTCGATGCTCGCCGAGGGCGACATCTTGACGTTGTTCTCCCTCGACCGTGTCAGCGATGATGTCATCGCGAAGCTGGTGGGATGAGTCCGTCGATCTTCCGCGTACGCCAAGATCTGTTCATCGTTCTACGCGATCTGGGATTGCTGATCCCCGTCGTGGGATTGATGGCTATCGTATCGCTGATCGTTCCGATTGCCTTCGGCGAATCGTTCGCCATTGCGCCCCTCGCGATCACGGCCGGGACGTCGTTCGCACTGGGCGCCGCTCTGTATTTCCCTCTGCGAAAGGTGCCGGGAGAAACCCAGCTGAAGCACGGATTGTTGATTGCCGCGTTCGGTTGGCTGCTGGTCGCAGCGCTCGGCGCGATGCCGTTCGTGCTGACCGCGCTCATGGTCAACCCGGCGGCGTCATCCGAGACGTTGCAGTACTTCAAGGATCCGGCAAGTGCCTTCTTCGAGTCCATCTCCGGCTACACCGGTACCGGACTGACCATGGCCGCACGCGCCGATCTGTTGCCCAAGAGCCTGCAGTGGTGGCGCAGCTTCACCGAATGGATCGGGGGCATGGGCGTGATCGTTCTGATGCTGTCGCTGCTCGCCGGCCCGCGGCCGGGCGCTGCAAGTCACAGCCTGTACTACGCTGAGGCGCGATCCGAGCGGATCCATCCGAGCGTCAATTCGACGTTGCGTACCATGTGGTGGATCTTCCTCCTGTACACGTTCATCTCGGTCATTGCGCTCTGGGGGGCGGGCATGCCGATGTGGGAGGCGATCAACCACGCCATGACCGGTATCTCCACCGGCGGATTCAGCGTGACCGCCAATTCGATCGCATCGTACGACAGCATCGCGATCGAACTGGTGTTGATCCCGATCATGTTGCTCGGCGCGATCAGCTTCGCCGTTCATTACGAGATGATGCGCGGGAACGGACGGATCCTGTGGCGCGACTTCCAGACGCGTTGGTTCCTACTGATTGTCGTGATCGGCATCGCCGTTCTCACCCTGGAGAATCTGGGGGTGATCGGCGGATTCCGGGCGCTGCGCGATTCGGCATTCCAGTTGGTCTCGTCGATTACGTGTACTGGATTCCAGACCGCGGATATTGGCGGGACATGGAGCGCAACCGGCAAGCTGCTCCTCGCAGGGGCCATGGTCTTCGGAGGCGCTGCCGGATCGACGGCCGGCGGTATCAAGATCATGCGTGTGTTGATTCTCATCAAGGGTGTGCAATGGCGCTTCCGCAAGATCGTGTCTCCTCGGCAGGCCATCGTCCCCTTCCGGTTGGGCGACTCGACGGTCGAGGAATCTCAAGTCGGACAGCGGCTCGAGGACGCCGCCCTCATCACGTTCCTCTGGCTCGTCTTCCTGGTTCTGGGCGTGGTCGTGTTACTGCACACCGTCCCTGCCGGATACACGCTCTCCGACGTCGTGTTCGAGGTCGCCAGCGCGCAGGGCAACGTCGGCCTTTCCGTGGGCATCACGCAGCCCACGATGTCCCTGGCAAGCAAGCTGACGCTGTGCTTCAACATGTGGATCGGCCGTCTCGAGATCATCCCCGTCCTTATGCTCGTCCGCGCGCTGTTCTTCGGCGTCCAGTGATCGCGTCCTTCACAACTCTGCCATATCGCCCCAATATACTGAAGCGCTCAACCCGCAAAGGAGGAATCGTGATCAAACGTCCGATGTTTTGGATCTGTCTCCTGGTGGCCGCGTCGAGCAGCCTCGTCATGGCCTATGACCGTTCGGAGTTCCTGTTCTTGGATGAAATCGAGATCGGCATGACCGGTGTCGGCAAAACGATCATCGCCGGCGATCTCATCGAGGAATTCCAAGCCGAGGTTCTCGGCATCATCGATCAGCCGGGGACGCTCTCCGACTTCATCGTCGTCCGCGTGTCGGGAGACGTCATCGGACGGGCCGGCGGCATCGCACAGGGCATGAGCGGCAGCCCCGTTTATGTCGACGGGAAGCTCATCGGCGCCTTGTCTCGAGCCGCCAACTGGTCCAAGGCGGTGACGCCGATCGGCCTCGTCACGCCGATCGAACCGATGTTGGCGGTGCTCGACGACGCACGGGAAGACACCGCCCTCGCAACGCCGTCGGAGCGCGCGATCCTTGAAGACATCGCCATTCTGGAGGTCGAAAGCCAGCCGGACGAAGCGCTCGTCGCCGCACTCCCTGACGTCATTTTCCCGGTTCCTGTCGCGGCTCCATTGGTCGCGACCGGGTTGTCCGGACGATCGCTCGATATCCTCATGAGCGGCTTGGATGAGCGCGGGTTCTCGCAGCTGCTCGTCACCGACGTTCTGGACGGCGGCGTCGCGCCCGACGTCCGCGGTCTGTCGTCCTTGGGACTGTCTCTCGTACCTCTCGCGGGTTCATCCACAGGAGCGGAGGCGGATCCCGCCACCCTGGTCGCCGGAGGCTCCGTCGGCGTCGCCTTGGCATCGGGAGACATCTCGCTGGGATCGTTGGGGACGATTACGTATCGTGATGAAGACACGCTGGTCGGTTACGGCCACTCGTTCATCGGCAACGGATCGTCGCAGTTCGCACTGATGAGCGTTTCGATCATCGACACGATGAAGTCTCTCGAGGCCTCGTTCAAGCTGGGCACACTCGGCGACCCGTTGGGAACGATTCTCGAGGATCGAACCGCCGCGATCGGCGGACGCCTCGGCGCCGTCGCGGATCAGATCGAACTCACGATGAGCGTACGGGATGCGGATCGTGACGAGGCCCGGTCGTACACCATTGACCTCGTGGACGAGCCGCGCCTGATGCCTGAGTTGCTCCTCTCGACCGGATTCGAAGCGATCGACACGACCCTCGATCGCGTGGGACAAGGCACGGTGGAGGTCACCTATCAGATCGTTGGTGACAACATGGCCTTCCCTCTCGAGCGCAAGGACGTCTTCTTCAGCTCGACGGACGTCGCCGTCTACGCGCCGTGGCAGCTGGCCAGCCTGGTGGCGTACCTGCAATACAACGCGTTCGAGGATCCGGAGATCACGCGAATCGACGCATCCATGCAGATCACGCAGGAGATCCTCGGCATCGAGATCACGGATCTGATTCTGGATCGCTCGTACTACGCTCCAGGGGACACCATCTACTACGAGATGACGCTCCAGACGTTCCAGGGAGACAGCATCGTCGAGCACGGAGCACTGCACATCCCTGAGACTCTCGTGTCCGACGTCGTCGTCGTGCGCGCGTACGGCGGGCCGCGCTACCTCGAGGCCGGAGAGTCGGCCCAGGTGTTCACGGGATTGGATGACATCGTCGAGGCCCTTGAGAGCCTTCCCTCCTACGAGACGCTGACCGTGGAGTTGTTCGCCGTCGATCTGTATGGCGTCGACAGCAGTGCGCTGTTCGGCGTCACCGAGGAGACGTTCGACTATCCGGGATTCGCCGTCTACAACGAGGTCGAGATCTCCGTGCCGTTGCTGTTGGACGGCGCCGCATCCTCCACGTCGACCACCGTGCCTTCCGGTCCCGGGTGGTAGGCTCGTGATCTCCGCGGAGCGGATCGCCCGGATCGTGGGCGGAACGCTTCTCCGTGGTGACGGGGCCACGCCGTCGCGCGCCATTCACGACTCGCGGCTCGTGCACCCCGGAGACCTGTTCGTGGCGCTTCCGGGTCGTCGCGCAGACGGCCATGACCATCTGGAGGAGGCGTTCGCCCGGGGCGCTTGCGCTGCGTTCGTCTCACGGTCGAAGCCGATCCCAAGCGGAAGCAGAAACCTCATCGTGGTGCCGGACACCCTGTCCGCGCTGCAAACCTGGGCCGCCGCCTGGCGGGGGGAATCCGGCGCAACCCTCGTCGGCATCACGGGCACGAACGGCAAGACGACGGTCAAGCAGTTGCTCGGCCACCTTCTTGCCGCCGACGCAACGTGTTACGTCGCACCGCACAACTACAACACGGAGATCGGCCTTCCGCTTTCTCTGCTCGAAATGCCGGCAGGTTCGGCCTTCGGCGTGTTCGAACTCGGCGCCGATCGGCCGGGCGATATCGCCGCACTCATGCGCATCCTGCGCCCCACGTGGGGCCTGATCACGTCGATCGGACCGGGCCACCTCGAAGGATTGGGCTCCCTTGAAGCGGTCGCCGAGGAGAAATCGGCGCTCCTCGATGGATTGCCGTCGGACGGGGTCGCCGTGTTGCCGGCGGAATCGACGCTATTGATGCGGCGGGCGGCGACGGCTCGCTGCAACGTACTCACCGTCGGGCGTACGCGGGGCGACGTACGCGGTCGCGTGTTACACGCGACACCTCGTCTCGAGATCGAACTCGAGGAGCCACAGATCACGCTATGCTGTCCGCTCGTTGGCGCGCATCATGCGACCAACGTGTTGCTCGCGTGTGCAGCAGCGCACGCCATGGGCACGCCGTGGGAGGTGATCCGGGAGCGAACCGGGACGTTCCCTCTCCCCCCTCATCGTCTCGAGCGCATTGCCACACCGACGGCGACCCTGTTGGACGACACCTACAACGCCAATCCCGCGTCCGCCGAAGGCGCACTCCGCGTGTTGGCGGAGATCGAACCTGCGGCGCCTCTTCGCGTGTTCGTGTTCGGGGAGATGCGAGGCCTGGGGACCGAGACAAGCCGCTACCACCGCGAGATCCTCGATCTCGCACTCTCGTTGCCGATCGATCTCATCCTGCCCGTCGGCGAGGCCGCGGTCGACGCCTGCCGGGACGTCGTGTCGCCGGCGGTCGTCCTCATGCCCGACCGCGCTCGATTGCTGCAACGTTTGCGATCGCTTCCGAAGAACGCCGTCGTGCTCATCAAGGGGTCGCGCGCACTCGGGCTTGAAGCGTTGGTGGACGATCTGACGGCCTCGTCCTAGTCGGCGACGAAACCGAGCGCTTGCAGGACGTCGACATCCGAGAACGGGACCCGTCGTTCCCCGACCAGTTGCACCCGTTCGTGGCCCTTTCCCGCCAGAAGCACGATATCGCGTGGCGCCGCAGTGCGGACCGCCTGTCTGATGGCGGCTTCTCTGTCGAGAACGATCGTGACCGGCACACGGACGTCGCCCATTCCGGCACGGATTTCGTCCGCAATCGCCCGAGCGGATTCGTGTTTGGGATTGTCCGACGTCAGTACGACGCGGTCGCACAAACGCCCGCAGATATCTCCCATCGCCCGCCGCTTCTCGTGCTCCCCATCTCCCGGGCACCCGAGAACGGCAACGACCCGTTCGTATCGGCTGCGTAGGAACTGCAGCAGAATCTCCAGCGATGCGGCATTGTGCGCGAAATCGACGATCGCCATACGGCCGCTCGCATGCCGGAAGAGCTGCCCGCGCCCGGGAACCGAACGAACGTGGGCCAATCGTTCGACGAGTTGGTCCGGCTGCAATCCGCGGACGTGTCCGACGGCGGCGGCGGCCAGCGCATTGTGAACGTTGTAGGGGCCGGGACACTGCAACACCACGTTCCATGAGCCGGTGCCGGCCAGAGAGATGTCGAATGCGACCCCGGATTCACGTTCCTGCAGGTCGGAGGCCCGGAGATCGGCGTCGTTACCCAACCCGTATGTCAGAACACGCGCCGGGGTGACGCGGGCGATCACCGCGCTCAGTGGGTCGTCCGCATTGAGTACGGCCCAAGCGTCATCCTTCAGCAACTCGAACAACCTCAGCTTCGCCCGCCGGTAGCTCTCCAAGCCGTGATGATGATGAAGATGTTCGGGGGCGAAGTTGGTGAATACGGCAGCGTCGAAGTCGACCTCGTCGACGCGGCTCTGCGCAATGCCCGCGGACGAGGCTTCCACCACGAAGTGGCGTACGCCGCGATCGGCCGCATCCCGAGCCATGCGCTGCAGGATCGGGCTCGGCGGGGTGGTGAGACTCGTGCCGTCGGGCTCGGCGTTGCTGACCGTCGAAGACAGTGCGGTCTCGGACGGGCCGAGGACATCGGCAATCCAATGACAGGTCGTCGTCTTGCCGTTGGTCCCCGTGACGCCCACGCTGAACAGTGTCCGCGTCGGGTGGTCGTAGAACGCCGCGGACGCCTGCGCCAATCCGCGGCGCGCGCACGGAACCCGAACGACGGGAACAAAGACCGGTGTCTCCAGATCGTGCTCCACCGCAACCGCGGCCGCCCCATGGCCTATCGCCTGCGGTACGAAATCGGAGCCGTCGCAACGAGTGCCGGGAATGCCGACGAAGAGATCCCCCGGTGAGACCTCGCGTGAGTCCGCACAGATCCCGCGGATCCCGACGTGCGCCCACTCCTCCGGCACGGACATTGCGCCCAGCGCGGCGGCAAGTTCAGCGAGTGACTTTGCCAAGATTCGCCCCCATGCGGTAGACGTAGATCGGGTAGCCGTCGCGGGCTTCCCCGATGAGATCGGGCCGCCATCCCCACATCGGGTGGTAGTAGGAAACGACCCGCGCGCCGTCTCTCATCTGACTGCGTAATCGCTTTTGCAGCCGGAAATTGGCGGTCGCGGAGAGGAAGAGAACGACGACGTCGGCATTCGACACGTCGAATGTGTACATGTTGGCACGAACCACGCGCGCACGGTCGGTCAGTCGCGCCAGCCGAATCCAAATCCGTGCGTAGGCGACACGAAACGGATCGATCTCTACACCGGTTGCTTGTGCTCCGAAGTCCTTGGCCGCCGCAACGACGAACCGACCGTCTCCGCATCCGAGATCGATCAGCGTTTCCCCGGGTCGGATCTCAGACAGACGCAGCAAACGTCGCATGGTGATGGGGTCTGTCGGTTGCCAGAGCGCGTCCAACGTCAGGTTCCACGCGATCCACAGGATCGTGATGCCGCCGAGGATGAGGCCGATCGCCCAACCCATCTAGAAGTTGATGAGGATGCCGCCCTCGAACACCGGACCCGAGGTCCACGTCGTACCCGTCCACCGCATCAAGTACCGCGCCTGAAGGAGAATTGAGACCATGTCCGCGGGCACCAGTCGTACCCCGGCACTTCCCTCCACGACAACGCCGGTCGAATACGGAGGCGGTGTCATCGCGACGCCAATCCCAAACGCAAGGAACGGATCGACGGGAGGCATCGGCCAGTGCGGCACCGCCGTGATCGTCGCCAGCATCAGCCCTTCGATCTGCTGAGTCGCGAAGCCAACCTGGGCCCGAAGATCGAGAAACTCCAACACGGACAGCTCCGTCACTGCACCGAGGATCCACAGGCCCGTCGGTTCGAATCCGGCCGTGAATCCGACGCCGGACGCCGCTCCAGGCAAGGCGACCAACGCGACCAACCCAATGAGAAGCCCAAAGACGATTGCCTGTTTCATCGTGCCCCCCTTATCTCTCCACGGCACGCGACGTGCTAGATATCGAGCGCCGTGGTCTTGTCGGAGTTCTCTGAGATGAAGTCACGGCGTTGGGCAACGTCGGTGCCCATCAACGTCGAGAAAATCTCGTCCGCTTCCAGGTCGTCTCGAACCTCGACCAGTTTGAGAATCCGCGATTCCGGATCCATCGTCGTTTCCCAAAGCTCGCGAGGGTTCATTTCTCCTAGCCCTTTGAATCTCTTGATCGAGTAGTTCCCGGAACCGTTGGCCCGATAGGCCTCGAGTTCCTCGTCCGTATGCAAGTACTCGACCTTCTTGCCGTTCTTGATCTGATACAACGGAGGCTTGGCGATGTACACGTACCCGTGGTTGATCAACTGGGGAAGGTATCGATACAGGAACGTGAGGATCAGCGTGCAGATGTGCGCACCGTCCACGTCCGCGTCCGCCATGATGATCAGCTTGTGGTACCGAAGCCGGTCGAGGTTGAACTCCTCACGGATCCCGGTGCCGATCGCCGTAATCATCGCCTTGATCTCCTCGTTGTCGAGCAGCTTCGCGAGCCGCGCCTTCTCAACGTTGAGCACTTTTCCCCGAAGCGGGAGGATCGCTTGGAAGTTGCGATCTCGCCCCTGTTTCGCACTGCCGCCGGCGGAATCACCCTCGACGATGAACAGTTCACTGGCTTCGGGCTTGCGATTCGAGCAATCGGCAAGCTTCCCGGGCAGCGCCGTGGAAGAGAGCGGCCCCTTGCGTCGCGCCATGTTGCGAGCTTTGCTTGCCGCTTGGCGCGCGCGGCTGGCGCTGACCGACTTCTCGATCACCAGCCTGGCGACCTTCGGACGTTTCTGGAAATGCAGGCTCAGCTGCTCCTGTAGCAGGCTTCCGACAATCGCAGCAACTTCCGGATTGCCGAGCTTCGTCTTGGTCTGCCCTTCGAATTCGGGATTCGGGATCTTGACGCTGATGATGCACACGAGCCCTTCCCGGATGTCTTCACCGCGAAGGTTCTTGTCGTTCTTCTTCAGGATCTTCTTGTCTCGACCGTACTCGTTGAGGAACTTGGTCAACGCCGACTTGAACCCGGTGAGATGGGTTCCGCCGTCAATCGTATTGATGTTGTTGGCGAATGCATGGATCGATTCGTCGTACGATCCCGTCCACTGCATGGCGATCTCGATCTCGATACCCGACTCTTGGCCCTGGACATAGATGGGCTTCGGGTGGATCGGCTCCTTCTTCTCGGCGAGCTCTTGGACGAACGAGGAAATCCCGCCCTTGTTTTGGAACGTTCGTTTCACGCCGGCGGCTTCGTTCTCCAGTGTGATCTTCAGTCCGCCGTTGAGATACGAAAGCTCTCGGAGCCGATGCGACAGCTTGGGCAAGTGATACTTGACCTCACCGAAGATCTCCGGATCGGGGAGGAACGTCGTCTTCGTTCCGCGTTTCTTCGTCTCCCCCACGACCTCGAGCTCGGTGATCTTCTCGCCCCGCGAGAACGACTGCCGGTGGATCTTCCCTTCCTTGTGCACTTCCACCGTCATCGACTCGGCGAGCGCATTGACAACCGACACACCGACGCCGTGAAGTCCACCGGAAACGTGGTAGCTCTTGTTGTCGAACTTGCCTCCGGCGTGAAGCGTGGTCATGACGAGTTCCAGGGCGGGCACGCCGGACTCCTTGTGGATGCCGATAGGCATTCCACGGCCGTTGTCCTCGATCGTCACGCGGTTGTCGCTGTGGATGGTAACGTTGATCTCCGTACATGCGCCGACCAACGCCTCATCGATGCTGTTGTCGACCACTTCCTCGATGAGGTGCATGAGTCCGCTCTGACCCGTGCTGCCGATGTACATCCCGGGGCGCAGTCGTACGGGTTCGAGATCCTCGAGAACTTTGATCTGATCCGCTTCATAGACAGGGATATCTTGAGGTTTCGTAGCCATCTCACCACCCATGCAAATTGTAGCGAAACCCTGTCTGGATTTCAATCCTAGCGTTTGTTTGCATTCGTCAAGGTTTCCCCGTAAGATCCATAGAACTTCACCAACACGCGTAGAAGGCCGAGGAGCGGGATCGGACTGTGACGACACAGGATGTACGGGCTGTACTTCCCAACCGAAGGCTGGTGCCGTTTCTCATCGGAACCGCGTTGGGCAATGCCGGAGACATCTTCACGCAGGTCGCTGTGTTTTGGACCGGTTTTTCCCTCACCGGAACGGCGATTTCCATCGCCGGCCTCGGCGGAGCATGGACCCTGTGTGCTGCGTTGTCCGGGCTCGTCTCAGGATCGATCGTCGATCGCTTCAACCGGCGAAATCTCCTCGTCTGCCTTCATATTGCGTTGGCCGTCCTCTGTCTGGTCGTGTTCGCCGTGGCAACCCAAGGCACGCTGAAGCTCTGGCACCTATGGCTTTTCCTCGTCGGGGAAGCGGTCCTGGGAACCCCAGTGAGTGCCGCATTCACGGCGTTGCTCCCCGACGTCGTGGCCCCGGATCGTCTCGTGCGCGTCAACGGGCTTCTGAGTTCTTGGGGGATGAGCGACAACCTGATCGAGGCCGCGGTCAGTGGGATCATCCTCGCCCTCTGGGGTCCGGCGCCGATCTTCCTGTTCAACGGCGTCATGTACCTCGTCGGAGCGGCAGCCGCGTTGTTCGTGCCGCGCGACGCGGGGCTGCCTCATCGGGAAGAGGAGCGCCCGCTGTGGCGCCCGGTCAAGGACCTGCGATGTTGCCTCCGATACATCAACCGCGTTCAGTTGCTGCGAAGGGTGGTCGCACTGAACTTCCTCAGCGATCTTGTGTTCGCTCCGCTGTTCTTCCTCGCCCCCGTCGTGTCCGCCGCCATTGGCATGGGCTCTGAGGGGTACGGCTTCTTCCAGAGTTTGTCCCTGGGAGG
>Ga0272441_10006176_pt1 | contig 20268 bp, 14 predicted proteins | sample SSMProp6N_FD_193582 | JGI IMG/M metagenome (GOLD analysis project Ga0272441, IMG submission 193582) | Marine sediment archaeal communities from Little Sippewissett salt marsh, Falmouth, MA, United States - SSM-Prop-6N | ecosystem: Environmental > Aquatic > Marine > Wetlands > Sediment ...
TACTGTTGGGTCTTTTTTGTACTTTTTTCCTCTGAGCCGTTTGAGTTGGTCTTCCCGAGCTTCCTGAAGTTTATCTGGATTGGTGAGTAGATCTAGTACCGATCCAGCCATGGTTTTCGATGCAAATATCAGGCTCTTGTGACCAATTCCTGTACCGCCACAAGCTGTGAACTGCCAACTATGGCCTGGTGCGCCGTTAACATTACATGCGGTGTTAAACTCCATGGTTGGTGTTATCCAGCTCACATCGGCGACATCTGTGCTTCCCGGGCTCGTTGTTCCATCATTCCACGCATCATAGATATTTGTATCCAAGTCAACATCCACGACCTTCTCCCAGTCAGGCACCTTGATCTTCCGTAGACCATTGACCCTGTCTTCCTTAGGGAAGGACTCAGCTATCTTGGCTGCGAACTCGTACTCTGCCGGAGTGTATACCGGTGGGCCAACTGCCCTCATATTAGCAGTGACAATCTCACTCAAAACTCGATTCGGTATCTTATGGTATCCACCGGGGCTCATATCGGCTTCGAGCCTAGTCTCGGTCATCAACGCAGCGCCTTCTGCGATCTTCATGACCCGTTGCTTGATGGGCTCCAATAGTTCCTGTTCTGGTGCCCTGAGGTAGTAATGACTTCTAGCATAATCCGGTACCACGTTGGGTTGTCCGCCTCCTGCCTCTATCACGTAATGGATTCGGGCATCAGGGATAATGTGTTCCCGTAAAAAGTTGACTCCAACATTCATCAATTCAACTGCATCTAATGCGCTCCTACCTGCCTCAGGGTTGCCCGCTGCATGGCTACTTCTTCCATAGAAGTGGAACCTACAACCGCTGATGACGTTGCTGCTGGCCAGTGTTGCCACGTTTCTGCTTCCAGGGTGGTGGCTGAGCGCTGCGTCCACATCATCAAATAATCCGTGATTGACCATTATGCGTTTTCCGCTAAAGTTCTCCTCAGCCGGAGTCCCATAGAAACGTATAGTTCCGGCTATTTCGTGTTTCTCCATAGCCTCGGCTGCAGCAATAGCAGCACCAAGAGCAGTTGTGCCGTGAATATTATGACCGCATCCATGACCCATACCGCCTTTTACAAGTTCTTCTTTGTGAGGCGCCTTTACGTTGCTGAGGTTGGGAAGAGCATCATACTCACCCATTACGGCTATGATTGGTTTGCCTTCTCCTCTCTCGGCCAGTATAGCTGTAGGCATCTTTGCTACACCCAGCTGGACTCGGAACCCGTGTTCTCTTAGGGTGTCCGCGTGTAGCTTGCTTGATTTGTCTTCGCAGAGTCCATACTCGGCGTATTCCCATATTGCATCGCTGACGCTGATTAACAAGTCAGTGTTGTTGTCTATCCATTTCCATGCTGTTTCTTTCATATTGATTACCAAGGAATACGGTGTCTATTGTTGTATAAAATATTCAGAGACTTGGGAGAGGTATAACATCTAATTTTTTCTCATTTGTTGATGATTTAGTTCCTGTTTTTAACATATTCCCGGGAGTTAGTGCGAGCATCCATTTTCCCCAACTCAAATACTGATGAGAACTATCATAATTCAATAATTTCCTTATGGGATGAAGCAGATGAATTGTCTCCATTACTCATTGGGTTGGTTCCAGTATTCGTGTAGAAGTAAGAAAAGCTAATCCGATAACAGTGGCACTGGTTGCAAAAACGCCCTTAAAACCTACAAATCCAAAAAGGAGTGCACCAAAAAACGGAGCAGGAATAGCTACAAGCCCCTTGATACTGTTAATGTTGCCAAAGGTCTTTCCCCTCTCCCCTTCAGGTACAACCTTGTTCTGGTAAAGCATGATAGCCGTATCCCAGATACCAATGGTGACTCCCTTCAAAGCCTGCAAACCAAGTAAAACAAGATAATTAGAAGTAACAGCATAGCCACTGAAAATGAGTACAGTGAGGGCAGACGCAAACATGATTCCCTTCTTGGTACTATACTTGTCCAGTGCCTTCCCAACTGGTATACTCACAAGAGTCAAAGCAACCATCTCAAAGGTCATAAGGAACCCAATCTCAGTCAAAGAGAAACTATAAGCCTGAGCAAACATAGTAACGAGTATACCCCGGTTAATCGCCCAGCCAAACCTATCCAGAATAGATACCGCGTAGAATGCCCTGAGAGTCTTTTCAGGTTTGGCTATTCCTTTGATGTTTTCTATTACGGCGCTCCACTTGAAGGGCTTCTTCTCCTTCAATGTTTCCTTTGTGGTGAGGTAGAACCATAGAGCAGCCACAATCTCTGCTCCCAAGATAATATATATAACGCTCTTGTTGCCAATACGGTCCGCCAGATACCCACCAAGTGCTTTACCATAGAAACCCGGTATGCTCCAGATCAGTATGATCATGCTCATGGCTACCGCCATCTTCTCCTTGGGTACCGACTCTGCGAACATTGGGCTGAAGGAAGGACCATCCAAGGCGTCAGCTATGCCGAAGAACATGTTCACTGCTATGAAGTACCACCAATTATCCGCCATTACAGCAATAACCACTCCAACGATGGAGAACAAGTAATAATAGTTGAGCAATGTTTTTCTACCGACGCTGTCTGATAACTCGCCTGTAACCATCTGCAGTAAGGAGTTGAAAAAGTTCCAGATGCTTAGCATCAAGCCTATTAGTGGCGTTGTTCCTCCTAGGCTGATTAAATAAGGCTGCCAGACTAGTTCATACATCTGCCAGGCTGAGCACTCGATTATTCCGCTTATGAATAATCCAGGGATATTTCCCCTGAATGATAGACTGTCACGTAGCTTATTAACAAACTCCATACCATGACACCGTCCATCATACAGAGTTCACTAAACAGGCGAGGTTCATAAAAACATATCTTAAGGATTACAGATACTCTATAATAAACACTCTAAGGATATGAATATCACAAATCAATTCATTAGCCTTTGTAAAATTCTGTAACTGGACAGCCCAAGCATTTCTCTTCCAGGTATCTAGGGCATTCTCCACAATTTACTCCACAAGGCGCTTCCTTTTCTGATCCCTTGAAAAGTTCCTCACGTACAGGAAGATACGGAGTGTAGTGGATCTCTCCGATGGGGTAAAACTCGGATCTTCGTATTCCCTCCTGATTTCGTAGAGAGCATCTTTCCAGGGATTCACTCTCCAGAGTATCTAGGTTCTCTGCGATGACCAAGGCGGCAAGGTTAAACCCGGATAACAATGTGAAAAAATTTACTACCCTTGGACAGTCTTCAAACCTTTTTAGAATATTCTTTAGGTTTTGGCTATCTACTTCAAGCAAAATGAGTGCTGCATAGTATCCGAGACCATCTATGTTCATGCTGGCTTCTATCTTCACTAGTCCTTCTTCTAGCAGTTTGTCTGTGCGTTTCTTTGCTCCCATAATTGAGAAATCGAGTGCTTCACCAAGTTTTTTGTATGAAGCCCTGCCATCTTCCCTTAGAATTGAGATAATTTTTTTATCCTTTTCATCCAAACCCATATGTGGTTTATATTTTAAACAGAAGATATAAATCCTATTTATTTTATATCCAATAGAATGGATGCGATAAATTATATACAGTCGATGAAATTTCGCAATCTAGGCAGCTACCAGAAAAAAACACAGTCGACTAGTGAGATTAATGATTAATAAATCAAAATACTCAGACACAATTCTCATACTAGGCATAGTTCAATTCGTTGAAGCCCTCGCCTTCTTTCTACCCCAATCATTCTATCCCATGTACATTACTTCCCTAGGGGCAACCGTCGCATCAGTTGGAATCTTCATATCCGCCTTCACTCTATCCTCAGCAATATTTTCGCCAATAATTGGTAGACTCTCAGATAGGGTGGGGCGAAAGAAGCTTATCATATACGGTCTCGCTGGGGATGTTATTTTTGGTATATTAACGGGTCTTGTTCCATCTTGGAAATGGTTATTGGTAGTTAGGCTTCTTAATGGAGCCCTTAGCGTGGCTGCAACCCTTCCTACAGAGGTTCTAATAGTTGACTCTTCTCCACTCCAAAATAGGGGTGAGATTCTGGGTTTCACTTCAGCATGTGCTATGGCTGGAAGATGGACTGGCCCGGTCTTTGGTGGTACAATACAGTGGTTCTCAAAGTTTCTAGGACTTAGTCTATCTAACAGCTATCGTGTACCCTACTTTGTGGACAGTCTTCTTGCTTTAATTACCTTGGTGTTGGTGGCGTGGAAGGTAGTTGATTCGAACCCTAGTCAAAGGGAATCACTCGAGATTGAATCTGAGAAAACTAGGATGAATCTCACTACCTCGATGAAAGCAACTATATTCTTGGCTTTCACCTCTGGTGGCGCTTTGGGGTTAACTATGCCACTTTCCGCGCTTCTTTATAATGATAAATTTGGGGTTGAGCCTGTTACCATAGGCATAATAATCAGCTTGACTGGGCTCGTTGGATTGGCTTCAAGTTGGATAGCGGGAAAATATTCCGATAGATCAGGTAGAAAACCTGTGTTGGCGTTTGGTGAAGGCCTTGGTCGTTTAATGGGGTTCCTTTTACCTTTGATGCCTAGTGTAAACTTTACAGCGCTGTGTCACTTCTTCCGAAAAACAGGGTTCAGTATTGGAAAGCCGGCTATGGACGGACTCAAAGCGGATATTGCTCCAGAAAAAACTAGGGGAGAATTCTTTGGGTATTATCAGATCGCATATATGATAGGGGACATCACTTTCCCGGTAATCGGAACCTATCTGTATTCAACATATTTCCAGTCAAGGTTTAATGTCGCCGGACTAGTTTTACCCGGATATTCTCTGCCTTATTTCCTTAGCTCAACTTTGGGGCTAGTAGGGCTCCTTTCAGTTTTGATATTTGTGAAGCCAAACAAGAAGTGACGAAACATGAGAGAATTTGAGATATGTTTACTTTTTCATCTCTGGGATTTGTGTTAATAACCATGCCCAGATACTATACTCCACAAACTCTGATTCGGTTAAATATTGTTGAAGAATTCTCCTAGTCATTTCGGTGTCAGGTTTGTTAGCATCGATTTGTTGAAGCTTAGCCACTGGGATTTTTTTCATTAATTCAAAGACCTGTTTTCGGATTAATCGGGCGCTGGCTTCAATATAGTATTGGTTTTGCTCGTCTGTAAACCCCATGGGTATTGATATGTTTAGTAGTAAAAAACAAATTCGCACGAATTGGGTAAATCAGTTGGTCCAAGTATTTCTTGTATCCCCACAGATATCAATTTACAGGCATCGGTATTTTCGACAATATCTTAAATTTTTTAGGCTAGGTTAAATTTATATAGGGGTCCATGTTTTAGTTGTGAAAACAATGTTTACTGAACTGGATGGAAGCCTTAGACGTCTCTTCTTGATGAATATCACATTTGCTATATGCTTCTATCTTGTTCAACCGTTGTTTCCCCTCTACTTGGCGGATTTAGATATAACCGAAACCCAGATAGGTTTGATTCTTAGTCTCGGCAGTCTCACGGGGGCGGTATCTACGCTTATCAGTGGATTACTCGTGGATCGTTTCGGGGAGAAGCCTTTGCTAGTTCAGAGCATCTTTGTTGCATCCGTTTCTGTTGCTTTGATTGTCTTGGTGGGGAACTGGTTGCTCATTATCCCATTTTGGATGATGTTCAATCTATCTCAGAGCCTATTTGAGCCAACCAGACTCGCATACATTTCTGAGAGGGCAACTCCGGAAAACAGGGGAAAGTTATATGGCGTAATGAATCTTGCTTGGCCATTAGCTGGTATCATTGGTCCAGTTATTAGTGGTAGGTTGGCTGATAGTTTTGGATGGGTCTATGTTTTCACTGCTGCGGTCCTGTTTTGCCTAGTTGGAGTCTTTCCTCTTAGGGGCATGGAAAAGACGAGAAGGGGGGAAAAGGGAAATGGCTCAACGTTTGATCGGGGCTATCTGCCTATTCTTGCGCAACATTTCGTGTTCCATGTCTTATTGACAACAGCCATCGGTGTAATGAATATGGCTATCCCAATTTATCTAGCGGGCAGGTTCAACCTCAATTATTCTACGATTGGGTTATTCTTCACCGTGAGCAGCATAGTAACAATGCTGACTCAAGCCCCTAGCGGCGCTTTATCTGACCGTTATGGTATGAAAAGAACCATGCTGGGCTTTCTCTCTCTGGTGCCTTTCATGTATCTTGTATGGGTCTTATCAGGAAACTGGGTTCTCTTATTGGTCTCGTATTCGCTTAGTATGGCTCTCTGGAGTATGACTTGGCCCGCTTCATTGGTGATGGTCTCTGAGGCGGTTCCTGATTCCATGAGGGGAACAGCTATCAGCGCCCGAATGACCGGGTATCGAGTAGGTTACACAATTGGACCCATCATATGTGGCTTCTTGTTATCTAGCTATGGAGGCGTAACTCCTTTCATCGCAGCTACCATAATCTTTGCAGTTGCGCTTCCAATAGGACTCAGATTCAAAGAGGCACCCGCAGCTAGAATTGTACCTGAATGAATTATTCACGACGATTAAGAAACGTAGCAAGATAATGAAGGAAAAAGAGAAGGCATTGGTAGATGGCTACTCGTCTATTTTTTTCACTTGGCAGAGTTGGGATTTAAACGCTGGGAACCCAGATATGGGGTCCAGATTCACGTCATCGCTCAGGTTGTTTGCGTTTGCAGTATCCGGCCAGTGGTGAGGCATCTGAACCACGCCCTTCAAGATAGTGTCAGTAACCTTAGCCTTGATCGTTACTTCTCCTCGTGGAGAGGTAACCGAAACCTTGTCTGCATTTGATATTCCACGGACACCAGCATCATAGGGATGTATCTCTAGGAGAGGTTCGGGCATCATTTTTCTAAGGCTTCTAAGGTTTCTGTGCTGGGAATGAGTGTAGCTAATGGTCCTCGCTCCAGTGGATAATACGAGGGGGTACTGTTTGTATAGTTGAGGAGAGTTTTGTGGGCTTTCAAGTGGCTCTTTGTAGACGGGCAGTGCCTCGTATCCATGTTCTGCTAGGATCGCTGACTTGAACTCGACTTTTCCGGATGGGGTCTGGAAGCTATGCTCCAGATAGTATCTGGCTGGTCTAGGCGTTACTGGAACAGTTATGCCCATTGGTTGGGTCCGTAAATCTTCAACGGTTATATCCGTGGGTTCGAGGATCTCGTTGAAGCATTTCTCAATGTCACCACCCCAGAACCGGTCACCAAACCCTAGCTTTTCCGCAAGCATTGAATAAATCCTGAACTCAGGTAGGGTATCTCCAACAGGTTCTATGGCTGGTTCCACGAGTTTGATATGTCCCCCAGATTTCATGATTAGAATATGTCGTTCTAGCCAACTGGATATGGGCAACACTATGTCTGAGATTCTAGTTGCGGGGGTATGGAAAAAGTCGATATCCACTATTAGATCAAGTTTCTTCAATGTCTCAACCAAGTGTCGTTGGTTGGGGAAAAACTGTATATTGAGTCCAGCACCGATTAACGCCTTAATGGGATATGGTTCCCCGGTGTTTATCTGGTGGACCAACATGTTTGACTGCATCTCCATAAACATGCCTGTAAACAAGGGGAACCGCTTGGAGCCCAACCCGGGACCCAACTCGGGTAACATATCCTTCAAGGATATGTCTTTTGTTGGGGCGGGATCATTGATTTTTCTGTTTCCTCCAGGGACCTCAATGCTTCCTGTCAAGGCGGATAATAGAAGTATGGCGCGGGTGTTCTGAACCCCGTTCTTGTGGTGGATAGTCGCCATGGGGCTTGTATGTATCTTGGTTGGGGTGTTTGAGGCAAACATTATGCCTGCTTCTTTTATCTTGTCTGCTGGTACCCAAGTTATCTCCGAGACATATTCAGGGGTAAATCTTTGTACATATTCTGTGAATTCTTCGAATCCTGTGGACCAGTTTGTTATGAACTCTTTATCGTATAGCCCTTGATTTATGATAATGTTCATCATTCCAAGGGCTAGGGCTCCATCTGTCCCGGGGCGTAGTTGAAGATGGATATCAGCCATAGACGCGATCCTTGTTCTTCGTGGGTCAACTACGATTAGCTTCATACCTCGCTCTACTGCATCAAGATAGTCTTGCCAGAAATGGGGAGAAGACTGCCTAACTGTGCTACTCCAGATGAGTTTGCATTTGGTTTCTGGTGAGATTGAACGTGAGTCCGCGAGGAAGTAGCCATAGTCTTGCCCGAAATTCAGTGAGGCTGCTAGCCACCCCGCGGAGAAACAGCTACTGGTCTCTGTGCAATAATTCGGGGACCCATACAGGTATGCCAAGCGTCTGTAATATGGTCTCGGCTCCTTCGTGTATGCGATGTAGAAAGCAGTAGCTTTGGCGCCAATGTTTTTCTTTAAATCGATTAACTTGTCCGCAATAGTGCCCAATGCCTCATCCCATGATATCTTCTTGAATTTCCCCTCGCCCCTGTCGCCTATACGTTTCAGGGGGCTTAGAATCCGGTCGGGGTTATATACGAACTCGAGCTGAGCTTTCCATCTGGGACATAGATTTTCTATTTTTTTGTCCAGCATCTCTATTTTGACTGCTTTCCCGTCTTTGACGTGTATTTTTGTGGGGCAGTACATGTCGCACATATAACAAGCCCCAATATGTACACCATCAGATCCACACAAATGAGACATAGGATCAACAACCGTGGATACAACTAGATAGATTTTATGATAAAATACTCGACTATCAAAAGTCGATCATCGAAAGGGGCACAGGTAATTTAGAGTTTGTCAGATAACATCTCGCGTATCTGTTTCTCGGATTTTGCACCGACCTCATAGTGTACCAGTTCGCCTTCCTTGAATATCATAAAACAAGGTAAGCCTTTCACGTTGTACTTGGACGCAGTTTTCATGTTTCTATCAGTATTTATTGTCATGACCTTATACTTTGTCTCGTCTGCCTCAATCTTCTTCAATATCTTCTTGATGGTGTGACAAGGAGGGCACCAGGATGCCCAGAACTCGACAAGCACTGGAGTACCTGACTCTAACACATTCTCATTGAAGTTTCTGTCACTTATCTCCATCCTAGTCCTCCATGTCAGATATTACCAAATTGGGATCGTAGCCCTCGATTTTCCTAGTTCCAGGCTCATATACCTCTAGAGTCATGGTTTCTCTGTGATCACCGTTCCACCACGTCTGGGCGAACACCGAGTCCTTAACGGACTCCAAACGTTCCCGGGTCTCAGATTGAAGCAACAACGTGAACATCCTGTCTATTTCCACCTCCAGCGGGGTCTTAGGCTGGTACCCAAGGGATTCTCTGAGCTTCTTAGCCACTACGAGGAACGGGTGCTCATCAGCTTCGACCCTTGGATTTTCCACTCGCTGGATCCGAACCGTTAACCCGTGTTTCTCACTGCCTACCTTGGCGACAATCTCGGCTAGCTCCTTAACCTTGTAGAGTTGGCTTAACTGGTTAACTACATCATATTGACCTGGCTCTGGTGGACTTGATAGGAGCCTGACCATGCACTCCATGGCGTCCTCTAATGCAAGGTAGCCTCGAATCTGCTCACCTGAGCCGTATATGGTTAAGGGTATGCCGAGGACTGCCTGAGAGACGAATCTGTTGATGACTGTTCCGAACCATTCATCCACGTCTAGGCGGGTACGTAGGTCTGGATGTTTAGCTACTTCTTTTGTGTGCACTCCGAAGATGACGCCCTGCATGACATCGTAGCTTCTTAGCCACCAATACTTGCATGCCTCGTAGACGTTGAACGTGTCCTGTACTTTACTTACATGGTAGAAGCTGGCAGGGTCTCGGGGAGTGAGTTCACCGCCCATACTCCACTCTTGTCCTCTCCATGTGAGTACCGCATCCGCGGGAAAGAGCCCTTCAAATATGGGTCTTCCTGTTAACGGCGTGCCGTACTCGCCCATGGTGCCTAGTTTGAGAATATTTGCTTCGGGACAGTGTTCCTTGATGAGGAATAAAACACCCAGTGTGCCTAATGTGTTGTTGTGCTGGGTCTTAATGGCGTGTTCAGCGTCTACCATACTGTATGGTGCGCTTGGTATCTCACCGTAGTGGACAATGGCCTCTGGTTGTATCTCGTCTAGATATTTGGCTAACTGTTCCCTGTTTAGGAGATCCATTTCACGGAAGTCAATGTCAACTCCATGCTCCTTTTTTGCTGTCCTGAGCCTTGTCGCTATGTCTGCTATACGTACTACGCTCTTACTGCGCTTTTCTGCAACTGCTTCTCGTCTAAGGAAGTTGTCGATACCGCTGACTTTACAGCCTAGTTTGGCTAGTTTCAGGGCCAGTGTCCATCCAAGGTAACCATCTATACCTAGTATCATGACTCGCATGTCTTTGAGAAGGTACCCGTACTCGGTCTCAATCCATTCTGGGCACTGTTCGAATGTTATGTTGGGTTCGAACATTCCCAGCTCGGGTCTTCTGGAGCACTCGATGAGCAGTCCTTCCTCGCTTATCTTGTTCTTGATTGACTCTATTGATTGTCCGCAAGCCCTGAAATCGACGTTTCCTTTGAGCATTGCCGCTGGACAGTTCCAGCATGTTTTTTCTTCGTTGTGTTGCATTTAGTTTTCTCCTATTTGATTTTTGAAAATGTGAATCGCATCCTCGATGCTTGGGTTGATTAGTTTTTCTTGGAAACCTTTGAGGTAGAGGAATGCATCGTCCTCTGTGTGGGTTCCCTTGAGGAAATCATCCTCGAATAATGTGTTTTTGAATAATCCTGTTTTGACGCTGAAACCAGGTTGGGGGATAACCACTAAGTCAGGTGCGTTTTCTGTCTCTGGACCCGTGAAGATCTCTTGTTTGAGGTATACATTCTTCACAACTTTTCGGTTATCGTAACGTAACCCGTAGAGTATGTCAACTATTTCGTCCTGTAGTTGTTCAACATCTCGTGGGTTTACTGAGCCTCTGGGATATTTGCCCTTGTGATTCAAGAATATCTTGGATGACTCGCTTGCAAAGGCAACGGTTGCTTCCTTAATGTTGTTAAAGTTTTTCCTCGGAATATCTCCAGTGAACAGGTAACCTTCCTGCCTTAACAGAGTGTTAAGGTTGAAAGCCTTGTCAATAGGTCCCATCCCATGGTCACTTAGCATCATCAGGGGAGTCTCAGGGTCGAGCTTCGAGGTGATATGCCCTATCACTTGGTCTACTTTATTGAAGAACTCGTGGAACCCTTGACTGTGCATGTGTTCTGGGTTTGTGTAAGCATCCCATAGATAATGTTCTATCCTATCTGTGCCTGTTACCACGAAGAACAGCGTCTCGTAGCTTTGTTTCATGAGGTGATCGAGTGCCTTGATCCTATGGGTTAGGGTTTCTTCTAGTTTTCTGAGGAAAAGAGGGATAGACGCTTTGAATAGGGACGCATCGACATCTATCTGGTACCCGTTTTCTTTCAACCATGGTAGATGTTCCAGTGGATATACGGCCTTATATAGTTGAGGTGAGACGAAGCCTGTAATCATTGTGCCGTTTAGTGGCTGTGCAGGGTAGGCTGCTGGTAGGTTGATTACCAGTGTTTTTCCTTTTGTAGTAAGCCAAAAGGGTTTGGCTTTGAGTTTTTTGCTGCTGTGGAAGCTAATGGTATATGTGCCTGGAATAAACTCGGTGAACCCGTATACTCCGTGGGTTCCAGGGTTTGTGCCTGTGATCATGCTGCTCCAGGAGGAGGCGCTGTTGGCGGGTAGGCTGGATCTCATCTTGGTCAATGTACCCTGTTTTAATAATTCCTCCATGTGGGGCATTGTCCCTTTTTTTGCCAGTGTTTTTAGTAGGTTCACTGGTACGCCGTCTAGGCCTATTATTGCTGTTTGTGGGGACATGGGATCACGGATCATTACTCAATATCAAATGTTACTACGTATAAGTAGTAAATATAAGTGTTGTAGTGTAGAATGGGTTTAGACAACTTTCTGATTAAATAAAGACGGACGAGCTGATACATGTTTTATTGTAATAGGATATCTTCTATGGATACGGATGACGAAGGAATATTATCCAGAAGAGACCAGTAACTATAATTTAAGGTCAGAAAAGGCGGGATCAAAATCCAAGATTCTTGATCGAGTGGCAAAAGCTGCCTATGACAATAACAGGGCATATGAAGGCTGTGCACGCTGCGTGTTACATGCACTTCAAACCCATATGCATTTAACAGATGAAGAATCCTTCAAGGCAGCGTTTATGGCTAGCACTGCTATGTCCGCTGGCGTTGCTAGGAAGGGGGAGACATGTGGTGCTTTGATCGGAGCTTTGATGGGGTTAGGTTTGGAGATGGGAACCGTGAACTTGCATGATTTTGATGGATATGTTACCACAATGAGCGCCGCCTCAAATGTCTTTGACAGATTTAAAGAGAAATATGGGACTGTCAAGTGCTCTGAGATACAGAAGCAGCTATTCGGGCGTACCATCGACTTTTTCAAACCTGAGGAGGCTGAATGGTGGTATGAAAACAATGGGCTGGATAAGTGTCCAGGCGTATGCGCAGTAGCGACGCGTATGGCAGCTGAAGAGTTATTCAAGCTGAGAGAAACAGGATAATAGGTTGAAGTTATTTATCTGTGAGGTGAAAACTCTTCACAATGACAATACTAAGTGACGCCCTAGGCATCGTAGAATCCTCCTTGGATATTGAAGAAATTCAGGTTGAGAAAATTGTCCTTGGCATGGGATACACGGGTGTAAAGTTGTCTAATGGTGAAGCAGGTGTATGCCATAGTCTAATCTCAGAGACCAGCCCTGATTGCTGTGATATACTGGATAACGCGGGTCATCTAACCGAGATTCCTGTATCTGAGTTTATCTCCTATCTTGATTCTTGGAATCTTTTCGATAGGATTCTGGGTGTCGCTACATTGAATGCGTTAAGCCAGAGAGTAATAAGGGAAGAAAGTTACCCGTTGCTACGGGAGAACCTGATAAACGTATTGGATGTTGAACTAGGCAATACCGTCTCAATGGTTGGAATGATCAAACCATTCATAGAGCCATTAACCAAGAAATCCAAAAAGTTGTATATTCTTGAGCGTAGCAGCCCTCGTCCCGATGGTGTCTATCCTGATACTGCTTGTGAGGAGTTGATTCCAGCCTCTGATGTGGTCGTAATAACGGGTTCAGCCCTAGCAAACGGGACATTAGACAGGCTCTTAGAGCTTGCATGCGATGCTAAGAAAGTAGCGGTTGTGGGTCCTACTGTGAGTATTGTTCCTGATCCATTGTTTGATCGAGGTGTGGATTATTGTGGAGGGATCATGGTCAAGGACGCAGATCTCTTAATGACTGTTTTATCGGAGGCGGGTGGTACGCCGCAGATGAAGCGGGAGGCAGTCGATCTAGTGACGTATCAAAATCCAAGGTCTTAGAATCATCATTAACGATCTATTTAGGGTTCCACCAGTATGGGTAATATACTTCTCTCTTCCCATACTTTGAATACATCACCATTTTCTCTTCATATAACTGGAAAATGAAGCCATCAAGAAACTGAACCCAATCAACAGGGAATACACCAAACCAGTGAAGCAGAAACGCCGCAATGAAAACATCATGACTCACATAAACATCAACCCTAGAAGACTCAGCTGACTCAAGGTTCTCCATCATAATGGCTGCGGCTTTCTGAGAGAACTCAAGGGCTGGTACTCGCATCCAGGGCGGATATTGTCCGCTTATCCACTTTGAGAAGATATCTAAATAACCTAACCCCTGCCTCGAGTCTCTTGAGATGATCTCGTCGTATTTTGCCCTATCGACTACTGTTGTCAAGGGAACTGAGCCTATTATCTCTGTTCTTCCATGATTGGACGCTATTCCGTCATTGATTTCTTGGGCGGTTTCTCGTGTTCTCTCCATATACGTATAAAAGAACCTGTAGTTTCTCCTTGATGGTAGGTTGGCTCCGAACTCGTATGCCGCTTTTTTCCCAGCCTCCGTTGATTTCTGGTTGAATTCATCTGGGTTCCCGAGCCCCATCATTGGTCGTTCAGTGTGTCTTAGGTGCATTACTGCAGGTTTATTGGGATCCAAATCACTGCATTGAGTCAATAGCTTTAGAGAGGGTTTACCCCATTCAACAGACTCGAGAATAGAAGCCATAAACATAGTCTAGCATCCAAGTCAATAATCTTATCCTCACCTCAAAGAATTACAAAACATGGGTACAAATAATAGTTGAATTTTATTATATATGAAAAATAATAGAACTATGATTCATAACCCCTTTTAAACGATAATCAGATTAATTCTCGGCCTGTCTAGCAGTTAATCTCACTCGAAGAGCCAAAAGAGTAAACACCAACATGGTGGTTTGCTAAGACAGGCTTCTCCTCCCCTAAAATTATTCATCTCCTTTGATAATCCAATTAAGAGAATCTAGCGAGAAAATGATTGGATAACCGAGATCCATTTAGCCTTCCAGACTCAAATGATCTACAATTTTTCTAAAATGAGTTTAAAAGTATAATAAAAAAAGGGAAATAGTTTGGTTACTTTGTTGCGTGTTGTATTGCGAGTCCCGCATGTTGCCAAGCCTTATTGTAAGCGTTTATGGCGTCATCGTACTTGGGGTGGCCTTTCTTCATAGTCAGGAGTTCATCTGCTGCGTTTGTAAACTCTTTCTCTGCTAGTTCGAGTTGGTGGTCAACCTGTTTATGAGTACTAGCGTAGGCTGATGCCTCATCGTATTGTACATTAGCCAGCCATTCATCAGCTTCAACAAGGATATCTATCACAGTGTAAGCCATATCAACGGCGTCGCTTGGAGCTTTCTTCCACTCTACTATGTGGAGGAGTTCCTTGACTGCGAGTTTCTCCTCATCAAAGACCTTGTTGCCGTGTTGCCATGTTAGATGAGTCTCATCAACCCAAAGCTCTGGCTCCATGCTCTTCTCGATATGCCATATTGCTTGCTCGATGTCATGTTCTACGTGCTTATCATATAGCCCTAAGTGTGATTGCAGTATCTCTACTGCGTCTTCTTTCATGCTCCATGGGCTTACAACTGTCACAGTAAGAGTATCACTGCCAACTCCGCCATCATCGTCCTCCACTGTTAGTGTTACAGTGTAGGTTCCTGAAGCGGTGTAGGTATGAGTCGTTGTAAGGCTACCTGAATCACCTGTTGAGTCACCGAATTCCCACTCAATAGTATGAGTATCGAGTACTCCTGGATCTGTAAAGCTTCCAAGGAAATCGACTAGGGAATCGATTTTTACGGTCTGGTCTGGTCCGGCGTCAACTGTTGGTGCAACATTCATTACTACAACTTTTTTATTCGTTGTATCTATGGCGCCATCATCGTCTGTAACCGTTAGATCTACTGTGTATTCGCCATCTTCAAGGTAGGTATGTACTGGATTTTGATCTGTGCTAGTTCCACCATCACTAAATACCCAGCTCCATGCAATTATCACTCCATCAGAGTCAGTTGACACATCAGTGAACTGAACAGTGCCACCTTCATAGTATGGTTGAGGGGGCATAGTAAAGTCTGCAACTGGTGGTGCATTGGTCACCTCTACTGTTAATGTAGCTGTATCCGTTGCGCCTTCGTCGTCAGTAACGGTTAATGTAACCGGATAAGATCCTACTGCTGAGTATGTGTGGGTTGGGTTCTGTTCAGTGCTTGTACCTGTATCGCCGAAGTCCCAGCTCCATGAAACAATATCACCGTCATCATCGTATGATGCATCAGCGAATGTTACTAGAGATCCAGCGTTAACAGGGTTAGGTGAAGCCGTAAAGGCTGCTGTTGGTGGTATATTTGGTGATATCTTTTCTAATACCAGAAGTGCAAAGCAGGTATCGACTACTGAGTCTCCCCAACCATCGCCTCCAATCCAATATCCACCGGGATACTGGGTATCAACGATTCTCTGAGCAAACTCAGCAAACCAGTCATGCTCAGCTACATCATCTCCGTCAAGATCGATCAATTCAACTCCGCTGTATTCAAAGCCCTTCATTAAAGTGTACATGGCTATATAAGGTGGGTATCCTGGGTTGGGAGTTAGTCCCTTCCATCCAATGTTTGGATTTGTGTTATCCCACCATCTTACTATAAAGTCCATTGCGTCCTGGAACCTTGTAGTATCTGGAGTATCTCCAGCGAAAGTCATCTCGAACAAGAGGTTTCCAGCCTTGTACTCGTTAACATGAAGGATATAGTTGGGTCTGTAATATGAGCCACCACTATATGAGCTCGCAGTGACATCGATCTGTATCACATCAATCCAAATGCTGTGTGCATCTTTTACCCACTGGGGTAAAGTGCATCCAAAGCCTTCTGCTGCTGCCAATCCTAGTACTGCGAATCCTGTGTTGGAGTTATCAGACAAAATTCCATTACCCCAATCATAGTAAGTAGGCTGACCTGATGCATCTCCTGAGTAGTACCAGCCTCCGTTGCTCAATCCATGTGCAGGATCACCTTGAACATAGAATAGCCAGTCAGCTGCGTTCTGAGCTACGTCAAAGAAACTGTCAGGGACACCATCCATATCGTAATCCAATCCTGATGCTCTACCAGGTGTTCTACTTGACTCAAGAGCCATAAGCATTATACCTGTTGAGTATATCCAGCGATGTGAACTCGGTCCAAAACTTATCCCATATCCGTCTCCATTGGTATCTGGGTCACCCCCAGTCTGCATACCAATAGGTAACTTATGGGCAACGGACCAAAGATAATTGTAGCCGGATATTACTTCATCATAGTATTCATAAGATGAACTAAAGGGATCGAAACCCTTCTCGTAAGCGTAGTCCTGTAGTTTGATTAGTACAAAGGCAGTGTAGGCTGCTGTTCGGTCACCAGACCCCCAATACCCACTTGGATTTTGCTGAGTAGCGAGAAAAGCTATTCCAGAGTCTATTGATGCTGCGATTTGAGCCTGTAAGTCTTCTGATACTTCTGCTGAAGCAATTGTTAGTGTTGATGTCAAAAGCAGTGTAATGACAAATGCGACTATTATTTTATTTTTCATTGTTTTTCCTTCCTTTTTTGAACAGTCTTGCTGTTCTCTTTCTATCTCCGATAAACTCACTCTACGGAAATAGACATCTAATCCTGATCAAAAGTCTATATTACCTTTACCATTATAGTTTCATATATACGCAAAACTCAATATAGAAGAAATATCAATTTTTATGTAAACTATACATTTATGCCCGTCAATATTAGCCAAAAAAAAGTGCAAATTTTACTATTTTATAAATTTATGATAAATATATATTTCTAAAGGTTTAAAAATACAAACTGTCGTAAACGCGTACTTGAACTATTTTAGATTTATTCTTTCTAACTATTCCATTTTTTCAGTAACTCGAGTACCAATCTCACAGCCGGACCCTTACTCCCCTTCGGATTATACCCCTTGTCTGATTTCTGCTCAGGATGACCCGCAATATCAAGGTGAGCCCACGGAATATCCATCACAAATTTACTCAAGAACCTAGCAGCCGTTATGGCACCTGCGGGTCTTCCTCCGGTGTGCTTAAAGTCCGCCACATCGCTCTTCAACTGCTCATCATATTCTTCCCAGAGGGGCATACGCCAGACCCTCTCACCGCTACCCTTAGAGGCTTCTTCAAGCCTATCCGAAACCCAGTCCTCATTAGCAAAGTACCCTATGGCGTGATCTCCAACAGCTACATGTATGGAGCCGGTGAGGGTTGCAAAGTCGAACATGGCGTGGGGTTTGTAGTTCTGTGCGGCATAAGTTAGGGCATCGTTGAGTACCATCCGTCCTTCAGCATCAGTGCTTATTACCTCGATGGTCTGCCCACTATAGCTTCGTACTACGTCGCCCGGGTGGTACGCCTTGCCGTCTGGCATGTTATCTGTAGCTGGGACAATACCAACTATGTGGAGCTGTAAGCCAAGTCTCGCAGCTGCCTGCATAGTTGCGAGCACTACTGCGCCGCCTGTCATGTCGTATTTCATTGCGGGCATACCGTCTCTTGACTTGAGGCTGATGCCCCCGGTATCGAAGGTAATTCCCTTTCCTATAAGGGCTACAGTCTCTTTGTACTCTGAGCCGTACTCCATAATGATAAACTTGGGCGGCTCATCGGTGCCCCGGGCTACTGCTAGGAAGCTGTGTAACCCTATTTGTTCGGCTTGGTCTCGGTCATAAATGGTTACCTTGAGGTCGTTTTGGGTTCCGATTCTAGTAGCCTCGTTAGCTAGAGTTGATGGTGTAACGAGGTTTCCAGGTCCCCAAGCTAGCTTACGGCAATAGTTTACCGCCTCACCGATTATTTTACCTGATTCAGCACTTGATTTGATGGATTCGTTTATTGTTGGGTCGAATATTGTGATTTCTGTTAGCTGCTTAATCTTGTCAAGATCTCTGGTCTTGTAGTAGGGCTCATTATAGCTGCCCATAATGAAGGATTGTACCAGTGCCTCGGCTACATCCTCTACCTTGAGGTGTTTCTCGTTGAAGGATGATAGATATATTCCAGCTTTCTTGACTCCAGTGTCCCTGACGATGCGTGATGTAGAGCCAGCTACACGTCTGATACCCTCAATGCTCACCTCAGACTCCTTACCTAGCCCTACAAGCAATAATCTCGGAGTTTTCATATCATCCGGGTAGACGAGCGTCGATGTTTCTTTCTCACCCTTGAAGTCGCCCAGCTTGACTAGGTTACTTAATGTTTTCTTTAATAATGCTGGAGGTGTGTTTACATGTTCTTCTGTGAAACCCACCACTGTAATAGAGTAGTCGGCTTCACCAAGGCTCTGTTTAATTACATTAACATTCATAGTGCTTAATCATGCAAATTCATTGATATCGTTTACTCCAGTGAGTAAGGAGTATCAATAATATAGTACGAGTTAATCAGTTCCTGTTTTCTTCTTTAACAGCATATCCAGTTCTTTGGCTCTTTCCAGTGATTCACTTGGCTTGAACTCGGTGCACTCATATCCCAGTACTTCCCGCATGTGGTTGACGTTTTCTTCACAGTAGACTACTGTGCCATCGTCTTTGATTTCTTGTATGCCGTCTATTTTGGCGCCTTTCATGTTTATCCGTATGGCTTCTTCTCTTTTGATTCCGGGTAGGATTACCTGTGCTCCACTGCGGCTTATACGGGCAGGGTATCCTCCTGGAAGACCCTCAACGCCTGTGACACATGTATGAATCTTGTTAGTGTCATAGTAAATTGCTATACAGTGTTTGAGGAAGCTGCTGGCGGTTCTCATCTGGTCCACGAGGTTTGAGTGCAGCTGGGTTACGACGCCATAACCGGCTTCTCTGTATAGCCGGGTTATTTTCGTGTTTGGCCATCTATCTGATACGTCTTCTCCATCTACGATGATCCTTGTGTAGAAGGGTCCACCCATTCGTGCTCGGTAGTATGCCCCATGGTGCCCGACACCATAGATCTGGACACTACTCACTGGTACCCTGTGTTCTGCTGCTACGATTCTTCTTACCCTGCTGAGTCCTAGGTCCATGTTTCCTCCGCCACACGTCGGGTTGTAACCTAGTTTGGTGAGTATAACGTTGGTAGCGTCAGGATATGCTCCATTGACCACATGAGTCTCTATACCTGATTGTTTTACAGCCTCCATCAGATTCATGGCTAGGGTGAGGTGGTTCGGTATCCATGGCCCACTTGGACCCACCTTGGCATAGTCCTTGGGGGATAGTTTTCTTCTTACCCACCAGCTCCCGAGACTGGCGAGGTTACATATAACCACAGGATGATGGATCTTCAAGAACTCGGCCGTACCCTTAATATCGAATAGATCGAGGGGCTCGTAGCTTAGCTGTGGATAATTGTCTAGGTTGTGGGCGGTGTGGAGGGCTTCCTCTATCTCGTATCTGCCTTTTTCATGGTTGATGTCTGCACCAATTACTTTGATGGGTTGATTCATGGCGGCTAATAGATACATCATATCATGGCCAACACTACCCGCCGAGCCGATAATCAGGATACTGTCCAGCATTTAAACTCGAATACCATGGATAATATATCGTATAAAAGGAAACACAGTAAAGACGAGACTCCGTTAATCGAATAGGTTTTATGATGAATGACGGGATAATGGGTAAAATGTCTCCAATGCCCGTTGTCGATCCTTCCCTCGCCATCACGATAATATTTTCCTTGCTTTTCTTGGCTTGGGGCCTAAGATCATTGCACCGTAAACGCCTCATAGATGATACACCAACCCTCAAAACAATGGGGGTCTTCATAGGACTCGCAGAGCTTAAAGGAACAGCTGAATCAGAGAATCCAATAACCAGCTAC
>Ga0272441_10006177_pt1 | contig 20267 bp, 14 predicted proteins | sample SSMProp6N_FD_193582 | JGI IMG/M metagenome (GOLD analysis project Ga0272441, IMG submission 193582) | Marine sediment archaeal communities from Little Sippewissett salt marsh, Falmouth, MA, United States - SSM-Prop-6N | ecosystem: Environmental > Aquatic > Marine > Wetlands > Sediment ...
AACATCCAAATAACCGTAGATTTTAATCAATCATTTTGGAGGTAATCATGACTCAATCCGTCAACAAGTCAAATGTTAACCGTCGAGAATTTCTTAAGCGAAGCGGTTCGCTGGCCGCGAGTGCGGCTGTGCTCGGTCGTATTTCACCCGTTGCTTTCGCCGGGCAGGACCATACGATCCGCCTGGCGCTGATCGGGTGCGGCGGTCGCGGTACCGGCGCCGTCGGCGATGCCCTGAGTGTTCCGAACGCCGGACCCATCAAGCTGTATGCGATGGCCGATCTCTATGAGGAGCGAATGGAATCCCGCCTCAAGGCGCTGACAAAAAGGTTTCCAGACAAAATGGACGTCACCGCAGACCGTAAGTTCATCGGTTTCGACTCTTACAAAAAGGCCATCGACATCCTCCGGCCCGGCGACGTTGCCATGTGCACGACGCGCTCGTATATCCGGCCGCTGCACGTCGAGTATGCCATCAAGAAGGGCATCAATGTGTTCATGGAAAAACCGTTTGCGTCCGATCCCGGCGGCTTGCACCGTCTGCTCGCCTGTGATGGAATCGCCAAGAGAAAGAACGTCAAGGTGGCTGCGGGGCTTCAGTGCCGACATTCCCCGGCCCGCCAGGCATTGATTGATAAAATCCGCAACGGTGAGATGGGCGAGATACCGCTCATCCGCGCCAATCGCCTCGCTGGAACCCGGTGGCTTGGAAATATGGGAGAAAACGCCAACAAGCTGATGAGTCAGTTGCAGGACTGTCGGATCCATTTGTTCTGGGTTGGCTCGGGCCATATGGTGGATAATCTCATTCACCAGATCGACGAATGCTGCTGGATCAAGGATGCCTGGCCCGTTTCATGCCACGGATTCGGCGGCCGAGAACCTAACAGCGAGGATCACGGGCAGAACATGGCGGTTTACTCGATGGAATTCACCTACCCCGACGGTACGAAGGCCTTCTGTGGATTTCGCCGGTACAACAAGGGGCATAACGAGTTTGCCACGTTCATCCACGGTACCAAATGCGCCGCCCAGTTCTCGGGTAAAACCCATAAGGCGACCGTCCATATGTTCAAAGACCAGCGGATCGCACAGAGCAATATTGTGTGGACGCCTACGAAGGATGCGTTCAGCCCGTGGCAATATGAGTGGAACGAGTTCATCGAGAGTATCCGGAAGGATCGACCGCATAATGAGCTCAGGCGCGCGGTGTACTCGGATCTCACATCGCTCATGGGCCGGGCCGCATGTCATACCAACGAGATCGTCACCTGGGACCAGATGATGGCGTCCAGGTTCCAGTTTTGCAATTACCTCGATGATCTGCGCTACGACAGTCCGGCTCCCGTCAAAGCGGATCGAGACGGTTGGTTCCCCATTCCTCTAACGAAAAATTGGAAAGAGATTTAACGCATATCAGCAATCGGGGCCTGTATTGATCAGTACAGGCCCCGAGTTTAATCAATTCCATTGTCATTCCGGTTTTTTACCTTACGGTCGATATAGCCGGATATCATCGATGTATATCGTCCCGGAACCGCCGGGTGAAACCATTCCTGATTTACTTCCCAGACCAATCGTCAGGGCATCCACATTGGCCAGGTTAATCCCCTGATCCGAAAAAGCTTGTAATGGGATACGCCACTGCGTCCATGCGCGCGACATTGCCACACTCGAATCGTCATGAGGCACGATGGCAGCCGAGCCGGTGTTATTGGAGACCGCGACATACAACGGATCGGCAGCGTTATCGGATGTGCTTCTGAACCAAAGCGACAATTCCGCAACGGAAGCTTGTGTCCAATCTCGCGGGGCCGTTAACGTCATCGATGCTTCTGAGTTCGTTACACCCGCTTCGTTTGTGTACAACAGCGGCATGGATTGAGCGCCGCCATGAACGATCGTCTGTTCGGCATACGGGGGCATTAAGTAGCCGACCTGCGCGCCATTATCCGGTACGCCGAAACCGTCGATCCATGTCTGCCAGATGGCTTGACCGGCTGCGTCATCGTCGGTGTAGCTCTCGATGTCATCGACCCGAAGATAATTACCGGCGGTGAAGCTCCAGACAGGGCCCTTAACCGGATTGCCATCGTAAACTTCATCCACGCGCCAATAGTACGTTGTGTTCGTCTCGAATAGTCCGAGATCGTAGTTCTCCGCCCCCAGCGTTCTGGACCCTTTGTACTCGGGCGAGGAACTATCGGCGTTGCGCACAGTGTCTTTGTCCAGCCCGAAGTACACCTCATGTGATGCGGCGTTATCGGCTGCCGACCAGGTTAGAACTGTTGCCATCGCTACATCGGTAGCGCCGTTTGTCGGTTGCGGATTTCCGACCGCCCCCGGCGTTGTGAAGACCCATACGTCGCCCTTATGTGTGGTTATGCCGTCGTACTCATCGATCCGCCAGTAGTAAATCTTTTCCGTTTCGAGCGGGCCGGGACTATATTGCGTCGTTCCAATGGGAATTCCGTCTGTAGCATTTGCAACGATGTCAAAATCTTCACCGAAGTAAACAGTGTGCGTTTTCGCACCGAAGCCGGTCGTCCAGCTCAGAGTCGCATTATTCGGATCTACGAACTCGGCTCCATCAACCGGGTCGGGATTGTAGGCGGTGTTGGGTGGAATAGAGAAATTCCAGACGGGACCTTTCCAGGGACTATTCGGATCGGCCTCATTGACCTCATCAATTCGCCAGTAATACGTTGTACCCGCCTCCAGACCGTCCGGATAAGGGTATCCGGGGAATCCGACGACTAAAAAAGTCAAGGTCTGATTGTGTAGGAACACGTCAGAGTCTAAGGTAGCTTCATTGACATCATCAAAATCTGTGCCGAAGTAAACGTCATGAGAAACGGCTAAATCTCCCGGCGACCAGCTTAGAGTGACCCACGTATTTTCGAAGATGGCATCGTTCGCCGGATCGGGATTATCGGCATATGGCCACACGGCACCTTCCATAATCGCCTGGATCTCCGCCTCGGACAGAATGTGGTTGTAAATGCGGACATCATCGATCTTACCGTTAAAAAATCTGGAACTATTTTGATAGGCGCCGATGTTGGCCGGACCTATGAAATACTCCTTGCTGTCTCCTATAGCGTTATTATCCAGAATTCCATCAATATAAATCCTGGACTCTCCGGCTGCATCAAGCGTACCTGCCACGTAGTACCATTGGTTGGCCTCGATCACCGTATTGGAGGAAATATCCGTTCCGTTCTTGGTATCAATTCTGAAGATACTTGTCTCGGGCCATATATGGACGTGAATGGCTCCGTCAACCCACGAATCATTCGACAGTGGCATCCGGTAATCTTTGGCGGGAGTAGGAATATTCCGGGCGTAAATCCACATCGTTAGCGAGAATGTTCCGGTGATGATCGGATTTTCACCCTGGATGTCAACGTAATTTGTCGATCCATCGAGATCCAACGCCCCCCCGATCTGCCCGGCCGCCCAATTGGCTGTACCACCGATCGTGCCCGGATGGGCGTTACCGACGCTATCTACAGCCGTGTTGCCGGCACCGTCATCAAATTTCCAGCGGGCGATCAACTCAGCCGATACATGGCTCGCCAGAGAGAGCACAGAAACAAGAACCAATAAACTCAAACACAACAGCTTTCTACACATCATAGTCGTCCTTTTTCACAAAATAAGGGTTATAATTGGATGTCTCATTTACTTCCTGCGATTTACTCGCGTTTCACACAAATTCCTAATGGTTTGACTCCAATGAATTCTCGAAGGCAAATCCAGGTTCACTTTTATGTCATTACCGACAAAGTAGCATTTACCAGCTATGGGGTACTTCATTTCCGATTCAGACGGATGTCATCAAGATACACCGTGCCCGAACCGCTGACCGGGACACCGCCTTTGTCCCCGAAGCCGATAGCGATTTTGTCTACATTGGCCAGGCTGATTCCTTGATCGGCGAAAGCCTGTAATGGGATACGCCACTGCGTCCACGCTCGGACCGCGGCCGCACTTGGATCATCATTGGTTACGACGGCAGCCGCGCCGGTACTATTGGAGATTGCAACGTACAACGGCTCGGCGGCGTTACTCGAAATTCCTCTGAACCAGAGCGACAATTCCGTGACAGACGCTTGTGTCCAATCTCGCAGCGCCGTTAATGTCAATGTTGCTTCCGAGTTCGTTACGCCGCCTTCGTTGGTGTAAAAGAGCGGCATCGATTGGGCACCGCCATGGACAATCGTTTGCTCGGCATACGGAGGGAGTAAATTACCCACTTGTGAACCGTTGTCCGGAACGCCGAAGCCATCGATCCAATGCTGCCAGATGGCCTGGCCGGCTGCATCGTCATCGGTATAGCCCTCAAAGTCGTCCACGAGAAGGAAATCACCCGTCGTGAAAATCCAAGGCGGTCCTTTCGCCTTATTGCCCTGATCATTGACTTCGTCCACGCGCCAATAGTAAGTAGTTTCTGCATCAAGCATTCCCGGATCATAGCTCTCAGCGCCCAGGGCGATGGAGCCTTTGTCCTCCGAAGAACCGGTTTCGGCGCTGCGCACGGCCTCTTCATCCGTTCCGAAGTAAAGCCGGTGCGAAGCGGCGGAATCCGCAGGCACCCACGTGAGAGTCGCATTCAATGGCACATTCGTAGTGTTATACGTCGGCTGTGGATTGCCCACGGCGCCCGGCGTCGTAAAACTCCAGACATCGCCTTTATACGTCCCGACGGCGTCTCGCTCATCGACGCGCCAGTAATAGACTTTCTCGCGTTCAAGCGGATCGGGAGAATAGCTCGGTGTTCCTGTAAGCACGCCCCCGTCGGCATCATTTACCTCGTCATAATCGTCACCGAAGTAAACGGTGTGCATAATGGCTCCGAAGCCGGCGGTCCAGGTCAAAGTCGCATTATTCGGATCCGCCAACCCGGCGCCGTCGAGCGGGTTGGGATTGTACGCGGTCTTCGGTGGGATCGAGAAGTTCCAGACCGCGCCCTTCCAGGGGCTGTTCGGATCTATCTCATTGACCTCATCAATTCGCCAGTAATACGTTGTACCCGGCACCAGGCCGTCCGGATAAGGGAATCCGGGGAATCCGACGACTAAAAAAGTCGAGGCCTGATTGCCTCGGAACACCTCCGAGTCTCGCGTGCCTTCTTCTACGTTGCTAAAGTTATCACCTAAATAGACATCGTGCGAAACGGCAAAATCACCCGGCGACCAGCTAAGATTCACCCATGTATCGGCATAAAGGGCACCGTTTTTCGGATCGGGTCCGCGGGCACAGGGATAATCTGCCCCGCTTCCTTCCATCGCGGATAGAAGTTCGCTCTCCGTGAGCCCGTGATTGTAAAGGCGCACGTCGTCGATCATTCCCATAAAGTAACCCGCCGGCTCTCCACGCCCGATACGTAGCTCATTATCGCTCTGGTTTAACTCTCCGGTGACGTCCATCGAGACATCAACCGCGCCGTTGACGTAAATATGGGCTACGGCGGCATCATACGTTACGGCAACATGGTTCCATTCGTTTGTGGGTAATGCCTTCGTTCCCTGGATAAGGGACTCACCGTCGGAGGTATTAATATAAACGCGCACCGTGTCCGGCTGCACGCGGATCATATACAGCGAACCGGTTCCCTCATCTGCAATCTTCCGAACAACATGGTTCGCCGCCGTCCAGTCCTCGCCGTTAATCCAGGCGGCGATGCTCAATTGGCCCCCATGGATATCGAGACTCTCGGAGTCGAGGGCGGCCAGATAATCGGAACTTCCGTTAAACTTCAACGCCGTGCCAAATTTTCCCTCATCCACCCAGACAGGAGCGCCTTCGAACGTCGCATCATTTCCGTAGCCGCTCGAATCGGTGGCCATGGTTCCGGAGCCCTCGTCGAGTTTCCACCAGCCGATAAGCTCCGCCTCAGAGGTTCTCGGAACTACCAGGACCAGCACCATAAGAAAGAAAAAAACAAATATGGTTCTTCGGCACATCATAATTCTCCTTCACTGAATGATTGGGATAATAGTGTTTTTCGATAGGAATCTACTTGTTGTATCGGATTGATTTGTCTGTAATTTCACGCCACCTCCTTCCCTTCTATACCATTGATACATTGCAGAATAGATGCAATGAAGAGCGTAATACCTTTCAAAAAACCACAACTCCAAATCCACGCTTGATCTTATCAGATTCTTTGCTTATTTGTCAAGCAGAATCCTGAAACCGAATGGTTGTAATCCAGGAGAGTTTCCGGTATGATAGTCTTAGGCATGTTAACGTGTATTTGAGGTGTGCAGGTGAAGAAATGTTCGTTCATTTGAGAGGCTCGCCATGAAAAAAGGGGAAGGTTTCACATTGATTGAATTGCTCGTGGTGATCGCGGTGATTGCCATTTTGATGGCCATTCTGGTTCCCGTCCTCAGCACAGCCAAGAAACAGGCCACCATGGCGCGGTGCCTGGCCAACCATCGCAACCTGCTGGCCGGGTGGATCATGTATGCGGATGACAACGACGGCCTGCTTGTCAGCAATGGCGCATGCTACGATACGGCGGCGGATAACAGCCCGTGGGTTCACCGGCCCAAAGATGCCAGCGGAAGTGACATCGGCTACAATCCCGCACCGGCCAACATCACGGATACGGATCGCTATCGGGGAATACAATTGGGCACCTTGTACCAGTACATCAAGGACGTGGATGCCTATCACTGCCCCGGCGACAATCGCCGAAGCACTCAGCGGCCCCCGCGCGATTGTTTTCGCAGCTACTCGATCTCTTATGCCTTCGGTCCGATGCGGGAAGGGGACCTCTCGATTCGCGGAGGGTACCAATACTATCGGAGGATGATCGAGGTGACCAATGCGCCGCAATACTATGTCTTCGTCGAGGAGGAACATAACGGCAGCCGATACGGCGAGAACGAAGGCGGATGGCACCTGCCCATGGGCGGGAGTATGAACCGATTATCGAATCCGTCCGGTTGGTCGTTCTATGATCCCCTGGCGTCCTATCATCTCAAGGCCAGTACGTTCGGCTTTGCCGACGGCCACGCGGACCGGCGCAAATGGGCGGACCGGCGCACACTCGATTTCATCCGGCAGAACGCCCAGGACCCGTCGTCCCATTCCGGCATCACGCTGGCCTCGCCGAACAACGAAGATCTTTTGTGGTTGATCCAGCATTTTGTCGCGCAAAACCGCGTCCAGTGATATAGGTGGAAGGAGAAAACGATGGCTATGAGCTCAATATCCGTCTATGCTGGAGGTTCGTCTTCTATCCAGATACGATGCCCAAGGTGGTTGCGGTTTCTATGCGTAGTATGGTTATTCGCCTGTGGTTTACCAACGGTTGACGCCAGTGATGCGGCGCCGTGGTGGGGCAGCCATTGGCGCATGCGTTTAAGATTGACGGTTGATGTCGGACTCTACGAGCGTTTCGATACGTCGGTCGAGCAATTCCTCAATTTTAAGACATTCTTGGCCGGCATTGATCGTAGCGGCGAGACGGTCATTCCGGAATCTTTTCGCTTGCTCGAAGTGGACGCCGATGGTGGAGTGATAGACGAATCGGCGCCGTTTCAGTTCGAGGCGCTGACGCCGGACTCCGGGTATCTGGTTCTCCTTCTCACCGGCGCGACCGCCGCCCACGCGCAGCGTCACTACCATCTCTATTTCGACACGCGTGGTGATTTCGCTCCCGCAGAAATCGATCCACTCGTGGAAGTCATCGACAACGTTCCCGACGAGGGCCTGGACTGCTACATGATCGCCACAGCAAACGCCACGTATTATTACCAGAAGGATGCCGGCGGTTTCTCCAGTCTTCTGGACGTCGAAGGCAATGACTGGATCGGCTTCCACCCCTTTGGTGGGTCCGACGGGATTTATCGGGGCATCCCGAATATGGTCCACCCGGATAATATTTTCCATCCCGGCCATCGAAATTGCGTAAGCTCTATTGACCACGTCGGCCCACTCAGGACGACGATCCACTCGGTTTCCAACGACGGTCTATGGGAGTGCATCTGGCACATTTATCCCCGTTATGCTCGTATGACGCTGTTGCGTTGTGCTCCCAAGCCCTATTGGTTTCTGTACGAAGGTACTCCGGGCGGGGCCATCGACTACGATTTGGATTTCAGCGTGCGATCCGACGGTGTGCGCCTGCCGGCGGGCCGGGAATGGCAGAATCAGGATATCCCCGCTCCCGAATGGGTCTATTTCGAGGATTCTACGCTCGATCGCTACATCTATTTGGTGCACGAAGAAGATGACGCACACAATGACACCTACTGGCCGATGGAGCAGAACATGACGGTCTTTGGGTTTGGCCGCGGACCCGGCACGAGCAAACATATGGCCGCCACTCCCACTCATTTCACGATCGGGTTGGCGGACGATGCTCAGTTTGCTTCTGCAAGCTCGGTTATCGAGGCTTCATATCGTCCGGTAGCGGTCACGATTGATTCGGTAATCGAACAGCCGGGACTGGAGGCGTTGGAAGCGCACTGGAAATGTGACGAAGGTCAGGGGACCGTGGCCGAAGATTCGTCGAAGTACGGTCGGCACGCTTTTCTGACGGGTGTGTCATGGAACACCTCCGGAAAGGCAAATGGCGCTCTCCGATTCGACGGCACGGGGGGCTACGCGCAAGCCGTAGGATATACAGGCGTTCTGGGTACCCGGGCGCGAACCTTGTCTCTGTGGATGAGCACGTCCGTTGAAGGCGATATGGACCTCGTCTCCTGGGGGATGAATCAGCCGGACGCCTTGTGGGCCTTATCCATCATGCAGGGGGGCGGCAGGGGGCAACCCAAGGGCGCTCTTCTGCTCGATCTCGGTGAAAGCTCGATGGTTGGACAAACGACATTGACGGATGGTCAATGGCATCATATTGCGGTTGTACTACCCGAACGGGAATCACCTCGAATACAAGACATCCGGATGTATGTGGACGGGCACGTCGAGTCGAGTACAACCTCCCTTGATGTCCCTGTGAATACCCTGGCGGGTTCCGATGTCCGGTTCGGAAAGCGTACCGGCGACACATGGGCGCCTTTAGAGGGCATGCTGGATGAGGTGCGTATCGACCGCCGGGCTATGACACCAGAGGAAATCGCCGAGTTGGCAGATGTATTACAATAGGAAATCCAGTATCTGCGTCATGGAACAGGACGGGATGAGACTGGGCCAATCAAAAGGAGAAGCTATGAAGATCAGGTCATTTGTGATTGTTGTTTCGGTTGTTGTATTCGCCGGAGTGTCTGGTTTAATGTCGAAAGCGTCCGCTCAAACGGATACGGCCCGCCTTCTCAAAGCCGGGGCCGCCGCCAGTAATATCACTCCGCCTTTGGATGAGCCGATCATAGGGGGATGGGGCTCGCCGCCAGGTGAGCATATCCATGACGAGTTGTATGCACGGTGTCTCGTTCTGGATGATGGCCGGACGAAGTTGATCTTCGTGATCGCCGATAGTCTGGGGATGTCGCGCGATGTTTTCGACGCCGCCAAACGCATCATTCATGAGAAGACCGGGATACCCGTCGAGAACATGCTGATGGCGGCCACACATACCCATTCTTCGATCAACGCCCGCACTTCGAGAAACGCCCAGTCGGTCGGGGGTTTCAACGACTATCAGAATTTTGTGATTGGTCGTGTCGCCGACGGCGTTCGCAGGGCTTTGAATAACCTGGAGCCGGCGCGCATCGGCTGGGGCCGGGCGGAAGAGCCGACCCAGGTCTTTAACCGCCGCTACACGATGAAGCCCGGCACACCGACCCCGAATCCGTTCGGAGGCACGGACAAAGCCGTCATGAACCCGGGACGGGGCAATCCCAATATTCTCAAGGCCGCCGGTCCCACCGATCCGGAGATCGTCTTTTTCTCCGTGCAGTCCCAAGACGGCCGGCCCATCGCGCTGCTGGCGAACTATTCGCTGCATTACGTCGGCCCGAGCGCCGGCCCCGTGATCTCCGCCGACTACTTCGGTATCTTCTCTAACCTAATCCAGGAAATGCTCGGCGCGGACCGGTTAGATCCGCCTTTCGTGGGCATGCTGTCAAACGGGACCAGCGGTGATATCAATAACATCCCCTGGCTAAAGAAGCGGGACAAACGCTGGCCGCCTTATGGAAAGATGACACAGGTGGCTACCCTGGTCGCCGAGGCGGTCTATCGTGCTCATCAGCAGATCGAATTCCATGACTGGGTCGAGTTGGACGCTCTACAGAAAGAATTGGATTTGGCGGTCCGAAAGCCGACCGAGGAACAGCTTGCCTACGCCCGAAAAATCCTGGCCAAGCCGGAAGATGCCCCAAAATATCATCGGCACGAACGCGTGTATGCGAACCGCGTCCTGGATCTGGATAAGTCACCCGACAATATCTCAATCGTTTTGCAGGCTTTTCGCATCGGGGATTTAAGTGTTTGTACTATTCCGTTTGAGGTCTTTGTCGAGATCGGATTGGAATTGAAACAGAAGAGTCCTTTCAGCCGGACCTTCACGATCTCTCACGCTAACGGCAGTTCCGGCTACCTGCCCACCTTTGACCAGCACAAATTAGGCGGCTACGAAACCTGGCTGGGCACCAACCGCGTCGAATTCCACGCCGCCGACAAAATCGTAGCGAGCCTACTCACGATGCTCGATCAAATGAAAAATCAATAAAGGGCCAGCCACAGAGGAATGAGGATTGGCGTCTGCTCGTTTATTGCGAGGATTATAGTCAATCCTCATGTAGGAATTGTCATTCTGAACGGAGCACAGCATAGTGGGGAATCTCTTATTCATATCCCAGATCATTCATTTTCCTAAGGGATGCCTTGCGGTACGCTCAGGATGACAAATCACCGAATGTCTTCAAATTTATAATGTCTATAAGGAGCAAAATGAGATATACGGTCAACCGGGTAATCCTATGTGCGGTCCTTACGTGCGGCTTGGACGTGCTTACGGCAGATTCGGTGAAAGCATCAATTCAAAGTCGGACTAACGGAGACGAATCCGGCGATTTCAAGGTTCCCGCTTTGTGGGAGTATTCCGCTCCGCTTATTTCTCCGGAGAAGCGTGAGAGTAATCCCAGCCGGGCGCAGAAGGATCCTACGGTGGTTTTTTACGGAGGCAAATGGCATGTCTTTATGACCGTTAAACTGCCGGGCAGATCTGCCATCGAATATTGCTCTTTCACAAAATGGGAAGAGGCGGATAAGTCCGAACGTACGATCCTCAAGATCAGCGATAGCGACTATTACTGTGCTCCGCAGGTCTTCTTTTTCACTCCGCATAAGAAGTGGTATCTGGTTTATCAGATGGGTGTGCGCGGTGCGAAAAAGATGTGGGTGGCATACTCGACGACGACGGATATTGATGAACCCGATTCGTGGACGCGTGCCCGGCCGATACTTGATGGCGGGAAAAACGATCCGCGAAAGGTCGGCGGGCTCGACTACTGGATCATCTGTGACGATCAGCGTGCGTACCTGTTCCTGACCAGTTTGAACGGCAAGATGTGGCGATTGTGGACGCGTATCGAGGATTTTCCGCGAGGTTTCGGTCATTGTGAGTTGGCCCTCGATGCCAAGATTTTCGAGGCCAGCCACGCATATAAGCTCAAGGGCATGGATAAATATTTGACCATCATCGAAGAGAACGGTCGACGATACTACAAAGCCTATATCGCAGATCGGCTGGATGGCAAGTGGAAGCCTATCGCCGACACAGCCGAGCGACCTTTTGCCGGGTGGAAAAATATCCGTCCGGCTCCCGGCGTGGAGCCATGGACGGATAACGTCAGTCACGGCGAGCTTATTCGCGACGGATACGATCAGACGTTAAACGTCGATCCTGAACATTTGCGCTTCGTCTTCCAGGGCATGTGGGATAAGGACAAGTCCGGCAAAGGCTACGGCCGGTTCCAGTGGCGGATCGGCATGTTGACGCCGCACTTATGAATCTGTAAAAAGGTGATTCGTTTACCCACTCCTTTCATTCTTTACTGATCGGATGGAGACGCTAAGCGACGCGCTTCCTCTTCGGGATCGAGATTCAAGTCAGGTTCAAGGATTAAAGCTCTTCGGAAAATCGTCATCGCGCCATTCAAGTCACCTGCTTTGGCTAAATCTCTACCTGCCTCGATAAAAGTGGGATGAATGGGTAAATTCGGACAGGTCTTGGAATACGGCTCATCTTTTGAAATGTATTGTTGCCACTCTTGATAAGTCAGATTTCGAGTCAGGCGTGAGGACGCTTCTTCAATCAGATTCTCCCATCTCTGAAACCAAACCCGGGTCGTCTTGTCGTCGCTTGCCGAAGCCAGGTACTTGCCGTCCGGACTGAAGGCGACGCACCGTACCGCATTCTCATGTTTCATCCGTGCAATTTCCTGGCCGTGGGTTGCTTCACACATTCGTATGATGTTGTTGCTGTCCTCAAGGGCGATGGCCAGGTACTTTCCGTCCGGGCTAAAGGTACATGAAACGGGCCGACCCTCAAGGTTTATGCGTGTGATTTCCTGGCCAGCGGTCACTTCCCAGACTCTTGCGGTTTTGTCCTCACTTATGGTGGCCAGGTATCTTCCATCCGTTTCGAAGGCAACGCAAAGGACCGCATCCTCATGGTTCATCCGTGAGATTTCCCTGCCGTCGGTCGTTTCCCATACTCTTGCCGTCTTATCCCGGCTTGCGGTGGCCAGGTACTTTCCATCCGGGCTGAAAGCAACGGAAATCACCCGGTCCTCATGGTTCATTCGAGCCCTTTCCCGCCGACTGCTCACGTCCCATATCCGTGCGGTTTTATCCATGTTCGCTGTGGCTAAGTACTTTCCGTCCGGGCTGAAGGTGGCAAAAACCGCCGGACCTTGATGATTTATCTGGGCCACGACTTTCTCGTTGGTTGCTTCCCATATTCGCGTTCTATTGTCCTTGCATGTCGTGGCCACATACTTTCCGTCCGGGCTGAAGGTGGCGGAAAACACAGTGCCCTCGTGGGCTAATTGTGAGATCTCCTGCCCACTGGTCGCGTCCCAAATCCACGCGCTTTTGTCCCCGCTTGTTGTAGCCAGGTACTTTCCGTCCGGGCTGAAGACGACCGAAGGCACCGCGCCCTTATGATCTATCCGTATAAACTCTTGATCGCGAGGCACTTTCCATACCCGCGCGGTGTTGTCTTTGCTTGCGGTGGCCAGGTACTGTCCGTCCGGACTGAAGGTGACATACGTCACGTTATTCTCGTGGATCATTCGGGTCACCTCCTGGCTGCTGGTCGCGTCCCAAATTCGCGCCGCGTTATCCATGCTTGCGGTGGCCACGTACTTGCCGTCCGGGCTGAAGGTGACGGACGTCACCCAGTTATCATGATTCATCCTTGCAAGTTGTTTCCTACTCCTTAAGTCCCATATTCGAGCGGTTTTGTCATAACTTGCGGTGGCCAGGTACTTGCCGTCCGGGCTGAAGGTGACGGACGCTACGATATACTCATGGATAAACTGTGCGATTTCCTTACCGCTGGCTACCTCCCATATCCGTGCCGTGCCATCGTAGCTTCCCGTAGCCAGATACTTTCCGTCCGGGCTGAAGGCAACAGCCACCACCCGGTATCCATGGATCAACCGTTCGAGTTCTTTACCATTCGTCGCGTCCCAGATCCGGGCCGTTTTATCCCAGCTTGCCGTCGCCAGGTACTTTCCATCCGGGCTGAAGTTAACCCGACGCACCTTATCTTCATGGATCAACTGTGCAACTTCTTTGCCGCGGGCGGCTTCCCATATCCGTGCGGTTTTATCGCCACTTCCTGTGGCCAGGTACTTTCCGTCCGGACTATAGGCGACGAAAGTCACCTTATCATCGTGATTCATCTGTGTGACTAACCGGCCGTCGGTCACATCCCAGATTCTTGCGGTCTTATCCTCACTTGCCGTCGCCAGATATCTTCCGTCCGGATTGAAAGCGACACCGCGTACGTCACCCTCATGACCCATCTGTGTGACTTCCCGGTTGCTGCTCAGGTCCCAAATTCGGGCTGTTTTGTCACGACTTCCCGTCGCCAGGTATTTGCCGTCCCGGCTGAACATGAGGGACACCACCGGCCCCTTATGTTTTATCAAGGCTATTTCCAGATTGCCGGCCACTTCCCATATTCGTGCGGTTTTATCGCCGCTTCCCGTGGCCAGGTACCTTCCATCCGGGCTGAAGGCGACGCAACTCACTTGCTTCTCATGATTCATGCGCGCCACTTCTCGGCCGCTGGCCGCTTCCCAAATCCGGGCGGTCGTGTCCCAGCTTGCCGTGGCCAGGTACCTTCCGTTCGGGCTGAAGGTGGCGGAAGACACATTTCCCTCATGAGGCAAGCGTGCGATTTCCTGCTCGCTGGTCATATCCCAGATTTTTGCGGTCTTATCCTTACTTGCGGTGGCCAGGTACTTGCCGTCCGGGCTGAAGGTGACGAAAACGACCTGATCCTTGTGGAGTATCTTTGCGACTTCTCTACCGCTGTTCGCGTCCCATATCCGTGCGGTCTTGTCCGAACTTGCGGTGGCCACATATTTTCCATCCGGGCTGAAGGCGATGCAACGCACCGGACCCTCATGATCCATCCGAGTGACATCTTCACCGTTATTCGCATCCCATACTCGGGCTGTGTTGTCCTCCGTGGCGGTGGCCAGGTATCTTCCGTCCGAACTGAAGGTCACGAAAACCACCCGATTGTCATGATCCATCCGTACGATTTCCTGCCCGTCGGTCGCGTCCCAAACGCGTGCTGTTTTATCATAACTTGCGGTGGCCAGGTACTTGCCGTTCGGACTGAAATCGACGTGACGCACGGGAGCCTCATGAATCATGCGTGCCACTTCTCGGCCGCTGGCCGCGTCCCAGATTCGCGCGCTCTTGTCGGAACTTGCCGTCGCCAGATACTTTCCATTCGGGCTGAAGCGGACGTTTACGACCCGGCCTTCATGGCTTAATCGCCTGATTTCTTTACCATTGGATGCGTTCCATACTCGGGCCGTTGTGTCCCAACTCGCGGTTGCCAGATACTTTCCGTCCGAGCTGAAGGCGACGGATGTCACTTGATCTTTATGAGTTACCTGAGCGATGGTACGCGAAAGTAAGGTTAAGCCGTTGCGTAGAATCTGAATCCCTTCTATGGACGGCGAACGTTTTACGGATTCTATCGCGAGCAAAACGCTCCTTGGCAGCAGGCTTGTGTGTTGGTTCCTTATCAATTCGGCCTGGGCGGCTAACTGCCGTGCCTGGGCGATATGAGCCAGCTTCTGGGCATGCGCCTTCTGCCGTTCCGAGACGGCTTTGGCCACCTCGGCTTCTACACGACGCGCTTCCGCCCGGAAGTACATCGTTGTACTGACCACTAAGCCCGCAATCAACACAACGAGGATAGCGGCGGCACTTAAGAGTATACCGGTATATTTCCGGACGAGTTTTTGAGCTCGATAAGCAAGCGATTCAGGTCCGGCTATTAAAAGATTCCCGTTAAGATAATTCCGTATATCATCTGCAAGTTCAGACACGGTTTTGTACCGGCGGTCGGGCTCTTTTCGTATGGCCTTAAGTGGGATCCATTCGAGTTCTCTCTTCAGACGCTTCGACAGTCTTTCGATGTCCGTTCCGCGTCTTGTCGCTATCTTGACGGCCCCCTCACCCAAACGAGAGAGCTTCATGCTTGGAGGCAGCGGATGGTCTTCTCGTATGATCTTTTGAATATCGGCCAATGTCGCCTTTCTGAATGACGCCGGATCGAACGGCAAAGCGCCTGTCAACAGTTCGTAGAGGACGATTCCGAGCGAGTAAACGTCTGAACGGGTGTCGATATTGTGACCGTTGGATCCGGCCTGCTCGGGGCTCATGTATTCCGGAGTGCCTATTAATTGCCCCTGCTCCGTGAATAATGTGCGCTCCGTGAAGGGTTGGTGGATCGCTTTGGCAATGCCAAAGTCGATAATTTTCGATACGTTTTTCTCTCCCTGCGTGCAGACCTGAATATTCGACGGCTTGAGGTCCCGGTGAATGATTCCCTTTTGATGGGCGTATTGTACGGCCTCACAGACCTGGAGGAATAATTCCAGACGTTCTTCAATGCTGAGTTTCTGTATATCGCAGTATTCCGTGATGTGGACTCCCCGGATATACTCCATGACGAAGTAGGGATACCCTTTTTCGGTCGAGCCTGCGCTGTACACATGAGCGATATTCGGGTGGTCGAGCAGCGCCAGGGTTTGTCGTTCGGCCTCAAAACGAGCCATCACCTGCGTGGAATCCATACCGGGCTTGATGACTTTAATGGCGACCTGACGCTGGATCGGCTTTGTTTGCTCCGCCAGGTAAATGACGCCCATGCCGCCTTCTCCCAAAACGCTTTTGAGGTGATATCCCTTAATAATTGGAAATTCTCTCGGCGCCTCGGGATAAATGCAATCGTTGGCCCGACTGATTGGAGGAAAATCCCGACTACCTCCCCTCATCCCTGTTATATTTGAATTATCCATGATTTCCCCAGAAATCATGAAGACACAAAATTGAACAGTTCACATCGCTTACCGGGTAGATTATTGAGAATCGTCTCAATAAATCAATATCTTTCTCAGATCTCAGCAAAAAATCTGTCAAATAGTAAATATTTTTGTACATTTTCATCGCATCGGCGCAAGAACAGCGGTTATTTATCGCTTTATACTGACGGATAGGATGATGTGTGTTTGTAACGAACAATGAAGCACGTGCAAAACGAAATCGAATACGAACGTTATCTTGTGGGACGAGCCGGTCAAGCAGGGGAACATGGGAAATGAACAGGAGTATATGCTTCGGGGGTCTTTCAGCCTGGCTCCAGGTGATGAAAGAGTCATCAGTCTCGCCGAGGAAAAGGAATTCGTTCACGTTTACGCAGATGTAAACGCAAAAGATTTGTCTATCATGGCCGGCCGTTGGAGGGGTGTTGAAAACGCCAAGAGATACGTTCATCTTCCTTTTGTTTTTGAGCGCCGGGCAGAAAAAGTCCCTAAAGTGATAGAAACACCTGAGAGATTTCAATGGATCATTCGACATATGGCTCCCTTTCTTATATCTTATAGAGTGCCAACTCAAAGTTTTGGAATATGCATGCGGTATAAATAAGAGGAATCATTCTATGAGCAATCGGAGAGACTATACGACCATGGGCGGATGGAATACCCAGTTTCCCGCCACGGAATGGACCCAGGTCATTGAACCCGCCATTGGCCGGAACATTCAAAACGAACTCGTCCGCCGGTATTGGAAACCCGTTTACTGTTATTTACGCCACAAAGGCTGTAGCAACGAAGAGGCCAAGGATCTGACTCAGGGATTCTTCACTGAAATTATCCTGGACAGCAATCTTTTCAATCATATCGACCGCTCCAAGGGCAAGTTTCGATCCTTGTTGCTCACGGCCCTGAATCATTATGTCATTGATGTGGCGCGTCATGATAAACGCTTGAAACGTCGTCCGGGTGTCTTGGTTTCCCTGGAAGACGATCTCTATACGTCCACGGTATCGCTGGCGAATCCGGAAGCCGCCTTCGATTATGCCTGGGCCGCGGAGGTACTCAGCGAAACGCTTAAAAAGTTGGAGGCCGAGTGCAGCCGGGACGGCCTGGTCCAACACTGGGACGCATTTCAGGCCCGCATATTGCACCCTATCTTCGAGAAAAAATCGCCGGAGTCGATACGGGCTATATGCCAACGTTTAGGGATTGCCAATGAAGCCAGGATCTCGAATATGATCGTCACGGTAAAACGCCGTTTCAAACAGTTACTGGAACGCAACGTGAGCAAATACATCGATTCCAATGAGGACGTCAGCCTGGAAATCAGGCGTTTGCTGGACCTTTTGGGTCAGGGGCGTACCTAAACAGTTTAACCGTAAATCGTATGATCCTTTTTTACTATAGGAACTCAGACCCATGAACGACAATAATGCCAAGCCGTCATTCACGCCTGATGTTGTGAGCCGGCTATTCAAACTCAGCTTAGAAAACACTTCCGTCCCGGATAACCTTGACGATGATTACAAACGCACCGTCTTGTTGAGGGACCTTCTTGAAGATATCCCCCCGTTGCGCGATGACCTGCTCAAAGACGTCCCCATTTTGCTCCGGCAGTTGCACCAGGCCTTGCCGCGCCTTGAAGGGAAGAGTCTGGGGCAACTTCTACAAGATCCCAAGACATCCCTCGATGAGCTGAGGACCGCCAAGGATTATGCCAAGCAGGTCACAAAATCGGCCCACGAAGATGTCGAATACGAAGTGGCCGGCGTTGTTTACTATGGCGCCATCGCCGCGGCTCTGTTACACCACGAGATTCGCATCACTCAACATTCGTTTAAACAATTGTATGCTTCGTTTGATTCACTCGTGGGCAAAGGCTGGATTTTGCCGGAATTAAAAGACTTGTTCAGGCGTGCCAAAGAAGTTTGCCATCAAAGTACAGATAGTTCAGAGGCTTAGATTTCACCGGAAAAACCGCATTCCTCAGTCTGCGCTCTGGCTGGCTCACAGTCCGCATTTTTTCAGAGACAGAAGAGCCTTGCCAAGTTCCGCCGGATGCTTATAATAGCATCGCTTCGCTAACTTCAGGTGGATAGAAGATATGACAATGACCCTCAATAAGGAATGTCGATTCTGGCGATACCGGATTTTTGCGGTGTCATGGCTGGCCTACGGGGGCTTTTATTTGTGCCGGAAGAATTTTAGCGTCGCCATGCCTTTGCTTAACCAGGATCTCGGATTTACAAAAGATCATTTTGCATTCGTTCTCTTCCTTTACAGTCTTTTTTACGCGATGGGCCAGTTTTACAACGGTTTCTTATCCGACAAGTTCGGTCCTCGCCTGATTGTTGGTGTCGGTTTGTTTCTGGCCGTGTTGGCGAACGTCTTCATGGGTTTCGGCGCTTCGCTGTTGGTGTTCGGCTTGTTACTGTGTATCAATGGAACCGGGCAATCGACCGGCTGGTCCGGGACCGTCAAGAACATGGCCCCCTGGTTTCGGCGAAAGGAACGGGGCGTCGTCATGTCCTGGTGGTCCACCTGTTATGTTGTCGGTGCGGTTGTCGCGACGACGCTGGCGACATTCGTCGTCACACACCCCATACTCCTGCGACCGAGCGACTTCGAGGACCCGTCCGGCTTGGCAGTGCTACTACGGGACGAGCAGAATCCGCTCTCAACGTATCTCGTGGGGGCGTTCTCGTCTGAAAATCGGCGGTTGCTTAATGAATACGACGAATCCGGCCCTGCCCCGGCTCCTCTGGTTCAGGCCGTAACGACGGAATTGAACAAGGTCCTCCAGGGACCACCGCTTTATAACGAACAGCGCTTTGCCGGCATCCAGCTATCAGAGAGAACCCTAACGAACATAGAGAATCTGTTCAAGAAAACGCCTGATGAGCGTCAACAGGAACTCAAAGGCAGAAAAGGCGTGGATTTCAACAGGACTTTGCTGGAAGAGGCCTATCCGAAAAAATTCAGATTGAAGTGGCGTCGCGGTTTTTGGGTCCCGGCGATGATACTGGCACTGATTGCATTGTGTTTCGTCGGTTTCACGCGAAACAAACCCAGCGATGTTGGACTGTCGGAGATTGCCGAAGATGATTTCGCCGGGTGTGGGTCAGCACAGAATCCCAAAGCTGGCGAAACACCTTCCTCCAAAGAGATCGTTTCAAAAGTTCTGAAAAATCCAATCGTATGGTTGATTAGCCTTATGTATTTCTTCACCAAGATGGGCCGATATGCCATTTTTTTCTGGTTGCCGCTGTATATGGTCGAACACCTCGGTTACAGCGTCGCGGAAGCAGGTTACACCTCGATCCTCTATGAGGCGTTAGGTTTCGCCGGGATCGTCGCCGCCGGCTATGTTTCGGACAAGCTCTTTCAGGCACGGCGGTTGCCTGTCGGTGCCCTGGGTATGTGGGGTCTGGCCATTACCTGTTTGTTCCAACCGCGACTGGCGGCCTGGAGTCACCTCGGTAATGCCATTGGAATATCGCTCATCGGGTTCTTTACGTATGGCCCCGATGCTTTGATGTCGGGTGCGGCCGCGATTGACACCGGTTCGCCCAAGGCGGCGGGATTGGCCGCGGGCTTCATCAATGGTGTTGGCTCCCTCGGACAGATGCTATCTCCTTTTATTGTTGCTTTTATCGTACGTCTATTTGGATGGGACAGCTTGTTCTATTTCTTTGTCGCTATAGCCGCCATCGCGGGTGGATTGCTCGCAATTAAATGGAATTGGGTCCCCGAAGCCCATAAACAAACGGCG